>Ga0207693_10002058_pt1 | contig 17569 bp, 17 predicted proteins | sample LARL81metaG_FD_184347 | JGI IMG/M metagenome (GOLD analysis project Ga0207693, IMG submission 184347) | Corn, switchgrass and miscanthus rhizosphere microbial communities from Kellogg Biological Station, Michigan, USA - LAR L8-1 metaG... | ecosystem: Host-associated > Plants > Roots >...
CACGGCCGAGCGGCTGGTCTTGCTGCTCGGCGTCCGGCCCGACCAATACCCGGACTTCGCCGCATTACGCGGTGATCCGTCTGACAACCTGCCCGGAGTACGCGGGATCGGAGCCAAGACCGCCGCCCGGATCCTCGCCGAGTTGGGCTCCGCGGCAACTGCCTTCGCCGGGCCGGAAGAGGTGGCGCGTGCCGTGGGATCGTCCGTAGCGCAACGGCTCCAGGCGCCCGACGCCCGCGCGACCTGGGAGCTCAATCGGCAGGTGATGGCCATGCGGGATGACGTCCCTATCGACGTTGCCGCGCTGCCTACCCTGCCCCTGCCGTCGGCGTCCGTGCGCGCCACTTTCGATGCCATGCAGTTGCGCTGGACGACGGCCGAGGCCCTGCGCGTCTTGTGCGGCGAACCCGGCTCCGTCACCGACGAGCGCCGGCAGGCGTGGGACCACGTGCCACCCGACGTCGTCAGCTGGGCACCGCGCCCAGGTCCGATCGTGCGCCGCAAGGTGCGCGAGACTGTCGCCGCCAACCAGCTCGCGCTGTTCGACTGAACCGGCGTCGGGTCGCCCCTGGCCTTGCTCGGATTGCCCGAGTGTTTCACGATGGGCCGTGTGTCCGGTCCGTCCGACCTGCTCGCTGCCTATGACGAGCAGCTACGCGGCCAGGCCGAGTCCGACTCGGCCGTGGAGACGGACTACGACGGGCCGCTCGTGCGCGTCCACTATCACCATCGCGGCTTTATCGGTTATCGCAGCCTCGAGGGCCTGAGTGATCGGCAACTGGACGCGCTGATCGACCGGCAGATCACCCACTTCGCCGAACGCGGCCAGGCCTTCGAATGGAAGACGCGTGGGCACGACTGGCCGTCGGACCTGCCCGAGCGGCTACGAGCCCACGGTTTCGAGCCCGAGCCTCGCGAGACGGTTCTTATCGGCGTGGCCGCCCGGATGGCGGTCGACCCGATCGTTCCCGACGACGTCACGGTCCGTTCGGTGCGGGCCGACGAGGACATGCGGCGCATCGCGGCGATGGAGTCGTCGGTGTGGGATGAGGACTGGGGCTGGCTCGCGGACGAGCTCATCGGTCTCATCGCGGGTGGCCACACCGAGGTTCTGGTCGCCGAGTCGATGGACCAGGTCGTGTCGGCCGGATGGATCGTTTACAAACCGGGTACCGACTTCGCCGGTATTTGGGGTGGCTCCACTCTGAGAGCCTGGCGCGGTCGGGGGATCTACCGGGCCCTGGTCGCCCGGCGGGCGCAGTTGGCCGTGGGGCACGGTTATCGCTTCTTGCAGGTGGACGCATCGGACGACAGCCGACCGATCTTGCAACGCCTCGGGTTCGTGGCGGTGACCACCACGACGCCGTACGTCTGGACGCCGCCCGCGTCGTAGCCATTAGGGTCGCTGAACGTGACCATTCGCCCAGTGCGTGTCGCCCTTCAGCTTCAGCAGCAGCACGCCGACTACCCCGCCATCCGAGATGCAGTGCACGAAGCGGAAGATCTCGGCGCTGACATCGTGTTCAACTGGGATCACTTCTATCCCCTGTACGGCCCGGATGACGACAAGCACCTGGAGTGCTGGACGATGCTCGGCGCGTGGGCGGAGCAGACCAGCCGGGTGCAGCTCGGCGCGCTCGTCACGTGTAACAGCTACCGCAACCCCGATCTACTCGCCGACATGGCTCGAACCGTCGACAACATCAGCAACGGGCGGTTGATCTTCGGCATCGGAGCGGGCTGGTTCCAGCGCGACTACGACGAGTACGGATACCCGTTCGGCACCGCCGGCAGCCGGCTGGATGCGCTCGCCGAAGCGCTGCCTCGCGTCCAGCGCCGCTGGGCGCGGCTGAACCCGCCGCCCACTCGCCAGATCCCAGTCTTGATTGGCGGCGGTGGCGAGCGAAAGACGCTGCGACTGGTCGCTGCGCATGCCGACATGTGGCACAGCTTCGGCGACGTCGGGACGGTGCGCCGCAAGTCGGCCATCCTGGCCGAGCACTGTGCTGATGTCGGCCGCGACCCGGCCGAGATCGAGCGGTCGGTCGGCGTCCAGGGTGATCCGGCCCGCACCGGTCCAGCGTTGCTCGACGCCGGCATAACCCTGTTCACGGTTGGTGTCGGCGGACCGCAGTATGACCTAGCCGGGTTGCGCCGTTGGGTCGCCTGGCGCGACTCCTTGTAGCGGTCGGCCGTACCCTGGGCGCTATGCCAGGACAGACTTCGCGGCTGCTCGAGCGGGCAGCGGACGGTGGCCGCATCAGTCCCGATGAGGCGCTGGAGCTCTATACCGACGCGCCGCTGCACGGGCTGGGACAGGCCGCCGATGCGGTACGCCGGCGGCGGTACCCGGACAACATCGCGACGTACATCATCGACCGCAACATCAACTACACGAACGTCTGCGTAACTGCGTGTAAGTTCTGCGCTTTCTACCGCCCACCGCGACACGACGACGGCTGGACGCATTCCATCGACGAGATTATTCGCAGATGTGGGGAAGCCGTCGAACTCGGCGCGACCCAGATCATGCTGCAGGGCGGGCACTCCCCTGAGCTCGGCATCGAGTGGTATGAGGAGACGTTCGCGGCCATCAAGGGGGCCTACCCGCAGCTGACCCTGCATTCGCTCGGCGGATCGGAGGTCATGCACATTTCACGCACGTCCGATCTCGACGTCCCTGCGGTTATCGCTCGGCTGCACCAGGCCGGGCTGGACAGCTTTGCCGGGGCGGGCGCGGAAATTCTCGTCGCCCGGCCGCGTACTGCGATCGCACCGTTGAAGGAGTCGGGCGAGGCCTGGCTCGCGGTCATGGAGGCGGCGCACGAGCAAGGTGTCGAATCCACCGCCACGTTCATGATGGGGACGGGCGAGACCAATGCCGAGCGCATCGAGCATTTGCGGATGATCCGCGATGTGCAGGACCGCACCGGTGGTTTCCGCTCATTCATTCCTTGGACGTATCAGCCGGAGAACAACCATCTGAAGGGACGGACGCAGGCGACGAGCCTGGAGTACCTGCGCCTGGTCGCCGTCGCTCGGCTGTTCTTCGACAACATCAATCACCTGCAAGGGTCATGGCTGACCACGGGGAAGGACATCGGCCAGCTGACCTTGCACTTCGGCGCCGACGACCTCGGTTCGGTGATGCTCGAGGAGAACGTCGTGTCGTCGGCCGGGGCGCGGCATCGCAGCAATCTCACAGAGCTCATCGAGTTGATCCGCGGAGCCGGGCGCATCCCGGCTCAGCGCGACACGTTGTACCGCCACCTCGTCGTGCACGAGGATCCCGCGCTCGACCCGGTCGACCCCCGCGTCCATTCGCACTTCTCCTCGACCGCGCTGCCCCTCGTGCCAGCGCAACGGGCCGCGAGCTAGCAGCCACCAACGGCCATGTCTCTAGCTGTCGCGATTCCGTGCGGGATCGCTGCCGCGGTGGCCTACGGCGGGGCAACGGCCGTCCAACACTCGGCGGCGCACACCGGCACTGGTGAGGCGGACGCGGTCGGTCTGTTGCGGCTGCTGACCAGTCCCCGATGGTGGCTATCTGTCGCTGGGGACGGGGTTGGCCTGCTGCTCCAGGTGGTCGCGCTGGCCACGGGGCCGGTCGTGCTCATCCAACCGCTACTGGTCCTCGCCCTACCGGTATCGCTGATCGTCGGCTTTCTGATCGGCGGGCCGCGGCCGCGCGGCGCGGACTACGGCGCATGCGCGTCGATCATCGCCGGCCTCGCAGTGTTCTTCGTCCTCGTTGGCAACCCCGGCGACGGCGAGCCGCTCCGTTCCGGAGCGGCCCTCATCACTATCCTGATCGGGCTCGCAGTCGGCGCGGCCATCCTGCTCGCCGTCCGCGGCCGTCGGCCAGCGATCCGCGCCGTCGGGTACGGCTGCGTGGCAGGCGGTTTCTTCGGGATGGTTGGCGTCATGATCAACACGGTGTCTCAGACGTTCGACGCCAGCTCGTGGAGTGGGTTCGCCCATCCCGAGGGGCTGGTTCCGCTGATCGGGGTGTTGGCGCTGGGCGCCTTGGGTTTTATCCTCACCCAGATCTCGTTCCAGATCGGTGCTCTTGGGGCGAGCTTCCCCGCGAATGAGTCCACGGCTCCGCTCGTCGCGGTTCTGCTCGGCGCTGTCCTGCTGCACGAAGAAGTGCCCCTGTCGCCGTTGTATGTCATCGGCTACGTGCTCTGTTTCGCCGCGATCGTTTACGGCACGATTCGGCTCGCCAACTCGCCGTCCCTCGAGCCTGCTCCGGAATCGGCGGATGCGAGTCCGGTCGCAGAGACGGGGCGGCCGTGAACCGCGCCACGTTGGACAAGAAGCCGATCGAGGTCGCCTCCATGTTCGACGGTGTCGCCCGTCGCTACGACATCACGAACAGCGTGATGTCGTTGGGCATGGACCATGTGTGGCGGCGCCGCACCCGGCAGGCGATAGAGCCACAACCAGGAGAACGGATCCTCGACCTGGCCGCCGGAACCGGCGTTTCCACCGCGGAGCTGGCCGACCGTACTTCGTGCCGACCGGTTGCCTGTGACTTCTCGTTAGGCATGCTGCGCGCCGGGCGGGCCCGCAAGAATCGGCGCAGGGTCCCGTTCGTTGCTGGCGACGCTTTGCACTTGCCGTTTCCGGACGGGGTATTCGATGCGGTCACGATCACCTTTGGGCTGCGCAACGTCGCTGATCCCGGCACCGCGTTGCGCGAGATGGCTCGGGTCGTACGGCCCGGTGGCCGGCTCGTCGTCTGTGAGTTCAGCCGGCCGAGGTTCGCGCCGTTTCGTTTCGTCTACACGCGCTATCTGCTCACCGCCTTGCCACTGATCGCGCGCATCGTGTCGTCCAACGCTGACGCCTATGACTATCTGGCCGAATCCATTCGGGCGTGGCCGGATCAGGAAGAACTGGCGCAGCGCATCGACGCCAACGGATGGACCGACGTGCGATGGCGCAACCTGACCGGCGGGGCCGTCGCACTGCACCATGCGCACCGGATAGCGTGAGCGCAGCGGCCTAACCCGATGCCGCTTCCCCCGCGGATCGATGATCCGTCCTCTCGTATGGAGAAAGGACTCGCATGACCATGAGTGACGACGAGGCCACGTCGGCCGGTAGTGACCGTGGTGCGGACGGCGCGGCTGACAGTGGCGGTGACGGCGGCGCTGACTTCGGCGACGGCGGCGCGGACGGAGCGGCCGGCGACGGTGGAGCCGATGGCGGCGCAGACGGTGGTGCCGATGGCGGCGCCGATGGTGGGGCTGACAGCGGTGGCGACGGGTCGGCCGGTGACGGCGGAGCCGACGGGGCGGCTGGTGACGGCGGAGCCGACGGGCCGGCTGGAGGCTGATCGGTGAGTGAAGCCGGCGCAGCGCCCGATCCGGGCGGCCCAGCTAGCGACCGTTTCACGGCGCTGCGCCGGTGCATTGCCTCCGATACAGCCACATTCGCGGCCACCCACTGGGGCCGAGCGCCGCTACTGACCCGACAGGGCGAGCTCGATCGGGACTTCACCGAGCTCCTCGACGCTGCCGCGATCGACGAGCTCGTGTCCCGCCGCGGCCTGCGCACCCCGTTCCTCCGGATGGCAAAGGACGGGACCGTTCTTGCCGCGTCCCGCTTCACGCGGGGAGGAGGCGCGGGAGCAGGCGTCACCGATCAAGCGGCCGACGACCGGATCCTGACCGAGCTGGGCGGCGGCAGCACGTTGGTGCTGCAGGGTCTTCATCGCACCTGGCCGCCACTTGTCGACTTTGCCACTGACCTGGCCGCCGAGCTGGGTCATCCGGTTCAGGTCAACGCGTACATCACGCCACCGGAGAATCGAGGGTTTGCCGCCCACTACGACGTGCACGATGTCTTCGTCCTTCAAGTCGGCGGCCACAAGCGATGGCATGTTCACGAGCCGGTCGTGCGGAACCCGCTGCCCGACCAACCGTGGCAACAGCATCGGGCCGCGGTGGCATCGCGGGCCGCCGAGCAACCCCTGATCGATGTAGTGCTAGAGCCGGGAGACTCGCTCTACCTGCCGCGCGGCTACCTGCATTCGGCGGACGCTCTCGGCGAGATCAGCATTCACCTGACGGTCGGCATCCATCCGGTAACCCGTCATCACCTCGTCCAGCAACTCATCGCGAGAGCTCGGGACGACCCGGCGCTGCGAACGTCGCTGCCAATGGGGGTCGATCTCGGCGACTCGCAGGTGCTCGCGCCGGAGCTGTCAGCGACCGTGTCGGCTCTCGCCGCGCACCTCGCGTCCGCGGCCGGCTCGGCCTCGGTGGAGGCGGTCGCAGCTGCGGTTGCCGATGAGGTGACCACCCAGACCAGGCCAGCGCCCTTGGGCCCGCTCGCACAGCTGCAGGCGGTCGAGACGCTCGGGCCCGAGACGGTGCTTCAGCTGCGACGAGGTCTCCGGTGCCGGATCGCCCGCCGCGGCGGGGAGCTGCAGCTTCGCCTGCTCGACCGGACGATCGAGCTGGCCACTTCGGCCGAGAACGCCGTCAAGGCGGTACTGACGGGCGAACTCCTGACGCCGGCCACGTTGCCCGGGCTGGATGCGGACGAGCAGCTCGCACTTGCGCGGCGACTGCTGCGCGAGGGCGTGCTCGGGCCGGCCTGAGCGCGTGGCATCGGGGCGGGCGGACGGCCACCACTCGAGTCATCCGCATCCACGCGAGTCGCTCGATCGATGTGCCCTGCACGCCCAACTCCGCGGCGACCCGATGCTGGGCACCGCGTTCCCGGCCAGCCGGCTCCTGCTCGTGGAGCAACCCGGGCCGTGGGGCCGGGCCGGCTTGCCGGCCTCGCGGTTCAACCCGGCCGCCGCGGCGGCGCTCGTCGCTCGCGCGGGCGAGCGCGGGATCCGCGTCCTCGCGATCCGCCGCCCGGGGCGCACGCCACGGGGCATCGTGCGGAGATGGGCGTTGGTGGACTGCCGCAGCGGTCGCGAGGCGGCCCGGTGGGGCAGCTACGAGTCCGACGCCGAGCTGCTCGAGCTGCCGCTCGACGGGTCAGCCGGCGAGCCGACCCAGCAGCTGGCCTACCTGGTTTGCACGCACAGCAAGCACGACACCTGCTGCGCATTGCGCGGCCGGAACGTCGCCGGGGCGCTGCACGAGGTCCGGCCTGGGTTGGTATGGGAGTGCAGCCACGTGGGCGGGGAACGCTTCGCGGCGAACGTGCTGGTGCTCCCGACGGGCCTGCTGTACGGACGGGTTCTTCCGTTCGCCGCCGCGGAGTTCGTCGCCGCCGCCGAGGCCGGCGAGGTCGTCGGTGCGTTGCTGCGGGGCCGGATCGGGCTGCCGCCGTCGGCGCAGGCCGCGCTCGCGTTTGCCTACGAACACCTGGCCGTCCGCCAGGTAGACGCCATCCGGCTAGTGGAGGCGCACCGGGTACAGAATGGGCAAGCGATCGTGCGGCTGTCGGGACCGCACGGCCTGATCGACGTCACGGTCTTGGTTGAGCGCCATGAGGGAGATCGCCTCACCTGCGATCGGCCTGGGCCGGGCCGATTCCTGGGCTATCGGCCGGTCAGCGCTGCGCCGGTCGATGACTAGGAGCCTGCCTCTGGGACTGGCTCAGGTCGACTCCGCCGCCTGCTGCTCCTGGAGTCGTTTCCGAGAGGCCTCGATCTCCTCTTCGGCGGCGGTCCGGCCTACCCACATCGCGCCTTCGACGCTCTTGCCTGGCTCGAGTTCCTTGTAGACCTCGAAGAAGTGCTGGATTTCCATCCGGTCGAACTCGGGGACGTGATAGATGTCGCGCAGGTGATCCATCCGCGGGTCATGCGCCGGGACGCAGAGCAGCTTGTCGTCCCCGCCCTTCTCGTCGGTCATGCGAAACATGCCGAGCGCCCGGCAACGCACCAGAACGCCGGGGAATAGCGGATCGCCGGGCAGCATGACCAGCGCATCGAGCGGATCGCCGTCCTCGCCCAGAGTGTCCTCGACATAGCCGTAGTCAGCCGGGTATTGCGTTGAGGTGAACAGCGTGCGATCGAGGCGGATCCGACCGCTCTCATGATCGACCTCGTACTTGTTGCGGCTACCTCGGGGGATCTCAATGAGGACGTCGAATTCCACGGCAGGCCCCTTTCGCGCGCGCTCGCGATCATGCTCCCGCATAAGTGTCCTTTGCCCAACCGGTCAGTTGCGACCCGGTGCCGTTATGTGCGCCAGCTAGGGTGGCTCGCCATGACGCGCCGCGGGGGCCGCACCGTGCTCATCGTGGTGCTGGTCACCGTCCTGGCCGTCGCGGCCGCCATCGGCGGATATCTACTGGCAAGCGGGATTCGGCAATCCAACGCGTCGCCCGCCGGTTCGGCATCGGCGGTTCCCTTTCCGTCCGCAGTGCGCGGGGCCTTGGCAACACCATCGCCGATCGCGACCGCGTCGGTCGCGCCCGCGCCGACGGCCGCTGGGGTGTCGGCCGCACTGTCCCCTCGGCTGGACGATGTGCGGTTGGGCGCCCGCGTGCTCGCCCAGGTTCGGGATGCCCAATCGGGGGCCGTGCTCCTGGACCGGAATGCGGCAACCCCGGCGGCTCCGGCCTCGACCGCGAAGCTAGCCACGGCTGCGGCCGTACTCAGCGTTCGCTCGGCCACGGATCGGATCACCACCCGCGTGGTGGCCGGGGCGACGCCCGGGGCGGTTGTGCTCGTGGGCGCCGGCGATCCAACGCTTACAGGGGCCGCCCCCGGGGCCGCGCCGGCGTATCCGGAGGCGGCCCGGATCTCCGATTTGGCCCGGGCGGTGCGGGCTAGCGGCGTCACTCCGAGTGCCGTCGTCGTCGATAGTTCCCTGTTCACCGGTGCGCCCACCGGGCCCGGGTGGGGTCCGGGCGACGCACCGAGCGCCTATGCCGCCCCGATCACGGCCGCGATGGTGGACGGCGGGCGAGATACTCCCGACGCCGTCATTCGAAGCGCGGATCCGGCCGGAGCCGCCGGTCGGGCGCTTGCGGCTGATCTCGCGTTGCCCGCGTCGGCCGTGACATCCGGTGATGCGCCGGCCCGGGCCCGCGTTCTTGCGCAGGTGCAGTCTGCACCGATCGGCACCCTGGTCGAAGAGATGCTCCGCGAGTCGGACAACGTCATTGCCGAGTGCCTCGCTCGGCAGGTAGCGCTGGCAGCTCAGCAGCCGGCATCGTTCGCCGGTGCGGCGAGCGCAACCGCGACCGTTTTGCGGTCCGCTGGCATCGATATCGGTTCCGGGCTCCTCGACGGCAGCGGGCTCTCCCCGAACGATCGGATCAGCCCGGCCGCGCTGGCCGCATTGCTGCAATCGGCCGCGACTGGGCAACCGCGGTTGCGCGATGTCGTCGACGGGATGTCCGTCGCCGGCTGGGACGGAACGCTGGCCACTCGATTCGTCGGCGTCGCTGGTGTCGGGGTGGTGCGCGGCAAGTCAGGAACGCTGACCGGCGTCTCAGCCTTGGCCGGCCTGCTCCGCGATCACGACGGGCGGCTGCTGTTGTTCTCGATCGTCGCTGATCAGGTTCCGGCTGCCGGCACGAGCGAAGCGCAGCAGGCCCTCGATGCGAGCGTCGGCGCGTTGGTCGAATGCGGTTGCCGGTGAGCTGGTTGTCCCGCTCGCGAGGAGACCGCTCCGGCGCGGCGGGCTTGATCATTAGTCGGTTATGCCCTACACAAGATCCAGCCGATTATCAGGCGGCAAGGAGATGCAGCGAATGAACGATCCCCTACCGAAGCGACTCGGCGCGGAGTTCCTCGGCACATTCGTGTTGGTATTCGGCGGCTGCGGGACCGCTGTCATCACGGCGAACTTCGGGCAGACTGGCGTCGGCATTCTGGGCGTAGCCCTCGCCTTCGGGCTGACCGTTGTGGTCATGGCCTACGCCGTCGGCAACGTCTCAGGCGGCCATTTCAACCCGGCTGTGACCATCGGGCTGTTGATCGCCAAGCGTTTTCCGGGCCGCGACGTGGCGGCTTATGTCGTCACCCAGGTCGTCGCTGCGATCGCCGCCGCGGTGGCGCTCTGGATCATCGCGCACGGCCAGAAGGGCTTCTCCTCGAAGGAATCTGGGTTCGCCGCCAACGGCTACGGCGATCATTCGCCGGGCCACTACAGCTTGTGGGCTGTGCTGATCGCCGAGGTCCTCCTGACCTGCATCTTCGTCTACGTGATCCTGGGGGCCACCGACCGGCGGGCGACCGCGGGGTTCGGTGGACTCGCCATCGGCCTGACGCTGACTTTGATTCACCTGGCCAGCATTCCGATCGACAACACGTCGGTGAATCCGGCCCGATCGATCGGGCCGGCGCTGTTCGCCGGAGGCTGGGCCATCGCCCAGGTGTGGGTGTTCCTGGTCGGCCCGATCGCGGGTGCGGCGATCGGTGGGTCGACGTATTATCTGCTCGTCGGTGGCCCGGGTCGCGAGGCACTCGAGAACGCGCCGCTGAACGAACGGGAAGCCGAGTCCCGCAAGGGCTAACGGCCTCGCTAGGTAACGTGGCCGTTATGACCTCCCTGATCGACTGGGATCTCGCGGCGCGCACCGCGCGGCGGCTGTCCCCACCGTCGCCCTCGGTGTCCCGCGACGAGGCGGACGAGACCGTCGGCGAGCTGTATCGCGCCGCGGACACCGCCGCCGGTCACGTCGCCGACCTGACCCATCTGGTCGAACCGCCGATCACGGCGCTCACTCGGGTTGTCGATCGGGACGCCTGGATCGATGTCAATGCCGCGGCGATGCGCAACGTCATGACTCCGCTCGTCGACCGGCTCATGTCGTCCAACTCCGTTGGCAAGATGGCCGAATCGGTCGGCAGCCGGGTGACCGGGGTGCAGGCCGGCGCGTTACTCGGTTTTCTGTCCGGCAAGGTGCTGGGCCAGTTCGAGTTCTTCGATCAGCCTGGGGGGCAGCTCCTGTTGGTCGCGCCGAACATCGTTGGAGTAGAGCGCCAGCTGCACGTCGATCCGTCCGACTTCCGGCTGTGGGTCTGTCTGCATGAGGTGACCCACCGCGTGCAGTTCAGCGCCGTCCCGTGGCTGCGCCAGCACATGCAAGACGAAGTGGACGCCCTCACGGCCACCGTGGAGATCGACCCCAATGCACTTCGCGAGCGACTCCGCGCCGGGCTCGGCGAGCTGACGGACGTTGTCCGGGGCCAAGGTGATGGGTCCGGGCTGCTTTCGGTCATCGCCACACCCGAACAACGGACGATCCTGGATCGGGTATCCGCGTTCATGTCTGTTGTTGAGGGTCACGCCGAGTTTGTGATGAATGCGGTGTCCTCGGACGTCATTCCGAGCCAACCAACGATCGAGGAGCGGTTCGGGCTACGGCGCCGCCGGGGCGGCAATCCGCTCGACCGGCTGCTGCGGAGACTGCTCGGGCTGGAGGCGAAGACCCGGCAATACATCGACGGTGCCGCATTCGTCCGAGCCGTCGTGAACAAGGCCGGTGTCGACGGCTTCAACCTGATCTGGACGTCACGCGAGACCCTGCCCACGAAGGACGAGATCGCATCGCCGGCCGACTGGATCGCCCGCGTTCATTCCTGACAATGCGCCCATTGGCTTCGTGACGATGCGCCCATTGACCCTCGTGCTCCTGGACTTGCCGCCGCGGAGCGACAACAACTCCAAGATCATCAAGCCAGGAGGCTGCGTCTCGACAGCGGATTGCACAGCACGGATCTGGTGATGGGACCGCATCCGGCCGTTGCCGAAGTCCGGCGAGCTGTGCGAACGGCCCTGGCCGGCGTCGAGATGCGCGTGCTGGTGGCGTGCTCCGGTGGGGCGGACTCGCTGGCTCTCGCCGCGGCGACGATCTTCGAGGCTACGCGCGCGAACCTGTCGGCCGGCCTCGTCACGGTCGACCACGCGCTGTGGCCGGGTTCCCTCGAACAGGCGCGGGCGGTCGCGTCCATCGGCTTCGAGCTCGGCTACGACCCGGTGGAAGTCGTTTGCGTGGTCGTGGGAACGGCTGGTGGCCCGGAGGCGGCAGCGCGCGCGGCGCGCTACGCGGCGCTCGACGCGGCCGGCGAGGCCTTGGGTGCGACCGTGCTGCTCGGGCATACCCTCGACGATCAGGCCGAGACGGTTCTGCTCGGTCTAGGCCGGGGCTCCGGCCCGCGCAGCGTGGCCGGGATGCGAGCGGTCGACGGGCGCTACCGCCGACCCTTCCTCGGGGTCCGCCGGTCGACGACGGCGGCGGCGTGCGCGGCTCTTGGCCTCATACCGTGGCAGGACCCGGCCAACCGCGACGCGCGCTTCCAGCGCGTGCGGTTGCGAATCGAGGTGCTGCCGCTCCTCGAGCAGGTCTTGCAGGGCGGGGTGGCGGACGCCCTGGCCCGCACCGCAGCCCTCACGCAGTCCGATCTCGACGCGCTCGACGCGATCGCCGAGTCCTACCTGCCTGCCGACGGCGGCGAGCTCGACGCGACGAGCTTGGCCGCGCACTCCCAGGCGATCCGCTCCCGAGTGTTGCGGCGCTGGGCGACGCGCGCCGGCGTGCCCGCGCTTACGGCGACCCATCTGGCCGAGCTGGATGCGCTGGTCGCACGCTGGCACGGGCAAGCTCGTGTCGATCTGCCCGGCGGGTTCGGTGTGACCCGCGTATCTGGCAGGCTGTGCCTGATCTCGCCGCACTCCCATAAGGGGTAACTGTGTCGTCCGTGCTCGACGCCGATATCGACGCCGTCATCGTGACCGCCGACCAGATATCGGTCAAGATCGGTGAGCTCGCCAAACAGATCGACCAGGACTATGCCGACCGCGAGCCGCTGCTGGTCGGGGTGCTCAAGGGTGCGGTCATGTTCATGTCCGATCTCGCTCGGACGATGTCACGGCCGTCGACGATGGAGTTCATGGCGGTGAGCTCGTATGGATCGTCGACGACCTCGTCCGGCGTGGTGCGGATCCTCAAGGATCTGGACCGCGATATCGCCGGGCAACACGTCCTCATCGTCGAGGACATCATCGACTCAGGCCTCACCTTGTCCTGGCTGCTGAAGAACCTGCACAGCCGCAATCCGGCCTCGGTACGTGTCGTGGCGCTGCTACGCAAACCCGACGCGATCAAGGTGGAGGTAACCGTGGAATATGTCGGTTTCGACATCCCGAACGAGTTCGTAGTCGGCTATGGGCTCGACTACGCCGAGCGTTACCGGGATCTGCCGTACATCGGCCGATTGCGGCCGTCCGTGTACGAAATCCAGGCCAGCCGGGTGACTCCCGCGTGACCGCACGCACCAACGAGCTGAGAGTAAGCTGAGGATAGGTTCGCTGGTGGCGATGTGTTCCCGACGACCGGAACGACCGGTCTCGGCGGGGCGTTGGACCCGGTAGCGGGTCGTCCACGATTCTCGGATCGTGGGTCACCCCGTGTACCGTTCCAGGTGAGCATCGCTTCCGATCTCACGCTGGTTTCCAGGGTGTCCCAGTGGTCGAAGCAGGAGGAATGCGAGTCCGCCGCGGCGACTCGCAACGATAATGGATCGTAAGCGCATCGTCAGATCGTGGTGGCTGTGGGCTGTCGTCGCCATCGTGTTGTTCTTCGCGCTTCAGTCGGTGTTGAGCTCGGGCGACGAGTACCACGCGGTGAACACCTCAGAGGCCATCTCTCAGATCAACTCCGGCAACGTCGACAAGGCGGTCATCCACGACAAGGAGCAGTCCCTCAACCTCGACCTGAAGTCCCCCGTCGACGGCCACAGCAAGATTTCGACGTCCTACCCGGCCGACGCCACGCAGACCATTTTCAACGATCTGCAGGCCAAGGTGCCGACCAACGGATTCACCACCCAGGTCAGCAAGAGCAACGGATGGCTGAGCCTGCTGTTCAGTCTGCTGCCGTTCCTCCTGATCTTCGGCGTCCTCTGGTTCGTCATGACCCAGGTGCAAGGCGGTGGCAACCGGGTGATGAGCTTCGGCCGCAGCAAGGCCAAGCTGGTCAGCAAGGACACCCCCAAGACGACCTTCGCCGATGTCGCCGGTGCTGACGAGGCGATCGAGGAGCTGCAGGAAATCAAGGATTTCCTGCAGAACCCGGCTCGTTACCAGGCGCTGGGTGCCAAGATCCCCAAGGGCGTCCTCCTCTACGGACCGCCCGGAACCGGCAAGACGCTGCTCGCGCGGGCCGTCGCCGGTGAGGCCGGCGTGCCGTTCTACTCGATCTCCGGCTCCGACTTCGTGGAGATGTTCGTCGGGGTCGGCGCGTCCCGGGTGCGCGATCTGTTCGAGCAGGCCAAGACCAACGCGCCGGCGATCATCTTCGTCGACGAGATCGACGCCGTCGGGCGGCACCGCGGCGCCGGTCTGGGCGGCGGGCACGACGAGCGCGAGCAGACGCTCAACCAGATGCTGGTCGAGATGGACGGCTTCGACGTCAAGGGCGGCGTCATCATGATCGCCGCCACCAACCGCCCGGACATCCTTGACCCGGCGCTGCTGCGGCCCGGTCGCTTCGACCGGCAGATCGCGGTAGCGCCGCCTGACGTCGAGGGCCGGAAGGCCGTGCTTGCGGTGCACGCGAAGGGCAAGCCGTTCGCAGTGGATGTCGACCTCGGCGTGATCGCGCGCCGCACGCCCGGCTTCACCGGCGCAGATCTCGCCAACGTCATCAACGAGGCGGCGTTGCTGACCGCGCGCACCAACGGCCGGCTGATCACCACGGCTGCACTGGAGGAGTCGATCGACCGGGTCATCGCCGGCCCGGAGCGCAAGACGCGCGCCATGAGTGACAAGGAGAAGCGGGTCACGGCGTACCACGAGTCGGGCCACGCGCTGACGGCGTGGGCGATGCCCAACCTCGACCCGGTGCACAAGGTCACGATCCTGCCGCGGGGCCGGTCGCTTGGGCACACCCTGGTGCTGCCGCTGGAAGACCGGTACACGCAGACCCGTTCGGAGATCCTCGACCAGCTCGTCTACGCGCTGGGCGGTCGGGCGGCCGAGGAGCTCGTTTTCCACGAGCCGACTACCGGCGCCTCCAACGACATCGAGAAGGCCACTCAGCTGGCCCGCTCCATGGTCACCGAGTACGGCATGAGCTCAAAGCTGGGCGCGGTCAAGTACGGCACGTCCGACTCGGAGCCGTTCCTCGGTCGGGACTATGGCCACACCCGCGACTACTCGGAGGACATTGCCGCCGACATCGACACCGAAGTGCGCGACTTGATCGAAGCGGCGCACGACGAGGCGTGGGAGATTCTGGTCCAGTACCGCGACGCGCTTGACGAGATGGTGCTGGAACTGGTCGAGAGGGAGACGCTGAGCAAGGAGGACCTCGAGCGCATCCTCGCGCCGGTGCGCAAGCGGCCTCCGCACAACACGTTTACCGGGTTCGGCAAGCGGACGCCGAGCGACCGTCCTCCGGTCGAGATCCCGGTGAGCGCACAGTCGAACGGACGCCACGACGCCAGGAAAGACCAGGCGCCGCCCGTCCCGCAGCCCACACCGAGCTACGGCCAACCGGGCTACGGCCAGCCGGGACAGAACTACGGTCAACCTACGTATGGCCAGCACGCGCAGGACCAGGGCCAGCCGGGCTACGGCCAGCCGGGGTCGGGCTACCGGAACCCAGGCCCGGACTACGGCGATCGGCCAACCCCCGGAAACGGTCAGCCCGGCCAGGGTTACGGCGTTCCCCCCGGCCCGGGCTACGGCCAGTCGCCGTATCCGCCGCCTGGAGACGGTCAGCCCGGAAACCGGGGCCCGCAGGGGAGCCCGTACCCGCCGCCCGGCACTCGCCCCGAGCAGCGTCCCGGCCCGGACGGTGGCACTCAGGGCTCGGCGTGACGCTACGGCGGGGGAGCCGGCCCGAAGGTGTCGATTTCGCCCGCGCGGAGGCGGCCGTGCGTGAGTTGTTGTTCGCCATCGGCGAGGACCCAGATCGGGAGGGCCTGAAACGTACGCCGGCCCGGGTCGCACGGGCATACAGCGAGGTTTTCGCTGGCCTGTTCGTCGATCCCGACTCGGTACTCGAGGCGACCTTCGACGAGGATCACGACGAGCTCGTCCTGGTCAAGGACATCCCGCTGTATTCGATTTGCGAACACCACCTGCTGCCGTGGCACGGGACCGCGGCGATCGGCTACATCCCGGGCCCGGACGGTCGTATCACGGGCCTGTCGAAACTCGCTCGATTGGTCGATCTATACGCCCGCCGGCCCCAGGTCCAGGAGCGGCTGACCTCGCAAGTGGCTGACGCGTTGTGCAAGGGCCTGCAACCGCAAGGCGTCATCGTCGTGATTCAGGCGGAGCATCTCTGTATGGCCATGCGGGGGATACGCAAGCCCGGCTCGCTCACCGTGACCTCAGCCGTACGAGGCATCTTCCAGAGCGACCCCCGGACCCGTGCGGAGGCGCTGTCGCTGGTGCTAGGGCGGTAGGCACGTAGTGGCCCTGCCCTCCCGGCCGGATCGCCTGGTCGTCATCGGCGTCCTCAACGTCACCCCGGATTCGTTCTCTGACGGCGGCCGTTTCACCAGTCTCGACGATGCCGTCGCGCATGGCTGCCGCCTGGCTGACGACGGCGCCGATCTGGTCGACGTCGGCGGCGAGTCGACCCGCCCAGGTGCCGACCGGGTCGACGCCGCCGAAGAGGAACGGCGAGTCATCCCTGTCATCGAGGCGCTGGTCGCCAACGGCATCCGGGTCAGTATCGACACTTATCGAGCCGTGGTCGCCGAGCGTGCGCTGGCCGCAGGCGCGTCCGTGGTCAACGACGTGTCCGGCGGCCTAGGCGACCCGGACATGGCGGCGGTGGTCCGTGCGGCCGGGTGCCCATGGATCCTCATGCACTGGCGTGGGCACAGCCGCCGAATGCAGGACCTGGCCCACTATGTCGACGTCGTCGACGATGTCCGGCGGGAGTTGGCCGAGCGGGTCGAAGCCGCGAATCAAGCCGGTATCAGCTCGGACCGGATCGTGATCGATCCCGGCCTCGGGTTCGCCAAGACGGCGGAGCACAACTGGGCGCTGCTCGCCCACCTCGACGTGCTGGTCGGCTTCGGCCTGCCGGTGCTGATCGGCGCCTCGCGCAAGTCGTTCCTCGGACGCGTGCTCGCTGATCCAGCCGGCACGCCCAGGCCGGTCGGCGAGCGAGAGGCGGCCACGGTCGCGCTCACCGCCTACGCAGCGACGCAGGGGGCGTGGGGGGTGCGAGTGCACGATGTGCGAGCGAACGTCGATGCCGCTCGCACGATCGCGGCTGTCCGCGAGGCAGCGACGCGATGACTGACCGCATTGCGCTCACCGGGCTGCGCATACGAGGCCACCACGGCGTACTACCGAGCGAACGACGGGCCGGGCAGGACTTTGTCGTGGACGTTAGCTTGGATCTCGACCTCGCACCGGCGGCGTTGTCGGACGATGTGGCCGACACCGTCGACTACGGAGAATTGGCGGAGGCACTAGCAGCCGTGGTTCGCGGCGAGCCGGTCAATCTCTTGGAAACCCTCGCGTCCCGACTCAGCGACATATGCCTCGCCGACGCCCGCGTGGCTGCTGCCACGGTCACCGTGCACAAGCCGCAGGCGCCGATCCCGCTGAACTTTCTCGATGTTTCGGTGACTGTGCGTCGAGGTCGGTCGTGACTGTGTCGCCCG
>Ga0207693_10002059_pt1 | contig 17567 bp, 14 predicted proteins | sample LARL81metaG_FD_184347 | JGI IMG/M metagenome (GOLD analysis project Ga0207693, IMG submission 184347) | Corn, switchgrass and miscanthus rhizosphere microbial communities from Kellogg Biological Station, Michigan, USA - LAR L8-1 metaG... | ecosystem: Host-associated > Plants > Roots >...
CTCGTGCTCGCGATCTTCGGTCCGACGGCATCGGGAAAGACAGTAGTCGCAGAAGAGCTCGGATCGCGCTTTCCTGCAGAAATCGTCTCAGCAGATTCGATGCAGGTCTACCGAGGCCTGCCGATCCTGACCAACCAGCCGTCGACCCCCGCGAGGCTCGTCGGTGTCTGGGAGCTCGACCACGAGTCCTCGGTCTCCGAGTACCAGCAGCTTGCCCACGAGGCGATCGACGAGATCCTGGCTGCCGGAAGGACGCCGATCGTGACCGGCGGCACCGGCCTCTATCTCCGAGCCGCGCTGGCGTCGCTGGAGCTTCCTCCGGCGCCCGGTCCTGGGCGGCGGGAGCACTGGCAACGGGTGTACGACCGGCTCGGCGGCGAACGCGCCCATGAGCTGCTCGCCGCGCGCGATCCGGCGGCGGCCGTCTCCGTCCACCCGAACGACCGCAGACGCGTGGTGCGGGCGCTCGAGCTCAGAGACGCGGGCCGCTCACTGAAACCTGCAATCAACCGGCTCTGGAGCCCTGATACTCGCCATCCGACACTCGTCGTCGGCCTCGAGCTCTCGTCCGACGAGCTGAGGCGCCGCATCGAAGCCAGGTCGGAAGCGATGTTCGCCGCCGGCGTCGAGAACGAGGTCGCAGGCGCGCTCGCCGGGCCGATCTCGACGACCGCCCGCAAGGCGATGGGCCTGGAAGAGATCGCCAACCTCGAGCCCGAACAGGCGATCGAGGCGGTGAACCTCCGTACGCGCCGCTATGCGGCGTACCAGCGAAAGTGGATGCGTCGTATCCCGGGCCTTGTTAGCGTCGCCGCCGACCGCCCGCCGGGTGAGGTCGCCGATGAGATCGTCGAGATGGTCCGCACAAGGCAACGTCTACCTGCTCGTCGAGGACGAGCGGGTGACGGCTGACCTCGCGCGCGAGCTATCGGCAAAGCACGAGACGGACGGTGTCCTGGAGGTCGTCGACGTCGAGGGCCCCGAGGCCGAGGTCGCGATCTGGAACCCGGACGGCTCCCGGGCCGAGCTTTCCGGTAACGGGACGAGGATCGCCGCCCGCTGGCTCGCCGATCGGACGGGAGCGAACGACGTCCGAATTCGGGTCGGTGAGCGCGTCACGAAAGCCCGGATCGCCGGGGAGCTCGTCGAGCAGCAACTGGGTACGGTCGAGGTAGGCGCCGCCGAGCGGCTGGAGGGAGTCGAGTTCGTGCCGGTTTCGGTCGGAAACCCGCACGCAGTAGTCGAGGGCGATCCGGCGGAGATCGAGCGAATCGGGCCGCTGCTCGAGACGCAGCCGCGCTTTCCAGACCGGACGAACGTCCAGGTTGGGCGTGTGGACGGCGCTCGCCACATCACCGCCCGGATCTGGGAGCGCGGGGTGGGGGAGACGAGCTCGTCCGGCACGAGTGCGGTCGCCGTGGCCGCGGCCCTCCGCGGAGAGGGCGAGACGCAGGTCAGCTTCCCCGGCGGCACCCTCCGTGTCAGGATCGAAAACGGTCAGGCCTACCTGACCGGCCCCGCCGAGCGACTTGAATGACGAGACTGGGAGTCATGTCGCTGACCGCTCCACCCAGAAGTCACAGATCCGGCGCGACCCGGCCTCACACAAGTACGAATCTCCGCGATAGCGTGGCGTAAGCCCGCGACCGTTCCCCCGGGAGGGTGGGGGTTAGGGATGGGTCCCGCGCCGGCCCGGCACGGCGTCCCGCATCGACGGGCCCGCGAGGGCCACGCTCGAGACGATGCGATCGGCGCTCAGCTAAGAGCTCAACCGCCGAGACCGTGCTCGCGCAACGCGTCGTTCAGGCTCACCCGCAAATCGGTCGAAGCGTCGCGCCAGCCGATGATCAAGGCGCACGCAAGGTTGAACGTGCCGGCGGGGAACTCCTTCGGTCGCGTTCCCGGAACGACGACCGCCCGCGGCGGTACGTAGCCGCGATGCTCGACCGGCTCCGGGCCGGTGACGTCGATCACCGGAATCGACGCACCGAGCGTGACGTGTGGGCCGATCACTGCCTGCTTCCCGACGATCACGCCCTCCACGATCGCCGCCCGGGATCCCACGAACGCTCCGTCCTCCACGATCACAGGCCGCGCGCCCGGTGGCTCGAGCACACCGCCGATCCCCACTCCGCCGGCGAGATGAACGTCGGCACCGATCTGCGCCCCCGACCCAACCGTCGCCCAGGTGTCGACCATCGTGTTCGGTCCGACCCAGGCGCCGATGTTGACGTAGCTCGGCATCAGCACCACCCCTGGGGAGAGAAAGGCGCCGTAGCGCGCGGTCGCCGGCGGGACGACGCGCACGCCCAGCCGCTCGTACCCATGCTTGAGCGGAATCTTGTCGAGATACTCGAAGGGCCCGACCTCGCGCGGCTCGAGCTCGCGGAGTCGAAAGTACTCCAGGATCGCGCGCTGCGCCTCCTCGTTCACCCGCCAGTCGCCGTCCACGGGCTCCGCGACTCGCAGCTCACCCCTATCGAGGGCGGCGATCACCTCCTCGACGCGCTCCGGCGAGAGCTCGCTCACAGAACGCGCTCCAGGATTTCTCCCGCGCGTTCGCACTCGGACTGGGTCGGAACCAGCGCGAGCCGCCAGTAGCCCTCGCCGGAGGGGCCGAAGAACGTCCCCGGGGAGACGATCAGCCCGTGTTCCAGCAGGCGCTCTGCCAGCTCCTCCGAGCTCTCGCCGGCCGGAACTTCCAGCCAGAGGTACATGGTCGCCTGGCTTCCCGCAACACGGATCCCCTTGTTTTCGAGTGCTTGTAGGAGCACCTCACGCTTGCGGCTGTAGAGCTCGCGGGTGCGCTCGACGTGTTCCTCGTCGCTCCAGGCAACCACGGAGGCCCGCTGGACGAACTCCTGCGGCGCGGTGCCGGCGGAGGGCCGGTACTGCCGGAGCGCGGCGATCAGCTCCGGCGATCCCGCGACGAAGCCCGAGCGGTAGCCGGTCATCGACGAGCGCTTGCTGAGCGTCTGGAAGATCGCAACGTGCGAGCGGTCGCTCACCTCGAGCGCCGAGTGGGGCGGTTCGTCAAACCACAGCTCGGTGTAGGCCTCGTCCGCAGCGAGCAGGAAGTCGTGCTCGACGGCGAGCTCCGAGAGGCGCTCGAGGAAACCGACCGGTGCCACGGCGCCGGTCGGGTTGTTCGGATAGTTGATCCAGAAGATCGCGGTCCGGGCCCAGGTCTCCGCGTCAATCGCGTCGAGGTCAGGCAGGAAGCCGTTCTCCTCGAGCAGCGGCAGTTGCTCGACATCGGCGCCCGCAAACATCGCCCCACGGTCGTAGACCGGGTAGCCGGGCTCGGTCGAGAGGACGAGCCGTTTGTCGCCGTGGCGATCGAGCACCACCTGAGCGAGCTGGAAGATCGCCTCCTTGCTGCCGTAGGTGGGGATCACCTCCGTTTCGGGATCGAGCTCGACGCCGAATCGTCGTTCACACCAGCCCGAGATAGCCGCTCGGAGCTCCGGAAGTCCCTCGGCCAGCGGGTAGCTCGATTGGGGCTCGATGCTCTCGGCGAGGGCCTTGCGGATCAGAGGATCGGTCTCCTCGCGCGGATCGCCCTTGCCGAAGTCGATCAGCTCGACGCCCTTCTCCGCCAGCCTCCGCTTCGCTTGCTCGAGGCGGACGAACGGGTACGTGCCGGTGGCGGCGAGAACCGGGGAGAACTGCACGTCTAGACGCTACCCGGCGCCGCTGAGAAACGGCGAAGCGCCTCGTAGGTGCGGACGAGCTCGTCGACTTCGACCTGTTCGTCCGCGCGATGCGCGTAGCGCGTTGCGCCCGGACCGAGATTCACTGCGTCGAGTCCGGCCTCTGCGAACTGGGCCACCGGCGTCCAGGCCTGCTTCGGCCGGACGGGGAAGTCTCCCACCTCGCGCAGCCGCGTCACGAGCGGCCGGTCGACGACGACATGCGCCGGCGGCGAGTTGCCGAGGATCTCCAGCTCCGCCTCGCCGGCGAGCTCGCGCAGCCGTGCCTCGGCCTGCTCGCGCGAGCGGCCCGGCGCGTAGCGGTAGTTGAGCCGGGCCACGCACCGATCGGGAACGACGTTGTCGGCGATCCCACCCTCGATCGCAACCGCGCTGACGACTTCGCGGAAGACCAGGCCGTCGACCTCGACGTCGAGCGGTTCCAGCGCAGCGAGCGGCGCCAGTCCGGCGGCAGCCTTGTGGATCGCGTTCTCGCCGGTCCAGGGCCGCGCCGAATGTGCGCTGACTCCGCGAAATGTCAGCAGGGCTGTCAGGTTGCCCACGCAGCCGACGTGCAGCTCGTTGTCCGTCGGCTCGAGCACGATCACGAGCTCCGGCTCCCGCGACTCGGGGCACGCATCCAGGAAGGCCGGCACCGGGCTCTCCTCTGCCGCCAGCTCCTCGCGCGTGAAGAACAGGAACCCGAGGTCGAGCGCGAGCTCCCCGCGGGCTGCCCAGTCGGCCAGTTCGAGCATCACCGCGACGCCGCCCTTCATGTCGCTGGCGCCAAGGCCGACGACGGCGTCGCCGTCGAGACGACCAGGGAGATTGTCCTGTGCCGGCACCGTGTCGACATGACCAGCGAGCACGACGAGCGGGCGGCCCGCTTGCCGCGCGGTCGTCGCGAAGAGGACATCGTCGTTCTCCCAGACGGGCTCGAGCGGTAGAGAAGAGCGTACGAACGCCATCGCCGCGGCCTCCGCGCGGCTGACCGAGGGAATGTCCACGAGCGCGAGCGTGCGCTCGGCCAGCCGCTTCCGAAGCTCTCCAATCCGCACGTGCGGATTCTCTCCTCTGGAAGTCATAATCTCAGCGTGACGCTACGCCAGCCGGATCCTGCGCCGGGTGCCGAGCCCGAGCGCGGGTTCGTCGCCGCCGTGCTGGCGCAACGGATCGACGCCGACCGCGAGCTCTCCGAACTGCGGGAACTCGCGCGCACTGCAGGTGTCGAGCCCATCGGGGAGCTCGTCCAGCGGGCACCCAGGCCGACTCCTCGCACCTACGTCGGAAAAGGGAAGCTCGTCGAGCTGGAAGAGGCGTTTGCACGCTCCGGCGCGGAGTCGCTGCTCGTCGACGACGAGCTCTCGCCGGTGCAGCAGCGCGAGCTCGAGAACGCCCTCCAGGCGCGGGTGATCGACCGGACGCAGCTGATCCTCGACATCTTTGCGCAGCACGCGGTCACCGCCGAAGGAAAGCTGCAGGTCGAGCTCGCGCAGCTCGAGTACAACCTGCCTCGCATGCGCGGGCTCTGGCAGCATCTCGAGCGGCTCGGCGGCGGTGTCGGGACGCGTGGCCCCGGCGAGTCCCAGCTCGAGACGGACCGCCGACTCGCGCGCCGCCGGATCTCCGTCCTGCGCGGCCGTCTGCGCGCCCTGGAGCGGCAGCGCGCCACGCGCAGGAAGTCCCGCCGCCGCTCCGAGACGCCGGTCGTCGCTCTGGCCGGGTACACGAACGCCGGAAAGTCGACGCTGCTCAACGCCCTCACGGGCGCCGACGTCTCCGTCCGCGACCGCCTCTTCGAAACGCTCGACCCGACGACCCGCGGCTTCGAAGTCGACGGCCGGAAGTACTTGCTGACGGACACGGTGGGTTTCATCCGCCGCCTGCCGCACCAGTTGGTCGAGGGCTTCGCTGCGACGCTCGAGGAGACCCTCGTGGCTGATCTCGTCCTCCACCTGGTCGACGGGTCGGCGTCCGACGAGGAGCTCGACGAGATGCGCGCGGCGGTCGAAGGCGTCCTGGCCGAGATCGGCGTCACGGACGTGCCGGTGGAGCTCGTCGTCAACAAGATCGACCTGGTCGACCCGCTTCGGCGCCGCCGGCTCGCGAACGCCTACCCGGGTGCCCTGCAGATTTCCGCAGAGACGGGTGAGGGCCTCGACGAGCTTCGGGAGCGGATCGCCGCCAGGTTCGAGGAGCGCTTCGAGAGCGTTCGGATGCTGCTTCCCTACGAGGAGGGCGGACGTCTCGCCGAGCTCTACGCGCTCGGGGCCCCGATTCAGGAGCGGATCGACCAACCGGACGGAGTCTTCCTGCGAGCGCACCTGCCTCGTCGCGAGCTTCCTCGCTTTGCGCCGTTTCTGCTGGCGGAGGCAGGGGACCAGCCTGCCCGCTCGGTCAAGTGATCGAGCTCCCGATCCAGCGCCTGCGCGAGGAAGCGGTCGTCCCTGCGCACGCCTATGCGGGCGACGCAGGACTCGACCTCGCCGCGTGTGAACGGGCCGAGCTTGGACCGGGGGAGAGGGTTGTCGTCGGGACCGGCCTCGCCGTCGCGATCCCCGAAGGCTACGCAGGATTCGTCCAGCCGCGCTCAGGTCTCGCAGCACGGCACGGGATCTCCGTCGTCAATGCGCCCGGCCTGATCGACTCGGGTTACCGCGGCGAGGTGCGCGTTGTCCTGCTCAACACCGACCGAGCCGAGGCCTTCGTGATCGAGCCGGGCATGAGGATCGCCCAACTGGTCGTCCTACCGGTTCCTGCCCTCGAGCTCGTCGAGGTCGACGAGCTGCCCGAGAGCGAGCGCGGCGTTCGCGGCTTCGGGTCGTCGCGCGCGTGACCGAGCCGAGGATCCGCGTTTCGGCGCTGCTCCGCTGGAACGATCGTGTCCTGCTGTGCCGGCACGAGAAGCCGGGCAAGGAGTACTGGTTGCTGCCGGGCGGCGGTGTCAACACGGGGGAGAGCCTCGTCGACGCGCTGCACCGTGAGCTGGGGGAGGAGCTCGGTATCGTCGAAGAGATTGCCGTCGAAGGCCCGGTCGCGATCGTCGACTCCATCTCGCCCGTCCAGAGCTATGCGGCCAAGCACGTCGTGCACATCGTCTTCGCCGGCGACCTCGGCGGGCGCTCGCTGGAAGCCATCAACTCACAGGACGCCGCCGTGCGAGGCCACCGCCTGTTCGGGGTCGACGAGCTCGACGACGTCGTGTTGCATCCGCCGATCCAACGCTTCGTCCAGCGCTGGCGGCCGGGGGACCCGGCCGTCTACCTCGGCGCGCTCTGGGCACGCTAGGCCAGCCGCGCTTTTCCTGCCATTCGTTGCCGGATCTCCGACCTGAGCGGGGGCGATTGTCACCGAATCGTCACATCTCCGTTTCCCACCCGCGCGGATCTTGCCGGTAGCGTCATCCGCCGAGGGCGGAGGGTGCGGCCCCACCCAAATAGAGGGCGGGGGTTGGACCCGGGGTCCCGGGCGAGACGAAACGGCGTGGGGGAGCCTCGCCGACCCGCCGTAGAAGCTTCCTGCGTTAGAAGCGGCCGCCGCGGGTTTCGGCTCGGCGCGCCGAGACGGCGTGGGCTTCGGTCTCGAGCTCATCGCCGAGAGGCTCGAAAACGGGGAGCTCGCCCGTTCTGTGCGCGATCGCCTGGGCCAGCAGCCAGTCGGCCAGCCACGGATTGCGCGGCAGCAACGGGCCGTGGAGGTACGTGCCGATGGCACGACCCGACCGGCAGCCCTCGAAGCCGCTTTCGCCGTCATTTCCGAAGCCCGCGATGACGCGACCGAGCGGCTCTGCGCCTGGATCAAGAATCGTGCGCCCGGCGTGATTCTCGAAGCCGGCGAGAGTCCGCTTCGAACCGGGCTCGAGCTCGCATTCGAGCAGGACGTCGCCGATCATCCGCCGCGTCCCGGCCACGGTGTGGAGCGGCAGCAGGCCGATTCCGGGCTGCTCCTGGCCGCTCTGATCGCGGTAGAAGCTCCCCAAGAGCTGATACCCACCGCATACCGCGAGAAAGGCCGCGCCGCCGGCGAAGGCATCGTGTAGCGCCGGCCCGAGCGCGGCGAGCTCCGGCGCGATCAGCGCCTGTTCGCGGTCCTGGCCGCCGCCGACGTAGAACAGGTCGTGCTCTGCGGGCGGGATTTCCGCGCCTGCACCGAGTGCGCGAACGTCTACCTCGTAGCCACGCCAGGCGGCGCGCCGGGCGAGCACCGCGATGTTGCCGCGGTCGGCGTAAATGTTGAGGTAGTCCGGAAACAGGTGGCCGACGACGAGCCGCTTCATCGGCGGAACGCTACCCGTAGGGGCTCCTTTCGTAATCCCGGACGCTTGATCACTCGGAAGGGGGAATCGCTGCGCCCCTCACCCAGGCGGGGGATGTTGCGGCCCTGGCGGCCAAATACGTTCCGCGAGTTCGATCTGCGCGGCGTGTGGCGTCGTGCTCCTGCGGAATGTGGCCCCGCTGAGAGCGGGTGAGAGGAAGGATGGCAATGCTGAGGAACGGAGGAGGACCTCGTGGCCAGAGTCGCTCGAGTGCGCTCTGGGGCACAGGCAATAACGACGATTCGCGCTCGAATGCGCTCTGGGGAAAGGGTGGACGCGGCCTCGTCACGATGATGGCCGCAGTGCTTGTACTCGGGATTCCCCTCGCGGCGAGCGCAGGCAGTAACGGCAGTAGCTCGGATCCGGGACAGCAGACGTACGTCTCGCCCGGGATGCTCGCGAACGCGGCCAAGCATCCGAACGCCAAGATCCATGTGATCGTGACGGCGAACGCAGGCGATCTGCCGAAGAGCGAAATCCTCAACAGGGCGAACGGTCATCTCGACCGCCAGCTCAATCTCATTGACGGCATCGCACTCGACCTTCATGCGAAGAAGCTCGCCGACCTTTCGCAGATCCAAGGGCTGACGATCACGCCTGACGCGCCTGCTCACCCGACAGGACTGACGTACACGTCGAAGCAGCTATGGGTGGCGAACACAGGAATCGACAAGCTCTGGAACGCGAGGGCCACGTCCAATCCGGCCGATACACGGACACAGTCCGACCTGACGGCGCCGACGATTGCGATCGTCGACTCCGGGGTCGACACGTCGCGTGTCGCGGACTTCGGCGGCAGAGTCGTGCAGTCGGTCAACCTCACGAGCCTGCCGAACAACTCACCCGGAGACGGTCGCGGTCACGGGACCTTCGTTGCGGGGATCGCAGCGGGTCAGGCCGCCGGTTACGCCGGTGCGTCGCCTCGCTCCAACATCGTCTCGCTGGACGTGATGGACGATACGGGGACGGCGCGGACGAGCGACGTGATTGCGGCGGCGCAGTGGATCCTCGCCAACAAAGACAAGTACAACATCAAGGTCGCGAACTTCTCGCTCCACGCCTCCAACTCGAGCAGCTTCACCCACGATCCGCTCGACCAGGCGGTCGAGAAGCTCTGGTTCAGCGGCGTCACGGTCGTCGCGGCGGCCGGCAACTATGGAGTTGCGAACGGCCCGAGCGGGGTCAAGTATGCGCCCGGCAACGATCCGTTCGTGATCACCGTCGGCGCAGCGGACATGGACGGTAACCCGAATCCCAGGAACGACACGGCCCCCTACTGGTCGGCTTACGGCTACACGAACGACGGCTTCGCGAAGCCCGAGGTCGCTGCCGACGGCCGCTATATGGTCGGCCCCGTGCCGATGGGCTCGACGCTGGCGATCCAAAAGGCGGATCACATCGTTTCGCCCGGCTACATCGAGCTCTCGGGCACGTCGTTCGCTGCTCCGATCGTCTCGGGGATCGCGGCACAGATCCTGGCTCGTCATCCGGACTACACGCCGGACCAGATCAAGGGCGCTCTGATGGTGACGGCGCGGCCGACGCCCTCGGCAGTCCCCGGCTCGCTCGGCCTGGGAGAAGTCAATGCTGTTCAGGCGGCCTTCGTCAGCCAGATCCCGAATCCGAACAAGGCCCTCGATCAGTTCGTCAAGCCCGATCCGGCGGGCGGCAGCCTGCCCGTCTTCGACGCGGTCAGCTGGTCGGATACGGCTAAGGCAAACGTCTCCTGGGACGCTGTCTCGTGGGGCGACGTCTCCTGGGGCGACTCCTCGCTGGCGGCGATCTCCTGGAGCGACGTGGCCTGGAGCGACGTGAGCTGGGGGGACAGCCTCGCCTCGGCAGACGTCAGCTGGGCGGACATCTCCTGGAGCGACTCCTCTTACGAGGACGCTGCCGAGGGAGACCCCACGGCGAGTCCGACGGCGTACGTTGCCGACGCTACCGACCTCGCGGATGCGGCCAACGATCCGGCCCTGCAGCTTCCGGCCGACCTCGCTCCTCCGGATCCGTCTGTCTCGACGAGCACGACCCCGCTCCCTTAGCGGAAACCTCCTCGCTTGCCATCAAAGAGCCCGGGGCGTGAGTCCCGGGCTCTTCCTCTTTAGGCGGCCTCCCAGTACTGCCTGACATAACCACGTCTCGCAAGGATGTCGCGGAGGGCCAGCATTGCCGTGTAGGTCGGTAGGGCGATGAGCTCGCCGCCCTCAGGCGTCAAGGCGAGCGCTCGGTCGAGAGCGCGTTCGAGGTCGGGCTCGACGTCGATCGCTTCTTGGTCAAGCCCTCCATATTTAAACCGCAGGCCGAGTTCCGCAGCGCGGTCGCCGGCAGCCACGAGTCGCTCTAGCCCGGCGAGGAGAGGCTCGAAGTCGACATCCCAGATCCACGACACGTCCTTGCCGTCTGCGGTCGCATCGTTGAGCGCGACGAGGACGAGGCTCGGCGCCTTGCCGACCAGCAGCGTCCGGATCGCCTCGTTTGCGCCTGCCGGATTCTTGATCAGGAGAACGAGGAGCGACTTCCCGTCGAGCTCGATGCGCTCGAAGCGCCCGAATGCCGCGCTGAACGCCTCCAAACCCGTCTGGACCTCGTCGAGGCCGGCGCCGAGGGCTGAGGCGAGAGAGGCCGCGCCGAGGGCGTTGTAGACGTTGTAGAGGCCTGGGACGCGGAGCTGCACCCGGCGGGACCCCTGCGGGGCGACAAGCTCGAAGGAGACGCGCTCGATCCCGTGAAGCTCGATCTCGCGGGCGACCACGTCCAGTCGCGGGCGAGCGTGGCCACAGCGCGGGCAGCGGTAGTCGCCGAGATGCCCGATGTAGGCAGCGGCGTACTCGTACGGAGTGCCGCAACGAATGCACCATTTCGAATCGGCCGCATGCTGGAGCTCGGCCTGGGCGTGCCGAGGATCGTCGACCCCGAAGACGGTCCGGGTTCCGGGATCACGATCTCGACCGAGATCTCCGACCTGTGGGTCGTCGCCGTTGACGACCAGCGCTGAGCCCGAAGGAAGATCCTGAACGGCCGAGCGCCACCGTTCGGCGACGAGCTCGAGCTCGCCGTAACGGTCGAGCTGGTCGCGAAAGAGATTGCCCAGGCAGACGGCCCGAGGACGGAGCCGGTGCGCCACCTCGGGGAGGGCCGCCTCGTCGACCTCGAACAGCCCGAGCTCTGCCTCGCGTGCGGCGAGCAGGGCCGAGGCGACACCCGAAACGAGATTCGCCCCGGAGCTGTTGTGCGCGACCCGAGCCTTTCCGGCGAGGATCCTGGCAGCCATCGCTGCGGTCGTCGTCTTGCCGTTCGTCGCCGAGATGAGCGCCGAGCCAAGCGGGAGGCGGCGTGCGAGCGCGTCCACCGCCTCCGGATCGAGCTTCCAGAGCAGCTTGCCGGGCACGGTCGTGCCGCCTCCCCTGCGGGCAAGGCGCGACAGCTCGCCGGTGGCACGCGCCAGGAGGATCTCCAAGCCCAGAGGAAAGCGGGTTTGCACGGGTCTGGGACGCTATCGGAGTGCGATCAGGACACCTCAAATGAGGTAATCCCGCCCCTCCTTGCACGCTCCCTCGTTTGGGGGATCTTCGGTGCCTCCCGAAAAAGGGGGATGTCGCCGCCTTGAGACCGTCGTAGCTTGCCGAGTAGTGATCGATTTGCGGCTGGGCGTGTTTGCGTGCCGGCCTCAGCTACCGCGGCACCGCCGAAAGGCGGAAAGGAGACGGCAAGGCATTGAGCGCTGAGCGGCATTCGCTTGGTGACACTTCCCGGCAGGGCCCGCCAGGCATGGGGGGAGGGGCAGCCGCGTGAGCGCGGTTCCCAGCAACATCGCGCTCCCCGAGGTCCCGAGCCCAGTCGGCGGGGGCGGGAAGGACAAGAAGCTTCCCGTGCGGGCGACCGTCTACTTCTTCGTCGTCGCTGCGCTGGCGACGACGGTCTCGATTCCGCTGCTCACACACCTCCGCGTCGGTGCGAACGGGTGGGCGACCTTCGTCATCTTCGGATCGGCAGCGGCCGTCGCGCAGCTCTTCGTCGTCCGGACGCCGCGGAACCAGGCATACCACACGACGATCGTCTTTCTGATGCCCGCCGTGATGCTGCTTCCGCCGGAGCTCGTCGCGCTGATGGGCGTGATCCAGCACATCCCTGAATGGCTGAAGAACCGAAATGCCTGGTACAGCCAGACCTTCAACATCTGCAACTGGACGCTGGCCCTGCTCGCTGCGTGGGCGAGCTTTCACGCGACGCTCGGCGCGAGCGGGCTGATCTCGAGTACCAACCTGCGCATCGCCCTCGGAGGCCTGGCGGCGTCGGCCGTGTTCGTCGCCGTCAACCACATCCTCCTGGCACCGATGCTGCACTTCTTCTACAGCCACTCGATCAGCGAGCTGGGGATCTTCTCGTTCGAGAGCCTGTCGACCGACCTCGTGCTGGCGGCCCTTGGCGTCGGCATCGGCACGTTTTGGAACCTGAACCCTTGGTTGATGCCGTTCGCGATCGCGCCGCTGTTGCTGATTCACCGTTCGCTGAGCGTCCCCCAACTCCAGGAGGAGGCGCGCGTCGACCCGAAGACGGGCCTCTTCAACGCCCGCTACTTCGCGGCGACGCTCGCCGACGAGATCGGGCGCGCGGACCGCTTCAACAGGCCGCTGACGCTGATCATGGCCGACCTCGACCTCTTGCGCGACATCAACAACACGTACGGCCACCTGGCCGGCGACGCCGTCCTGCAGGGCATCGCCGAGTCCTTCCGGGCGCAGTTGCGGGAGTACGACGTGCCGGCGCGCTTCGGCGGCGAGGAATTCGCGATCCTGCTCCCGGAGACGCCACCTGAACAAGCGTTTGTGATCGCCGAGCGAATCCGGCGGGCTGTCGCCGCACAGCCGTTCGACGTCGAGACCTCGAGCGAGCCCATCCGGGCAACCGTCTCGATCGGTGTTGCGGCGTTCCCACGCGACGCCGCCGACGCGAACGAGCTCATCCACCAGGCCGACCTCGCCGTCTATCGCGCGAAGCTGCAGGGCCGAAACCGGGTGCTCGACGCGAGCTCCGAGCCACTCGTCGTGCCCGAGACTCGCTCGGCGCCGCTCGTTGCAGTCCCCGACGACGGCCAGCACGTCATTTCTCTGCCGAATGAAACACAGTCGTCGCACGAGCCACGGCACCCACGTCCGCATGCCATCCATGGACCCACCTTCTTCTCGCTTTCGAAGCGCCTGGCAGCCGTTGTTGGGCTCGTCGGCCTGGTCGGGACGGCAGCCGGCATTGCCGGACTGGTGTTCGGCAACAGCCACGACATCGCCGGGATGATCGCGATCATCGCGCTCGTCGGCGCTGGGCAGGCTCTCGCCCTCGAGCTGGACCTCGGTTCGATCTCGGTCGCCGCGGTCGGCGCCATCGCAGGCGCAGCGCTGTTCGGGCCGAGGGCCGCGCTTGCGCTCGCGATCACCACGGCGGCGGTCGAGTGGAGCGCCCGGCGGCAGTCGCCGCACCACGTCCTGTTCAACATCGGCGCCCTTTCGCTCGCCTCCCTTGCGGCCGTCGGAGCCTTCTCGCTCCACCTGATCGACGTCCAGGGAGACACCGGACGAATCCTCACGATCGCGGCCGGCATCGCCGCAGGCTTCGCCTACTTCGCGGTCAACATGGGTCTCGTCAGCCTCGCGACGGCAATCGAGGGCCACGAACGCTGGTGGCGCGCCTTCCAGGAGCGCTTCGCCTGGCTCGTCCCGCACTACCTCGTCTACGGGTTCATAGCCGGCGTCATCTTCCTCGGCTACGAAACGGCTCACCTCTGGGCCTTTGCGGTCTTCGCAGTGCCGCTCTTCCTGATCCGCAAGACGCAGGAGGCGTATCTGCGGCACACGCAGAAGAGCGCCCAGAAGCTGCGTGAGGCAGCCGAGACGATTCAGACCCAGAACGTCTCGCTCGAGCAGGCGAACAGGCTCCTTAGGGAGCGCTCGACCGCCGCGATGGAGTCGTTGTCCGCGACCGTGGACGCCCGCGACGCCTACACGGCCGGCCATTCGCGCCGCGTCCAGCAACTCGCCCTCGCGATCGGGCGCGAGCTGGGGCTCTCGCAGGCCGAGCTCGACCTGCTCGGGCACGCGGCACTCTTCCATGACATCGGCAAGCTCGCGATTCCCGATGCGATCCTCCTCAAGCCGGACAGCCTCAGCGATTCGGAGTGGTCGCTGATGCAGAAGCATGCGGAGGAGGGCGCGCGGATCATCGATCGGCTCGGCTTCCTGAACGACGCGGTTCCCGCAATCCGGCACCACCACGAACGGTTCGACGGGGCGGGCTACCCCGACCGTCTAAAGGGGGAGGAGATCCCTCTGGGAGCGCGGATCATCCACGTCGCAGACGCCCTCGACTCGATGCTTACAACGCGCATCTACCGGGCGGCGCGACCGGCGACAGAGGCTCTCAACGAGCTCAGGCATGCCGCGGGAACCCAGTTCTGCCCGCGTTGCGTCGCGGCGCTCGAGCGAATTCTCCCGGTCGCCGAGCTCGATGCGTCTCCGCAGCTGAGCGAGGCAGTAGCGCTCTAGCCAGCTTGTCTCGGGCGTAACCGCCTTTCGCTGGCAAAGTTCAGAGACGTACGCGCGAGATTGCGAACTCGTGCAAATGCTCTATTCTGTTTTGCAACAATGCCCCGCAAGCCCGTTTACCGCGCGGTGGCGGACATCGACCGCCAGGCGCTCGCCGAGTTCCAGGCTGGAATCCGGAAGCGCTACAGCGACGAGCAGATCCTCGCCGAGCTGAAGGAGTCCGCCGAGCGGCTCGGACGCTCGCCGACGATGCGGGAATTCTCGAGCGACCCGAAGACCACCGTCCATCCGCAGACCGTGATCGAGCACTTCGGCAGCTGGAACCGGGCCAAGCGGCAGGCCGGACTCGTGCCGCGGCGCTTCGCGACGCGTGAAGAGCTGCTCGCGTTGCTGAAGGAGCTCGGCCAGGAGCTCGGCCGCGTACCCAGCGCGCGCGACATCGACGAGCATCGGGGCCGGATGCCCTCGAAGTCCCTCTACTGGCACACGTTCGGCTCGCTGACCAACGCACTGCGTGAGGCCGGCTTCGACGTGCCGGTGGGGGAGGAACGCCTGGAGCGCGCGCTCGAGCAGGCCGTCAGCCTCTCGAAGAAGCTCCGCCGGCTCCCGAAGTTCGCCGACTGGACCGAGGCCCGAAAGCAGGACGACTCACTCTTGACCGAGTGGCAGATCTATCGCATGTTCGACGCGAGGCGGGGAGCCTGGTCGACGTTCCAGTTCCTCGTGCACGAACGCCTGCGCCAGGCCGGGGTCACGGTCGCGCCCGACGGACGCCTCGTCTGAAAAGAGGAAGCCGCGCTAGCTGGCGGTGGCGACGATCGTCGCGAGCCGCTTCAGACAGAACGCCCGCTCGTTTGGTGCTCGTACTGCAGGAAGCGGTGCCTCTTCGAACTCCCGATCCGGGTTGAAACGCTTGCGGCTCGCCTCCTTGCCTTGCACGAGCTCCACCAGGGTTCCCTCGGCGAGTTCGCTCTTCTTCAGCTTCACGCCCAGGTAGCGCTCGACGACCTCGAGCGCGAGCTCGGTCGACGCGAAGAACGTCTCGGCCTTGCCGACGCCGAGCCAGACCGGGCGATCGACGCCGCGCGCAACTGACAGCGACCGCTCGCGCCGTTCGTCGATCCAGGCAGTTGCCATCGAGCCCCGGAGGGCTTCGAGGGCCTCTGCGTCGCCGTCGGAATGGGCGACGACCGCGAAAATCGCCTCCGAGTCGACGGTCATGCCGGGCTCGCAGCGGGCGCACTCGTGTGCGGCCAGCAGCTCGTCGTCGTTGAAGATGACCCCGTTGTGCACACCGACGACCGAGCCGTGGCGGATCGGATGATTGTTCGCGGCGACCGTGGGATGCCCCTTGGTGTAGTCGCGAACGTGGACGAGAACCTCGGTCGCGTTTGCCGGAACCTTGATCTCGTCGAGCAGCGCGCTAGCTCCTGAGAGCTGCTTGTGGACGGACACGCGCTCGCCTGGGCTGCGGTGTGCGTACCCGACCGCGTCGGCCCCGCGCTCGGCGATCCCCGCGAGGAGGGCCTGCGCCGCCAGCGTTCGCTCGAGCGAGCTCGAGTCTGAGAGGCTATATCCGGCGATTCCGCACATATCAATGAGTGTATTTCGCTTGACGGACGATCTTCCTAGTCGGACGAACGGTCTTCCTGGTCGGATGGTCAGTCCTAGTCTCTGACGCGCGCACCCGGTAGGAGTTAGTCATCACTTTGCGCGTCGGTTACAAAGGAAAAACCTCGCTCCCTCGGTCGGGGGGTTGACAGGATCAAGCACGTTTTTCTCTAGGCCGATACCCCTCGCACGATGGAGCAGCGGCCGCTTCCAGATCCTCTTCCCGAGCAGGCACCCCTCGAGCCCAAGTTGGAGCTCGTGCAGGACGCCGCGGAGGTCGACGAGGACGACGTCAAGGAGGCGGCGGCCCCGACGCAGGATCCCCTCAAGCTCTATGTGCGCCAAATCGGCGACGGCAGGCTTCTGACGCCCGCCGAGGAGCGCGAGCTCGCCCGGCGCAAGGACGAGGGCGACGAGGCGGCCAAGAGCAGGTTGATCGAATGCAACCTCCGCCTGGTGATGTCGATCACCCGGAACTACACGAAGGCCGGCGTCCCGCTCCTCGACCTGATCCAGGAGGGCAACCTCGGCCTGATCCGCGCGGTCGAGAAGTTCGACTGGACGATGGGCTACAAGCTTTCGACCTACGCGACCTGGTGGATCCGGCAGGCGATCACACGCGCGCTCGCCGACCAGGGACGCACGATCCGCCTCCCCGTCCATGTCGCGGAGCAGGTACGCAAGGTGATGCGTGCCCGCCGCGTGCTCGCGCAGAAGCTGAACCGGGAGCCCGACACCGAGGAGATTGCGAAGGAGGCAGGCCTGACGCCCGAGCGGGTCAACGAGCTGCTCGACCTGGTCGAGGACCCGGTCAGCCTGGAGACACCCGTGGGCGACGGTGAGAGCCTCTATGGCGACTTGATCGAGGACACGAAGCTTGATCGGCCCGACGTGACGACGTCCGACAACCTCCGCGCGGTGGAGCTCGCCGACGCCCTGAGGGTGCTGAACCCCCGCATGCGGCTCGTGCTCGCCCGGCGGTTCGGTCTCGACGGCGAGCACCCCCAGACGCTCGAGGAAGTCGGTGCGTCGCTGGGGATCACCCGCGAGCGCGTCCGGCAGCTCGAGTCTCGTGCGCTCCGCGAGCTCCGCACGGTTGCGCCCGCTCTCCAGCTGTACCTTCGAGCGGAGTAGCTACGGTGGCGGGGTGGAGCCCCGCTTCGTCGACATCCATTCTCACGTCGTCCCTTCCGGCGATGACGGCGTTCGGTCCGTCGACGAGGGACTGTCTCTGTGCCGCGATGCATTCGCCCACGAAACGCGCGTGCTCTACGCGACGCCGCACGTCTCGCCGCTCGTCGCGCTGAGCGAGGAGCGCGAAGCCCGGATCCGGACGGCCTTCGCGAAGCTTCGCGAACGGGCGCCGCTCGAGCTGCGGCTCGGCTTCGAGCTGACCCCGATGCGGTCGCTGCT
>Ga0207693_10002060_pt1 | contig 17567 bp, 15 predicted proteins | sample LARL81metaG_FD_184347 | JGI IMG/M metagenome (GOLD analysis project Ga0207693, IMG submission 184347) | Corn, switchgrass and miscanthus rhizosphere microbial communities from Kellogg Biological Station, Michigan, USA - LAR L8-1 metaG... | ecosystem: Host-associated > Plants > Roots >...
GCAGGTACGGCCCGCCAGGATACGGTGAAGCGGTTGCAAGCGTCCGTTGATGTTCTGCAGGCCATCATGGCGACTCCGGACAAAGGCATCCCAGAAGAAGTCTTGAGCAACGCGAAATGCATTCTGGTAGTGCCAGACCTGATCAAAGGCGGCTTCATTTTTGGGGGCAAGCATGGACGTGGCGTAGCCTCGTGCCGAACGGCCGATGGCTGGAGTGCGCCTGCGTTCGTCTCGATTGGTGGCGGAAGTTGGGGTTTGCAGATCGGAGTCGAGGGTGTCGATCTGGTTGTGCTGGTTATGAATGATCAAGGCTTCCAGCACTTGCTCTCCAGCAAATTCGCGCTTACCGGCGAAGGATCAGTGGCGGCGGGCCCGGTTGGACGCCATGCATCCGCGGGAACCGACTGGAAGATGAACACTGAAATGTTGACTTACTCGCGCTCCAAGGGCGTGTTTGCCGGCCTGACACTGGAAGGAGCAGTAATCGAGCCGGATGACGACTCTACTCGAGCGATTTACGGAAAACACATGCCGTTCCGCAATATTCTTTCGGGTAAGGCTTCAATCCCGGCTAGTGCGGACACATTCATGAAGGCCGTGTCCGATGCAGGCCATCAGGCGCGCATCGCAGAAGCAAAGGACGACAAGAAGTAGACGCGGTTGGAATTCCCCAAGGAGGCAGGTTTTCAACTGACCGAGACTCCACTTCGGGATCGGTCAGCTTCTTTTTAGAATTTCCGGATCCAAGGCCAATTCGCTGATCCAACGCATTCCGCATGGCAGTGTACCCACCACGCAGAACCATTACCTCTAAACCGTACCGTCTGGGTCAGCCAAGATTCCATTCTTCCAGATGCGTGCCGTCGGACTTGTGACTCCGGACGCCTGAATAAGCAAAGGTTCAGTGTCGCAATGCAGGTAATAGCGCTGTGGCGAGAACCGCTAGAGCGTCCGCTGTCCAGTGCGCTACGATGAGCGGCTGTAGCCGGCGAGTACGAATGAGAATTAAGAAAGAGTACCGTGACGACCGGCAAAGAATGGATTGATCGCCAGAGCATGAAACGGAAATCGACGCGCAACGGCATCGCACAGTGTGGACCGACCAAAAGAACACCACCATCACGAACGCAATCGACATGCGTCCGGTAAGTATCTTCAGACGCGGTAGCACGTAACCCAAATAAGTGACTACTTCCGTGAGCGCCCATATCACAGGCCAAATGAGGAAACTATAGAGCGCACCAACCAGAGGCAAAGGGCCGATGGGTATTGGCCCCACAGAGGGCGCCGAATAGATTTTGGTTCTAACGTCAAATGCCACCAATTTCTGCTGTTTCCTAACGTTGGCCTGCCTGCCCGGTGGTTGATATGTTGTAATCTTCGGCAGGGAAACGAGTACTGAGTTGACGTAATCGCAATGTACCGCCAACTTCTCGACGTTTCGTTGACTTGCTCTCGTACCCCACCTACCATGGCTCGATTCCATGATCGGCCAGACCATCTCGCACTATCGCATCGTTGAGAAGCTCGGCGGTGGTGGCATGGGTGTGGTCTACAAAGCCGAAGACACCAAGCTCAACCGCCTCGTCGCCCTGAAATTCCTGCCTGACGATGTGGTCAACGATCCCCAAGCTCTCAGTCGCTTCCGTCGTGAAGCGCGCTCTGCTTCGGCCTTGAACCACCCCAACATCTGCACCATCTTCGAAGTGGACGAATACGAAGGCAAACCCTTCATTGCCATGGAGCTGCTCACGGGCATGACACTCGCCCACAGGATCGCGGGGCACCCGCTTCCCGCCGAACAGATCGTGCAGCTTGGAATCGAATTGGCAGACGCGCTGGACTCCGCCCATTCGGAAGGCATCATTCACCGTGACATCAAGCCGGCCAACACGTTTATCACTCGGCGGGGACAGGCCAAGCTCCTGGACTTCGGACTGGCCAAGCACTTTACGGCAGCCGCCGCCGAGGGCGAGGCTGCGCCTACTGCCACCCTGGAGAAGGCGCTCACCAATCCTGGTCAGGCGATGGGCACCATGGCTTACATGTCGCCCGAGCAGGCACGCGGTGAACCGCTCGATGCCCGCACCGATATCTTTTCTCTCGGTTCGATGCTCTATGAAATGGCCACTGGCAAGCCGCCGTTTCAGGGGAATACGTCGGCGGTGGTCTTTGATGCCATTCTTCACAGAGTGCCGGAGCCGCCCCAGCAGCTCAATCCAGCCTCGCCACCGGAGCTGCAAAGGATCGTGTACAAGGCGCTCGAAAAGGACCGCGAAAAGCGCTACCAGTCTGCTCAGGAATTAGGGGACGATCTCAAACGGTTGTTACGGCAGCTGGTTTCCGGTCCCGCAGCCAGCTTGCCGGCCTCGGAGATCATCCGCAAGCCCGCCTTCATTGTCCCGGCTGCGGTGATCCTCATAGTGGTGGCGGGGGCGCTGATCTGGACGCTGAGCCACAATGCCAAAGTCCGTTGGGCCCGCGAAAAGGCGATCCCGGAAATTTCCCGGCTCATAGAGAAAGATCAGTCTCTGCCTGCCTTTCGCCTGGCCGAGAAGGCCAAACGTTACATTCCCGGCGATCCTTTTTTCGCGCAGATAGATCGTGATCACCTGGCCGACGTCTCCGTCCGGACTACGCCGCCGGGGGCGGACGTATATGTAAAGGACTACGCAGATCGCACGGACGATTGGCAACTGCTCGGGACTTCGCCTCTTGAGGGCACTCACGTCCCCTTCGGATATTTTCGCTGGAGGATCTCCAAGAAGGGTTACACAACGGTGGAAGGCGCGGCTGCGGCTTATCGCACTGCCATCATCAATTTTGTTCTGGACCCAGAAGGCACCCTTCCCGCCGACATGGTACGGGTAAGCGGTGGCCCTTTTCAGTGGGGAAATGCCGCCGCCGTGGACTTGCCGCCCTACCTGTTGGACAAGTATGAAGTCACCAATCGCGAGTTCAAGAAATTTCTTGACAGCGGAGGCTACAAGAAACCGGAGTACTGGAAAGAACCTTTCATAAAAGACGGCCACACCCGCACATGGGAGCAAGCCGTGCAAGAGTTCCGCGACCGCACCGGCAGGCCTGGCCCAGCCACATGGGAATTGGGAGACTATCCGAAAGGGCAAGATGATTTTCCTGTAAGCGGTGTGAGCTGGTACGAAGCAGCGGCCTACGCCGCATTCGCCGATAAGAGCTTGCCCACCGTCTACCAGTGGTATAACGCCGCCGGACCCAGCATTTTTTCCGACAACGTCGGCTTGAGTAATTTTTCCAGTAACGGCCCGGTCAGAGTCGGCAGCCTGGGAGGAATCAGCCCATATGGCTCTTATGACATGGCGGGCAATGTCAAAGAATGGTGCTGGAATCAAGCGGGCGACCGCCGCTACATTCTGGGCGGAGGCTATAACGAAGCTGTCTACATGTTCGTAGACGAGGACGCCCAGTCTCCCTTTGACCGGCGTCCTACGTACGGAATCCGGCTCATGAAAAATATCGGCGGATCGCCACCCGAGGCGCTCACCCGCCCCATCGAACACCTGACGCGGGATTTCACCAAGGAGAAGCCGGTTTCCGAGCAGGTCTTCAATATCTACAAGGCGTTTTACGCCTATGACAAGACTGACCTGAACCCTCACGTGGAATCGGTGGACGACACCTCGGAGTATTGGAGGCGCGAACGGATCACCTATAACGCCGCCTACGGTAATGAACGAATTCTCGCCAATCTCTTCCTGCCGAAAAATGCGATGCCGCCCTACCAAACCATCATCTATTTCCCTCATGCCGGCGCGTATGACGAGCGGTCTAGCGAGAACGTAGAGATGGTTTTTCTAGATTTCATCATCCGCAGCGGACGGGCTCTATTGCTCCCAGTTTACAAAGGAACCTACGAGCGTCACGTCGAATACACGGCAGGGTCGAATGTCTGGCGGGATCTGACCATTCTGCGAACCAAGGACTTTTTCCGTTCCGTCGATTACCTGGAGTCGCGAACGGACATCGATCACGACCGGCTGGGCTTTTACGGCGTCAGCTCGGGCGCGTCCGCCTCCCCCCGATTGCTGGCTTTGGAGAAGCGCATCAAAGTTGCCGTCGTCATTGGCGGTGGCTTTTATCCGGAGAGCTCTTCTCCCGAGGTCGACACCCTCAACTTCGCCCCACGCGTGACCATTCCATTTTTGATGATTAATGGAAAATACGATTTTGACACTCCTCTCAACACCTGCCAGATACCGATGTTCCGTCTGCTGGGGACCCCGCTCAAGGACAAGCGTCATGCCCTGTTCGATGTTGGTCATCTTCCCGCCCGCAACGACATCATCAAGGAAACCCTCGACTGGTACGACAATTACCTGGGGCCGGTGAAATCTCCGTCCTGAAAGAAGCCGAGTCGGAGAGTACACGAAGGTGGCTTGACCGGAACAAGCGACACAATCCATGCTGGGCCAGCTGTTTGCCGAGATGATGTTCGACTGCAATCCAGCCAGCCGAAGTTTTTGGTAGTGCGGTATTTTGATTTCAGCAACATGCTTTGCTGGTTTTCTGCTGCCCGATTTCTGCGGTTTTTTTTCATGCTCGTCTCGCTTAAGCGGCAAGCCGGGCAGTCGCCTTCAGCACCGGTTCCTTTGCTGCGACCTTTTTGCGGTTCCGGGGATGACGGCCGCGTTGCGGTTTCGGCATTCCTTCTTTGATATCTTCTCTAACCCTTATGGCTGTAGAAGTCTCCAGAAACGAAGGGAGAAGGGATAACTTCGAGATTACCCAGGAATCTGATGCTGTCCCCGATGTCGGTCAGATTCTTGTATGCATCTCGAAAGGCATCAACGCTCGGGCGGATGGCTGGGTCATACGCTTCGTGGCAGCCGGGGCAGTCCTTTGGCGCAAACACCCCGTGCCTTCTGCTGAAGTCAGACACTTCTTTCATGTCCAAGACAAGCTTCGTCTTGCAACGAGCGCACTCAATCGAAACATAGCGAAGGTCGGCGAGAGAAAATACAAGTTCTTTGTGCATGAAGCATTATGCCTGCTTCGCTTGCACTTTGGCCCTTGTTTTGCCGCGCGACGGAATCGGCTGATTGCCTAGGCCAACGAACTTAAGCTGAATGTGGCAGGAAGGCATGGTGACTCTGAGGCAAAATCAACCTCTCCTGTCTTTCTTCATTTAACGCCCGGTCGAGTTGTTGAAGGACACTCTCCAGATCGGAAGATGGTTCGGCAAGGTGTCCCTGATGTGTATTGAGCGGGGTCATTGGCGATACTGTGGACGTGGACCGTCACCACTTGGCCTTTCTCAGCGTGAATCTTTCTACTTCCGCCATGCCCACAGTTTCCACAGGTCGACCCACCACGCTATTTGAGCCATTGCTAGGAGTCTTATCGTTATTGGGTTGACGGCAGGTCTCTCTGCGAGAGCAGCTTCATCCGGAACGTTCGTGTTCGATCCGGGCGACCGACTTGGTATCATGGGTTTGCTGGCGGTTGCAACTTGGCCTCCCCCTTTTGGTTTCCCATGATTGACATTCATTCTCATATTTTGCCGTGCCTGGATGACGGCTCGAAATCGTGGGATGTTACGCTCGAGATGTGCCGCCTGGCAATCGAGGACGGGATTACGCACATCGCCGCGACTCCTCATGCGGATGATACCTACTCCTACAGCCGCGATCACGTGCGGGAGACCATTGCTGAACTCTCCGACAAGATCGAAGATCGGCTGACCTTCAGCATAGGTTGTGACTTCCATCTTTCGTTTGAGAACATCGAAGCGGCAATGCTCGAACCCCACCGTTTCACGATCGCTGCTAAGCAATACTTGCTGGTCGAGTTGAGTGACTACGGGATACCGCCCCAGGTGAGTGATGGTCTTTTCAAGCTACAGGCGGCCGGTATGGTCCCGATCATCACCCACCCCGAGCGCAATGGCCTCCTCCAGCGGCGACCGGAGCGGATCCTTGAGTGGTCGCGGTCCGGATGCCTGGTCCAAGTTACCGCATCGTCCGTGACCGGTTTCTGGGGAGATACCGCGCAGCGGACGGCCATGTGGCTGCTTGAGCAAAATGCGGTGCATGTCCTTGCGTCCGACGCTCATGATCACAAACATCGCAAACCTATTCTGTCCGAGGCTCGCGATGTTGTTTCGATGCGTTTCGGCGCCGACATCGCACGCACTCTCGTTCTCGACAATCCAGAAGCCATCATCAGCGGCCGGCCCCTTCCAAGGACTCGACAGGGCGACCATGGGACGGGCGCACGTGAACGTTTAGGCGCTTGAGGTCCGTCGCATGAGAATCGAGAAAAGTTAGGGTTGGGCCGCATGAGAGGTCTGAGGTGGTCAAGGCGGCGCGGGAAATCATGGAACTGCGGGGCCTTGTGCGGCTTCTCTGCTGCGTGTCAGATGTACGGTTTTCCTTCCAGTCAATCCGAATCCTACAAAGCGGGGCGCATCGTCGCGCTTGGAGCCAACGTTAGAGAAGTGGGGGGAGACTTGTCTGAGTCGGCCGTCCGCGCCGCGAGTTACGCCGAGAGCGGGATGGTGTATTTTGTGAACGATGCGACTGAACCCTGGCCCCAGCAACGATTGCATGCGAAATATTAGAGCAGAGGCCTGATATCGGATTTCAGTGGAAAAAAAACAGACTTACCCAAACAGTGCCATTCGTCACCACGAGCGAGCTATTCAGACATCGTGGGAAAGAGCTTAATCTGCCCAAAACCCACCCCGAGGTTTAAAAATGGCAGACATAGTTCGGTGCCCCTACTGTGTTTCAGGTCTTGAGTTCCACCCGATGGTAGCTCATGTGGATGGCAGGTACATTTGCTGCAAGTGCGGGCATACGGCTCGCCCGGCGATGCAGGTTATGAGTGCCACTGTGTTAAATGCTTACAGATGGCAGTTCGAAGTGTGAGCTGATTTTTCTTCTATTCGCGAGGCCACGAGAACGAAACCCTGGTAATGTGACACGGCCGAGCGAATACTACATCCATTCGCGTTGCGGAAAATGTGCCGGAGCGCATCTACAGACTTTGCCAAACCCTGACTGACAAAAGGGACCGTCCCTCCTGGTGATTTTTCTCCGGGTTCCAGCCTTGCTAGATGCAATCGACGTTACGCTTTCACGCCAGAGGAAATTATTGGGCGTGGCGCTGTGACCTGAAGCGGTAAGCGACACCCGGTTGCCCTTGATTGCATAACGACGTTGGCTGGACGGGAATACGATCGTCCGCTTGCGGGCGATCCGGCGAGCGAAGGATTCCTGCCTGGATGTTTGACACCTGCTGCAAGCGCTTTGGCTCAACTTCAACGTCGTATGCTGTTTGGGTGACGTAGCACTTTATAAGGGTCCTTCAACTACGTGGCTGCTTCGCATCGCCAAGCAGCCACGTCGCGCTGCATGACAAGATCTACTCTTTTGCCAGTTCGGTTCGATTGTTTTGCTTCTTGTCGTGGTGCCAGCCAAAAATCTTGTGCAGGAATCCGGGTTTCTTGTTGGCCGATGCTGAAGCCTCCTGGACCGGGCGTTCTGGTTTGCTGGCAGGGACGAAGCCATTTGCCATGTTTGACGGCAGAGATTTGGAATTTGGTGCGAAGAGCTTCTGAGCGGCTTGCCGGGCCGCCTGCTGTCCTGCGGCTTTCGCTCCGTTTTGTGCCATTCTCGCAAAGTCAGGTACGAAGACCGGCAGAGATGTAGTGCCTACGATCTGAAAGGGAATATCGTCGGGCACATTCTTCAAACCGGTGTAGTCAAATCCCGTACGAACGACTCCGCCTTTGGCCAAGTGAGCCACCATGGTGAAATGCAACCTGTCCCCGGCGTCGATTTCCCCATCGCCGGTCAAACTGCCAATTCCTGAAACCTGAGTGCTGAATTTGCTGACATGCGTGGCTTGGGGCTCGATGCGGAATCCGGCGCTAAGCGCAACGATGCCAATGTCCGAACCGGTTGCGGCCCCATTCAACCCCGGAACCTGCGAGAGCTTCGATCCCAAGTCGGATCCCGAGAGGTGGGCGTTCGCAATCTGGGTGGTTCCGGTGGTGACTAGGCGGTCGAACGGTCCATCGAGCGCGATGCTAGCGCTGACCGTGCCGCCGTTCAGCTTCGAACTTCCGGGGAGACGAATGCCGAGGGCCGGCAGCAGGCCTTCGACGTCGTCCAGGGGGAGCTGCGAACCGGTCAGGCGAAGGTGGGCGGTCAAAGCCGAGCCACGGATCTGATAGCTTCCGCCCAGCCGGGCAGTGCTTTTGCGGAGAGAAATTTCGCAATCGCTGAGCGAACCGGCACGACGCGCGAAGGAATAATCGGTGGCATATCGCACTGACACCGGCTGGCGCGAACCGGGCCCGTTGCCGCTAAGCCGCAGTTTCTCGACTCGCGCGGTGCCTTCGCTATGCAATGCCTGGCCGTCAGAGGCCAATGTCGCGTCGAGTTCCAAAGTTCCGCTGAGCCCGGCGGAAGAACGGACGCGGGCGATCTGGGCCAGGTCTGCACGGGAGCCTCTGAGGGTGGCATGGAAGGGAGTCTGTTCCGGATGTTCGAGATTGATCGGACCGCCCTGACCGCGAACCTCGATTTTCCCGGCATCGCTGTGGGTAGAAAGCGAAAAAGACATCGCTCCGTCCAAAGAGGCGTTGCGCAGATCGACATCGATATTCTTCACTACGTAGGCGTCGACCGAGCCAGGCGCGGCGGGCATCATCAACCTGGCGTCGGTGATCTTCAGTCGATCGAGTGAGAAAGCTGTTCGCGGCGTCGCTTCGATGTCGGCGTCGCTGGTGTCATCGCGAAATGTGGCTCCAGCCCGGGCGGAATGAGATCCAAGGTCCGAGAAATTCCATTTTCCGGACGCGGACCTCGTGAGAACCAGTTCGGGCTGGTCGATGGTCAGCGAAGTTACGCGCCAGCGATGCGAGAAGATCAGGCTGAGGAAACTCACGCCGACTTCCAGAGATTTGGCATGCAGGAATGGCTGGCGGCCGAAGGCCGGATCGTCGGCGATGGAAAGGTTCTCAGCCCTTGCGCCGCCGGACAGCAAAGAAAGTTGCAAATAGCCAATGTGGACCTCGCGGCCCAGTTGAGATTGCAGGGATGCTTCGAGGCGAGGACGCAGGCTGTCGACGTTCACCGTGTAGGGCAGCACCAGAACGACCAGAACCAGTCCCGCCAGAACCACAGCAGCCTTTTTCCCAGGACGTTTCATGTCTGTCTCCTTTGGCCGAGTATTCTCGGCTTCACTGTTTAGCGCGATAAAGGCTTGTGGAAGGGGACATATTTGTGGAATATCTGGGAAAACAAAAGCTTGAACACAGAGGAGACGAAGTTACACGAAGGTGCCGCAGTCTAGGCTTCGGCGACCACGACTTCTACCGGCGCCAGCACGGTCTGAACGACCTTCGGTCCAGGCTCTGCCGTCACACGCGTTATTCCGGATCGAAGCCGGATAGCACTCTGCTCTTCTCGAATCTGATGCAGGCCCTGTTGAACCAGGCCGAAGACCACGAACCAGCCCACGATGCCAATAGCAATGTGCTTCAGTTCGAAGGGGAGTTGGAAAGGGGAGTTCCATAGCATGTGCAACAGCATGGGAATAGCCATGGTCTTGAGGAAAGCCGAGTCGAGGAGCATGCTGAACTGGAAGGGCCTTTCGCCTTTAACCCGCCACAAAGCCGCAGCGGCGATAGCTGTCCAGGCGACGTGGCCGAACGGAGTCAGAAAGGCCCGGGTTTGGATGATGTCGAACATGACGTGCAGGCTGTTGGTGCTTTCGAGGTAGTCGAAGGCATAGCCCGCGCTCTCGAAAAAGGCGAATCCGGCACCCACGGCCGCGCCGAAGAGAAGTCCGTTGAGGATGTACTTGCCGCGAAAGGAACGCACCACGATGATGACCGCGAGCAGCTTTCCGATCTCCTCGACAATGCCGGCGCTGGAGGCGCCCAGCCAGTCTAGGTTGGAAACCTGAAAGCCCACAAGGGCCACGAAAAGCGACACCACTCCGCCTGAAGCCACCAGCATCAGCACGCGGTTGAACGAGACATTCCGGGTGACGTTGAGCTCAAAGAAAAGAATGACCGTGGCCAGAGGGACGGCCAGCGAACCCATCATGATGAGGCCGGGGATCAGCCGGACATTTTCAAACTGCTCGAAAGCCGCGTAGAACCCGAGATACACCAGCGCCAGGAAGGTCAGAACTCGAAAGAAGAACCAGGGCTTGGGCCAACTGGTGGAGACTTCTTCGATGGCAGGCGTGGTGCGCGTGGTGCCCACGACGAAATAGTCATCGATGTCGTCCTTGCTGCGTTTCTTGAAGACGTCGGAGAAGAATTCTGTGAGGCTGAAGCCATCCAGCGTTTCGGTGCTCGCCAGGCTGGAAATGCGGTTGCCGATGGAATGCAGAACTCCCGGCTGCTTCTGGGTTTCAACGGCAGCCGGCACGCCGAGTGCAGGAGCGGTACCGATGGTTTTGCCGCACGCGAAGCAGAATTTCGCGCCATCCTGATTAGGTTTGCCACAGTCGATGCAGAACATGTCCGCCTCCCGGGCCGGTTTCATTCCGGCCTCCTATCTGGAAACGCGACAGATCCGGCGCCGGGGGGTCACGCGCGGTTATGGGGTGGCCTCCGATTGCCTAAAACGTCGCGTTATTGAATGAAGGCAATTCCAAAAAGGGGGCGAGCATGAGAAACCAAAACCCACCCAATTTGACGCTGGTAGTTCCAAGCAATAGTTCCCGCGAGCGCACCTGGATTCTGGAGCCACAGGGCAGAAATACTTTCAAGATCGTGGTGATCTGCAGCCCTTGCAAAAAGCTGGAGCAATCGGTCTAGGCAGCGTCTTTGCATCGACGTGCGATCGGGCAGGTCTTGCAGCAATCTGGGATACCCGAGGAGGAAACTGAGTAGGCGGAGACCAGATTTCTCAAACTTCTTCTTTGTGTCCTCTGCGGTCAAAGGCCGCGAGACCTCGATGCTACTCATTGAGTTCGGAAATCGTCCAAACAAAAGCCCAGGCTTTCCAAGCCTGGGCTTTTGGTGCTGTCAACTGACCTATGAAAAGAACCAGGAGTGATGCGGCGTCTCAGCGGGAATCACAGCGACCGTGACTGGCCCGGCCAGGTGGAAGGTAACTAAGGATTCGGCTGGCAGCACGACATCGAGCGGGTGGTTCGTGGTCGCAGCTCCGACGGCGCCTGCTCCGGCTCCTGCGACCGCCCCGATCGCGGCCCCTTTCCCGCCATGTACCAAGGCGCCGACCACGGCTCCGATCAGCGCGCCGCCTCCGGCCACTTTAGCGGTACGTTTGCCCTGTCCTTGAGTGACGCGTACAAGGGGCGGAGCCTTCACCTGATATTCCTTCCCTTGAAAGGAGAAGGAGCTGAGCTCGATGCGCAGGGTGGCACCGCCCGCCACCTTGCCAGCCGGAATTGCCTGGGTCACCGTAGCGGAGAACTCCGTCCCCGCGGGAAGCACGACCCGGCCATCGACCACGAGGGGTTGAGCGAGCTTGGCTCCATAGCGCTGACCCGAGGCGCTGTTCTTCGAACTGATGCTCTGATCCAGCCGCAGGGTAAGGGCAGTGTTTTGCGCGAGAGTCACGTTTGTGGGCGGGATCAGCCGGGCGACGCCGGGATGCCAGAAGGCCAGGCCGATGATGGCGGCGACGATTCCAAATGCCGCATAGGATTTCGATTTTGGCGGAGTTGTTTGCATATCGGTTCTCCTCGGCACGTTGCAATGTGCCGCACTCATATACGCGACAAGTCGGGGAGAAATGGGGTCAGGAGGTGGAGGGCCTTAACCGAGAAGGGGCGCAAACAAAACTAATCGGGAGAGAACTCAGGAAGGAGGAAGGGCATTCGATGATCTGAATGCCCTCAGCAGTCCCTTACCTTTCACTGTGATTCTTGACAGGTGCCCGAGGTCCTAACTTAGGTAATTCTTCAGAGGACATCCCTAACAACCTCCAGGCAGGAAGAATCACGAGGTCAAAAGAATGGCAACTGAAAGCATATCTTCAACGGAGTGGAAGCAGTTGTATCACTCGGCGTTGTTGGAAACCAACCGGGCAAAACTTTCGAGACGAGTGGCAGGCGCCCACACTGCGATTCGCCATCGATTGCAAGAATTACTTTCGCATCCTTCTTGCGAGGAACAGATGGCGTTGGAGGATGCAACTCGACTCTTATGCATTCTGGAAAAAGAGTCATTGAAAGAACATAAAACTGGGTAGCTGGTACGCCATCTTGTTGTTCCCTTAAGGACGCTTGCGCCTCTTGCAAGACCAAGGAGTGGCGCCGCTCGACGATTAAGTTCATTGGACAACCAGAACAGGAACCTCGGAAATGCCGTCCTTACTGGAGCTTCAGCCCCAAGCGGTGCTCAAATCCGTTCTCGACAATGTAGGCGTTGCTCTCGCCGTCATTGATCAGGAGGGCAGATTCATCTATACCAATCAAGCTGCATTCAATATGTTCGGGGCGACTGAGAAGCTTCCTTTTGCAGAGTGGCGCCGCGATTACACGTTCCAGGACCACCAAGGTCGAGAGATTCCTGCTGGACAAGCTCCCCTCCTACGTGCTTTCGCGGGAGAGGAAGTAAAGCCACATGATGTTCGCGTGACTCTGCCGGATGGCCGCGCTAAGTGGCTTCATGCCGCAGCTCAGCGATTCTCCGTCCTGGGCTTCACCGGAGTGTTTGTCATCGTTACTGATGAGACCGAACAGGTCGAGCTGCGGAAAGCTTTGGAACAAGCCCAGCGCATCGAAGTGTCCGGGATTTTGGCGGGAGGGCTGGTTCACGACTTCAATAACATCCTTTCAGTACTGGAATTGAACATCGCCCTTGCCCTTGGAGATGAAGGCGTCCAGGAGGTCACCCGCGCTCGCTTGCAGGAAATGGCAGTGGCGCTCGACAAGAGCGCGGCACTGATCATGCGACTGATGAAGCACAACCGCAAGCAGGACACGCAGATTGGCCCTGTACAACTCAATGAGACGGTGACTGCAGCTCTGGAATTGGTGCAGCCTCTAATCAAAGGCCAAGTCCACGTCAAGATTGACGTGGCGCATTGCCTGCCCGCCGTGCAGGCCGATTCTTCTAAACTTGAGCAAGTGCTCGTCAACCTTATTCTCAACGCCCTGGATGCCATGCCCGACGGAGGAGAGCTGGCGGTTTGCACTGAACTCGTGTCCGGTAATGCAGTGCCGGGCGGGAACAACGACGCGACGAGGCAGTTCGTCCTTATTACCGTCGCCGATACGGGCATCGGGATTTCTGAAAACCATCTACTCAGCATCTTCGAACCCTTTTTTACGACCAAGCCGATTGGCGTGGGCTCTGGCCTCGGATTGTCGAGCGCACGATTGATCGTGCGCCAACACAATGGTCACATCAAGGTGCAAAGCGTGCCCGGGGCGGGGACGAAGTTCAGCCTCTATCTCCCGGTTCATCCGTAGGGCACTTTCGCCTTCCCGACGGGCGCTGCCGCCGAACCCTCTCGTAGTTGTTATAAATGGCCATCTCTAACCTCCATGGCCTTATCTCCCCGCGCTGGATACGCAATTTGCAGGGATTTACATGAGATTTATGCTGGGGCTCGTCTCGCGCATCAGGTCCCATTCATCCGTCAGTGTGTCGCCGTGGAAAATCTCGAATTGCGAGCCCTTCATCCTGAGCAACAGCATGTTCATGCGACCCCTCATTACATCAGTTATGGATTTGGCTGCACCATCGGTGCGCATAGGGCAAAAAAAACGAAAGGTGGCACCTAGCAAAACTGCTAGCTGACTGGGCAGTTGGGTAACAGGTATTCTGTTAGTTTCAGAGTTTAGACATCTGACTCGCTGCGCCGTCCTTCACTTCTTCCCGAAGAAGGTTCCAGCGTTCACGGTCGGAAAGGGTTATTGCCATTCCCCCAGTTCCGAGAGCGACATGACCGATAGGAGCCAGCTTGCTTCATTCCAAACTCCGCTGAAGCTCGGCTCTCCTCTGCGTAGCGTATTCGCAAGTTTATTGGTGTTCACGTTGTCTTATCTCGCCGCGAGTCTCGGCGGGTTATTGGTCCTTCGTCCACGAATGATGTGGCCGTTATGGCCGGGTTGCGCTCTTCTGGTTGCGATTCTGCTGCTAACAGCCCGCAGGAATTGGCCATTCCTCCTGTTGGCTGGGCTTGCTGGATTCGCACTCTATGACTTGCGAGAGGGTCTGGCATTCCGCTCCATTGCTTTATTGCTTGTCGCAGATTCCGTTGAGATTTTGATAGCCGCCTGGGGCGTCAATTATGTACTTCATGGTGTGCCCCAGCTGAATAGTGTCACATCACTTGCAAAATATTGCTTTTTCGCAGTGATTATAGCGCCGATCGCCGTCGCTTCCGTCGCGGTGCATGCCCTTAAAGAGGATTCGTGGTGGATTGGATTCTTTACTGAGGCGCTGGCTTTACTAACGCTGACACCCGCCATTTTGGGTTTGGTGAACATGGTAAGCAGGCCATTAAAAAAGCCGACGGTACTTTACCTTGAAGCAGCATCAATGTTGCTTGCGTTAGCGACCTTAGCCTATGTCACTTTCATGGCACCCGGCAGCGAATATCGTCCAGTATTGCTCTATTTGCTAGTTCCATTTTTGTTGTGGGCCGCATTGCGGTTCGGAATCACTGGTACGAGCAATGCGCTGCTACTGGTGGCAGTCCTCGCAATCTTGGGGGTCGTCCACGGCCATGGCCCTTTCGCAGGCCAAACCCCCTTGCAAGGTGTCCTCTCGTTGCAGCTATTCTTGTTGGTTACCGCGAGTTCCTTTATGGTATTGGCCGCCGTTGTTGAGAACCGCGAAGCGGCACAGCAGACGGTGCGGAGTACCGCGGAACGACTGCGACTGGCACAGCAAGTCGCCCGCATAGGAAATTTCGAACGAAATGTTCGCACGGGAGTAGTCACTTGGACACCCGAAATGGAGTCGATGTACGGTTTGCCTCCGGGCGGCTTTGGCGGAACAAAGACAGCTTTCGAAAATCTGATTCATTCCGATGATCGGGCAAGAGTTATGGAGTTGATTGAGTATGCCTTGAAAACGGGACAACCGACCAGGGGAGAATGGCGCGTGGTCTGGCATGACGGCAGCGTTCATTGGATAGCGGGACGATGGCAGGTTTTGCCCGATGAGTCAGGGGCGCCTTTACGAATAGTGGGGGTTAATTTCGATATCACAGAACGAAAGCAAGCAGAGGATGCTCTTCGCGCGATGAGCGGCAAGTTAGTTGAAGCACAAGAGCAGGAACGGGCCCGGATCGCGAGGGAGCTACACGATGATGTTAATCAACGGATGGCGCTGTTGGCAATCGAGCTGGATCGATGGAACCAACAACTTCCGCCTTCGGCAGTTGAATTTCATGATCACATCCATCACGCCAGCCAACGCATTGCGGACATCGCCGCGGACATTCAGGCCCTGTCGCACCGCCTGCACTCTTCAAAACTCGAATACCTGGGCCTTGTGGCGGCAGCAAAGAGCTTCTGCAAAGAGTTGTCCGAGCAACAGAAGGTAGAGATTGACTTCAGCCATACAGCCATACCGCAAAGTGTGACCAAGGAAATCTCGCTTTGTCTGTTCCGTGTTTTACAGGAGACCCTGCAGAATGCGGTGAAGCACAGTGGCATGCGGCATTTCAAAGTGGAACTGTACAATACAGAGGGAGAGATTCAACTCACCGTGAGCGACCGGGGCGTTGGCTTTGATCCGCAAGACGCTATGTACCGTCGCGGCTTGGGGCTCATCAGCATGCGGGAGCGAATACAATTGGTCAGGGGTGAGATTTCCATCAAATCACAGCCCGGCGGTGGCACCACGATCCACGCTCGTGTTCCTTTTGGTTCAAAAAACGATTCTGCACGTGCGGCAGGATAGGAACAACCGGTAAGTTCACAAGACCTTTACCGGCAATAGATGGCTGAATGCTCTTCACAGATTCGTTGGAAGATGCGGTTGTCTTGCTCGTGAAAGCTGCCCAATGGATATCCGCAAAACACATCGACGTCGTATGATTTGACCATTTCATTCCAAAGATGCTCGAGCCGAATCGCCGCCTCTGGGTTGCCTTGCACCCATAGAAGAGCTACCCCTTCTCCACACGCCACAATGCGGGGGCTCTCCCCCTTTGCAGCCTTCGCGGCATTCAGAAGGAGACTGTCGGCGACGTTGAAGAACCGGAGCGGATCAGGCAAGCCGTTGACCATAAATGCCGAGAGCGTTTCGGCAGCGTCCACTGAGATGTACCTCCCCTGCTCAATCGCGGAACCAATATCCAAGCCATGAGCATGCAATCTCAACAGAATGCCGTCCCTGTGTGATTCAGTTGCAACAACAATCGCCGAATTTCCGGCCTTTAGAGCGGGCCCGATGAACTGAGCGAAGTCATCCAGAAGACTTGCATCGTCAGGATAGAAACCCGCCTCGTGGCGGTGAGTAATTTCCATAGTCCGCTGAAGTGGAGCGCAAGCATCCTCAGTTGGAAGCTCTCGGGACGCTATCGCATCCGAACCTCCGACCGAATCGTGCCCACGAAATCTTGCACCAACGAATCGCTCGCCCCGTAGGACCGTGCGCACAGCTTCCAGTAGCTCGCTTCCGGCATCAGGCTTGTAAACGTAACCAGAAGCTCCCGTACCAAGCGCTTCCCGAATCACATCGCCGGTAGATTCTTGGCTCACAAAAAGTATCTTGGATTCTGGCGAGAGCTTGCGGATTCGTCGGGTGGCTTCGATGCCATTCAACGCTGGAAGTCCTATATCGAGCACAATCAGATCTGGGTGCAGTTCTTCGGCTTTCTGAACAGCTTCTGGTCCGTCTGAGGCCTCGCCGATAATTTGCAATTCCGATGTTTCGCCAAGCGTTGAACAGATGAATTGGCGGAACAGCTTATGATCGTCCACGACGAGAACCCGGAATGATGATGTAGCCAAGCAGCCGCCCCCATCTAGTCTGAACCCCGAACTCCCCGAAAGGTTGCTAACTGCCAAACACAATAAGATTGCATAATGGAATACTCCGTGCAATACGTGGGGCTTTGTAAAAGAACTTGAAGGTAACAATAAACTACAACTCTTGCGGGCAAGCACGAAATTGTCATTCGCCAAGCGTGGTACGACGAGTTTGTAAAACAGATCATGATAAAACCACGGAAGATTTTGCCGGTCACCGGAAGGCCATGAGAGTGTTGACTCCTCCTCGACCGTCGCCTTCCTTATAGACGAGAAAGCCGTATGGCCTAGCCCACATCGGAAACTGCAGTCAGCGTTGTCGTCTTAGTCTAAAAAGCGAGCAAGCAACCGCCAGTACCAGCGTCTTAGAAGCAGCTTTTGCGGGGGAGACTGGAATGGCCATCAATCAAGCCTTCCAGAGGTGCGCTATTTGGCTGGAGATAGGAATGAACCAATCTCTTCACAACCTTCGGATCGATCAGCAAGGTCAGGATATCGCCAAGTACGCGGTAGTACTGGCGGTGATTTTGGTGCTTGTTGTGGGTACGATTCGATTGGTAAGGCAGCAACGCCAACAATGCAATCTCTTCCGTGGCAAG
>Ga0207693_10002061_pt1 | contig 17562 bp, 17 predicted proteins | sample LARL81metaG_FD_184347 | JGI IMG/M metagenome (GOLD analysis project Ga0207693, IMG submission 184347) | Corn, switchgrass and miscanthus rhizosphere microbial communities from Kellogg Biological Station, Michigan, USA - LAR L8-1 metaG... | ecosystem: Host-associated > Plants > Roots >...
GCGTGCTCGCGGCGGCCGAACAAGCCGCCGCGCGCGGCCTGTGGGTCGCGGGGTTCGTGAGCTACGAGGCTGCACCGGGATCGGACCCCGCGTTGCGCGTCCACGCCCGCCCAGCAGATGGGCCGTTCGCCGATCTGCCGCTCGCGTGGTTCGCGATGTTCGAAGGACGCGAGGAGACCTCGCTTCCCGAGCCGCCCGAGCCGCCGACCGACATCGCGACGGCTTGGCGACCCGCGATGCAGCGAACCGACTACGACATCGCGATCGCTCGGATCCACGAGGCGATCGCCGACGGCGACACCTACCAGGTGAACTTCACGCTTCCGCTCGAGGCGGAGGTCCGGGGCGACCCGCGAGGGCTCTATCGCGATCTGGCGTACGCGCAGCGAGGGAGCTACGCCTCCTACATCGACACCGGCACGCACCGAGTGCTCTCAGCGTCCCCGGAGCTCTTCTTCCGGATCGACGGCGATCGGATCACGTCGCGCCCGATGAAGGGCACGGCGCCGCGCGGCCGATGGCTCGGCGAAGACGAGGAGATGCGCCGAACCCTCGAGAGCTCGGTCAAGGACCGAGCCGAGAACGCGATGATCGTCGACCTGCTCCGCAACGACATCGGCAGGGTCGCACGGAGCGGTTCCGTTCGATGGACCGATCTGTTCGCCGCCGAACGCTTCGAGACGGTCTGGCAGCTGACGTCGACCGTCGAGGCCGAGCTCCGGCCGAACGAGGGCATCGCGGACGTCTTCGCGGCGCTGTTCCCGTGCGGATCGGTCACGGGCGCGCCCAAGGTCTCGACGATGGGGATCATCGCCGACCTCGAGGTCGCGGCCCGCGGCGTCTACTGCGGGACCGTCGGGTTCCTGGCGCCATCCGGCGCCGCCGGCCCGAGCGCCCGCTTCAACGTGGCGATCCGCACCGTCGTGCAGGACGCGCGGAGCGGGGCCGCGGTCTACGGCGTCGGCGGCGGGATCACCTGGGACTCGCGCGCGGCGGCCGAGTACGACGAGGCGGTGGCCAAAGCGCGCGTGCTGACCGCCCGCAGGCCACCGGTTCGCCTGCTCGAGACGCTCGCCCACGAGCCCGGGTCCGGCTATCGGCGTCTCGACGAGCACCTCGCGCGATTGCGCGCCTCGGCGACATACCTCGGCATGGCGCTCGATGAAGACGCGGTGCGTGCCGCACTCGACCGAGAGGCCGGGCGGTTCGCCAAGCGATCGCGCGTGCGGCTCGTGATCGACCGCCGAGGCCGCGTCGAGTCGGGCTCCGCGCCGCTGACAGAAACGGTCGAGCCCGTCCGCCTGGCGATCGATCGAACAGATCCCGTTGACCCGAGCGACCCGTCGCTGTTCCACAAGACGACCGCGCGCGCCCGGTACGAGCGGGCGCGCGAGCGCTTCCCCGATGCGGACGACGTGGTCTTGCTCAACACCGCGGGGAACGTGACCGAGACGACGCGCGCCAACCTCGCGGTTCGGACCGACGGCAGGTGGGTGACGCCTCCGCTCAGCGACGGGCTGCTGCCCGGGTGCGAGCGAGCGGCGCTTCTTCAGGACGGCACGCTCGAAGAAGCCTCGGTGCGGATCGAGGATCTGGAGCATGCCGAGTCGGTCGCGTTCCTGAACTCGGTGCGTGGATGGCGGGAGGCCGTCCTGATCTAGCCGGGGTCCGGTTCCGTCGCACGCTCACCCGGAACCGCGAACGGCCGCATCGAGGCCGGCTCGAGCGGGCACGCGCACAGGGGGCAGCGAGGCGGCTCCTCGTACACGAGCACGGCGCGCTCGCAGTAGGGGCAATCACCCATTCGCATGGGCGGCGGGGGCTCAGAAAGATCGTTCGGCATCCGGTTGGCCCACTCGGGGGGAGCGGTCCCCCAACGCATCGGTGCAGGGTTGGGGGGCCTTGACCCGCCGTGCGGAGCAACCGACGAACGCCCGCGGGGAGGGGCCGACCGGCCTAGCCGCCATCCCCCGCAACGAGAACGGGCCCCTCGATCGAGGGGCCCGGGTCGTTCTGCGGTCGGCGTCCGATCAGGCGGCCACCGAACGGCTCTTCCGCTTGCCGCGCGGCACGTACGAGTGGACCGGTTCGTGCTGCCAGCAGTACTTCCACTTGCTGTAGATGGAGAGTTTGGTCTCGCACCCAGGTTCCAGGCACACGCGGCCTGCCGCGTAGGTCTTGTTGGGTCGCGGCAGGTTACGGACGGATGCCCCCCTGAACCTCTCGTCCGACATGTGGCTCACATCCTTTCGGCGGGCCGGATGCGGGCTCCCGGCCCTCAGTACCCTCTTCGAACAGGATCCGGAACCGGTTCATTCCCGCCCTGGCCCGATATCTCGACGTCGAGAGTGCGGTCGGTCACTCACGCTAATGACGGGGTGTGACAGGGATGTGGACCCGATGTGACGGGAGTTTGAACGGCGCTCAGCCGCCGAACCGCGGCTCGCGTTTCTCCAGGAAGGCGGCCATGCCCTCGCGCTGATCGGGCGTTCCGAACAGCGAGAGGAACGCCTCGCGTTCCACCTGGATCCCCGGCGCACCCGGTGACGTGACAGCCGCCGCGATCGCCGCCTTGGCTGCCGCGAGCGCCTGGCGCGGCCCGTTGGCGAACCGGCGAGCGTCTGCGATGGCCGTCGCCAAAACGTCTTCGGCGGACAGCACCCGCTCGACGATGCCGAGACCAAGCGCTTCGTCGGCGTCGACGATGCGCCCGCTGTACACGAGTTCGCGGGTCCTGCCCGGTCCGAGCAAACGAACGAGCCGCTGGGTGCCGCCGGCGCCCGGGATCACGCCGATCCCGACCTCGGGCTGGCCGAGCTTCGCGTCGGTACCCGCGTACCGAAGGTCGCAGCCGAGCGCGAGCTCGAGGCCGCCCCCGAGCGCGTAGCCATTGATCGCGGCGATCGAGATGGTGTCGATCGCTTCGAGCAGATCGCAGGCGCCACCGAGCGCGTCGACCGACGGACGAACCTCTTCCGGCCCCCACGTGGCCATCGGCTTGATGTCCGCGCCGGCGGCGAAGATCTTCGGGCCGCCGGTGAGCACCAATGCGCCGACCTCGGGGCGACCGCTCGCCTCCTTGATCACGGCCTGCAGCTCTTCGCCGAGCGCCAGGTCGATCGCGTTCGCCGGTGGCCGTTGGAGACGCACGACGGCGACCTGATCGTCGATCGTGAGGTCGACGAGGTTCCCCATGGCCGCGAAGCCTACCCGGCGGCGTCCGCGCCGGCGGCCGCGAGGGTCGCCCGCAGCCCGTCGAGCAATCCGGTCCGGCGCACGCCGAACGCTCCGGCGGCATCGGGCTGGTCCGATCTGCTCGGCATCCCGAAGAACGACGCGGTCACGGCGTCGATCGGGGTCTCGAGCAAGGTGGTGAGCGCAGCGGCGGCGGGCTGACCGTCGGCATGGGTGGGCGCGGCGTCGTCGGCCCGGAGGACCCCAACCAGCTCGTCGGCGGACACGACGTCGGGCCCCTCGATCCCCCAAGTTCCCGAGAGCGGCCCGGGGTGGTCGTCGATCGCCGCGACGACGGCCGCGACATCACCGGCGAACACCGGCGCGAGCGCCTGCGATCCCGGCCCGCAGACGAACGGCGGCGTCGCGGTCGCGCCCTGCACCGTCGCGGTGAACCACAGGCCGCCGAGTCCGTACGCATGGGTCGAGCGCAGGATGGCGTGCTCGATGCCGACTTCGGCCACGGCCGTCTCGGCCATCCCCTTCGCACGGAGGAACGGGTGGGTCGCCTCGGGGTCTGCGCCGGGCACAGAGACCAGCACGAAGCGCTTCGTGCCGATCTGCTGCGCGGCCTCGAGCGCGACCTCGACCGACCCATGGTTCGCCCAGAAGAGCGCCTCGGCGTCGGGCTGATGCACGCCGCCGATGAGGTGGACGAGCGTGTGGCACCGCGGGAGCACCTCGGCCAGCTCGTCCGCACGGCGCGGGTCGAGCACCGCAACCTTGGCGCCGAGCGCCCGCAACGGCTCCGCGGCCGCTGGACGCCGAACCGTCGCTCGAACCTCGTCCCGAGCGAGCAGCGCCGAGACGACCGCGTGCCCGAGAACGCCGGATGCGCCCGTCACCATCACCGTCATCGGCCCCAGGCTATCGACGCGGATGCGAAGATGCGCCATGGACGATGCAGAGCGGATCGAACTGGCGACCGGAGCGCGTCCCAGCGCTTTGGAGCCCGTCGTCGGCCACGGCGCGCCCTCCCACCGGCGATGGCGGGTGTCGTTCGACGACCGGCCGCCGGCCTTCGCGAAGGTGGCCGCGTTCGACTACGTCGCGGACTGGCTCAGGCTCGAGCACGCCAACTACCAGGCGCTTGCGGGGAACCGCTACCTGCCCGAGGTGATCGGGTGGCACGACGATGGCGATTCGCCCGTCCTCGTGATCGAGGATCTTTCGGACGCCATCTGGCCGCCGCCCTGGTCCAGGGCGGACGTCGACGCTGTCTTGGCGGCGCTGGACGAGATCCAAGGGACACCCGCGCCCGATCCGATCGACGACGACTTCGGGGTCCTGTTCGACATCCACGAGGGATGGGACCCCATGCGGAACGACCCGACGCGTGCGCTCACGCTCGGCGTGTTCGACCAGGCATGGTTCGACAGGTTTGCCGATCAGCTCGCGGCGGCGGCGGCGGCCGCAGAACTGAGCGGTGTCGCCCTTCTGCACGGCGACGTGCGGAGCGACAACCTCTGTCTTCGAGACGGCCGCGCGGTGCTTATCGACTGGAACTGGGCCTGCGTCGGGGCGCCGGAGCTCGATCTCGCCGCGTGGCTGCCGAGCCTGCATCATGAAGGCGGTCCGGCGCCGTGGACACTCCTGTCGGATGCCGCCCCCCTCGCCGCGCTGTTGGCCGGGTTCTTCCTGGAACATGCGGCGCGCGAGCCGATCCCACAGGCGCCGCATGTTCGGCAGCTGCAGTTCGATCAGGGCGTGGTCGCGTTGGGGTGGGCTTGCAGAGAGCTCGGCATCCCGCCGCCCGCGTGAATTTGCACCTGCAACACACTGCTACAATCGCCCGCATGGCCGTCGCCCCCACCGAATACGCCGACGTGCTCGACCTGCTCCGCAGCAAGGGCTTGCGGATGACGCCGCAGCGCCGCGCCATCGTGTCCGAGGTGATGCGCACCAAGGGCCATATCTCGCCGGCTGCGATCGCCCGCACGATCGAGGGCGAGATGCCCGGCGTGAACCCATCGACCGTCTACCGGACGCTGTCTCTCCTTGAGGAGGTCGGCGTGCTCCAACACTCGCATCTCGAATCAGGCGCCGAGTACCACAAGGCCGAGGAGGCGCAGCACGTGCACCTGACGTGCCACCGCTGCGGGCGAGACGACGAACTCTCGATCACCGAGGCCGAGCGCCTCGGTCAGCTGATCCACCGGCACCACGGGTTCCGGGCCGACCTGACGCACTTCGCCATCACCGGCCTGTGCGCAGACTGCGCCAAGAGCGCCTGACGGAGGTCAGCCGCCGAAGAGTACCGGCAGGACCCTTCCCTCCCCCGACAAGAACAGCAGGCCGATCACGAGGCTGAACGTCCCCGTCAGGATCGCGACGGTCACGTAGATCTTCCAGTTCTTGGACGCGCGTAGGAAACCGAACGTCGACCCAAAGGTGATCATCGTGTTCGACGTGAGGAGGCCGACCAGGAACGCCACGAGGACAGCCTCTCCTGCTGCTTTGCCACCCACGGTCACGGCCGTCAGGAAGATCACGATCTGGGTCGGTGTCTCCGCGCCGATCCCGTGCACCATGCCAACGACGAACGCCGTTCCGCGTCCGTATTCCATGAATGCGTCGGGCTCAGGATGCTTGTGGTGGTGATGTCCGGGACGCCCATGGTGACCGTGATGCCACTCCGAGACCGGCAGGTCGTCGGCGACGGCGACGGTCATCCCCTCGTCGTCGTGGAGGTGGATCGGGTCGAGGTCGCCGTGGGCATGCTCGGCACTCACGCCGCTCGAGCGCCCGACCGCGGAACGCGTCTTGCGATATGCGGTCCGGATCCCGCTGAAGATCAGCATCCACCGGCTCCGCATCCGGAACTCGCGTCCATGTTTGATCAGGGACGCGAACACGAACACGCCGAGGATCACCAGCGTGAAGCCAACGATCCGCTCCATGATCGGGTCGACGCCGGGAGGCAGCTTGGCGCCGAGCAAGATCGCCGCAGAGCCGATCAAGAACACCACAAGCGCATGCCCGAGTGCGTAGAGGGTGCCGAACAGGATCGACGCGCGGTTGTTCTCTTGGGAGCTCGTGATGTCCGTGATCGCGGCGATGTGGTCCCAATCGATGCCGTGGCGGAACCCGAACAGGAACGCCGAGATCAGGACGCCGAGGCCGAACGCCTCCCCTCCCTGCGCAAGGACGTGCATCCCTTCATCCAATCAGGCAGTGCGAAGTACGGCAACTGCAAGATATTGCGATAGGCCTGGGCCTAGAAGGCGGCCGCTTCCCGCCACGTCCCGAAGACGCCTTGCAGCGCCACAGTCACCTCTCCCCCGGTGCAGCCCGCGCGGGCGCAGTCGACCAGCGGCTCGATCAGGTTGACGTCCGTGTCGGCGGCTGCCACCAAGGCGTCGAGGGCGCCGGCTGCGGCCCGCGCGTCGCGGCTAGCCCGCATCCGTTCGACGGCCGCGATCTGGGCGGTCTCGGTCGCCATCGGGATCTCGAGGATCTCGAGCGCGTCGTCCCCCGGTTCCTCGAAGGCGTTGACGCCGACCTGGACGAGTTCGCCCGCCTCCATGCGGCGCTGCTCGTCGAACGAGGCGTCGGCGATCCGCTTGGTGAACCAGCCTGATTCGACTCCCCTGAGCACGCCCTCCAGCATCGAGCCGTCCCCCATCGCGTCGATCTCGGAGAAGAGCGCATCGGCCTGCCGCTCGGTCTCGTCGGTCAGCGCCTCGACGAAGTACGAGCCGCCGAGCGGATCAGCCACCGCTACCACCCCGGTCTCAAAGGCGATGACCTGCTGGGTGCGGAGGGCAAGGGTCGCGGCTTCCTCAGTCGGCAGGGCGAGCACCTCGTCCAGCGCGTTGGTGTGGAGCGACTGCGTCCCGCCGAGGACCGCTGCCAGCGCCTCGACCGCGGTGCGCACGACGTTGTTCATCGGCTGTTGCGCGGTGAGCGAGACGCCCGCCGTCTGCGTGTGGAACCGGAGCCGCTGGGCTTCGGGCGTCCTGGCCCCGTACCGATCGCGCAGCCAACGCGCCCACAGCCGACGGGCCGCGCGGAACTTCGCGACTTCTTCGAACAGATCGATGTGCGCGTCGAAGAAGAAGGACAGGCGCGGCGCGAAGACGTCGACGTCCAGACCGCGTTGCTGCCCGAGCTCGACGTAGGCGAACCCGTCGGCGAGCGTGAACGCGAGCTCCTGCACCGCGGTCGAGCCCGCCTCGCGGATGTGATACCCCGACACGCTGATCGGGTGGTACCGCGGCGTCTCGGCTGCGCAGAACGCCATGAGGTCGCCGATCAGCCGCAGGTGCGGCCTCGGCGGGAACAGCCACTCCTTCTGCGCCGTGTACTCCTTGAAGATGTCGGTCTGGAGCGTGCCGCCGAGGTCCTTCCGCGCGACCCCTTGCCGCTCCGCCGCGGCGAGGTAGCAGGCGAAGATCCATGCCGCCGGTCCGTTGATCGTCATCGACACGGTGACCTCGTCGAGCGGGATGCCGTCGAACAGCGTGTCGGTGTCCTCGAGGTCCGCGACGGCGACGCCGCACCGTCCGACCTCGCCGACGCTCCGCGGGTCGTCGGGATCGAGGCCCATCAACGTCGGCATGTCGAACGCCACGGACAGCCCCGTCTGGCCGCGCTCGAGGAGCAGCCGGAACCGCTCGTTCGTCTCCGCCGGCGTGCCGTACCCGGCGAACTGCCGCATCGTCCAGAGCCGGCCGCGGTACATCGACTCGTAGGGACCGCGCGTGAACGGGAACGCGCCGGGCGGCGGCTCGGCGTCTCGCGGGTGCGGTTCGTACACGGCGTCGACCGGGATCCCCGATCGCGTCGCGTGGGTTCGGCCGTCGGTGTCGACCATCGCTCCCCAGGCTACCCCGGTGCGAGTCGACGGATCAGGTCGTCGGCGGCGGCGTAGGGATCGAGCGCGCGGTCGCGAAGCTTGGCCCGCAACCCGCCGTCGGCCGCGAGCTGCGCGGCGACCGAAGTTGCCAAGCGCTCGCCGGCGAGCGCCCGCACCTCCTGGACGACCGCCGCCTCTCGATCCGCGGCGAGCGTTCCCGACGAGGTGAGCCAGGCTCGATGCCGCTCGATGTCGTTCCACAGCTCGCCGATACCAGCGCCATCGGCAGCCGCGGTCGCGAGCACGGGCGGCTCCCACGGCCGTGCGGCGCCGAGATGCAGCATCTGCTTCAGCTCCCGTTGGACCTCGGCAGCTCCGTCGCGGTCGGCCTTGTTGACGACGAACACGTCGGCGACCTCGAGGATGCCGGCCTTCGCCATCTGGATCGCGTCACCCAGACCGGGCGCGAGCACCACGAGCGTCGTATCCGTGGCCGCGGCAACGTCGATCTCGGCCTGCCCCACCCCGACGGTCTCGACGACCACGAGATCGAACCCGGCGGCGTCGAGGATCCGGACGGCCTCGGGCGCGGCCAGCGCCATGCCGCCCAGATGCCCGCGCGTGGCCATCGACCGGATGAACACGTCGGGATCGGTCGCATGCTCCTGCATCCGGACACGGTCGCCGAGCAGCGCGCCGCCCGTGTACGGCGACGTCGGATCGATCGCGAGGACGGCGACGCGGCGGCCGACCGCGCGCGCGGTCCGCACCAGCGCGGTGGCGATCGTCGACTTGCCGACACCCGGCGCACCGGTCAGCCCGACGGTGGCCGCGGCCCCCGTGTGCGGGAACACACCCGCGGACAACGTCGGCAAGCCGTCGTCTCCGTCCTCGACGAGAGAGATCGCGCGCGCGATCGCCCGCGGCTCGCGCGCGAGCACCCCCGCGACGACCTGGTCGACATCCATCTGGCCGGTGAGCCTACCCACCGGGCTGCGCGGCCGCGGCCGCTCCGGGGATCGCGTCGAGCGCCGCCCGCAACGACAGGCAGTACTCCCGTTGGGATGTGAGCTCGGGCGCGTCTCGTGCCTGCACACGGGACGCCACCATCGCGAGGTCGATCTGCTCGCGTTGGAGTCGCGCGAGCAGCCGGCCGGCCGCGTCGCCGGCCCGCGCGCGCATGGCGCGGACGGCGGCCCGTCGGCGTGACGGCACGCGCAGCACGTCGAGCTCGTCGGCGGTCACGCCGCCGAGCCCGACCTCCGCCGCGAGCGCGCCGTCGAGCCACCGACGCTCTCGGTTCCGCGCCAGTCGAAGGGCGACGATCACGAACAGCAACAGTGGGAGACCTTTCACGGCCAGGTCGACCGGATACAGGAGCCACGCCGCGCCGTGCACCGGCGGGCTCGGCGCCAATGCCAGGATCGGTGCGTTCCACAGGGCGTGGCCGAGCACCGCCAGCACGATGATCCCCGCCGCGAGCGGGACCCGGTCGCGCATGGGCGTGGGATCGCGCCGGGTGACGAGCAGTCCGATGGCCATCCCGATAAGCCCCGTGTACAGGACGTGCCCGTACAAACCGCTCGAAACGACCCGGACGTAGAAGCCTTCCAGCACGCCGGACGGCGTGCCACCGAAGCCGGCCATGAAGTACACGACGTCCTCGACCACCGCGAAGCCGAGCCCGCAGAGGGCTCCGTAAACGAAGCCGTCCATCATGTCGTCGACCTCGTCACGCACGATGAGATACAGCAGGACCAAGCCGGCTCCCTTGAGGAACTCCTCGATCACCGGTGCGGTGAGCGACGGTCCCCAGCGCAGGGCGAACCCGGGCGTGGTCAGGTTCGCGAGGACCTCGTCCCACCCGCCGGCGTCCAACGCGAGGGCCGTCGCCGCGAACGCCCCCCACAGGAACGCCGCGATCGCGACGGAGACCGGCTCGCGCTCGTACAGGTCGAGGTAGTAGATCAACACCACGAGCGGGGCGGCGTAGATCACCAGTAGCACCCACGACAGCGCCCACCCGGAGCGCGAGACCGACGCGAGCTGACCGAGGCCGAGCACCATCCGCACGACCCCATAGACGAGGAAGGCCGCGAACACCCAGAACGCCGGCTGCCGGAACTGGAAGATGGTGCGGTGATGCAACGCGCGCCGGTCCGGCGCCATCACAGCGTCGCCCCCTCGACCATCGAGCGGACGTCGTCGATCACGCTTTGGAGCTCCCCGGCGGGCGCACGGACGTCGAAGACCACCGAGGCATCCGGCGCATCCGCGGCGACGACGAGGCCGTCCAGGATGACCCCGTCGGTGGTCCCGGCCAGGTAGTTGAACCGAGCGGCCGCAACGCCGTTGGTGAGGACGAACTGTTCCGGTGAGGCAGGGAGCAGATGGTCGAACATCGGCTCGAGCTGTTGCTCGCGGTACAGAGCGGCGAGCAGGACCGGTCCGCCGGCCACCGGTTGGCCGACCGAGATGTCGAGGACGACGGGTCCCTTGTGCAGGCGCACGAACGTCGGCGTCGACGAGCCCTCGACCTGCCAGCCCTCGGGTGGCTGGACCCTGACCGGCCCAACCGCCACGGGCCCGGTGTCGGTAGCCGTTGCGTCGGCGACCGAGCGCGCGCCGCCCGCGACCACGATCAACAGCAGGGTCACGACGACGAGGGGGAGCCAGCGGCGTTCCTTCGCGGGCGGTGGCGTTGGTGCGTCGGGCGAGGCGGCCATCGCTACCGCGCCGACAGGAGCATCGAGAGGCGCCGGACCGTTCCGAGGTGCCGCAGCATCCCCTCGACGCGGATGCGGCCGCGCACCAGCTGCCAGACCATGGCACGGCCGTCGGCGGTCATGACATCGGGCAGGTCGAAGCGCAGCGGAGTCGCGGCGAGCTCGAGCAGCCCGAGGCTCTCGGCTCGCACCACGATCTCCGCCCAGGGATCACGTCCGTCGTGGACCAGCACCGTCCCCGGCGCGCGACGGGCGCCCGGCAACATCTGGATCGTTACGGCGACGTCCGCATCGGTAGCAACGAGCGACGCGGCCTCGCGCTTGGACACACGGAGCGCACGGTCGGGGTCGCGCTCGAGGTTCGCGTCGACCAGCGCTTGGACCAGGTCGCGGAAGGCGATGCCCGGTGCTTGGTCGTCCTCGGTCATGCCCACGGGTCCAAGACCACCTTGGTCGCGATCCGCCGCTCGAACAGGTCGTAGCCCTCGACCGCGGCGGAGATGGGGAGTCGATGGCTGATCAGCGGGGTTGGGTCGAGCCGGCCGTCGGCGACCCGCTGCATCGTCCGGCCCCACAACGCCTGGACCGGCGTCTCGCCGGAGAACTCGAGCGAGATCCCTCGGATCCACGCGACGCCGAGCTGGAGCTCCACGCGCTGGCTGGTGTAGACGCCGACGATCACGATCCGGCCGCCGCGCCGCACGACCTCGAGCGCCGACGTGTATGCGTCCGACGCACCGACCGCGTCGATCACGATGTCGCCCCCGCGTCCGTCGGTCATCCGTGCGAGCGCCATCTCGGGGTTGGTCCTCGCGACGTCGACGGTCTCGACGCCGAGCGCGGCGATCCCATCGAGCCGCGCAGGGTCGCGTTCGAGGACGACGACGTGGCGAGCGCCATCCGCGACCAACGCGCGCGTGACGCACGCACCGACCGGCCCCGCGCCGATCACCGCGATCACGTCGTCTTCCGTGGGCCGGGCGAGCGCCGCCGCGTAGACGCCGGTGGTCAGCACGTCCCCGACGAACAGCGCAGCCTCATCGGCCACACCGTCGGGGATCGGCAACAGGTTCACGTCCGCGACGGGCACGCGGACGAACCCGGCTTGCGCGCCGTGCAGATCCCCGCCGAACGGACCGCCGCCGAGCATCCGATGGTTCTCGCAGAGTCCCATCTGGTTGTTCCGGCAGAACCAGCAGACGCCGCACGCGATCTGGAACGAGGCGACCACCCGGTCGCCGGGCGACACGGTCCGCACCTCCGCGCCGATCGACTCGACCACGCCGGCCGCCTCGTGTCCAAGGATCGTCCCCGGATCCATCGGGATGTCGCCGTGCAGGACATGCAGATCGGTGCCGCAGATCCCCGCCAGGCGCACACGCACGATCGCGTCGCCCTCGTGTTCGAGCGTCGGCTCCGGCGCCTCGGCGGCCTCGACCGCGCCGTCCCCTCGGAAGACGACCGCCTGCACCCTCAGGCCTCGTCCGGGAAATCCGTGTCGACCTGACCCGTGAGTCGCACGAGCTCGTTGGCCGCCTTCACGTAGCGCACGATCGTCGGCAGGTCGCCGCGGACTCGCAGCTTGCCCTGCATCATGCCCTTGATGGGATCGAGCTCGCCCTGGACGACGTCCTTCCAGCGGGAGTACGGCGCGGTCAGCGTGTACGCGGCGCCGTCGGCCTCGGTGGCCCCGATCGCCGCCGCGCGCCGGCAGCGGCCGTGCCATAGGTCGAGATACCCCCAGAGATCATCGGGGACGTTGCGATCGGGCTCCGCGACGACCCGGAACGCGATGTCCCCTTCCCAGTCGGCCGCGGCCTCGCGGTACGTCTCCGACGCATCGATCTCCCGGCCGAACGCCTCGAACCACTCCTGGCCGGCGAACATCGCCATCCCGCCCACCTCCCCGGGTCGGCCCCAGGATACGGAACACGCCTTCAGTGCACCGCGAGGATCAGCACGATGCCCACGGCGTTGAAGGCCATGTGGGCCGCGATGTCGGCGACGAGGGTGCCCCGGCGCTCGTAGATCCAGGCCAGGGCGATGCCGGTGAACACCATCACGGTCTGCAGCAGGATCGTGTCCTGCCAGGCCGCAGGGACGTAGTGCGCGGCGCCGAACACGAGCCCCGACACGACCGCTCCGATCCAGAACCCGTGCCGGTCTCGGATCGATCGGAACAGCACGCCGCGGAAGAAGAGCTCCTCCACCACCGGCGCGACGAACACGGCGAGGATCACCGACGCGATCGCCGGTCCCGTCCCGAGGTTCTGGGGCAATTGCGCGGGCGTGCTCGCCTCGTGACCGGACAGCGAGCTGAACAGGATGGTCAGCGGGATCGCCACGACGATCGCGATCGCCGGATACAGGATCAAGCCGGCGACCCATCCGTACACCGCGTCCCGGATCCGGATCGCCGTGAGCCGCGTCGGGATCCCGAGGCGCTCCCGCCAGCCGGGATGGCGGATCTGCAGCCAGCCCGCCAGGAACCCGAGCCAGGCGAGATCGGCGATCACCCCGACGTACACCGCCGATGGGTCGTCGCTGCTGGTGACCCCAAGGACCGAGAACGCGATGAGCCCGACGACGAGCTGCGCGAGCAGGATGTTCGTGACGAAGCCCATCAAGAGGGCTTCGACGATGGACCAGTCGACCGCGGCGAGCCCCTTCGGCCCCGGCCCGGCCGGCTGATCCGGACGCACGGGCAGCCCTTCGGGCGGCGGCGGGAAGGGGCGCTCCGGAACACCCGGCGGGTCTGGGATCACCGGGTCCCCGCTGGATCGGGCACGATCACGGCGTCGCCTTCGCGGCGCACCTCGGCGCCGAGCGCGTGCAGCTTGCCCTCGAGGTCTTCGTACCCGCGATCGATGTGATGCACGTCGCTGATCTCGGTCTCCCCGTCGGCGCACAGGGCGGCGATGACCAATGCCATCCCCGCACGGATGTCGAGCGCACGCACCGGCGCGGCGGAGAGGTGCGGCACGCCGCGGATCACCGCATGGTGTCCTTGGGTGCGGATGTCGGCACCCATGCGTTGCAGCTCCCCCACGTAGAGGAACCGGCCCTCGAAGACGTTCTCGGTGACGATGCTGGTGCCCTCGGCGACGGCCAGCATCGCGAGCAGGATCGGCTGGAAGTCGGTCGCGATCCCGGGGTACGGCAGCGTGACGAGGTCCATCGCCTGCTGGCGCTGAACCTGCCGCACGCGCAGGCCGTCGTCGCCGACCTCGATCTGCGCGCCGGCGTCGGCGAGCTTGGCGAGCAAGAGCTCGAGGTGCTCGGGCCGTGCGTTGCCGATCGTGACGTCGCCGAGCGTCGCGACGGCCGCGGCCGCCCACGTGCCCACCTCGATCCGATCGGGTACCGCGGTGTGCTTCGCGCCGCGGAGCTCGTCGACCCCCTGCACCTCGATGGTGCTCGACCCTGCGCCGTCGACCTGCGCGCCCATCGTCGTGAGGAACAGCGCGAGGTCGGCGATCTCCGGTTCGCGTGCCGCGTTGTCGATCACCGTGGTGCCGCGCGCGAGCACCGATGCGAGCAACAGGTTCTCGGTGGCCGTGACGCTCGGATAGTCGAGCGTGATCGATGCCCCGCGGAGGGCCGGCGCTTCCGCGACGAGGTACCCATGTTCGGATCTGAACGTCGCGCCCATCCGCTCGAGGCCGCGCACGTGCAGGTTGACCGGCCGCGCGCCGATGTCGTCGCCACCCGGCAGCGCGACGCGGGCTCGCCCGCACCGCGCGAGCAGCGGGCCGAGCACGACGATCGAGGCGCGGACCTGTCGCGCAAGCTCGTGGGGCGCCTCGAATCCGTCGACCGAGGTCGCGTCGAGTTCCGCCACCCCACCCGCCAGCGAGACGGAGACGCCGACGTGCTCCAGCATCTCGGCCATCACGTCGCAGTCGCGGATCCGCGGCACGTTCGTGACGACGCTGCGGCCGGGCGCAAGGATCGACGCGGCCATCAGCTTGAGCGCGGAGTTCTTCGCGCCCGAGACGTGGACCGTGCCATCCAGGCGAGCGCCCCCGGTGACGAGGAAGCGATCCATCGGACGATGGTACCCGGGGACCGATGCCGGACGGGTCAGCCGGCGAGCTTGATCCGCGCGGCCGCTTTCGCGATCTCGCCCTTCGCGACCTCGTCGTCGTCCTCGATCGAACGGCCCTCGAGGTCCGCGAGGCGTGCGCGCGCCGCCTCGACGTCGATCTCCTGTTCGAGCTCGGCGTGCGCGGCCAAGACGTCGGCGCGCGTCACGCCTTCGTGGGTCGACACGTGGAGGAACCCGCCGTCGACGACCGCGCGGGTCTCTGAAGTGCCTTCCATCAGCATGCGAAGCGGGCCGATCGCGAGCTGCACGAGCAGCGGGGCGTGCCCGCCGAGGATGCCCACCTCGCCGTCCACGCCGCGCGCGATCAGCTCCTGGACGTCGCCCGTCCAGACCTCGCGCACCGGCGTGACGATGTGGACCTCGACGGTCACTACGCGGCCGCCTCCATCTGCTTCGCCTGCTCGACCGCCTCTTCGATCCCGCCGACGAGGAAGAACGCCTGCTCGGGCAGGTGGTCGTACTCGCCTTCACACAGCGCCTTGAACGATGCGATCGTTTCGTCGACCGGCGTGTACTTGCCCGGCAGGCCGGTGAACTGCTCGGCCACGAAGAACGGCTGCGACAAGAACCGCTGGATCTTGCGCGCCCGCGACACGATCACCTTGTCCTCCTCGGCGAGCTCGTCCATCCCGAGGATCGCGATGATGTCCTGCAGGTCCTTGTACCGCTGCAAGATCTCCTGCACGCGGCGCGCGGTCGCGTAGTGATCCTCTCCGACGTAGCGCGGGTCAAGGATGCGCGACGTCGAGTCGAGCGGATCGACCGCCGGGTAGATCCCCAGGGACGCGATGTCTCGTGACAGCACCGTCGTCGCGTCCAGGTGGGCGAACGCGGCGTGCGGCGCCGGGTCGGTCAGGTCGTCCGCAGGCACGTAGATCGCCTGCAGCGACGTGATCGAGCGGCCGCCGGCCGACGTGATCCGCTCCTGGAGGTCGCCCATCTCGCTCGCAAGGTTCGGCTGGTAGCCGACCGAGGAAGGCATCCGGCCGAGCAGGGTTGACACCTCCGAGCCCGCCTGCGTGAACCGGAAGATGTTGTCCACGAACAGCAGCACGTCCTTGTGCTCGACATCGCGGAAGTACTCGGCCATCGTGAGCGCGGACAACGCGACACGCAGGCGCACCCCCGGCGGCTCGTCCATCTGGCCGAACACCAGGGCGGTGTTGGCGATGACGCCGGACTCGGTCATCTCCAGGAACAGGTCGTTGCCCTCGCGCGTGCGCTCGCCCACGCCGGCGAACACCGACACACCGCCGTGCTGCTGCGCCTGGCGACGGATCATCTCCTGGATGATCACGGTCTTGCCGACACCCGCGCCGCCGAACATCCCGATCTTGCCGCCCTGCACGTAGGGCTCGAGCAGATCGATGACCTTGATGCCGGTCTCGAGCATGACCTTCTTGGGCTCGAGGGCCGCGAACGCGGGGGCGTCCCGGTGGATCGCCCATCGATCCGCGGCGTGGATCGTCGAGGCGTCGGCGTCCAGCGGCTCACCCAAGACGTTGTACACGTGGCCGAGCACGCCCTCACCGACCGGCACGGTGATCGGCGCCCCGGTGTTGTGCACGGGTGCGCCGCGCACGAGTCCGTCGGTCGGCTTCAGTGCGATGGCCCTGATCGACGAGTCGCCGATGTGCTGCGCAACCTCACAGGTGATCGTGGTGGTGGCGCCGCCCATCGTCACGTCGACCGTCAAGGCGTTGTTGATCTCGGGGAGCTGGCCCGGGGGGTACTCGACGTCCACCACCGGTCCGATCACCCGTACGACGCGACCGTCCGCGTGCCCGTTCGTCTCAGCCATCGCTTATCCCTCCTGCGCGGAACCGAGCGCCTCGGCGCCGCCCACGATCTCCATGATCTCGGTCGTGATCTCGTCCTGCCGCGCCCGGTTCGCCTGGCGCGTCAGCACCTTCAACAGTTCATCCGCGTTGTCGGTCGCGGCCTTCATCGCGCGACGCCGCGCCGCGTTCTCCGACGCGGCGGACTCGAGCAGCGCGGCCCAGATCTTCGTGATCAGGTACTGCGGCAGCAGGTGATCCAGGATCTGCTCGGGCTCCGGCTCGAACAGGTACTCAGGAGCCACGGTCGCGTCTCCTTTCCCGGTGACTTCCTCGGGCGCGATCGGCAGGAACCGCTTGTGCGTTGCGCGCTGCGTGAACGCCGAGCGGAAGTCGGTGTAGGCGCACCAGAGCTCGTCGATCCGCTCTTCGGCGAAGGCCCCGATGAGTGTGCGACCGATCTCTTCAGCCTTCTCGTAGACCGGGACCTCGCTGAACCCCTGCCAGTCCCGCTCGATCGCAACCCCGCGGAACCGGAAGTACCCGACGCCCTTCTTGCCGACGACGTAGAGGACCGGCTCGAGCCCGCGGGCACGCACCTCGCGCACGACCCCCTCGGCCTCCTTCAGCACGTTGGTGCTGTAGGCGCCCGCCAGGCCGCGATCCGAGGTGAGCGCGAGGACCCCGACCCGGCGCGGCTCCGGCCGGTCGGCGAGCAGGTCGTGCTGGATCGACGCGCCGTTGGCGGCGAGGTCCTCCATCGCCTTGGTCAGCTGCTCGGCGTATGGGCGCGACTGCTCGACGCGCTGCTGCGCGCGGACGATGCGCGAGGACGCGATCAGCTCCATCGCTCGCGTGATCTTCTTGGTCGACTGGACGGAGCGGATCCGCCGGCGGACGACGCGGAGCTGGGCGCCC
>Ga0207693_10002062_pt1 | contig 17561 bp, 15 predicted proteins | sample LARL81metaG_FD_184347 | JGI IMG/M metagenome (GOLD analysis project Ga0207693, IMG submission 184347) | Corn, switchgrass and miscanthus rhizosphere microbial communities from Kellogg Biological Station, Michigan, USA - LAR L8-1 metaG... | ecosystem: Host-associated > Plants > Roots >...
GTCCTGACCGGCGCCGGCAGCGTCTTCTGCGCCGGGGCCGACATCGACTGGATGCGCCGCAGCCGCGACCTGAGCGAGAGCGAGAACATCGCCGACGCGGCATCCGCACACCACATGTGGGAGGCCATCGACCGCTGCCCGAAGGCCGTCGTCGCCCGGGTCAACGGCCACGCGATCGCCGGCGGCTCCGGGCTGGTCGCGGTGTGCGACGTGGCGATCGCCGCCGAGGCGGCAACTTTCGGATTCACCGAGGCGCGGCTGGGCCTGATCCCGGCCACGATCTCGCCCTACGTCCTGCGCCGGATCGGCCCCGGCGCGGCCCGGGCGCTGTTCGTCAGCGGCCGCCGGATCGACGCCGCCGAGGCGCTCCGCCTGGGCCTCGTGCACGCCGTCGTCGCGGAGAACGAGCTGGATGCCGCGGTCACCGAGGCCGTCGACCAGCTCCTGGCGTGCAGCCCGGTCGCGATTGCCGAGTCGAAGCGCCTCGTCCGCGACGCCACCGAGGCGCTGGCGCTCGAGGACCTGCCGCACCGGCTGGCCGCGGTGCGGGCGGCGCCCGAGGCCCAGGAAGGGCTGGCGGCATTCCTCGACAAGCAGAGCCCGGGATGGGTCGTCAGATCCGGCGACTACTGATCGCCAACCGCGGCGAGATCGCGGTGCGGGTGATCCGGGCCTGCCGGGAGGCGGGGATCTCGCCCGTTGCCGTGCACGATCCCGGCGACGCGGCGGCCCTGCACCGCGACCTGGCCGACGAGGCGCTGCCCGTCCCCTCCTACCTGGATGCCGGATCGCTGGTCGAGGCGGCGGTCGCCGCCGGAGCCGACGCCGTGCATCCCGGGTATGGCTACCTGGCCGAGAGCCCGGAATTCGCCGAGGCCGTGGAGCAGGCTGGGCTCGTGTGGGTCGGCCCACCGCCGCCGGTCATGCGCTCGCTGGGCGACAAGCTATCGGCGCGGCGGCTGGCGGAGGCGGCCGGGATCCCCGTCGTGCCGGGCTATGCCGGTATCGACCTGGCCGACGAGACGCTGATCGCCGAGGCGCCGAGGGTCGGCTTCCCGCTCCTGGTCAAGGCCGCGGCAGGAGGCGGCGGCCGCGGGATGCGCCGGGTGGATGCACCGGGCCAGCTGGCCGACGCGCTCGCCGCCGCCCGCCGCGAGGCGCAGGCCGCGTTTGCCGACGACCGCGTCTATCTGGAACGGGCGGTCGCCGGCGCCCGCCACGTCGAGGTACAGGTGCTGGCCGACCAGCATGGGCGGGTTATCCATCTCGGCGAACGCGACTGCTCGGCCCAGCGACGGCACCAGAAGATCGTCGAGGAGTCCCCTTCACCGGCCGTCGATGACGCGCTTCGCGAGGCGCTCGGCGCGGCGGCGACCGCACTTGCCCGGACGGCCGGCTACACCGGCGCCGGCACCGTCGAGTTCCTGCTCGGCGAGGACGGCTCGTGGTGGTTCCTGGAGGTGAACACCCGCCTCCAGGTCGAGCACCCGGTGACCGAGGCGGTGGCGGGTATCGACCTCGTGCGGGCGCAGATCGACATCGCCGCCGGCCGGCCGCTGGAACTCGAGCAGGAGGACGTGCGGCCGCGCGGCCACGCCCTCGAATGCAGGCTCTATGCCGAGGATCCGGCGGCCGGGTTCGTCCCCGGCGACGGCCGCCTCGTCCGCTTCCGGCCGCCGCTCTGGCCGGGCGTCCGCGTCGATACCGGCGTCCGCGAGGGGGACGCCGTCGGCCTCGGCTACGACCCGCTGCTGGCCAAGCTGATCGCCCACGCCGAGGATCGCGACGCGTGCCTGGACCGGATGGCGGCGGCGCTTGGCGAGACCGAGGTGCTGGGCGTCCGCACCAATCTCGGGTTCCTGTCCTGGCTGATCGCCCAGCCGGCGTTTCGAAGCGGCGACGTGGACACGGGATACGTCGAGCGCGAGTGGTCGCCGTCGCTCGTCCCGGAGTTGCCGGCGGAGCTGCGGCGGCGGGCAGCAGCCGCTCTGGCCCCGGCCGGCAGCCCCTGGTTCGCCGACCCGCCCGGGCCGGCGCCGGTGGCCGCGGAAGGCCTCGTCCTGCACGCCGGCTGGCAGTACGCGGTCGGCGCCGACGAGGCCGCGGCAGGCGGGGGCATGCTCCCGGCGGGGGCGCTCGAGGCACCGATGCCGGGCACCGTGCTTCGGGTCGACGTCGCCCCCGGCCAGACCGTCGACGCCGGCCAGACGCTGGTCGTGCTGGAGGCGATGAAGATGGAGCTGTCGGTCGCCGCGCCGGTCGAGGGCACCGTCCGCGACGTACACGTGACCGCCGGCCAGCTGGTCGTCCGCGGCCAGCCGCTTGTGGCGCTCGAGGACGACGAATGACCGTGCGGGATGTGACCGTCGTCGAGGTCGGCCCCCGCGACGGCCTTCAGAACGAGCAGGCCATCGTGCCGGCAGACGCCAAACTCGAGCTGATCGACCGCCTGGCAGCGGCCGGGCTGCCGGTGGTCGAGGCCACCTCGTTCGTCTCGCCCCGGGCCGTGCCGCAACTCGCCGACGCCGACGAGGTGATGCGCGGCCTGCGCCGTGCCCCCGGCGTCCGCTATCCCGTGCTGGTGCCGAACACCCGCGGCCTGGAGCGGGCGCAGGCGGCCGGCGCCACCGAGATCGCGGTCTTCACCGCCGCCTCGGAGTCGTTCACCCAGGCGAACATCGGCATGTCGATCGATCGCTCGCTGGAGGTCTTCGAGGCGGTTGTCGGCGCCGCGCGAGAGTCCGGGATGTGGGTGCGCGGTTACGTCTCGACAGCATTCGGCTGCCCCTACGAGGGCGCCGTCGATCCTGCCGCCGTGGGCCGCGTCGCCGGCGCCCTCGACGCCATGGGCTGCGACGAGGTGTCGATCGGCGACACGATCGGCGTCGCCCTGCCCGGGCAGGTGCCGGACGTGGTCGGAGCGGTGTCGGCCGGGGTGCCCATCGAGCGCATCGCGCTCCACCTTCACGACACCCGCGGCAACGCCCTGCGAAACGTGGACGCCGGGCTCGAGCTGGGTGTGCGCACCTTCGACTCCTCCGCTGGCGGACTCGGCGGCTGCCCGTTCGCGCCCGGCGCACCCGGCAACCTGGCGACCGAGTCGCTGGTCGAGCACCTGCACACGCACGGCCTGCAGACAGGCGTCGACGCGGCGGCGGCCGCGGACGCCGGAGCGTTCATCCACCGGCTCCTGGCGTGACCGGGATCCGCGCCGTCCTGCTCGACCTCGACGACACGCTGCTGCCCGACAGCGGCGCCTTTCTGGCCGCCGCCGCTGCACTGGCAGACGATCTTGGCGCCCCGCCGGAACTGGCGGCGGCCGTCCGCCGAGAGGCCCGGGCGGCGTGGCGAGCCGGTCCGCACTTCACCTGGCTCCAGACGATCGGCGTTAGCTCCTGGGAAGGCCTGTGGGCGCCGCTCGGCGGCAGCGACCGCCGCATGCGGGCGATTCGGGGGTGGGCCTCCGGCTACCGCCGCACGGCCTGGTCGAAGGCGCTCGTCGAGTGCGGCCTCGACGCCGGACTTGCCGGCCGGGCGGCCGACGGCTTCGCTGAGCACCGGCGGGCCGTCTGCGCCCCCTACCCCGACTCGCTGCCAGCGTTGCGCCGGCTACGCGAGGCCGGCCTGACGACGGTCGTCGTGACCAACGGGCTGGCCGACCTGCAGCGTCTGAAGGCGGAGCTCGCCGGCCTGCTGGACGAGGTGGACGCGTTCGTGGTCTCGAGCGACGTCGGCGCCGGCAAGCCGGATCCGCGGGTCTTCCAGGTTGCACTCGAGCGCGCCGGCGCCGGCCCGGATCGGACGCTCATGGTCGGCGACAACCCGATCCGCGACGTTGCCGGCGCACAGCGCCTGGGCATCCGCACCGCCTGGCTCACTCGGGACGGCGGCGACGACTACGGGGTCGTCGCCGACCACCGCATCACGACGCTGGACGCGTTGCCGGTCTAGGACCCGGCGGCGTCGGCGCCGGTCACCGTGACCCTGTCCATGGTCACGTCCTTGAGCGGCTTGTCGCGGCCGTCACGGTCGACGCCGGAGATGGCAAAGACGGTGTCCATGCCGTTCGTCACCTGGCCGAAGGCGGTGTGCTTGCCGTCCAGCCAGGGCGTGGCGTCGGCGGTCACGATGAAGAACTGGCTGCCGTTGGTATTCGGGCCGGCGTTGGCCATGGCCAGCGTGCCGCGGACGATCCGGCGCTGGTTGAACTCGTCCTCGAAGGTGTACCCGGGGCCGCCTGTGCCGGTGCCGTTGGGACAGCCGGCCTGGATCATGAAGTCGGGGATGACACGGTGGAAGACGAGGCCGTCGTAGAACCCGTCGGAGGCCAGGGTCACGAAGTTCTCGACGGTGCGCGGCGCGTCGTCTTCGAAGAGCTCGAGCTCGATGTCGCCCATGGGCGTGCTGATGGTTGCGGTGGGATTTGGCATGCCGTGAGGGTAGATCAATCCCCGACGGGTCAGAGCCGCTCCAGCGCCGGCTGCGCTCCCAGCCGCTCGTAGGCGCGGCGGGCGCGCCCGTCGTGCCCCTGCAGCTCGAGGCAGCGGGCATGCTCGAAGGCGCAGCCCAGCCGTTCGAAGGCATCCGCCGCCCGCTGCAGCGCGATCTCGTCGCCGGCGATCCCGCGAGCCCGGTCGATCTGCGCGGCCGAGCGCGGACACTCGGCGACGGCCGCCAGCGCCGCCGCCTGGGCGAGCACCTGGTCGAGCTCGTCCCAGCGTTCGAGCATGGCCAGCGCCTCCGAGCGCACCGCCAGCTGGGCGGGGGCGCCGACATGGTGCCCGGGCGTCAGGTTGGCGTCGTCCATGCCGCCGGCGCCGCTGCGCAGCTTCGGCATCCGGTCGAGCGCGGCCGAGGGGTCGCCGACGCCGACCAGCGCGTGGCTCACCGCCACCGTGTGCCAACCCTCGCTGCCGAGCGCTGCCCGCTGCTCCATCTGCTCCGCGAGCTCGCGCTCGCCGCGCAGCAGGTGCACCGCCACGGCGACGCCGGTCGCCCGCGAGGGCGGCGAACTGCGCCGGCTCGGCCCGGTGCTGCGGTAGACGCCGACGAAGCGCGTGTACGCCTCCAGCGCCTCCTCCCAGCGATCCCACCAGAAGAAGGCATCCGCACGCTGCAGGAGCGGCCACGCGGTCCAGTGCCCGACGCTCTCGCGGGCCAGCTCGGCAGCCCGGTCGGTCGCCTCGACCGCCTCGGCGTACTCGCCCATCAGCACTCGCGTCCAGGCGGCCATCGTGCAGGCGTCGATCTGCTCTTCCCGGTGGGACAGCTGCGGCACCAGGCGCATACGGCCCTCGGCCACCTCGCGAGCCTCCGCGTAGCGGCCGACCCGGATCAGCACGACCCCCTCGGCGTCACGAGCTGCGGACTGGATGGCAGGCCGCTCGAGCTCGACGCCGATCGCCTGCGCCGTCCGGGCGTCGGCGAGCGCCTTCTCGAGCCCCTCCGGCGTGACCTCGTCCTGCTTCCAGGTAAAGAGCGCCCGGGCGACCAGGAAGCGCGCCTGGCGGGCCCGGTCGCCGACCGCACATGCGTCGGCCAGGCCGAGCTCCAGCTCGCGCGCCACGTCTTCCCGCCGGTCCTCCCGCTTGCCGGCACCCCAGCGCGTGGGGAGGTCAACGAACTTCCAGCGCAGACGGGCCATCACCGCCCGCTCGAAGCCGGCGGCGGCGGCGTGCTCGAGGGCAAGCCGGTAGGAGCCCCAGGCGTCGTCGGAACGCTCGGCCATCCATTGCGCGTCACCGACCGCCTCGTGGGCGAGCGCCCGCTCGCGGTCGGCGCTGGCAAGCGCCAGGGCGCGGCTGGCCTGACGCATCGCCGAGCCGTATGCGTAGACACCGCGCGCCTCGGCGGCGGCGGCCAGCAGGCGGTCGACCGCGTCGGTGCGCACCTCCTGGGCGCCCATCTCGGCGGCCGTCGCGTAGTGGTTGGCGATCGACTGCGTGCCCGCCCCCTCGTCGTCGAGGTGGCGGGCAAGGCGCAGGTGCAGCCGGGCTCGCTCGGTGCGCGGGATCGATTCGTAGGCGACGTCGCGAATCAGCGCATGCTTGAACTGGTACGTGCGGGGCCCGGACATGCTGACCAGGTCGCGCTCGGCCAGCGCCCGCACTCGCCCGGCCGGCCCGCCGCCGGCCGCCAGCACGCCCAGCGTCTCCAGCTCGAAAGTGCGGCCGACCACGGAGGCCCGCTGCAGCAACTGCTTGTCGTCGCTGGGCAGCAGGTCGAGCCGCGCAGCGATCACCCCCTGCACCGTGTCCGGCACCGCCGCGCCGACGTCCTCGCCGGCCATGGCCAGGATCTCCTCGAGGAAGAACGGATTGCCGCCCGCCATGCCGATCGCGTCGGCCGGTGGGTCGGCGGTGCTGGCAAGCGCCAGCGCGAGCCGGCGCATGTCGCCGTCCTCCAGCGCGTCGAGCGTGATCGTCGTCCGGTTGCGGATGTGCGACGCCCACGACGGATGCTGGATCAGGAGCTCGTCGCGGCCGATCGCGATCACCGCCAGCGGCACCCGCGTCGCGCCGCCTACCACCCGCTCGATCAGCTCCAGCAGGGCCGGTTCGGCCCAGTGCACGTCCTCGATCACGACCAGGGTCGGCCGCCGCGAGGCGACGGCCATCAGGAAGTCGTACCAGCCCTGGCTCCCCCGCTCCAGGTGATCCGGCTCATCGTCGTCCTCGGGCGCCGCGTCGGGCCGGCTGGAGACCAGCCGCAGCACCTCGGCGATTGTGTCCTCGGCGTGGTCGCCGAGCACCGCCAGCAGGTGTCCGCGCACCTTGCTGCGGGCCTCGTCGAGCGAGTCGCCGTCGGTCACCGCCGCCGCCCGAACGAGCAGGTCGCGAAGTGGCGCGTAGGGCCGCGACTCGCCGTAGGGCATGCACCTCCCGACCCAGACGGCGGGCGGCTCGTCCGTTCGCTGCAGCTCGATCACGACCTCCTCGACCAGCCTGGACTTTCCGATTCCGGGCTCTCCCACCACCGACGCCAGCTGCGGCCGGCGGTGCTCGATCGCCCGCTCCACCAGCGAGCGGAGCAGGAGCAGCTCGTGCTCGCGGCCGACGAAGGGCCCGAACGCCCGCCGCCGGCGGCGGTAGATGCTGGCCGGGGCCAGACCCTCGACGGCGTAGGCGACGACCGGGCCGGATCGGCCCTTCACCGTCAGCGAGCGCGGAGCGACGGTGCGGACGACCGGCTCGACCGCCCGGAACGTCCTGTCGCCGACCAGGATCTCGCCCGGCTCGGCGGCCTGTTGCAGCCGCGCCGCCAGGTTGACCGCCTCGCCGGTGACCAGGAAATCGCGGCCGGGGTTCGTACCCGTGACGACGAGCCCCGTGTTGATGCCGATCCGCAGCTCCAGGTCGAGTCCCCGTTGCTGGGCCAGCGCGGCCATCCGTGAGCGCATGACCAGGGCCGCCCGGACGGCACGCTCGGGGTCGTCCTCATGCACGCGGGGAACCCCGAAGACCGCCATCACGGCATCGCCGATGAACTTCTCCACGGTGCCGCCGTAGGCGTCGGAGACCCAGGAGAGCTGGTCGTAGATGTCCGACAGGATCGACCGCAGCTGCTCCGGCTCGATCCGCACCGCGAGCTCGGTCGAGCCGGCCAGATCGGCGAAGAGCACCGTGGCCAGCTTGCGCTCGGCCGCGTCGCCGACGGCCAACGGGCGGCCGCAGTTTGGGCAGAAGCGGGCGCCCTCCGGCGCCGGCTCACCGCAGGCGGGGCATCGAACCGATGGCAGTGGGACCTCCTCGAGTGGAGACGTTGCAGCGTGCATTATCGGCCTTCCCGGCGGTGGGGTTTGCGAGTGCGAACGCCCGGGTGCTTCGCGGGTGGTGGAGGATGCCCGACGGCGCCCGGTGACGGTTGTCGTTACGGCGAACGCCGGCTCCTGGATGTCGGCAACCGGCTATCGCAGCGGCGTTCGAGCTCGCGATGCTGGTAACGATCCGCGGGCGCTGACGCCTACCTGGCCCGGGTCTTGCGCGCCCAGCCGGTGCCGTGCACGGGCCTGGCGTTGTCCGGATCGTCCGGCTCGCGCTGGGATGGCAGGCGATCCGTCGCATCGTCGCGCTCCGGCCGGTAGGCGGGCTGGACCGGCGAGCCGGCCGTCTGGCCGCGCTCGTCCGTGGACGCCCGGCGCTCGCCCGACTCGACTGCCTGCCGGTCGCGCACCGGCGCGTCGACCTCCTCCACCTCGGGCGTGGTCGCCAACAGCCCGCCGATGACAGCGCCGCCGACCAGGAGCAGCCAGGGGAGGCCGAAGAGATACACCGAGACGTCGTGCCACGAGCCCGACTGCCTGGTGTGCCAGACGACGATCGCCGCCACGCCCACGGCGAAGCCGATCAGCCCGCCAACGACGATGCCGAGCAGCTGACCCGACTCCCGGCGATGCCGTGTCTGGGCATCCGGCGGGGCCGAACCAGGCGAATGCCACAATCTGGGGGTGCGACTCATGCCGGGTCCCTACCCACACCCAGGGCCGGTCGAACCCGCACGGCGCGGTACGCTCCTGGACCGAACCGACCCCGACCGCGAAGCGAGCCGCCATGCGCATCACCACACCGACCTCCGACCCTTCCCGGGCCGCCGCCGACATCCTGGCCGTGACAGTCGCCAAGCCGGCTCGGGTGGAGGGTGCGCTGGCATCCCTGGACAAGGCGCTGGGCGGGCGGATCGCGCGCCTGATCGACGACGGCGAGGTCCGTGGCACCCGGAACCGGCTGACGCTGCTGCACACGGACGGCGACGGTGTCCGGGCGCGCCGCGTGGCGCTGGTCGGCCTCGGCCGCGACCCCGGGCAGGACGACGTCAGGGCGGCAGCCGGCACACTCGCCCGGGCAGCCCTGTCGGTGCGGGCGCGGACGCTCGCCTTCGTGGCCGAGTCGTCGCCCCTGGACACGGTCGCGACCACCCGGGCGGTCGTCGAGGGCGTGACGCTGGGCGGGTACCGCTTCGACCGCTACCGGACACGCGATCGCAGCGACCGGGCGCGGCCGCTGACATCGCTGGCCCTGATCGGCGGCAACCGCGCAGCAGCGCGGCGGGCGGAGACGGTGGCCGAGGCGACCAACCGCGCCCGCGACCTCCAGAACACGCCGCCCAACGACCTTGGGCCGGACGAGCTGGCCGACCGCGCGCGGGCGATCGCCGGCGCCCACACCCAGGTCCGGGTGGAGGTGCGGGACGAGCGCTGGATGCGTGCGCGCGGCATGGGCTCGTTCCTGGCCGTCGCCCGCGCGTCGTCGCGGCCGGCGCGGCTGATCACGCTTCGCTACGCACCCGCCCGGGCACGGTCGGGCGTCGTCCTGGGGCTCGTCGGCAAGGGCCTCACCTTTGACTCCGGAGGGCTGTCGCTGAAGCCGGCGCGGGCGATGACCGGCATGAAGTTCGACATGTCCGGCGCCGCGGCCGTGCTCGAGGCGACTGACGCCATCGCCGGGCTCGGGCTGCCGATCAAGGTGGTGACCGTGGTCGGCGCGACCGAGAACATGATCGACGGCGGCGCCTACAAGGTGGACGAGGTCGTCACCGCGATGAACGGCAAGACGATCGAGGTCACGAACACCGACGCGGAGGGCCGACTCGTCCTCGCCGACTGCCTGCACTACGCACGCACCCAGGGCGTCACCCACCTGGTCGACGTGGCGACCCTGACGGGGGCGGTGGTGGTCGCGCTGGGGGACTACTTCGCCGGGCTGATGGGCGGTGACGACGAGTTCATGGCCCAGGTGACGGCCGCCGGCGAGCGCAGCGGCGAGCACGTCTGGCGGCTGCCGGTGCACGACACGCTGCGCAGGCTGATGCGTTCGCATGTCGCCGACATGGCCAACACCGGCCCGGCCGGCGTGGCCGGGACGATCTTCGCCGCCCGCTTCCTGCAGGAGTTCTCCGGCGAGGGACCGTGGGCGCACCTGGACATCGCCGGCACGGCCGACCTCAGCCGCTCGCGCGAGGACGAGTTTCCCGCCAGCGGCGGCACCGGGTTCGGCGTCCGCCTGCTCGTCGAGCTGGCGGAGTCGCTGTGCTGAGCTTCGACCTCTCGGACGAGCACACGCTCTTCCGCTCGACGGTTCGCGAATTCGCCGAGGGTTCGATCCAGCCGCAGGCCGAGGCACTCGACCGGGAGGGGCGCTTCCCGGTGGAACTGGTGCGCGAGGCGGCCGGGCTGGGCCTGCTCGGGATCCCGATCCCCGCCGACTCGGGCGGCGCCGGGTCGGACACCCTGGCCTATGCGATCGCGATCGAGGAACTGGCCCGGGTCGACCAGTCATTCGCCATCACCGTGGCCGCCCACACGTCGCTGGGCACGATGCCGATCCACCTCTTCGGCTCCGACCAGCAGCGCACCCGCTGGCTGCCGCGGCTCGCCGCCGGCGAGATGCTGGGCGCGTTCGGGCTGACCGAGCCGGGCGCGGGGTCTGACGCCGGCGCCACCCGCACGCGTGCCCGCGAAGACGGCGGCGAGTGGGTGATCGACGGCACCAAGATGTTCATCACCAACGCCGGAACGGAGCTGTCCGGCCTGGTCACGATCACCGCCCGTACCGGCGAGGACGAGGTGTCGAACCTGGTGGTCGAGAACGGCACGCCGGGATACACCCAGTCGCCGCAGCTGAAGAAGATGGGCTGGCGCTCGTCGGACACCCGCGAGCTGGTGTTCGACGGCTGCCGCGTGCCCGCAGACCACCTGCTCGGCCCGCGCGGGCACGGCTTCCGGCAGTTCCTGGAGATCCTCGACGGGGGCCGCATCAGCGTCGCCGCGCTCGGGCTGGGGGCGGCCCAGGGCGCGTACGAGATGGCGCTCGACTACGCCCGCCGGCGGGAGCAGTTCGGGCGGCCGATCGGTCGCTTCCAGGCTGTTCAGTTCAAGCTGGCGGACATGGCGACCGAGATCGAGGCGGCTCGGAACCTGGTCTACAAGGCCGCCTGGCTGAAGGATGCCGACCGCGAATTCGCGCAGACGGCGGCGATGGCCAAGCTGTACACGGGGGAGCTCTCGCGGCGCGTCTGCAACGAGGCGCTGCAGATCCACGGCGGCTACGGGTTCATGGACGAGTATCCGATCAGCCGCTTCTACCGCGACCAGAAGGTGCTCGAGATCGGCGAGGGGACGAACGAGGTGCAGCGTCTGGTGATCGCCCGTGGCCTGGGCCTGTGAACGCCACCCAGGCGGCGGTCACGGGCGGCATCGCCTTGGCGGCGGCCATCCTGCTGGGGACGATCGTGAACCGGCTGGTGCCGCACGGCACCCCCCGCCGCGGATGTGAGGAGGCGGCGCTTCTGCTCGGCTGCGCGGCGCCGGCGCTGGCCGTCTTCGGCGAGTACCTGCACCGCCACCTGCTCTCCGGAGTGGCGGTGGTGGCCGTCGCCTACGGAGGCTTCTACGTGATCCGCATGCGCCAGCTGCGCCGGGCCGGCCGCGACGGGGTGCGCCGGCTGCTCGGCCTCGAACGGGAGGCGAGCTACGGCGAGGCGTTGTCGATGGCGGAGCGGATCACTCCGGGCACGCTCTCGACGAACGGCCGGATCGTCCTTGGCGCGGCGGCGCTTGCAGTGGTGGTGGCTGGGCTCTCGCTCGGCCGCCTGGACACCGCGCTGGTCGGGCTCGCCCTGGGCGCGGCCGAGGCGAGCGTTCGGCCCGCCTACCACCGGGCGCTGGCGACCCGGCTTCGTGACATCGGCCACTAGCGGGACAAAGGGGCCAGGCCCCCTTGTCCCACGGTGCGCTCCTGTTGCAGGCCCGTGACGGGTCAGTGCATGCGCGTGACCGGGTAGCCGGCGTCGCGCACCAGCTCGACGACGGCGTGGGCGTGCGCCTCGTCGCGCGTCTCCAGCGTCAGCTCGATGCCGGTCTCGGCCACCGCCACGTCCACACTCTCCCGGTGGTGGCTGACCAGCAGGATGTTCACGTGGGCGTCGGCGATCACCTTGAGAAGCTCCATCAGCTGGCCGGGCCGGTCGGTCAGCCGGGTGCGGATGACCACATAGCGGCCGGCCGTCGTCAGACCGAAGCGGATCACCTGCATCAGAAGCGGCGTGTCGATGTTTCCGCCGGAGAGCACCGCCACCGCCCGCCGGCCGCTCACCCGTCCGCTCAGAAGCGCCGCCAGGCCGACCGCGCCGGCGCCCTCGACCACGATCTTCTCGCGCTCCAGAAGCTGCACGATGACCTGGCCGATCTCGGCATCGGTCACCGTCACGACATCGTCGACCAGGTCGCGGATCATCCCGAATGTGATCTCGCCCGGATGCTTGACGGCGATGCCGTCGGCGATTGTCTCGGTCTGCGGCACCGGCCGGATCTCGCCCTGCTCGAGCGACGCCACGTAGGGCGCGCAGCCCGCGGCCTCGACGCCCACCACACGTATCTCCGGCCGCACCGCCTTGACCGCCGCCGCGATGCCCGAGAGCAGGCCGCCGCCGCCCAGCGGCACGACGATGACGTCGGCGTCCGGCGCGTCCTCCAGGATTTCCAGCCCGACCGTCCCCTGCCCGGCGATCACCAGCTCGTCGTCGAAGGGATGGACGAGGACGCGCCGGCCGCGCTCGGCCTCCTCGCGCGCCGCCGCCACCGACTCCTCGACCGACGCGCCCACCAGGCGCACCGTGGCGCCGTATCCCTCGGTCGCCCCCACCTTGGCCAGCGACGCCGCCTCCGGCATGTAGACGATCGCCGGAACGCCGGCCAGCCGGGCCGCCCAGGCCACCGCCTGGGCATGGTTGCCGGCCGACGGCGCGACCACGCCGGCCGCCCGCTGGTCGTCACCAAGCGCGCTGATCCGGGTGTAGGCCCCACGGATCTTGAAGGAGCCGGTCTTCTGCCGGTTCTCGTGCTTGAGCATGACATCGCAGCCGGCCTGCCGGGAAAACGTCTCGGACCGGGTGAGCGGGGTGCGGTGGGCGACCCCACCAAGGCCCTCGGCCGCCTTGCGGATGTTGTCTGCGGTGACCATCGGAGACCGGGAACCCTATCCCTGAAGTAGCCTTGGCTGCATGGACGACCAGCTGCTGGCCTACGTCGAGATCCCCAAGGGGAGCCGCAACAAGTACGAGTTCGACCCCAGGCTGAACCGCCTCGTACTCGACCGGACGCTGTGGACGAGCGTCGTCTACCCGGCCGACTACGGCTTCCTGACCGACACGCTCGGCCGCGACGGCGACCCCGTCGACGCGCTGATCCTGGTCGCCGAGCCGACCTTCCCCGGCTGCGTGGTGGCGGTCGAGCCGATCGGCGTCTTCGAGATGACCGACGAGAAGGGCGAGGATGACAAGGTGCTGTGCGTCCCCTTCCAGGATCCGGAGTGGAGCGGCACCCACGACATCACCGACGTCCGCGACTCGCTGCTGGACGAGATCGCCCACTTCTTCGACGTCTACAAGGACCTCGAGCACGGCGCCGACACGGTCGTCGGCGGCTGGCACGACCGGGCCTATGCCGACGAGGTGATCGCCGAGGGCCGGGCTGCCTACCTGACCGCCCAGCGGACCTGAGGTTCCACGCTAGCCGGGCTCGCCCCCGAGCACCCGCCGGGTGACGCGCTCGGTCGCGGTCAGCGGATCGACCTCGCGTGCGTGCACCTCGTCGAGCAGGCCCTGCAGCTCGGGATCGTCCTCGACCGCATCCTGGAGGCGCCGCCGCAGCTGGGCGACCGCCAGCCCGACGACCTCGTTGGTGAGATTCTGGCGCCGCCGCCGGTCGAGGCCGCCGTCGCCCTCCAGGAACGCCCGGTGGTCGAGCACCGCCTGCCACAGCTCGTTCAGGCCGTGCCCGCGCAGCGCCTCGGTCTCGACGATCGGCACCTTCCACCGGCGCTCGCGGTCGAGCGCCAGGATGGAGCGGATGTCGGTGCGCATCGTCCGCGTGGCCGGGTGGTCGCACTTGTTGATCACGATCACGTCCGGGATCTCCATGACGCCCGCCTTCAGCGCCTGGATCGAGTCGCCCGACCCGGGCATCAGGACGAGCACGACCGTGTCGGCCACGGACGCGACCTCGACCTCGCTCTGGCCAACGCCCACCGTCTCCAGCAGGAGCACGTCCATGCCGGCCGCGTCGAGCACGAGGAGCGCCTGCAGCGTCGCCTCGGCGACGCCGCCCAGATGGCCGCGCGTGGACATCGAGCGGATGAACACCCCGGGATCGAGGAAGTGATCGGCGAGCCGGATGCGGTCGCCCAGGAGCGCCCCCTGCGAGAACGGGCTGGAGGGATCGACGGTCACCACCCCGACCCGCTGCTCGCGCTCCCGCAGCAGCTGCACAAGCCCCGCCATCAGGCTCGACTTGCCGACCCCAGGCGGCCCGGTGAACCCGGCGACGGCGGCGCCGCCGGTACGCGGATAGAGCGCTCGCACGAGCTCGGCCGCGGCCGGGTCGCGGTTCTCGACCAGGGTGATCGCACGGGCGATGGCACGTCTGTCGCCTCCGCCGACCCGGTCGACCAGGGCGGGCACGTCCACGGGCCGGCGCGCCATCAGCGGTGCGGCAGGGCCCGGCCGAGGGCGTCCAGGAAGACCGCGTGCTCCTCGGAGGTGCCGACCGTGACGCGAATGTGCCCGGGAGCGTCGACAGCGTGCAGCGGGCGCACGATCACCCCCTCGCGAAGCAGCGCCGATGCCACCGCACGGCCGTCACCGACCTCCGCGCAGAGGAAGTTCGCGCAGGTCGGATGGACCGGTACCGAGAGCTCGCGGAGGCCCGCCAGCAACTCGTGTCGGCCCTCCGCGACCAGCTCGCGGCGACGCGCCAGCTCGCCGGTCTCACCGAGGCTGGCCAACGCCGCCACGTGCGCCAGCTCGCTGACGTCGAAGGCGTTTCGCACCCGGCCCAGCTCGCGCACCGTCTCGGGCGGACCGACCAGGTAGCCGATGCGCAGGCCGGCCAGCCCGTAGATCTTGGAGAACGTGCGCAGGACGGCGACGTTCGGGCGGCGGCCAACGTGCTCGGCGATGGCGTCCGGGTAGTCGGGGTCGTCGATGTACTCCCGGTAGGCCTGGTCGACCACGACCAGCACCTGCTCCGGCACCGCGTCCAGGAACCGTCGCAGGGGCTCCCGACCGACCATCGAGCCGGTCGGATTATTGGGCGTGCAGACATAGACCAGGCGCGTCCGGCGGCCGATCCGGGCGGCCAGCTCGTCCAGGTCGTAGGCGCCGTCGCGGAGCGGCGCGTGCACCGGCACCCCGCCCATCTTTCGTGCGTCGAGGACGTAGCTCTGAAACGACGGCCAGCACATCGCGGCCTCGTCGCCGGGGTCGAGGTAGGCGGCGGACAGGTAGCCGATCAAGGCGTCGGCGCCGTTCCCCAGCGCCACCTGACCAGGCGCCACCGCGTGCTCCTGGGCCAGACGCTCGATCAGCTCGTAGGACTGCTCGGGGTAGCGGTTGAGGCCTCGGACGTGGCGCTCGATCGCCTCCAGCGCCGCCGGGAACGGGCCGTAGGCGCCCTCGTTGGAGGCCAGCTTGACCACCCGGTGCAGGCCGGTCTCGCGACGCACCTCGGCGGCCGGCTTCCCCGGCTCGTACGGCGTCAGATCGGCGATCGCAGGGCGAGGCTGCACGGCGGCAACTAGAGTACCCCCTCATGGCGGCCGAGGAGCTGGGGCTGTTCCCACTGGGCGCGGTGCTGGTGCCCGGTGAGGTGCTGCCGCTGCATATCTTCGAGGAGCGCTACCGCGACCTGGTCGCCGACTGCCTGGAGCACGACCGGCCCTTCGTGATGCTCTATGCCGACGAGGAAGGCGCCCGCGAGCTGGGCACGACCGCGCGCGTGACCGAGGTGCTGGAGCGGTTCGAGGACGGCCGCATGAACATTGCTATCGAGGGCGGCGAGGTGGTGCGGGTGGTCGAGATCACGCGCGGCCGCTCGTTCATGACGGGGAGGATCGAACCGGCCGAGGACGACCTCGCCGCCGGCAACGAGCGAAGCTCGGCGATCGACCTCTACAACCAGGTGGCGGAGGCGGCCGGGGCCGGGCCGGATCCCGAGGTCGGTGCCGGCGAGCAGCCGGTCAGCTTCGCCATCGCCGCCCGCATCGAGTTCCCGGCCGCCGAGAAACAGCGCATCCTGGAGCTGCGCCAGGAGCGAGCGCGGCTCGAGGTGATCAGCGAGCTGCTGACGCGCGGCCTGCAGAACATCGAGCTGGCCGGGCGCATCCGGGAGCGCGCCTCGGGCAACGGCAAGTTGCCGGAGCCGGGCGAGGAGCTCGGCTAGCGGTCGGGGACCGCCGGCCGGCCGGCCGGCGTCTTCGCCGCCGCAAGGGCCATCATCCCCGCCATCGGCCAGCTCAGCAGTCCGAGCCCGAACGAGATCGCCGAGAAGCCGATCACCAGGACCGCCGCCGTCCAGGCAACGACCGTGCCGGTGCGGCTGCCGTATGCACGGCGGAAGTAGAGGCCGAGCCAGGCGATCAGGGTGCAGGCGACCAGGAAGCCGGTGATCGTCAACATCAGGCGGCCACCGTTCACCTGCGCCAGGGTCGCATCGGTGCCGGTCACCTGGCTCGTCGTGCAGTGCGCGGGCGAGCTGCAGACGGTGGCGCTGCTCACCGCTCCGGAATACAGCGGCACCAGGAACGCCGCCGCGAGCAGTCCGAGGCTCCACACCACTGCGGCGGTGGCCAGGGCAACCGGCAGACGCGGCCTCGGCATGCCTCGAGCATACATCTGGCTAGCCCAGCGGCCGCACCAGGGTGATCTCGCGGGCCGAGGGGCGAAACCCGAGCGAGCGATAGAGGGTGGATGCCGGCGGCTTGCCCGGGACGTCGGCGGCACACACGATGGCCGTCGAGGCGCCGTGCTCACGCAGTGCGCGAAGGGCGCCCGCACAGGCGGCCCGGGCGAATCCACGGCGCCACCATGCCGGGTCGGTGGCGACCGGCTCCAGCTCGCCGACCCCGTTCTGCTCGTCCAGCCAGGCCAGGCAGGAGGAGACGAGGCGGCCGTCCTCCGCCTCCACCACCCAGTGCAGCCCCGGCCGGTAGGGCCAGGTGGCCATCACGTTGCGGTAGCTGGCCTCGGTGACCCGCGACGGCGCGAAGACGCTGAATGCTGCCCGGTGCACGCCGACCACACCGGGCAAATCCTCCGGCCCGGTGACGGCGCGAGCTCGGAAGCCGCGTTCCAGCGCCGGCTCCGGCAGACGGCCGTCGAGCCCGGTCAGCATCACGTCCAGCTGCGGCTCGGGCGCGGGCCGGAAGCCCTCCACCTCGAGCGCGCCGAGCGTTCGCGCGTCTCGGTCGAGGGCGCCGACGAGCAGCCGGCGGCCACCCCCCGTCGACGCCTCATCGGCCAGCCAGCGCACCATCTCCGGCATCAGGCGGCCACGCCGGCGGGGCAACGCAAAGACTTCCGCGTGCTCCGGCGGCCGCAGCCACGCCCAACCCACCGGGCCATCCTCGCCGTCCTCCCAGATGCGGATCCGCCACTCCCGTTCGCGCCCCTGGTGGGAGTACTGCCAGGCCAGATCGCCGATGTGGAACCGGACGAGCGGAGACTCGGTCTGCCAGCACCGCGCCACGACCTCCTGCATCGCCCGCAGGTCGGCCGGGGCGGCGAAATCG
>Ga0207693_10002063_pt1 | contig 17557 bp, 16 predicted proteins | sample LARL81metaG_FD_184347 | JGI IMG/M metagenome (GOLD analysis project Ga0207693, IMG submission 184347) | Corn, switchgrass and miscanthus rhizosphere microbial communities from Kellogg Biological Station, Michigan, USA - LAR L8-1 metaG... | ecosystem: Host-associated > Plants > Roots >...
GCGCGGCATCACCCACGGGTACCGAATCGGAAAAGGCCGCGGCCTGACCCGACGCAAGAATCCCCCGCGCGCCAGGCTTGCGGGGGATTCTTTTCGTTTGGGAAAACTACGCGGCCGCGCCCGGCTTCAGGTACGTGACCAGGCTGACGTCGATGGTTTCGTCAATGAAGTAGTACTGGCAGCCCGTCAGGTACCGCATGTAGCGGTAGTAATTCTCCTCGTCGGTGGCAGCGATCGCCTCATCCTTGTGCGCCTCCAACCGGTCGGCCCAGATGCCGAGTGTCTTGATGTAGTGGTTGCGCAGCGACTTGGCCTCGGGCACGACGAAGCCGGCCTTCTCGCCGTGCTCGATCATCATCTGCGTGGTCGGCAGCCGCCCGCCCGGGAAGATCTCGGTGATCATGAACTTGATGAACCGGGCAAGTTCGAAGGTCAGCTTCTTGCCGCGCTCGGCGAGGTCATACGGGTGGTAGCCGACGCTGCTCTGGATGGTCATCCGGCCGTCGTCCGGCAGGATGTCGAAGCAGGTCTTGAAGTAGTCGTCGTAGCGCTCGAAGCCGAAGTGCTCGAAAGCCTCGATCGACACGATGCGATCGACTGGGTTGTGGAACTGTTCCCAGCCCTGCAGCCGCACATCGAACGTCCGGTCGCTGTTCGTGTTCTTGAGCAGATGATCGCAGTAGGCCTTCTGGTTCCTGGACAGCGTCAGGCCGATCACATTGACGTCGTACTTTTCCATCGCCCGCTGCAGCGTCAGGCCCCAGCCGCAGCCGATCTCCAGCAGCGTCATGCCCGGCTTGAGGTCGAGCTTGTCGAGATTCAGGTCCACGTCGGCGATCTGCGCCTCAGACAGCGTGACATTGGGGCCTGTGAAGTACGCGCAGCTGTACTTGCGGGTCGGGTCCTGGAACACCCCGAAGAAGTCGTCCGACAGGTCGTAGTGGGCCTGGATTTCCTCGAAATGCGGCGTCAGGTCCTTCGTGCCGGTTGAGTTGTCAGACATGTTTTGCTGCGTGGCCTTTCTTCGTGACGCGGTGGCGCTGCGGCAAGCAGCCGATCACGTATGGGTAGTGCTGCGACCGTACCCCCGGTCCGGTCCGTCGACGTGCGAACACGCGCCTCAAGCCGTACACCTTAGCGTTTAGCAGGGACCGCACTGCAATTCGGCTCTACTTCTGCAGCGTGAACTGATTGACGTCGATGTAGCCCTTGCGGAACATGTCCGCGCATCCGGTCAGGTATTTCATGTATCTGTCGTAGACCTCCTCGGACTGGATGGCGATGGCCTCGTCCCGCCGCGCATCCAGCGCCCGCGCCCATGTGTCCAACGTCCGCGCGTAATGCTGCTGCAGCGACTGGATGCGTGCGACCGTGAAGCCGACCGCGGTGGCGTGCTGCTCGACCGCCCCGATCGTCGGCAGCTGCCCGCCGCGAAAGATCTCTCTCGCGATGAACATCGCAAACCGGGCGGCGTCCATCGAAAGCGGGATGCCGCGCTCCTTGACCTCATCCAGGGTCAGCCGGGTGATGGTGTCTAGCAGCATCACGCCGTCATCGGGAAGCGCGTCACACGTCATCTTGAAGAAGCGTTCCCAACGGTCGTGGCCGAAGTGCTCGAAGGCGCCGATCGAGACGATCCGGTCCACCGGGTCGGCGAACTGCTCCCATCCCTCGAGCAGCACCCGCTTGGACCGCGGGCTGTCGAGAGCCGCGAACTCCTTCTCGACGTGGTCATGCTGATTCTCCGAAAGCGTCAGCCCGATGACGTTGACGTCGTACCCCTCGACAGCCCGCCGCATGGTGGCGCCCCAGCCGCACCCGATGTCGAGCAATGTCATGCCCGGCTGCAGGCCGAGCTTGCCGAGCGACAGGTCGATCTTGGCGAACTGAGCCTCGTCGAGCGTCATGTCGTCGCATGCGAAATAGGCGCAGCTGTACGTCTGCGTCGAGTCCAGAAACAGCCGGTAGAAGTCGTCCGACAAGTCGTAATGCGACTGCACGTCCTCGAAATGAGGAGTGAGGTCGGCCATGGGGCGTCCGCCTTCCGGGTGACGTCGATGCGGTCCCGGGAATGCTATGTGTTCGAGCTGGCTACTTTTTCAGCGTGAACTGGTTGACGTCGATGTATCCGATGCGAAAGCCCTTGGCGCAGCCGGTGAGGTAACGCATGTAGCGGTCGTAGACCTCTTCGGACTGAACAGCGATGGCCTCGTCCCTGTGCGCCTGCAGTGCCTCGGCCCAGCAGTCCAGGGTCCGCGCGTAGTGCAGTTGCAGCGACTGGCGGCGGGTGAGCTCGAAGCCGGCCTTGGCCGAGTGCTCCTGGACCTTTTCGATCGACGGCAGCCGGCCGCCGGGGAAGATCTCGGTGAGGATGAACTTGACGAACCGTGCCACCTCGAAAGTGAGCGGAATCTTCCGCTCGGCCATCTGGGGCAGCGTCAGCGCGGTGATCGTGTGCAGCAACATCACGCCGTCATCGGGAAGCAGGGCGTAGGCCGTATTGAAGAAGTCGTCGTAGCGGTCGAAGCCGAAATGCTCGAAGGCGCCGATCGACACGATCCTGTCGACCGGCTCGTCGAACTGCTCCCAACCCCGCAGCAGCACCCGCTTGCTGCGGGGGCTGTCCGACTGCGCAAAAATCTTTTCGACATGGGCCTTTTGGTTCTCACTGAGGGTCAGCCCAACGACGTTGACGTCGTATTTCTCGATCGCCCGCATCATCGTCGAACCCCAGCCGCATCCGACGTCGAGCAACGTCATCCCTGGCTGTAGCCCGAGTTTGCCCAGCGCCAGGTCGAGCTTGGCGAGCTGGGCCTGTTCCAGTGTCATGTCGTCGCGCTCGAAATAGGCGCAGCTATACGTCTGGGTCGGGTCAAGCCACAGCCGGAAGAACTCGTCGGACAGGTCGTAATGGGCCTGCACGTTTTCAAAATGCGGCTTCAAGTTTTTGGCTTGGGGCATGACTTGGGTGCCTTTCTGGCTGTTCAGCATCTATGCGGGCGTCGACGATGATGGCTGTCGAGCCCTGAAGCGCTCTATCAGAGGCTACGCGCCCTCTCGCCTGGCGAACGAATCGAAACGTGCGCCGAGCGTCACGCCGTCGCTGCGAAGGTGGTTTTCAGCTCTCCCACGATGTCGTCCCACAGCTCGCGTGGCAGATCATGTCCCATGCCGTCGAACAGCACCAACCGGGCACCCTTGATGGCGCGGGCGACCGCGCGTCCGCCGAACGGGCGCATCAGCTTGTCGGCCTTTCCGTGGATCACGACGGTCGGGACGGTGATCTGCCGGTCGTAGGCGAGAAGGCTGCCGCTGCCGAGGACCGCGGCGAAGTGGCGGCCGACGCCGGCGGGGTAGTAGGAGCGGTCGTACCCCTCGATCGCGTCGGCGCGGATGCGCTCCTTGGGCGCCGGATAACCGGGGCTGCCGGTGATTCTCGTTACCCGGACTGCGTTCTCGACGATCGCCTCGCGCGTCGCGTCCTTGGGCTTCTGAAGGATGGCCAGCAATTGCCTGGGTCCCGGAGGTGGCAGCAGCGCTTGGTTGTTGCTGGAGAAGATGATCGCGAGGGTCTTGGTACGTACCTTGTGGCGGGCCGCGAAGATCTGCGCGATCATGCCACCCATCGAGGCGCCGACAATGTGTGCCGTGTCGATCTTCAGGTGGTCCAGCAGCGCGGCGGCGTCGTCGGCCACGTCCTCCAGCGTGTAGACGGCCGGACTGCGCAGGCCGAGAAACGAGCGGACCATCCTCGGTGCCAGTGGCACACCGGTGTGGCGGCCGGTCACCTTCGTCGACAGGCCGACGTCTCGGTTGTCGTAGCGGATGACGCGCAGGCCCTGGTCGACGAGCTTCTCGCAGAACTCCTTGCGCCACAACAACAATTGCGCGCCCAGACCCATGATCAGCAGGACGGCCGGATTGTTGGGATCGCCCATGTCCTCGTAGTAAATTTCGATGTCGCCGGACTCAGGCCCGATGTCGCCGCGTACGCGGCTCCGCGCGATGCCGGTACGAATCTCCATCTATGCTTCGACCTCTTCCGAATGCTCGCGGCTGACCTCGACCATGAAGTTGGCGAAGTATCCCGTCAGCTGCGAGTCGGACATCATCTGCCACTTCGGGGCCAAGAGCTTCATATAGCGCTCGACATAGAGGAACTGCTTGCCGATCAGCACGAGCTCACGGGGCAGCTTGACGTCGTAGGCGTCGGCCAGCGCCGAGAGCTGGCGACCGATCTCGGCGTAGCTCAGGTCACCCAGCGACGTCGCGGTCAGCGGGGTGGCGAACTTCTCCAGATCCTTGGCGGCCTGCGCCTCGGGTTTGACGGTGCCGACCGCGCCCATCAGCACGACGATCTTGCCCGCCGCGGCGTGGTCCTTCGTGACCAGCAGCGCGTAGACGAGCTCTCTCAGGAGCCACCGCGTGCGCGGGTCGACGCGGCCCATGATGCCGAAGTCGAAGAACACGATCTTGCCGTCCGGGTCGACGTACAGGTTTCCTGCGTGCAGGTCGCCGTGGAAGAGGCCGTGCCGCAGGCCGCCCTCGAAGACACTGAACAGCAGGGCTTTCACCAACTCGGTGCCGTCGAAGCCGGCCTTTCGGATCGCGGCTGCGTCGTCGATGCGGATGCCTTGGACGCGTTCCATCGTCAGCACCCGCTCGCTCGTCAGGTCCCAGTACACCTGCGGCACCCGGATGTTCTTGCCGAGCGGCGAGGCGTGCATATGCGACACCCACGCGTCCATCGACTGCGCTTCGAGCCGGAAGTCGAGCTCTTCGGCCAGGTTGTCGGCGAAGTCGGCGACGACGTCCTGGGCGGACAGCCGCCGGCCGAGCTTGGCCAGCTCGACGAGCTGCGCCCCGCGCTTGAGGATCTGCAGGTCAGCCGCGACGCGCCGACGGATGCCCGGCCGCTGGATCTTGACCACGACCTCTTCGCCGCTGTGCAGGGTCGCGTAGTGCACCTGCGCGATCGAGGCCGATGCGAACGGCTTGTCGTCGAAGGTCTTGAACAGCTTGGCGGGCTCTTCGCCGAGGTCCTCCTTGAACAGCTTGTGCACTTCGTCGGGGTCGGCGGGCGGGACCGCATCGAGCAGGCTGCGAAACTCCCTGCTCAGTTGCTCACCGAAGGCACCAGGGCTGGATGCGATGATCTGGCCGAACTTGACGTAGGTGGGTCCCAGATCGGCGAACGTCTTCGGGATCTGCTTGATGATCTTCTGCTGAAGCGAGCCTTTACCGGCGAGCTTGGTGACGACCCGCGCGCCGGTGCGGGTCATCTGCCAACCCGTCGCGCCGATGCGGGCAGCCTCGACCGGCAGCGGCACCCGGTCGAGCTTGGCCACCTCGCGGTGTTTAGTCGTACTCATGGTTGCAGTGTCTCAAACGGCGGGTTGACGAGTAAAAACTGTGTGGACCGGGTCACACGTGGCTTTCTGCGCCGAAACGGTATTCCAGCAGGTCATCAGTCGTCGGGCTGTTGCTGCTGGAATACCGTTTCGGCGAAGTTCTCCGCCAGCGCCTCGACGACGGGCCGCCACACCGGCTCGGGCAGATCGTGGCCCATTCCGTCGACGACGACGTACCGTGCGCCCTCGATTGCGCGGGCGACGTTGCGTCCGTTGCGCGGTCGCACCATCGGGTCCTCCGAGCCGTGGATGACGACGGTCGGCGCGGTGATGCGCCGGGTGAAGCGCATCAGGCTGCCGGTGCCCAGGATCGCGTCGAACTGGCGCAGCATCCCCTGCGGGTAGTCGCTGCGGGCACTCAATTCCTCGACGCGGCGGCGCAATTGGTGTGCTGGCGGAAGGAAATTCGGACCGTTGATGACGGAGATGTTGCGCACCTCGGTCGCCAGCTTGTCCTCGACGGGTGCGTCCTTGGCGGGCGCGGCGAACGCCAGCCTGATCACTCGCCACTTCGGAATCGACGACATCGGCCTGCCGGAGCTCGTCATGATCAGGCCCAGCGACCGAACCCGTTCGGGGTGGCTGCCTGCCAACACCTGGGCGATCATCCCGCCCATCGATGCGCCGACGACGTGCGCCCGTTCGATGCCGAGGTGGTCGAGCAGCCCTTTGACGTCCTCGGCCAGGTCGACCAGCGTGTACGGCACCGGGCTGGTCCGGCCGACGACGTAGCGCAGCACCCGCGAGTAGACGGAGCCCTTGGCCCGCAGTCCGCGCATCTTCGTCGACAGCCCGGTGTCACGGTGGTCGAAGCGGATCACCCGATAGCCGCACGCGAGCAGCTGTTCGCAGAAGCCGTCGGGCCACATCGGCAGCTGAGCGCCGACGCCCATGATCAGCAAGACCGGCGGGTGGGCGGGGTCGCCGAGATCTTCGTAGAAGATCTCAACCGGTGCCGCGCCCTCGCCGCAGACCGCCGTCCCGCTTCGGGTTTGCATGCCCCGAAACTACGGTTTCTGATGGAAATCGCGCGAATTCCATTAGAAACCGTAGTCCCGGCGACGAGTCACACCATCGGGCTGATCTGGTCGTCGACGCCGAGCAACGACTTCCCGAATATTTCGTATCCCACGACGGGATAGAGACCCGCATGCCGCGCGGCGGTGTTGGCGTCGCGCCAATACCGTTGTAGTGGGCTGGATTCGGCGAAACTACCCGCGCCGTGCACGTTGACGAGGATGTTGATCGCATCGAGCATCTGCTGCGCCGCGTATCCGCCCTGGGCCCGGGCTTTCGCGCGTTCGTCATAGTCAATATGCCTGTCATCGACGGCGGCCCGATCCAGCTGATCGGCGACTGCGTACATGTGCAGACGAGCTGTCTCCAACTTCAACGCCGCTTCGGCAATCTGTACCTGGACACCGACCGAATCGCTCTGGTTGGTGAAGATCGTGTGGTGCATCGTCTTTGTCGGCGCCTTCTCGATCGTGTATGTCAGTGCCGCGCTGGCGACCCCGAGGATGGGACCGAGCAGGGCGAGTGTGGCCAGAGTCGGAAACGGCAGGCGGTACATCGGTGAGTCCGATGGCGCTGGGAGCGCCTCCTTGGAGACCGCGTCCATGAGAATGGTTCGGTAATCTGGAACGAAGACGTCCTCGCCGACCCAGGTGTTGCTGCCGGTGCCGCGCATACCCGTTGTCCGCCAAGTGTCTTCCAACCGCAGGTCGGACGCCGGTATCAGGCACCAGTATGCGTCGCCGGGCCGACCGGACTCGTCCGTGAGCATGGCAATGACCCCAGCCCACGTGGCGTGCGGCGATCCCGAGGCGTACCCCCAGCGACCGCTGACCCGCAGCCCTCCCTCGACGCGGCGCGCGGGGCCCGGTGTTGCGGCGCCCGCAATGCGCGCGTCACCGTTGTCGGCGAACACCTCCGATCGCGCGCGGTCGGGAAAGTGCGCGGCCAACCACGTGGCCGTCGCCCCGAGGCCGACCAGCCAGGCGACGGAGCCGTCGGCTTGACCCAGCAACTCGCTGATCTCGAGGACGGTACGGACGTCCACCTCGTAGCCGCCGAACTGCTGTGGCGACAGCAGCCGGAAGAACCCGGCCGCGGTCACACCGTCAATGACCGCGTCCGAGGCCTTCCGTTCGGTGTCACCCGTCGCCGCATGCTCGCGCAAAAGCGGCTGCAATCCGCGAGCCCTTGAAACGAGCTCCTCACGTGTTGGGATGGTGATGGCGTCGATCGCTGTGCTCATACCGACTCAAAGCGATCGAAGGCACGCTTTCGCTCAACCGGCACTGCGTGATATACATCACACTTCAGCTAGACACGGCCGGCTTCCAGCGCTTCATCCAGTTGGTCTCCGGCCATTCCTCGTTGGCGGCCATCAGCTCGTACATCGTTGCGCCGTCGATGGATTCGCGGATGATGTCGGCGTGCCCGGCGTGCCGCGAGAGCTCCTCGATGAGGTGCAGCGCGACCCAGCGCACCGACCAGTGGTCGATGTCCTGCGGGAACCACGGCACGTCGTGCGGCACGGGGACCGGCGTGTCGAGATCGGCGTCGGCGATGACCCGCAGGGTCTCTTCGTTCTGCTTCCTCAGCTCGTCGAGCAGTTGTGCGACGGTTTCATCGTCACGCATCACGTACTGGTCCGCGTACTCCGCCATGATCTGCTCAATCGGGCGGTCGTCCCGAGGAGGGGAGTCCGGTGCGGACGCGGCCCGTTGCGCCCAGCTCTTCTGAACGCCTGCGGCGTGCTTTATGAGTCCGCCGATCGACAGCGCGCTGACCGACGGCTTGGAGCGGGCCTGCTCGTCGGCCAGGCCGTAGGCCACCGCGAAGAACGCGTTCTGGTTGAACCGCAAGAACTCGAGCAACGTCTGGCGCTCGTCGGAGGCGGGCGGGGGCATTCCTGGCATTGCTACTTTCCCTCTCTTTCGGTGTGTGCGTAAAGATCGCGGATGCAAGCGATTTCGGCGCCGTGGTGGATGACCTCCCGGTTGATGTGCAGAATAAGTTCCGACATCGCGTGGTCCGCCCACGGGCCTTCGTTGGTCCCGATGGGCCGCTTCAGAGCCTCCGTGTCTAGTCCGCGTACGGCGGTGATCCAGTTCGCGTATGCGCCGTCGAGCTGTTGCAGCGCCGTCTTGGCGTCGGTGGCGTAGTTCCAGGACTGGTAGTCGGCAGGTGGGCCGCCGAAGTGGAAATGGTTGCGCATCGCGAGCACGCCGACGATGACGTGGGCGAGCCGCCACGCGATGGTCGTGAACGGCGCCGGCTGCGGCTGCGGGAACATGAAGTCGATTGCGCCGTCGGGATGAACGGTCCAGCAGTCCGGCACCGGCTGCCAGAAATACTCCTCGTCGGTCAGTCCCTCCAGCCGCGGTCGCAGCTGATTTATCCAGTGGTAGTCGAGTTGGTCGGCCAGTTGGGTGGTCAAGTCGCTCATAGGTTCAGCTTGGCAGGTATAGAGGACAGATTCTGTCCTATGACTGTGCCAAGGTTGTTTCATGTCCGAGACGACGAGCCGGGTGCTGCAGCTCCTCGGGTTGCTGCAGTCGCGCCGGGTGTGGACGGGTGAGGAGCTGGCGGAGCGGCTGGCCGTCACGACGCGCAGCGTGCGCCGCGATGTGGAACGACTGCGCGACCTCGGCTACCCGGTACACGCCAGCAAGGGCCATGGCGGCGGGTATCAGCTGGGCGCGGGCGCGGCGTTGCCGCCGTTGCTGCTCGACCCCGACGAGGCGGTCGCCATGGCGGTGTGCCTGCGGCTTGCCGCGGGCGGCAGCGTCGCAGGCGTCGGCGAATCCGCGCTGCGTGCACTGAGCAAGCTCGACCAGGTGATGCCGGCGCGGCTGCGGTCGCAGGTGGCCGCCGTGCACGACGCGACGGTGACGCTGCCGTCGAACTATTCGGACTCACCCGTCGAACCCGAGGTGCTGATGACGCTGGCGCGGGCCTGTCGCGACCGCGAGCACATCACGGCCGGCTACGTCGACCGGGCAGGCAGCGTCACCGAGCGGCGGCTGGAGCCCTATCAGCTGGTTACCACCGGCCGGCGCTGGTATCTGCTGGCCTACGACCGTGATCGCCAGGACTGGCGAAGCCTGCGGCTGGACCGGATGGCCGATGTGCGGGCGCTCGGCAGCACCTTCACACCGCGGCAGGCGCCGGATGCGGCCGCCTATGTGCGGCACTCGATCAGCGCGTCGCCCTACCGCTACGTCGCACGGGTTCGGTATGAAGCGCCCGAACACGTTGTGGCCCAATACTTTTCCCCTGCGTCGGTCACTATCGAGGCCGACGGTCCCGACGCGTGCATCGTGACTGCCGGAGCCGACGATCCCGAGCGCATGGTGTTCTATCTCGCGCTGCCGGGGTGCGAATTCGAGGTGCTGGAGCCGCCCGAAGTGGTTCGGGCGGTGGGTTCACTCGCCGAACGGTTGCGCCGCGCGGCGCGCTAGGCCGTGATCCCGAGGCGGTCGGTGAGGAACAGGAACGCTGCGGCGAAATCGTTGTCGGCGGTGTTGCTACGGACCTGGTTCCAGTTCACCTGCTCGCGGACGGCGCGCACGCCCGGGAGCAGGGCCGCGAAATCGCAGTGATGCTCGTTTATCGACGACAGCTTCTCGGTCACCACTTGCGTCGGCGGCAGCACCGGCATCGCGATCGCGAGCACCTCGACCACCTCGGCGCCGCGGATCGTCGCCGTGTTGACCGGCACGCCGTTGAGACGGTGCAGCACGTCCACCACGACCTCTCCTGCGCAGGCTTTGAACAGCCAGTCCTCCGGCGGGCGGTCGATCCGGAAGCCGGCCTCCTCGAGCGTCTTGGCCGCAGTGTCGGCGTCATCCTCGGCGACCACGAAGTCGACGTCGTGCACTGGTTCCGGGCCGCCGTGCACCCAGATGGCGTAGCTGCCTGCCAGGGCGAACTCGGGCCCTTGCGCCTTGAGGGCCGACGCGGCGCGCTTGAGGGCGTCGCGCAGCTCATCGTTTCGGGCAGGGACATCGGAAACGGTCATCGTGGGTAAGTAGTACCCATGCAGATCCGGATGGCCACCTTCAACATTCTGCACGGACGCAGTGTTCACGACGGCAGCGTCGAGCTGGACCGGCTGGCCGACTCCATCAAGCAGCTCGACGTCGACATCCTCGCGCTGCAGGAGGTCGATCTTGATCAGCCGCGCTCGGGCAAGGCGGACCTGACCGCGGTCGCCGCCGAGGCGATGGGTGCGGTCAGCCACCGGTTCGTTGCGGCGATCAACGGCACCCCTGGGGCGACCTGGATGGCCGCCACCGGTCGGGAGCAGCCCGGTACCGCCGCTTATGGCATTGCGCTGCTGTCGCGATACCTCGCCGAGAGCTGGCAAGTCGTGCACTTGCCACGCATTCCGGTGCGGTTCCCGATGTATCTGCCCGGTCCGCGTCGGGTACAAGTCGTCCACGAGGAGCCGCGGGCGGCGATGATCGCGAGGATTGACACGCCGCTCGGCCCCCTGACCGTCGCGAATACCCACCTGTCGTTCGTGCCCGGCTGGAACCGGATGCAGCTGCGGAGGCTGATCCGCGACCTGCGCGGCTTTCCCGGCCCCAGGGTGCTGATGGGTGATCTGAACATGACCCCGCCGACGCCAGGCCGCTGGACGCGAATGCGGTCGCTCGGCGAGGCGCCGACGTTCCCGGCCGACGAGCCCTGCCACCAGCTCGACCACATCCTCACCGACGACCGCACATTGCGGGTCGACGGATGCTCGGCGCCACGGTTGCCGGTCTCGGACCATCGAGCGCTTGTCATCGACATTTCGCGGGCCTGAGGCCTGTGGATAAACGAAAGCACGGTATCGGCGCGGCCAATACGATGAGTTGATGGCCACGCTGGAAGACTTGGAGGCGCGCATCGCGGCGCTAGAAGCCTCCCAGGCCGACTACCGTGCCGTTCTTGCCGCGGTCAATGCATTGGGGGCGAACCAGCGCGACCATGGCCTCCGTCTCACGGCAGTTGAGACAAGGCTCGGGACAGTCGATACAAGGCTCGCGACGGTCGAGACAGAGCTGGCCGACTTTCGCACAGAGACAAGGGCCCGGTTTCGCTCGGTCGATGAACAGCTTGCTGAAATCAAGGATCTCATCGTTCACAACCGCAACGGTCTCTAACGCATCGAGACAAACCGACAAACACCGTAGTGTGCTTGGGGTGCACGTCATCTCCGCGGGGTCGACGGAGTTGTTCACCGGGCCGCCGGACGCACCGCTGCAGCTGGTGCGAGTCACCCACACTGGCGGTGCGGCGGAGGTCCGCGTCGAGGGCGAGGGTCTGACCACGCCGGCGCCCGTGGTCGCTGATGCCGCCGACGGGACAGTCGAAGTGCCCGTGGCGGTTTCGCGTCCCGTCGTCGGCGAGCAGCGGTCGGCGCGGGTGCTGGCCGGCGACGCGCAGACTCCGTTCGAATTCACCGTCGCGGAGCCCGGCTGGACAATGCACATGATCAGCCACTTCCACTACGACCCGGTCTGGTGGAACACGCAGGCGGCTTACACCAGCGTGTGGAGCGAGGACCCGCCGGGCCGGTGCCGTCAGACCAACGGTTTCGAGTTGGTACGTGCGCATCTCGAGATGGCCCGCCGCGAGCCGGAGTACAAATTCGTGCTCGCCGAGATCGACTACCTCAAGCCGTACTGGGACACCCATCCCGAGGACCGCGAGGACCTGCGCCGGTTCATCGCCGACGGCCGAGTCGAGGTGATGGGGGGTGCCTACAACGAGCCGAACACCAATCTGACCGGCCCCGAGACGACGATCCGAAACTTCGTGCACGGAATGGGTTTTCAGCGCGACATACTCGGCGCCGACCCGGGCACCGCGTGGCAGCTGGATGTCTTCGGTCACGACCCGCAATTTCCCGGGATGGCGGCCGATGCCGGGCTGACGTCCAGCTCGTGGGCCCGCGGCCCGCACCACCAGTGGGGCCCGATGCAAAACCAGGGTGACCCCCGGCGCATGCAGTTCGCCAGCGAGTTCGAGTGGATCGCACCATCCGGACGCGGGCTGCTGACGCACTACATGCCCGCGCATTACTCGGCGGGGTGGTGGATGGACTCGGCGGCGACGCTCGCCGAGGCCGAGCAGGCGACCTACGAGTTGTTCGCGACGCTGAAGACGGTCGCGCTGACCCGTAATGTGCTGCTTCCGGTCGGCACCGATTACACGCCGCCCAACAAGTGGGTCACCGACATCCACCGCGATTGGAATGCGCGGTATACGTGGCCGCGGTTCGTGTGCGCGCTGCCTTGCGAGTTCTTCGCCGCCGTCCGCGTGGAGCTGGATGCCCGCGGCGTCGAGGCTTCGCCGCAGACCAGGGACATGAACCCGATTTACACCGGCAAGGACGTGTCATACATCGACACCAAGCAGGCGAACCGGGCCGCGGAGTATGCGGTGCTCGACGCCGAACGGTTCGCCGTGTTCGCGGGTCTGCTCGGCGGCGCGACATATCCGCAGGCGGCACTGGCCAAAGCGTGGGTGCAACTGGCCTATGGCGCACACCACGACGCGATCACCGGATCGGAATCCGATCAGGTGTACCTCGACCTGCTCACCGGATGGCGTGACGCATGGGAGATCGGCAGCACGGCCCGCGACAACGCGCTGCAGCTGCTGTCCAGTGCGGTCGATGCCTCGGTTGTGGTGTGGAATGCGTTGGCGCACAAGCGGTCCGATGTGGTGACCGCGCGGCTCTCACGACCCGTCGGTCCTGCGGTGCGGGTATTCGATTCCGATGGCGCCGAGCTCTCAGCACACGTCGAGCACGGCGGGAGGTCGGTCAGCTGGCTGGCCCGGGATGTGCCGTCGGTCGGCTGGCAGTCCTACCGACTCATTGCCCAGCAAGGATCGTCGGACTGGGAACCGTTCGGCGGCAACGATATTGCCAACGAGCACTACCGTCTGCATGTCGATCCGGCGCGCGGCGGCGGGGTGCGCTCGCTGGTCGAGGTCGCCTCGGGGCGTGAGCTGATCACGGACGGTGCTGTCGGCAACGAGTTGGCCGTATACGACGAGTACCCGGCGCATCCGGAGGCAGGCGAGGGCCCATGGCACCTACTGCCCAAGGGGCCGGTCGTCGCGTCGTCCGCCGAGCCGGCCGCAGTGCAGGCGTACCGGGGGCCGCTGGGCGAGCGGCTGGTGATCCGTGGCCGCATCGGTGATGTCTTGCGCTACACGCAGATCGTGACTCTGTGGGAAGGCCTGGCCCGCGTGGACTGCCGCACCACCGTCGACGAATTCACCGGTGCTGACCGCTTGCTGCGGCTGCGCTGGCCGTGCCCGGTGCCGGGCGCGCTGCCGGTGAGCGAGGTGGGCGACGCGGTGATCGGCCGCGGTTTCGGCTTGATGCACGACTACGGGGCCGCCGAGGAAGCCGTCGACTCCGCGAAGCACCCGTGGACGCTGGACAACCCGGCATATGGCTGGTTCGGACTGTCCTCGGCGGCACGCGTGCGCGTTCGCGGTGCGGACGCGAGGAGCACGAACAACCATGCCGTGCGTGCCGTGTCGGTTGCCGAAGTGGTCTCGCCGACAGAACCGGCGTCGGCATCGTTGGCCCGCGGGCTCATGGTCGCGCTCGTCCGCGCCGGCGTCACCGCCACCTGCAGCGCTGCCGACCGGCCGCGGTACGGCGATCTGACCGTCGATTCCAACCTGCCCGACGCGCGGATCGCGCTCGGCGGCCCCGACCAAAACGACTTCACCGCAGCGGTTCTGGCGGAGGCAGACCCCGTATACACCGAGGAACTGAAGCGACAGCTCTACGCCAGCGGTGCGGCACGGGTGTGGGTGCCGCCCGTTTCCCCTTTGGCGGAGCAATGGGTGCCCGGCGCGGACCTGCGCGGCGTGCGCGCACTGCCGGTGTTGATCGTCGCGGGCACGGATCTCGACGCCGCGGTGGCCGCCGTTGTCGAGGATCTCGCCGACTTCGAGATCGTTGTCTCCCAGGACGTGGCGTCGGGGGTGCAGCCCTTCGAAGCCAGGACGGTCGCGGTACTCAACCGCGGGATGCCCGGCTTCGCGGTCGAGTCCGACGGCACGCTGCACATGTCGTTGATGCGGTCGTGCACCGGTTGGCCGTCCGGTACTTGGATCGACCCGCCGCGGCGCACGGCGCCCGACGGCTCGAACTTCCAATTGCAGCACTGGACTCACGCCTTCGACTACGCGCTCGTCTCCGGCGACGGCGACTGGCGGCAGGCGGACATTCCCGCCCGCAGCGCCGAGTTTTCGCGCCCGCTGTTGGCCGTTGCCGAAAACACAAGGGCGGCAGGAGGGTTGCCCGCTTGGGGATCGCTGCTGGAGATCGAGCCCGCGGGCAAGGTGGCGCTCGGAGCGCTCAAGGCGGCGGGCAACCCGCTGGCCGCGGGGAGCGGCCAGCCGGCCGATCCCGCCGACGGTGTCGCGGTCCGGCTGGTCGAAACATGCGGTGCCACCGCCGATGTGGTGGTCCGGTCCGGGCTGCGTCGCATCTCTGCGGCCTCGCGCGTCGACCTGCTCGAGCAGCCACGGGTGCAGGGGCTCACCCCAGACACGTTGACGCTGCACGGCTATGAGATCGCAACGGTGTTGACGCGCCTCAACATGCCGCAGGTGCTCGAGGCGGACCACACCGTGCTCGCACCCGATGCCGAAGCGGCGCAGCCGCTTTATGCGCGGTACTGGCTACACAACCGCGGTCCGGCCGCCATCGGCGGCCTGCCCGCCGTCGCGCATTTGCATCCACAACATGTCGCAGCCGAACCGAATTCGCAAGTCCTGCTTCGGCTTACCGTCGCCAGCGACAGCAGCGACGCGGCGCTGCACGGCCGGGTGCGGCTGCTGTGCCCGAACGGTTGGAGCGCCGACCCGGCCGAGCTGACGTTCGTCTTGCCGCCCGGCGGGCACCTGGAGACCGACGTCATGTTGACGATGGCGGCCGGGGCCCCGCCGGGGCTGTATCCGGTGCGCGCCGAACTGGCCGTGACGGGGAGCGACGCGGCGTCGATGCCGCCCGCTTGGCGCCAGGTGGTCGAGGACGTGTGTGTGGTGTCGGTCGCTGCACCTGCAGGCGACGACGTGCTGCGGCTGATCAGCGACCCCGAGCCCGTTGAGCTTTCGGCGGGCGAGGCCGCGCGGCTGACCGTCGTAATCGGCACCGACGCGCATGCGGACGTGGCCGTCGAGGCGCATCTGATCAGCCCGTGGGGCACGTGGGAGTGGATGGGACCCGCAGCCGTCGGCCGTGAACTGCCCGCCCGGGGAACGGTGGAGCTCGGCTTCGACGTCGCGCCGCCGGTCTGGGTGGAACCCGGCCAGTGGTGGGCGCTGATCCGGGTCGGTTGCGCCGGCCGGCTTCTTTACTCACCCGCGGTGAAGGTGACGGTGCGATGAGCCCACCGAGAAGCCCATGCGGATCGCGCACCGCCGTCGCGGCGAGTGTCGGGGGCGTGCCGGTGTGGGTCGAGGAGGTCGACGCCCGCGAAGACCGGCTGCGCGGTTCTCGGCTCGCGTCGTCGCTGCCGCGCCGCGGCACCAGCGAAGGCAGGCAGCTGCGCCGTTGGCTGACGCAGCTGCTGGTGACCGAGCGCTTGGTCGCCGCAGAGGCGGCGGCGCGGGGACTGACGGCCGACGGTGCGCCGAGCGAGGACGAGCTGCTGCCCGACACAACGACCCGGCTGGAGATCGGCAGCATCGCGGGCTCGGTGCTCGCCGATCCACTGGCTCGGGCGCTGTTCGTGCACGTGACCGCCGCCGTCGACATCACCGACGCCCAGGTGCGCGAGTACTTCGAGCGCAACCCGCGGCGCTTCGGCAGCACCGCGCAGATCGCCGACCACCTCCGCGGCGCGGTCCGTCGCCGCGCGTTCCGGCTGTGGCTGGACGCCCGATGCGCCGAACTGGTCGAGCTTGCACCGGGCTACGAACATCCCGGCGACCCGCGTCAGCCCGACAACACCCACAGGCATTGATGGACGTCGCGCTTGCGCTCGACATCGGCGGCACGAAGATCGCCGCGGGGCTCGTCGACGCAGACGGCGCGCTGGTGCATCACGCCAAGCTGCCGACACCCGACGGCGACGCCGAAGCGGTGTGGACAGTGGTCGACACGTTGGTCACCGAGGCCCTCGCCGAGGCCGGTGGCCGGGTGCGCGGCGTCGGCATCTCCTCAGCCGGACCGATCGACCTTCCGGCCGGCACCGTCAGCCCTATCAACATCACGCAGTGGCAAGGCTTTCCGATCGTCGAGCGGGTGTCGACGCTGACCGGTGCGCCGGTACGGCTGGGCGGCGACGGGTTGTGCATGGCGTTGGGGGAGCGGTGGCGCGGCGCCGGCGTTGGTGCCTCGTTTCTGCTCGGCATGGTGGTGTCGACCGGCGTCGGTGGCGGACTCGTGCTGGACGCCGCGCCCTACGACGGGCGAACCGGCAACGCCGGGCACGTCGGCCACGTGGTCGTCGACCAGGACGGCGAGCCGTGTTCCTGCGGCGGCCGTGGCTGTGTCGAGACGGTCGCCGCCGGACCGCGAATGGCGCAGTGGGCCCGCAAGAACGGATGGGATGCCCCGGCCGGGGCCGATGCGAAGGAACTCGCCGACGCCGCCAATGCGGGCGATCCCGTCGCGCTGCAAGCCTTCCGACGCGGAGCGACGGCGGTGGCGGCGATGATCGCGTCGGTGAGCGCGGTGTGCGATCTCGATCTCGTTGTCATCGGCGGCGGCGTGGCCAAATCCGGTGCGCTGCTCTTCGACCCGCTGCGCGAGGCGCTGTCCTCCTACGCCCGGCTCGACTTCCTGCGCGGGCTGCGGGTGCTGCCCGCCGAACTCGGCAGTGACGCAGGCCTGGTCGGCGCCGCGGCTCTCCTCGACGCCTGAGGCTGCTTGCGTCCGCTCGTCGGAGTGGTGTGATTTCGGCGCGCTAACGTGCGCGGAGCGTCCGTAAGCGCGCCGAAACCGCATCGTTTTGGCTGATCGGCGGGCGGCACGCTATTCTTGACCGGTTCCACCGAAGACCGTCGGTCACCGAGAAATCGGTTGAAGGTCCGGGATTACCCGGCGGCCCACGCAGGAGGACGAGGCAAGCACTGGCGTATGCCGGTGCAATTTTCGCGCCCCG
>Ga0207693_10002064_pt1 | contig 17553 bp, 16 predicted proteins | sample LARL81metaG_FD_184347 | JGI IMG/M metagenome (GOLD analysis project Ga0207693, IMG submission 184347) | Corn, switchgrass and miscanthus rhizosphere microbial communities from Kellogg Biological Station, Michigan, USA - LAR L8-1 metaG... | ecosystem: Host-associated > Plants > Roots >...
ATCCGACAGCGCGCGAAACCGCTCGCGCGCCGCCTCACCGGTGACGAATTCGCCCATACCCCAACGCTATCGAACACACATGTCAAACATCGACGGCCAGCCTTGAACCTGGGGACGAAAACGCACCCGGGGACAACCCGCCGCCAACACCGCAATATGTCGGAGCCTTATGGCAAACGCCCCCGCTTACTGCTTGGCCATTGCGATGTTCAGCCGCTCTTCCGGCGTGATGAGGTGGTCGTGGCTGTCCTCGCCGATATCGATCTGGACCCAGTCGATCTCGCCGGAGAACTTGTTCCCGGTAGGCCCGTAATCTGGTGAGGCGGGCGAGCCGGTGTCGGCCCCGACATCGCACGCCTCGTCGGCGGAGAACGCCATCGGCTGCGTCTTATCGACACGGCCGGCGCCAACCGCCTTGCCGTCGTAGTACAGCTGCACCTCGCCGCCAAGGCCCAATCCGCCACCGTCGTAATGGAATTCCATCCGCACCTGGTGCTTCCCCGCTGGAAGCTTCTTCGATGCCTCGACCATGTAGTACTCGATGCCGAAGAAGTTGTAGCAGTACTTGAGCTTGCCGTCGTGCGCATACAACGTCCAGCCGCCCACGCTGCCGCCCTGGGTCGCGATGACACCGGTGGCACCGGACTTCGGCACTGTGACGTCCGCGGTCACCGAATGCGATTTGTTCTTGATGTTGAGCACGCAGTTCTCGGCAAGCCGCATACCACGGAACAGCAGCTGGCTGTTGCCGCGGATCAGTTGCGGTCGACCTGCGATGTCGGGGTCGAACCGTTCGAATGAGCGATCATCGAGCGGCACGACGTTGTACTTGACCGCCTCGATAAGCCACAGCCGCTGCAACTCCGCAAGCTTCTCCGGGTTCTCGGCCGCGAGGTTGTGTGCCTGCGACCAGTCGTCCGGCCCATACAATTCCCACACATCATCGGCGAGCGCCGGGGCATCGGTCAGCCATGGTGTTCGATGTTTGGTAACCGCGGTCCAGCCTTGGTGGTAGACACCGCGGTTGCCCATGATCTCGAAGTACTGGACCTCGTGGGTTTCTGGGGAACTGCCGTCGCGCAGCATCGGCAGCATGCTTACCCCTTCGAGCGGCGCCTGCTGGATCCCATTGACGAACTGGGGAGCGGGCAGCCCCGCAGCCGCCAGAATCGTCGGTGCGACATCGATGACGTGGTGGAAATGGTCGCGGGTCGCGCCCTTGTCCGGAAAACCGTTGGGCCAGTGCACGATCGTGCCGTTGCGCGTGCCGCCCCAGTGGGAGGCGATCTGCTTGGTCCATTGATACGGCGTACACAACGCATGCGCCCAGCCGACCGCGTAGTGGTTGTAGGCCGCCGGCGTACCGAAGTCGTCGATCTTGGCAAGCAGGAATTCGGTGGTTTCTACGCCCCCCAAGCCGTTGAGCGTGGTCATCTCGTTGAAGCAGCCGTTGGGGGTGCCCTCCGCGGACGCCCCGTTATCGCCGATGATGTAGATGATCAGCGTGTCATCGAGGATACCGAGATCATCGATCGCGTCGATGACGCGACCGATTTCGTGGTCAGTCTGTTCGAGGAAGCCGGCGTAGATCTCCATTTGCCGGGCCAAAATTGGCTTGAGTTCGGCCGGCATGGCGTCCCAGGCGGGAATCTCGGCATGGCGTTCGGTCAGCTCGGCATCGTTGGGTATCACGCCCAGCTTCTTCTGTCGGCTAAAGATCTTTTCCCGCAGGGCATCCCACCCGCCGTCGAACTTCCGCTTGTACTTGTCCGACCATTCCTTGGGTACATGGTGCGGCGCATGCGTCGCTCCAGGCGCGAAGTACATGAAGAAGGGTTTGTCCGGAGTCAGCGCCTTCTGTTGGCGCACCCAGGTAATGGCGTGGTCCGCGAGGTCCTGGGTGAGCGTGTAGCCCTCCTCTGGTAGCTTCGGCGGCTCGACGGGCGTGGTCCCTTCGTAAAGGCCGGGATAGTACTGATTGGCCTCGCCGCCGATAAAGCCGTAGAAGTATTCGAAACCCGAGCCGGTCGGCCACTGATGGAACGGGCCGACCGGAGAAACCTCCCACACGGGCACTTCATGGCACTTACCGAACTGTGCTGTCGAATAACCGTTGAGCCGCAGTGTTTCCGCGACGGGCGCCTTGTCCTTTGGTCGGATACTGCTATTGCCCGGAGCTGACGTGGCCAACTCCGTGATTCCGCCCATCCCCACGGAATGATGATTGCGTCCGGTCAGCATCGCCTGCCGGGTGGGGGAACACAATGCGGTCGTGTGGAAGCGGTTGAGCTTCAACCCGTTCGCCCCCAGTCGAACAGCCACCGGCGTATCACACGGCCCACCGAACGCCGAGGCTGCCCCGAAGCCCACATCATCGATGAGCACGATCAGCACGTTCGGCGCCCCCGTGGGCGGCCGCAGCATGGTGATCGGTGGGTACTTGGTATTGGGATCCCTCGCGTCGTAGGTGGTGAGTCCAACGTACTGGGGATCAGGAATCGGCAGGATTTCGCGCCCGAGCGGTGGTGTCGGCGAGACGACCGGCTCGGAGGCCGCCTTCTTCGCGGCGGTCTTCTTGGTGGGCTTGGCACTCGTCGACGCTTTCGCCATGGTCAACCTCTCTGCTAAAGCAGCCACGGAGCGTTCACAGCTTACGCGGCCGTAAGTTGCCACCGTGGTGCTTCGCGAACTCAGGACGAAGTGAGGTCGCGAGTAGAGGCGATGCCGGCCAGGCTCCTGGTGATGGTCGCGACCTCGGAGACGAGTACCCGCGCCGCCGCATTGTCGGCGGCGAGTCGCGAGCCTTCCTCGCGCACCTGCCGGTTCGCGGCGGTCAGCTCATCGATATCGACGGTCCACGGCGTGGCCGCGCTGGGTGGTGCGCCACGAAGCGCGTCGACGTAATCATCCACGGCGGCAACGAATTCGGGCGTCAGCGCCGTCGACGGTTCAACCGACAGGCTGCTTTCCAGGGAGGTACACGCGCTGGTGACGGCGTTCAGTGCCGTTCGATACGACCGCAGCCACCGCCGCAGCTCACGTAAGTCCGCCCGCGTCGCACCGGATGCCGCTTCAAAAGCCGCACGGGCCCGGAACGCTCGCTGCCACGCCGCCGACAACGCTTCGGAGGGGTGATCGAGCTCGTGCACGAAGGCCTTGACAACGGCTGCCGCGTAGTCGATCTCGGACTTCAACAGTTCACCGGCGCGCTGGTGCAGCCGAATCAACTCGTGGTCCGGCAGCACCACATGGGCCACCACCGCCAGACCGCCGCCGATCACCACCGCGAACAAATGATCTGCGATTCCCGGAGCGGCCGCCGCGGCATCGATGTCGAGCAGAAACATGATGGCAGCGGCCAACGCGGCACTCACCGCGAGGTATCCGAACCGGGTGACCAGGTACGTCACCGCGAGAAACACCACCGCCACGACGGCTGCCGACGACCCCGTCGGCTGCCACACCCACGTCACCACCGACGCGACCACGATTCCCGCCGCGATGCCCGCCACGCGCCCGACGCAGCGCGTGTAGGTGTGCGCCGTCTCGGGGCGCAACACCATCAGGACGGTCAGCGCGATCCAATGGCCGTGCGCCACAGACCCGTATCGCTCCGCGGCCACAGCCAACGCGGTGGCCGACGACAGCCGGACGGCGTGCCGCAGCACCGGCGACGTCCAGGTCAGGTGGCCACGCATCGCGCCGACCGCCGCGAGCACCGAGCCGATCAGGTCGAGGCGGCGGAATTCACCGAACCGCGAGGCGGAGGCCTCGTGCAGCTGCTGCGAAAGCCGTTGTGCGCTGGAGGCTTGCGGCCCGGTCACCGCTGCCACCGCGACATCGACCCGGGCCAGTGCGTATTCGGCGTCCCGTTGCGCGGTGTGGTGGTGGTTGGCGATCGCATCGAGGAAATCAGCGGCGGGGGACAGCACCTGCGAAGCGCTCTCGTCGCCGCCGCGCAGGGCAGCCAGCGACGCGGTGATCCGCTCGGGTAGCCGGTAGCCGCCGTGATACGCCAGGGGTCGGCGGGTGGCCTCGCTGTCGACGAACGCTTCGCGCAGCCAAGTCAGAGGGGCACTGCCCACCGAGGCCTCCTTGTCGGCGGCGATGCGGCGGGCGTCGGCGGCGAGTGCCCGGTACGCGCGCGTCAGCGCGTCGCGCTGCACCCGCCAGCGCTGCGGCGGCCGCACGACGATCAGTGCAGCCTGAACGCAGCCGGCGGCCACGGTCAGGAGCGTCGCCAACACCACCGCGGTCAGCGAGGGGGCAACCGGCGGCGAGATCACCAACAGCGCAGCGCTCGCGGCCGCGACCAGGCCCGCCTTGCTACCAAGCGCCGATTGCATGCCTGCCGTGAAGCACCAGACCGCTACGACGACGATGAACACCACGTTGTAGGACGCGGTCAACGCGCCGAGGAACACGACAGCGCCCATCTGCAGCGACACCAAGATGACCAGCGGCACCCGTCCGGCGGGGCTGTCCTGCATCGCGATCGCGCCTGCGATCGCGGCCGCGCCCGAGGCCCACACCGCAGCCGACGGGGGAGCCGACGCCAGCGCGACCGCCGCCATCGCCAGCACCCCGAGCAGGCTGCGCGCCAACGCGCCGACGTCTGGTGTCGTCAGCCGCAGGGCTCGGACCCACGCCCGGCCCGCCGGGGTGATCACCCGGATGCCCGTGGTCATCCACCTATTCTGACTCCGCCAACATCACCGAACGGTGCAGTACACGCAAATCAAATCCTGTCTCGATCTGCGGTCGCTTTTCGCCTCGCAGCAAACGCCGAGCGGGAAACGCCGAATATCGCTCGCGCACCGCAAGCCGGCCTGACCGCGACGGCGCATATCCGATTGAAATTTCGTGACCGTCAAATGCTTTGCGGCACAGCACATACCCTTCGACGTTCGGAAGAATTCGACCTTCGAATTGCCGCATCAAGTGGACTGTCGGGGGTACGGTCAGCTAACCGGATCAGATGAGCAACTCTGGAGGTGCCGATGGCCAACAATGCTGTCGCCCCCGACGGCGTTGCTGGATCTCGTCGAACGGTCCAGATTCCCTGCACTTTGCGCCACAGGGTCCAAGCTGCATTTTGCGCGGCATTGCGCCACTTGTTCGACCTGTCCGAAAAACGAAGGGAGCTTCCATGAGTACGGCCGCCGAGCGCGCAGCGCAACTGGATCTCGTCGCCCGGCTGAAGTCGGCATATCCCGAGCTGCCGGACGCACCGACTCCTGACATGTTGGACCACGGCCGCATCACCGCCTATCTGAAGCCGGTCCACGATGTGGGGGGCGAGCCGGATGCGCCCATGAAGTACGAGAACAAACAGTACGAGCTGTGGGAGCACATGACGTATGTGATCTGCGAGGTGCTCGGGTGGCGCGGAATCTGGCTGTCGGAGGAACGTCGCCGGATGGGCAACGTCGACGTCGGTCGCGCCGAATATCTCGGGCTGCCCTATTACGGTCGTTGGCTGCTCGCGGTGGCGCGCATCCTGGTGGAGAAGCACCACATCGGCCTGACCGAGTTGAGCGAGCGGATGGCCGAGGTCAAGGCGCGCTATGAGGGCGGACTGGCCGGAAAGAAGCTGGAGGCGAAACCGAAGTCCGAAGGCGACGGGTCGCAGGTCAAACGCAACGAGCACCACAAACACGCGATCGGAAAAGGCGATCCGCAGGTGTACGCCGGTCAGGCCGGGCAGCCGAAGTTCAAGGTCGGCGACGCCGTGGTGGTGCGCGAGCTTCCCGTGATCTTCTACACCCGCACCCCGGAATACGTACGCGGCGCGAAAGGCGAAATCGCGGCGGTGGCCTATGAAAGCCCGGCCGCCGAGGACGAGACCTGGGACCGTCCGGCGACACCGGAATGGTTCTACGTCGTCCAGTTCGACATGTCCGACTTGTGGTACGGCTACACCGGAACCACCGGAGACGTTATCGCGACCGAAATTCCCGAACACTGGCTGCACGCCGCCAAATAAGCTGCCCGGAAAGGAATTTGCATGACAGATCACGACCACGACCACGATCGCACAGTTAAGCCGATGGTCGACGAGATCACCGACTTCGAGGTCTTGGAGATCGCGCTGCGCGAACTGTGCATCGAGAAGGGCATCTTCACCGCCGAAGACCATCGCCGCATGACCGAATTCGCCGAGCAGATCGGCCCCACACCCGCAGCACATCTGGTGGCCAAGGCATGGCTGGATCCCGAGTTCAAGAAGCTGGCTCTCGCCGAACCGATGACGGCCAGCAAGGAGGTCGGTGTCGACTGGATGGAGCCCACCGGATTCGGCACACCCAGCGACTTCACAGCGTTCCAGATCCTCGCGGACACGCCAACGTTGCACAACGTGATCGTCTGCGCGTTGTGCTCCTGCTACCCGCGACCGATCCTCGGCAACTCGCCCGAGTGGTACCGCACGCCCAACTACCGCAGGCGCTTGGTGCGCTGGCCACGACAGGTACTCGCAGAGTTCGGGCTCTACCTTCCTGACGAAATCTCCATCCACGTACAGGATTCGAACCAGAAGCATCGCTTCATGGTCATGCCCATTCAGCCCGAGGGCACAGAAGGCTGGAACGAAGACCAGTTAGTGGAAATCATCACGCGTGACTGCTTGATCGGTGTCGCACTGCCGAAGGCCGGCGTCGCCACCAATGTGATCACCGACACCCGTCCAGCCATCCATCCTGGGGCCGCCGGATGAGCGAGCGCATCGAGGCTCTGCAGGAAATCGTGGAACGCAATCAGGTCTGGCCGCGGATGGCCGCCAAGTGGGGCGTCAAGAATCCCGTGCCGCCGTGGAAGACAAGCCTGGACGGCATGTGCGACGCCCTCGACCACGCCGCGTGCGACGAGAACATTCCCAACTTCAAAGAGCGGCGTGACGAGGAAGATGCGCTGTCGGCAACCGTCTATGCCGACTTGCCCTACCCGGAGAACCAGCTCGTATCACTGGCGCATTCGCTGGTGGCTCGCGGCATCATCGACGAGGCCGAACTCAAGCAACGGCTCACGGCTATCCGCGAAAGGCTCGAGGCCTAACCACTTCGACAGCCACGGTTGTAGGTTCGGTCCGTGGAGAAAGTGATCATCACCCTGCGGGGCGCCGACGCGGACGAAACGTGGTGCAGCCGATTGCGCGACGACGTCGCCGCCGAGCTTCTCGACACGGGTGCGCCCGGACTCGCGGTCAATGTGCGCGACGACCCGGTGCGTAACTCAGTGATGACTCTGACAACGCTCGATCCACCGGTGGTCGGGTTCGTGACGCTGTGGACGCAGCAGTCGTATGGCGACCAGGTGCACTCGGCCATCGCCCGGTTGGAGAAGGAGTGCGACGACGTGGCGGCGTACCTGGTGACCGAGTCGGTGCCGCTGCCGCCGCCGAAAACCGCGCCGGGGGAGCGCACACCTGGGTTGGCGAACGTCGCGCTGCTTCGCAGGCCCGGCGATCTCGATGAGGCGACGTGGCGGCAGCGCTGGCACATCGACCACACGCCGGTGGCCATCGAGACGCAGTCGACCTTCGGGTACACACAGAATGCAGTGGTGCACCCACTGACAGCCGGGGCGCCGCTCATCAACGCGATCGTCGAGGAACTCTTCCCGCTCGAGGCGACGTCCGATCTGCACGCGTTCTTCGATGCCGCCGACGACGACGATCTGCGCGATCGGATGGAGCGCATGGTCGCGAGCACTGCCGCGTTCGGTGCGAATCGCGACGTCGACACGGTGCCGACGAGTCGCTATGTATTCCGGACGCCGTTTTCTGAAGGGAAAACCCGATGACAACGCTTGACGACGCGGTTGCGCTGGCCTCCGACGAAAGCGGGCTCGCGGTGGTGTCGACGCTGCGCGCCGACGGCACCATCCAGGCCTCGCTCGTAAACGCCGGAAAGTTGCCGCATCCGGCCACTGGAACGGAGGCGCTTGCGTTCGTCACCTACGGCAGGGTGAAACTGGCCAATCTTCGGGCGCGTCCCCAGCTCGCTGTGACCTTCCGCAAGGGCTGGCAGTGGGCGACGGTGGAAGGCCGCGCCGAGCTTGCGGGACCCGACGATCCGCAGTCCTGGCTCACCGATGCCGAGCAGCTCCGGCTGCTGCTGCGCGAGGTGTTCAGCGCCGCAGGCGGCACCCACGACGACTGGGACACCTACGACCGGGTGATGGCCGAACAGCGCCGCACCGTCGTGCTCGTCGCACCCACCCGGGTGTACAGCAACGGCTAACACTTACGCTGCTGCCGTGAACATCCAGATCAGCAACGACAATCGGGTGCGCACGCTCACCCTGAACCGGCCCGACGTCCTCAACGCGTTCAACGAGGAGCTCTACCACGCGACCGCGGTTGCGCTGCGTGACGCGGCCGCGGATCCGGACGTGGCGGTCGTGCTGCTGACCGGGTCCGGGCGGGCGTTTTCGGCGGGCAACGACCTCAATGAAATGCAGAGGCGCATCACCGATCCCACGTTCAACAACAAGGGCAGTCACTTCTCGACGATGATCGACGCGCTGACCGAGCTGCCCAAGCCCCTGATCTGCGCGGTCAACGGGGTCGGTGTGGGCATCGGTGCAACGATTCTCGGCTACGCGGATCTGGTGTTCATGTCATCGGCGGCGCGGCTGAAGACGCCGTTCACCAGCCTGGGTGTCGCGCCCGAGGCGGCGTCGTCGTATCTGTTGCCGCAATTGTTGGGACGGCAGAACGCGGCGTGGCTGTTGATGTCGTCAGAGTGGGTCGACGCGGCCGAAGCGCAGCGGATGGGCCTGGCATGGAAGGTATGCGAACCCGACGATCTGCTGCCCGAGGCCCGTCGCCACGCCGAAATCCTTGCTTCCCGCCCGATCTCGAGCCTGATCGCCGTGAAGCAGACAATCGTCGAGCCGTCCCGCGCGGAGATCGCCGCGGCGACCGCCAGAGAGATCGTGCACTTCGCCGAGCTACTTGGCGCAGCGGCCAACGCCGACGCGCTGGCCGAGTTCACCCAGAAGCGGATGAACTAGACGACGATGAGCTCATCCGCGCCGGCCGCATCCAGCCGCCCTGCGGCGGATGAGATCGCCGCGCTGCTCGAGCCCATTGTGCGCCAGCACTTTCCGGGGATCGCCGATGCGCGCATCGCCAATTGGCGCGCCACCGACCGCGGCCTGTCCACCGAGACGTTCCTCTTCGACCTACAGCAGGAAGGCGACGACGGGCCAACGACGGTGGAACAGTTGGTGTTTCGGCGGCCCCCCGCCAACAGCTTGTACCCGGACTACGACCTGACGCGTCAGGTCATGGTGATGAACCGGCTGCGCGACACTCCGATCACCGTCCCGACCGTGTGCTGGTTGGAGCGCGACGACAAAGATCTCGGCACGCCCTACTACGTGATGGAGCAGTTGCCGACGATCGGCACGGCGAGCGACTTCCCGTCGTATCACTCGCAGGGGCTGTACTTCGACGCCGACCCCGGGCAGCGAGAGACCATGTGGTGGGGCTGCGTGCAGGCCATCGCCGACGTGCACGCGCTCGACTGGCGCAGCCTGCGCCTGGACAAGTTGCTGATGCCACAGCGGGGGGCGCGCCCGCTGGAACAGGTCGTCGAGTACTGCGACGAGTTGCTGACCTGGGGGTTCCCGGACAGCAACCGCCACGAGCTTGTCGACGCCGTGAAGTGGTTGCGCGACAACATCTATGAGCCCGAACACCTCGTGCTGTGCTGGGGCGACAGCCGGCTGTCCAACATCCTGTACGGGCAGGAGTTTGAAGTCACCGCGGTGCTGGACTGGGAACTCGCCTACATCGGCGACCACGAGGCCGATTTGGCATGGCTGCTTTTCGTCGACTGGGCGTGCTCGGAGTATGAGGGCGTGCCCAGGCTGGACGGGACGCCGAGCCGGGACGAAACCATCGATCGCTACGAGCAATTGTCTGGCCGCGCGGTGCGCAACCTGCGCTACAACGAAGTGCTCGCGGCCGTCGCGCTCGGCATCCCGGTCTCGCGGCTGGAAATCAGGCTGCGTAGCGAGGGACTGCTCACCGGGGATTTCGATCTGGCCGGGTTCTGCGTCGAACGAATCCGCCGGCTCCTTGGCTAACGACTGACGGTCTCCGGGGCGCACCCATTGACGGCGGAATGAGCTTCGATCATCGCCCGCAGCGTGCGGCGGCACCGTCCGCAGTCGCCGCCTGCACCGCACGCCTCGGCGATCTGCTTCGAGGTCTTCGCGCCGTTCGCCACCACCTCGGTGACGACGTGGCTGGTGACTCCGTTGCACAAACAGACGAACATTGCGGTCAGCCTCCGTCGCCGACGCTCATGAGGTGGGCGAACCTGCCGACAAACTGCGTGGGATAGGCGCCGAAGCCGGCCTTGGACATCCACTCCGCGGCGGCGTCGGGATGATCGATCCACCGTCGGGCGGTGAGCTCGTCCTCGATCTCCTGCAGGATCATCACTTCCCGTCCGTCGTCTAGTGCCTGATATACCCAGACCTTCCGAACGCCACCGCGCTTGAATCGCTCGACTCCGTCGTGCACCTTGTCCATCAGGGCCGACACGTCGTCGACCGACGCCATCACGCCGACCACCACGCGGCCGACGTGGTCTTCCGGCGTCGGCCCCTGGAGGTCGATCTTCTCGACAACTTCACCGCCGAATACCGGGGGAATATCGTCGGCGCCGGAAATGTCGAACCATTCGAATATCGCGGGTGACCGCAATACCTCACGAATTGACCCGGCCTGGTGAATACCGATTGTCACCAACACCCGCCCTGGCTCCCAGAGTGACGTGTAAAGCACCACGTGATGGGCACCGATCGAGGCCAGCGGTTCGCGGTGCTTTTTGAGCCAAGCCCACATCCGGTCGACATCATCGACACGGAAATCACACGCAAGAATGAGTGAGTGTAAGTCGTACTCACCCATGGCTTTCCTGCCTGCCGATGCGGTCACTTCGTGTTAGCGCAGTCTAACCTTACTTAACGTAGGCAGTCCAGACTGGGAGTTGATCTGGGCGCTGACGTCCGCCGGTCGTTGCTTGAACCATCGAAAACAGGCGTGGCGCAACCCCGAACGCGCGCCCTTGTCCGCCTCCTGCACTAGATTGAGACGCGCACGGAAGAAGCAGAAACTTGACCAGCCCTCAAGGTGCGTAGGAGCGAGCATGCAAGGCGACCCGGACGTTCTGAAACTGCTCAACGAGCAGTTGACGAGCGAGCTCACGGCCATCAACCAATATTTTCTGCATTCCAAGATGCAGGCGAATTGGGGGTTCACCGAGATCGCCGAGCACACCCGCAAAGAATCGTTCGAGGAAATGCAGCACGCGGAGGAAATCACCAACCGCATCCTCATTCTGGACGGGCTGCCGAATTACCAGCGCCTTTTCTCGCTGCGGGTCGGCCAGACTCTGCGCGAACAGTTTGAAGCCGACCTGGCCATCGAATACGAGGTGCTGGCGCGGCTGAAGCCGGGAATCGTCATGTGCCGCGAGAAGGAAGACGCCACCTCCGCGAACGTGTTCGAGAAGATCCTCGCCGACGAAGAGGACCACATCGACTACCTGGAGACTCAGCTGCAGCTGATGGACAAGCTCGGCGAGCAGCTCTACCTCGCGCAGTGTGTGTCGCGGCCCCCGACGTCGCTTTAGGTCGAACGCACCGTTTCCACCCGCGCCGGATCGGTAACCCTTTCGTCGGCGGTAACTTTTCTAGCCTGTCTAACGATATGGGCTATGGAAGTTTCTGTAGTCCACGAGAGGCAGGCATGACAACTACGGCAGCGACGGCCACTGCCGCCGATCCCGAATCCGGCAGTGCGCTTATCAGTCCCCAGCGCCGCAACTTCATCTTCGTTGCGGTGCTGCTCGGCATGCTGCTGGCAGCGCTGGACCAGACGATCGTCGCGACCGCGCTACCCACGGTGGTCGCTGACCTCGGCGGCGCCGGCCACCAGTCCTGGGTGGTGACCAGTTATCTGCTCGCGTCGACGATTGTCACCGCGATCGTGGGCAAGCTCGGCGACCTGTTCGGCCGCAAGGCGGTGTTCCAGGCATCGGTCCTGTTCTTCCTCGGCGGCTCCGTCCTGTGCGGGTTGGCCGGCTCGATGACCATGCTCGTGGCGTCGCGCGCCCTGCAGGGCATTGGCGGTGGCGCGATCATGGTGACGGCGATGGCCGTCATCGGCGAGGTCATCCCGTTGCGCGAACGAGGGCGTTACCAAGGCGCACTGGGCGCGGTATTCGGTGTCACGACCGTGATCGGCCCGCTGCTGGGCGGGTTCTTCACCGATCACCTCACTTGGCGCTGGGCATTCTGGATCAATATCCCCGTCGCGATAGTCGTGCTGGCCGTCGGAGCGGCCGCCATTCCGTCCCTGGCGAAGACCGCCAAGCCGGTCATCGACTACGCAGGCATCCTGTTCGTCGGACTTGGCGCATCGGGGCTCACACTGGCGACCAGCTGGGGTGGCGGCACCTTCGCGTGGTCTTCACCGGCGATCATCGGGCTGTTCGCAGCCTCCGCAGCGGCACTTGCGACCTTCGTGTGGGTGGAAACCCGTGCAACGGAACCAATTCTGCCGATCCGCCTGTTCGCAAGCCCGGTATTCACTATGTGCTGCATCCTCGGGTTCATCGTCGGCTTCGCGATGCTGGGTGCGCTGACTTTCCTGCCGACGTTCATGCAATTCGTCGACGGCGTCTCGGCAACGACGTCCGGACTGCGCACACTGCCGATGGTCGCGGGCATGCTCATCACCTCGATCGGCAGCGGCAACCTCGTCGGCCGCACCGGCCGGTACAAGGTGTTCCCCGTCGCCGGTACCGCCATCATGGCGGTGGCGTTCGTACTGCTCTCCCAGATGGACGCCGCTACACCCACATGGCAACAGTCGCTGTATCTTTTCGTCCTCGGCACCGGCATCGGCTTGTGCATGCAGGTCCTCATCCTGGTCGTCCAGAACACCTCCAGCTTCGCCGACCTCGGAGTCGCGACATCGGGTGTGACGTTCTTCCGGACCATCGGAAGTTCCTTCGGGGCAGCCATCTTCGGCTCCCTGTTCGCCAACTTCCTCGCCAGCCGGATAGGGCCTGCGCTCGCCGCCGGCGGGGCCCCGCCGCGCGCAGCACAATCACCGCAGGTGCTCCATGCGCTGTCACCGGAGATGGCCGCGCCGATCGTCAACGCGTATGCCGAGTCGCTCGGCAAGGTATTTCTGTGTGCGGTTCCCGTCGCGGTCATCGGCTTCATCGTCTCGCTGTTCCTGAAGGAGGTGAGGCTGCTCGAGGTCGAAACGGTCTCAGCAACCGACCTCGGCGAGGGCTTCGGAATGCCGTGCACCGAGTCGCCCGAGAAGATCCTGGAAGTGGCCGTCGGGCGGCTGTTCCGGGACTCGCCGGACATCCGGCTACGCAGCCTTGCCCAACAACCCGGATGTGAACTCGACGTCAGCCAACTGTGGGCGCTGCTACAGATCTACCGGCAGAATCAGGTGTTCGGGTCGGCGACGCTCACCGACATCGCCGAACGCCTGCGGGTGCCTCACGAGGTCCTCGAACCCACCTTCGACGGGTTGGTCCGATGTGGTCTCGCGCTGCGGACCGGCGGGCGACTGTGGCTCACCCAGGCCGGGATGAAGCAGGTTGACGCCATATCGACCGCCATCGTCGGACGCATCGTCGACAAGTTGGCCACGTCGCCGTCGTTCGAGGGGCGCCCGGACCGATTGCAGGTAGAGGCCGCGCTGGAACGCATCGCACACCGGATCCTTGTGCAACGGGACTGGACAGACGACCGCGGGCAACTGGTAGCCGCCGGCTGATCCGGAAAACTAGAACGTGTTCCAGATTTGTGTCTTTCGGCGTACGATGCGGCCATGAGCCGAATTGGAGCCTTTGCCGACGACGACGCCGCTGCGTGGGTCAAGAAGTCCCCGGACATCGGAATCGGCATGGTCGGCTTCATGAGAGCGGTCTACGACAAGAACCGCCTGCCGATGCGAGTCCGCGAACTCGCCCGGATGGTCATCGCACTCGACAACGAATGCGTGGTGTGCCAGAACACCCGTGACGGCGAGGGCATCGCGGCGGGCGTCGACGAGGACCTCTACGACCACGCTGCCGAGTGGCGGACATGGCCCGGCTACAGCGCACAAGAGCGCATCGCCGCTGAGTTCGCCGAACGCTTCGCCCGCGACCACACCAAGCTGCGGGACGACGAAGGCTTCTGGGAGCGCTGCGGCGAGCAGTTCGACGACGAACTCCTGACGGACCTGGCGCTGTCGTGCGCGATGTGGTTGGGCATGGGCCGGGTGCTGCGCACGCTCGACATCGGCCAAACCTGCAAGATCACGCTGTGATTCGCGGCTGAGCGCTGCAGAATGGCTGCTGTGACATCGCGGGCAGCCAAACCCCTCGCCGCCGCGGCGATCGCCCAATTGGAGGCCGACGGGGTCGCGACGCTGATCGGCACGGTCGTCAACCCCGCCGGGCTCACGCATGCCAAGACGGTTCCGCTCCGCCGGATGGGCGCGTTCGCCGATCCCGGACTCGGTGCGAGCCCGGTCTGGCACGTCTTCACCATCGACCAGGCGGGCATCGTCTTCGGCGACGGCATAGGCGTGGTGGGGGACCAGCGGATCCGCATCGACCTCAGCGCGCTGCGGATACTGGGCGACGGATTAGCTTGGGCCCCTGGCGCTTTCTTCAATCAAGACGGTTCGCCTGATCCGTATTGCAGCCGCGGTGTGCTGCGCCGGGTCGAGGAGCGATTGTCCGACGCCGGCATCGAAGCCGTCGTCGGTCACGAAATGGAGTTTCTGCTCGTCGAGCCGGACGGCGGTCGGCTGCCAGCGCACATGTGGGCGCAGTACGGTCTGGCCGGGGTGCTGGAATTCGAGGGCTTCATACGCGACGTGATGAACGCGGCAACCGGTTCTGGCGTCACCATCGAACAGTTCCACCCCGAGTATGGAGTGAACCAGTTCGAGATCTCACTGTCGCCACAGTCACCCGTTGCGGCAGCGGACCAACTGGTGCTGATGCGCGTCATCACCGGAAGAGTGGCCCGGCGATACGGGTTGCGAGTCAGCCTGTCCCCGGTACCGTTCGCAGGCAGTGTCGGGTCCGGTGCGCATCAGCACTTCTCGATGAAACGCGGCGAAACTCCGCTGTTCTCGGGCGGAGCCGGAATCGGCGGCATGACGCCCGACGGTGAATCGGCGATCGCCGGGTTACTGTCGGGCCTGCCCGAAGCAGAGGGGGTATTGTGCGGCTCCGTCGTGTCGGGCCTGCGGATGCAGCCGGGTCATTGGTCGGGGGCATACGTGTGCTGGGGGACCGAGAACCGGGAAGCCGCGGTGCGGTACCTGATCGGCGGGCCGAGCAATCCGCAAGGCGCGAACGTCGAGGTGAAGGTCATTGATCCGTCGGCCAATCCCTACTACGCGACCGCTGCGATACTCGGACTCGCCCTCGATGGCATCGAACGCAAGCTTCCGCTTGCTCCCGAGACGACCGTCGACCCCGCCACACTCACCGATGAACAACGCAAGCAGGCGGGCATCAAGCTGCTGGCGTCGAGCCAGGCGGACGCGCTTGATGCTCTCAACCAATCCGCCTTGGTGCGTGGCATTCTCGGCGACGAATCCGTCGAAGCGGTGGTCGCTGTGCGGCGCTACGAGCAGGAGAACTTCGGCGATCTGAGCCCCGACGAGCTCGCCGAGAAGTTCCGGCTGGCCTGGAGCGTATGAGGTTGCCGCGCACGTGAGGAGCGAATCAGCACCAGCGCTGGGCGAGCACATCGAGAACGTGCCGCTGGTGGACCACCACGTGCACGGCTGCTGGCTGGAAGCCCGCGACCGCGCACGGTTCGAGAACGGTTTGAACGAGGCCAACACCGAACCACTGGCGGACTTCGATTCGGCGTTCGACACCCAGCTCGGGTTCGCCGTCCGAGCGCATTGCGGACCGCTGCTCGGGTTGCCGCGGCACGCCAACGCTGACGTTTACTGGAACCGTCGCAGCGAGCACACCGAGGGCGCGCTGGCCAAGCTGTTCCTGTCTGATGCCAAGGTGTCGGACTGGCTGGTGGACACCGGATTCGCCAGTGGCGTCGCCGATCTCGACGCATTGGCCGACCTGTCGGTTGGGCATGTCCACGAGATCGTCCGACTGGAGTCGGTTGCTGAAGAGGCCATCAAGGAACCCGGCGACTACGCCACGGCATTCGCCCGCATCCTGGACGGTCGGGCGAAGACCGCGATAGCGACCAAGTCGATTCTGGCCTACCGTGGTGGCTTCGACGGCGATTTGAGTGAACCCACACCCGTCGAGGTGGCCGAAGCGGCGATCAGGTGGCGCGACAGTGGGAACCCCCGGCTGACCGACCGGGTGCTGCTGCGATTCGGGCTCTATCAGGCTCTGCGCCTCGGCAAGCCGCTGCAGTTTCACGTCGGGTTCGGCGACCGCGACTGCGACCTGCACAAGACGAATCCGCTTGACCTGCTGGACTTCCTGCGCAAGAGCGGCGACACCCCGATCATGCTGCTGCACTGCTATCCCTACGAACGCGAGGCCGGATATCTGGCGCAGGCGTTCAACAATGTATATCTCGACGGCGGGTTGTCCATCAACTACCTCGGCGCGCGCTCGGCGGCGTTCATCGGACGGCTGCTGGAGATGGCGCCGTTCCGCAAGATCCTGTACTCGTCGGACGGGTTCGGTCCGGCCGAACTGCACTGTCTCGGAGCCCGGCTGTGGCGCAACGGAATCCGGGACACGCTTCAGGAATTCATCGATGCCGACGAGTGGAGCGAGGCCGACGCGGTCCGTGTCGTCGACCTGATCGCCCGGGAGAACGCGCAGCGGATCTACGCGCTGGCCTGACTACCGCACGCCCCGTATCAACTGGCCCGGCCTGGCGCCGGTGTCGATGCCGTGGCGCCGGGTCACCGCTCCGTTGACCACGGTCGCATCGTAGCCCTTGGCGCCCTGGATCAGCCTACGGCCGCCGGCGGGCAGGTCGTAGACCATCTTCGGCAGTTCGAGGGTCAGTGCATCCATGTCGATGACATTGATATCGGCCTTCTTGCCGACCTCGATGACCCCACGATCGGAGAGGCCGAAAAGCGTTGCGGTGTCGAGGGTCTGCTTGCGAACCACGTATTCGAGTGAGAGCTTCGGCCCGCGGTGGCGGTCGCGGGCCCAGTGGGTCAGCAGGAATGTGGGGTACGAGGCATCGCAGATCAGCCCGCAGTGGGCACCGCCGTCGGACAGTCCCGAAATGGCCGCGGGGTGCGTCAGCATCTCGTAGATCGCATCGTGGTTGCCCGCGGCGTAGTTGTAGAACGGCAGCATCAACAGCGCCGAGGCATCCGCTTCGAGCATCAGGTCGTACATGGTGGCCAGCGGCTCCTCGCCGCGGCGTTCGGCGATGGCAGCGACGGTCCGCTCGGACGTCGGTTCGTAGTCGGGCGGGTCGCCGATGGCGTAGATGCGGTCGGCGCTGTGCTGGATCAGTCCGTACATGCCGTCGAATAACGGAAGCGGCTGC
>Ga0207693_10002065_pt1 | contig 17553 bp, 17 predicted proteins | sample LARL81metaG_FD_184347 | JGI IMG/M metagenome (GOLD analysis project Ga0207693, IMG submission 184347) | Corn, switchgrass and miscanthus rhizosphere microbial communities from Kellogg Biological Station, Michigan, USA - LAR L8-1 metaG... | ecosystem: Host-associated > Plants > Roots >...
ACACCTATGGATGGGACGTAGAGACCTCCGGCGAATGAACGCCCGGTCATTATTTGCCTGAACGTGGCCGAAGTACTGTCTTTATCCCGCCACGGTCCGCGAGGGAATGAGCGCAATCTGTTCAGCGCGTAATGGCCGAGTTCGGCGATCATTCTGACTTCAACCTCCTTCTTCCTTGCCCTGAAAAGAGGAGATGAGCCGGGGAAGCCCACCGGTTGGCGGTCAGCAGCGAGATCGGTGGTCGCACATCCTCCCTGGAGGGCCTTCGGCGATCCGGCACCACACTTTCAGGCAAGGAAAATGATTGAGCGCTAGCCCGTATTACTTGCCTCCTCCAACCGGCACTGCAGCACGCCGGGCAAAATCACCTAATATCATTCTGCCGCGAGCACATGTTGAGTGGTGGGCAGATTCAACCGTTGCCAGACATCGACGAGCGCCTCGGCGAGCGCGTCTATCAGCTTATCATCGTGATACGGACTCGGCGTGATGCGCAGCCGTTCCGCCCCCTTCGGCACCGTCGGATAATTGATCGGCTGAATGTAGATGTTGTGGTCGGCGAGCAACAAATCGCTTGCCTCCTTGCAACGCGCGGGATCGCCGACAAAAACCGGAACGATGTGACTCGGACTGTGCATTACCGGCAGCGCCGCGGCCGTGAGCGCCGCCTTGGTGCGGGCGGCGCGATCCTGGAGGCGCTCGCGCTCCCACTGCGAAGTCTTCAAATGCCGGATAGCGGCAGCTGCCGCCGCACATACGGCCGGGGGCAGCGCTGTCGTGAAGATGAAGCCGGGCGCATAAGAGCGTACCGTATCGATCACGATACGCGAGCCAGCGATGTAACCGCCAATGCAGCCGAACGCTTTCGCGAGCGTACCTTCGATCACGTCGATCCGGGCCATGGCGCCGTCGCGCTCGCTGATGCCGCCGCCGCGCGGGCCATACATCCCGACCGCGTGCACTTCGTCGATGTAGGTCATCGCGCCATAGCGTTCGGCCAGATCGCAGATGCGATTCACCGGCGCGACGTCACCATCCATGGAATAAAGGCTTTCGAACACAATCAGCTTCGGCCGGTCGGGAGCGGCCGCGTCCAAAAGTACTTCGAGGTGCAACATGTCGTTGTGACGAAAAATCTGCTTCTCGCAGCGCGCTTGGCGTACGCCCTCGATCATGGAATTGTGATTAAGCGCGTCCGACAGGATCAGGCAGTTCGGCATCTGTCGCGCGAGCGTGGAAATACCGGTCTCGTTGGAGATGTAGCCGGAAGTGAACACCAGCGCCGCTTCTTTACCATGCAGATCGGCAAGTTCGCGCTCGAGCTCGACCAGCGGGTGATTGTTGCCGGCTATGTTGCGCGTGCCGCCGGCGCCGGTCCCCATCCGCGTCGCCGTTTCGACCATGGCGCCGATCACTTTGGGATGCTGCCCCATGCCGAGATAGTCGTTCGAGCACCAGAGCACGACGTTCTTTTTGCCTTGGGGCGAATGCCAGATCGCGTGCGGGAAGCGGCCGGCGATGCGTTCGAGATCGGCAAAGACCCGGTAGCGCCGTTCGCTGCGCAAGCGAGTCATCGCGGCGATGAAAAAGTCAGAATAATTCATGACCCTCCCCGTACGCACCACGGCGTCAAATCAGGCGTCTATCGCGCTAACCGGCCCCCTTGATCCGCCGAATGGCCGATCGGTTTATGCCCGTTGACTCCTTCATCACGCCAGCGCGCCACGAGTGTATGCAACACGTCCGCGATCTGGTCGCCTGATGCATCGGAATCGAAGGCGTGGACGAATCTGCCTCGCGGATCCATGACGTAAAGGTACGTACTGTGGTCCAGGACATAGTCGTTTGGACCGGGCCCGATCGAGTGCCGCACGTAGTAGGCGCCGTATTCGTGGGCGGCTGCAGCGATTTGTTGCGGAGTGCCAGTGAGGCCGACGATGCGCGGGTCGAATGATTCGATGTATTGCTGCATCACTTTCGGCGTATCGCGCTCCGGATCGACGGTGATGAAAAGCGGTCGTACTTGCGCGGCGTCCGGCCCGAGCTTCTTAAGCGCCATGGAGACCGCCAGCAGCGTCGTCGGGCAGCTACTTGGACAGAAGGTATACCCGAAATAGACTAGCAGCCATTTGCCGCGATAAGTCTGATCGGTCACTGTCGTGCCGTCCAGCGTCGAGAGCGTAAATGGACCGCCGACCGTCACCGCCGACGTCGTAGCACGCGCAAGCGGCTCGTCCATGAAGAACGCGAAAGCGACCAAGACGCTCACCAGCATCAGCGGCCGAACAATGCAACGCTGAACCAATCGAGAGCAGAGACTCATGCCGCCTCTCCACGAATCGCTTTAACACCCGTGCGCCTCTTGCGGCGATCTGCTGGCTTGCATCGCTGGGGGATCGGGTGCTGTATCCAATCGAGCCACGCTCCTACCGCGCGAGACGGCTCGGTGTCGCTGATTTGCGCTCCCATTCCGAAACTGTCTCTGTCCGGGGAGGGTACCGAATGGCTTTGGGCTGCTCAATTCAATCTTGCTGATGATTGGCCACGTGTTTGCTTATTAGGAAGGCTGGCTGGTCGGCGTCGTGTCGATCGACGGCGGCGTGAAACACCGCTTGCGAGAAATCGAGTCGGAACCCGCGACTTTGCGGGACTACGTTCGCAGCTCCTAAAGGTCGGGTTTATCTTGCCGCGGCAGCGATTTGCGTTCTCCGAATTGCCGGTCCGCGTTCGCCATTCACAGCGTACGCAAGATTGGCAGCTATCTGCAGTTTGGTCCTGTGCGATTGTTCGCACTTAAGCGTTCTAAGCAGAATCTGACCGAGCTCCAGGAAATCGGCTTTGCGGGGCGAGGTTGACCGCCAAGCGAGCCCGATTTGGCGCCGTGGCTGCGGTTCAATGAAACGCAGGAGTTTCACGCGCTCATCGCGCACCTCGACATCGACTGCAACTTCAGGCAGCAACGTCACGCCATAGCCGCTTGCCACCATCTGCAGGACGGTCGCCAAACTCGTCGCACCGAGCTTGGTATGGGTGGTATCGCGGTCCCCGCAATAAACTAACGCCTGATCGCGCAGACAATGCCCTTCTTCCAGCAGCACCAAACGGCGCGCCGTCACATCCGACGGTCGCACTCTGCTGCGTTCTGGTAGGGGATCGTCCGCTGGCACCGCGAGCAGGAAACGGTCGTTGAACAACACAACGGTTTCGAACTCAGTGTTCTCGAGGGGAAGCGCTAGCAGGAGCACATCCAACGTTCCTTGTCCAAGCTCGCTAACCAGCGCCTTGGTTTGGGTTTCGAGCAGATCAAGACACAGATCCGGGTAGGCGCGATGAAGTTCTGGCAAGATCAAGGGCAACACATACGGCGCCAGAGTTGGAATCACCCCAAGCCGCAAAGTTCCGCTGAGCAACGGACCGCTGTAACGCACACAATCTACGAGGTCACGTGTTGCGCTGAGGATCGAATAGGCGCGCTGAGCAACTTCAGCGCCGGCTTCAGTAAGCACTGTCACGCCCTGGCGACGCGTTACCAATTCTGCGCCGAGCTCATGTTCGAGCTCGCGGATCTGCATGGACATTGCAGGCTGACTGATTCCACATTCTTCCGCTGCCCGACCGAAATTTCCATGTCGAGCCAACGCGTCGAGATATCGAAGCTGCCGAAGGGTAAGCATGTCGACAACTCTCCCGATTGTTCGATTTAAACAAATTCCAACCTCCCTGGCCATCAAATTTTCTTATACGATCATCAGTCTTATTCCATTGTTCCACTGGTGCTGGCGCAGGATGCCGAGTTCCCTAGCTGCTATCGGTACAGGCCACCTGACGCGCTTTGTGGACTGAGCGGAAATGACATTGATTGCCCGCGTGCGCGTCTCCACTTTATGCGGCGGTGCGCTTGCGCAGCGAGACCACGCCAGAGGTTGATAACGGACCTTTGGTGCCTCCTAGATCCGCGCAGGAAGACGTCACCTCACTGCGGTGTCGAACTTGCATAGTGTGTTCTAGTCGGTCCGTTTGGACGACGATCCTCAGCGCGTCGATCCGGCTAAAGATCTCGAAAGCTCTCGGGTCCTACGTCAAGCCGCCACCTGTGGGCCAATTCGATTTTGCCCGATGACATTCTGAAAGATTTCAACAGCACGCGAATTCTGGCGTTTCGTCCATCAGACCTACGAATCTTTGCATAAGAATTCCTGATTTCTCACGACCAGGGAACTGGCGGAGACTGAGTCGAAAAGCTTCCTTGTATGGTTCGTCGATTAGGGAGGACTTAGTTGAGGATACGCGCAAGTTCAATCGTCGCGTCGGCCGCGTTGGCTCTTGCGAGCGCCGTCATGCCCGCGTTTGCCTATGAGGAGGGGTCGGTCACCGGCGGCGGAAGCATCGAGGGTCAAATCATCTACAAGGGTCCGGTGCAAACGCGGAAGATTATTCCGAACAAAGACGTCGAGGTTTGCGGTGGTATTCGCGATGAGCCGCTGATCCGGGTCGGTCCCGATCAAGCCGTCGAAAATGCAGTCGTGTACCTGGCCGATGTCGCCAAGGGAAAGACTTGGCCGGCAGAAACCAAGAAGCCCGCGGAACTCGACAATCTCAAGTGCCGTTTTGTGCCCGACGTTCAGGTGATTCGCGCGGGCCCGCTGGTCGTCATCAACAGCGATCCAATACTACACAACACCCACGGCTATTATGGTAACCGCACGGCATTCAACATGGCCTTGCCGAACCAGGGCCAGCGAATTCCCACTGAGCTGACGCGAACCGGCACTGTCCGCATCGACTGCGACGCGCATGGCTGGATGGAGGGGTGGATCTACGCCGTAGACAACCCCTACTACGCGATCACTGGCGCCGACGGCAAATTCAAAATCACCGACGTGCCGCCCGGGACTTACAAAATGGTGGCGGTCCAGTCCTTTACCGGCCCCAACGAGCTGTCCGTGACGGTCGCTGGCGGCAAGCCTACCAATCTGACGATCGAACTTAAGAAGCAATAGAGGCAGCATAGCAAACCGTCCGCCTTCGCCGTGAGATCTCAAAGGCGTGTGAAAGGCAAGGAGTCAAGGAGGCGGGCCGACCGAGAGGAGATAAGCCCATGTCCGAGCTCGAGCGTGAAAGACGTGAGATAGCTGCGGCGCTTCAACATCCCGGGGTTGGTCCTGACCCCAAACTCCGGATCACGCGACGGACATTCGTCCACCGATCGTGCCTAGCGGGCGCGGCAACAGTCGCTCAGACATTTGGCTGGTGGCCACTGCTCAATACAATCGACATTGCATACGCTGCCGATCAGCCATTCAAATTTGCCTGGGTTTCGGACACGCATCTCTACCCGGAGTCCGTCAACACCCGGTTTGTTGAGAAGACCAAGCGGGCGGCACAAGAAGTGCAGGCCATGAACCCGCCGGCCGATTTCCTGATCTTCGGTGGCGATCTCGCTCAGCTCGGCAGAGCTAATGAGCTTGCGCTCGGCGTTCAGCTCTTGTCGGAAGTCAAGGTTCGCAAGGTCTTCATCCCGGGCGAACACGATTGGTACTACGACATGGGCAAGGAGTGGATGCGGCTGTTCGATAAGCCGAACTGGACTTTTGACCACAAGGGCGTGCGCTTTGTTGGACTCGATACTGTCACCCGCGCGCCGGATTATTGGAGCGCCCGAAAGATGAGTCCGGAGGAGCGCATGGATTATATGGCGGACCTCGATGGGAGCGTTGCCGGTCCGTGGGCCGGAGTGGGACGCGACCAACTCGATTGGCTGTCAAAGACGCTCGCCAACTGGGACAAGTCCAGGCCGATCATCATCTTCAGCCATAATCCCCTCTACGAATACTACCCGCCCTGGAATTTCTGGGTGCGCGATTGGCGCGATGTCAACGAAGTCCTCAAACCCTACAACAACGTCACCAACATCCACGGTCACGTCCACCAGGTGCTCTACAACGAGATCGGCAAAATGCGCTCGATCGGCATGCTGGCAACGTCCTGGCCGTGGCCCTACGCCCCGGAAGGCGTGCCGAAGCTCACGGTGCCGATGATCCGCGCCGATCCCGGCGACTTCTACGACGGCGTCGGCTGGAGTCAGCTCAGCATGAACAATGATCGTATCGAGACCGAGTACATCATGTGGGGCCGCAAGCAGGTCTTCGCCACGGACATATCGGGGCCGGACTCCTCGCTGAGCCAGCCGGAGATCCTGCGGCCGCGGATGGCCGATAGATTGTACCCATACTAGGGAGGATGGCCATGAATCCTAGAATGACATTCCTCTTAGCGGGTTCTGGCATTTTGGTGGTCGCAGTGTTCGCGACCGTTGTCGCTCTCGTCGGCTCTGCCAGGGCAAATAAAGACCCCGTGACGCCGCAACAGTTGGAAGCCTACGACCAGGTATTGATGGAGGAGGTCAAGAAGGGAGACCTCTTGTTTCACGGCGACGAGGCGACCGCGAAGGCAATGGGGGTCAAACTCACCGAGACTGGCATGGCCTGCGCGATGTGTCACCCTTTTGCCTCCGATACTCATCCGCAAGCATTCCCGAAATTCCAGGTGAGCATGAACGAGTTCGCGACCCTGCGCGACATGATCAACTGGTGCATCGAGAAGCCAAACCAGGGCGAGAAGATCGATCCTAACTCGGAGGCGATGAAGGCCTTGGAAGCCTACATCTACTGGTCGAACACCGGGTCAGTGTTGGTCCCCGGCAGGTATTAGTTCAACTTAAAAACAAGTGGCGGGGCCCTGGTGCCCCGCTTGGACTGACAACCAACGAGGGATCGATCTCGGTGTAATCGGGGGCACGGCGCACTCTCATCGGTCGTTGGCTGTCTACCACGTTAACCGACGGAGCCGGGGCCATGACGGAAACATTGCAATTGCGAGGGCGGTTCGCCGGCGTCAACCTTGATGAGTTAGTGGATGTCCAGGTGGTGCGAACCTGGCTCTATTGGGGCATGTTCTGGCTCATAGTCACGCCGTCGATCGGTGTGACCATTTCGGGCCTCTTTAATTTTCCTGACTATCTCGGCACGACGCAACTGGGGCTGACATTCGGCCGACTACGACCGATTCATGTGAACGGCGTGATATTCGGCGCCTTTTCCTCGCTGTTCATCGGCGAATGCTACTATCTGGTGCCGCGGTTGTGCGGCGTTCACGTGCCATGGCCACAACTGGGCGTGCCGCTGGCCTGGGTGTGGAATCTGGCCCTGATGGCCGGTCTCGTCGGGTTGGGGTTTGGCTTAAATCACGGGCTCGAAGCAGGCGAACTGCCACTGTACGCCGAAATCCCGATTTTCATCGTTACGGCAACGGCGACTGCTCAGTTCCTCACTACCATCGCGCGGCGCCTCGAGCCGCCGCTCTATGTCGCGCTCTGGTATCTCATCGGCGCCTTCGTGTGGACGACGATGAATCTCGTTCTCGGCAGCTACATCCTTCCCTATACGATCTCAGGCATCAATAGCGCGGGATTCCATGGCCTGTATATCCACTACATCGTCGGGTTGTGGATCACGCCGGCGGGTTATGTGCTCATCTACTATTACCTGCCCGTTGCAGTGCGCAATCCGCTTTATGCGCACAAGCTGTCACTCGTCGGTTTCTGGTCACTCGCGCTGTTCTACCCGTTCGTGGGCATCCATCATTATCTTTACAGTCCGATCGCTGACTGGGCCGAGACCGTCGCGATCGTCACGTCGATGCTGCTGATCATTCCGGTGTGGACCGTGCTGGTGAATTTCTTCGGAACGGTGAAGGGCAAGTGGGAAGGTTTCGGCAGAAACCTGCCGGCCAAGTTCCTGATCATGGGATCGCTCATGTATCTTGCTGGCTGTTTCCAGGGCTCGCTCGAGGCGTTGCGTTCAATCCAGCAACCCACCCATTTCTCCGACTTCGTCATCTCGCACTCGCACTTGACCGTATTTGGAACGTTCGTGGTCTGGGCGATGGGTGGTCTCATCTACACCTGGCCGCGACTGTTCGGACGCGAGCTCTGGTCGTGGACGATGGGCAATTGGTCATTCTGGTTGATCACCGTCGGCATCTCGACCATGGGGCTGGTATTGACCGCCGCAGGTCTCCAACAGGGGTTCCAATGGATGAACGGCACCGAGTGGGTCGACACGGTGGTGCACATGCGGCCCTATTGGTGGGTGCGGACGCTATCGGGCGTGAGCATGGATATCGGCATGTCCCTGCTCGTGGTCAATATGATGCTGACAGCGCTCACCCGTCCAGGTGAAGTGCGAGAAGCAATGCCCAGCGGTTTGAGGCCGATGCCAGCTGGAGGGGCCGAATGACCGCGCGTTTTGTGGCTCTGGTTGCCGGAGTTCTCTTTTTCTTTCTCGCAGTTTTTACCCAGGGCATCCTCACCTTGCTCGAGCCCTCGGCACGGACCACCGACGTCACCGCCGTCGTGCGCACCGATTTAAGCCAACTCAAGTGGATGTTGACCGAAGCCACCGACTACACGCCACTGCAAAAACGCGGGCGGGCCGTGTATCTGAGCGAGGGTTGCTGGTACTGCCATTCCCAGTACGTGCGTCCGGTGACTGGTGAAACGCGCCGCTGGGGGCCGGTGAGCGAAGCTGGCGAATACGCCTTCGACGTGCCGCACCTGTTCGGTACCCGGCGCATCGGGCCGGACCTAACGCGCGTTGGGCTCAAATTCGGCGACGAGTGGCATTACGCTCACTTCTGGAATCCGCGCATGCTGTCCGAGGATTCGATAATGCAACCCGGCCGCGGATTGTTCGAAGCGCCGGAGGACCGGATCAAGATCGTCGACGACGGAGCGGGCAATCGGACCCTTGAGAAAACGGCGTTCACCCAACGGCTGTTCAACTTCGAGAGCAAGGAGCAAATGAAGCTGACGCCGAACGCGGACGGCCTGCTGTTCGTGCCATTGCAGGCACGTGACGAGTACCCGCTGATCTGGACGCCGAATAAGGAATATACCGGCGACACAGTCAGGATTGCTGCCGAAACGGACGATCTCAAAGCCCTAGTGGCTTATGTGCAGAAACTCGGGATGAACCGCGGCAAGTGGCGCGACCTTTTCGAGCCGCAGGAAATCGAGGTGACCGACGTTACCTTGCCGCGCTCTTCCGAATGGATTTCCTACGGCAAGGAGGTCTACGAGCGGCGGTGCATCGGTTGCCACGGTGAAAAAGGGGATGGCAACGGACCCGCTGCTACCTTCCTGTTCAACCAGCGCCCGCGAGACTTTAGCGCCGGTGTATTCAAATTCAGGTTGACCCAGAAACCGATCCCGACCGATGGCGACCTGTTGCGGACCATCACCCGGGGCGTACGCGGCACGGCGATGCCGGCTTGGTATGAGCTGCCGCTGAATGACCGACTGGCCGTCATTCAGTACATTAAGTATGAGCTGGCAGTGGACCGCAGCGACCCCGCAAAGCCGTATGCTTACTTCATTGAGGAGCCGCCCGCTGAACCTCTGTACATCGGAACGCCCCCGACGCCTTCACAGGACATCCTCACGCACGGCAAGGAAGCCTGGCAGAATGCCAGATGCTGGGAGTGCCACGGCCAGACCGGCAAGGGCGACGGCGAAAAGGCTCCGGGGCTGAAGGACGATCTCGGCTTTCCAGTCCGACCCGCAGACCTCACCAGCGGTCAGTTCAAATCCGGCCCAGCGGTCCAGGATATCTTCAGGACTATGAGCACCGGGTTGAGCGGCACGCCGATGCCGTCCTACAGGGACTCGCTATCGGAGCAGGACCGCTGGGCACTTGCCTACTACGTCCTCGCGCTTTCCGCCTTCAAGGATCCACTGACCGGAAAACCGCTGGAGATTCCAGATGCTGACCAGAAGGCGCTTGACGATCCCAAAGTGGGGACGGGATCGCCGGAGGACCCCTATATTCCAAGAGGTGGGTCCAGCCGCAATGCTGCCGCCTCCGATACGGTATCGGCCGATCCCGCACACGCGCTGGTTCAGACCAACAGCGATGCTAGCCCGCACAAGAGCGAGTGAGCCATGAGCAGTTATGATTTCGAGGTCATCGGACCGTACGTAGTCGCCTTGCTTATGAGCATCGGTGCCGTGTGCATCTTCATTTGGGCGGTCCTCTCCGGCGCTTTCAATGGTGCCGACCAGGAGGCGCTGCGCTTCTATCACAGAGAGGTCGACGATGACGGACCCAGAACGCGATAGCCCGAACGCCCCACCGCATGCCGAAGGGCATGCGCACGAAATGGAAGAGTATGCGGGCGGCTATATCCAGGCGTGGATCGGGCACATCCCGGCTTGGCTGCTGGTTGTCTATGCAGTGCTTTTTCTGTGGGCTCTCTATTACGGCTGGCAATATTGGGGCGGTCTAGGGCCGGGACGACCAGGCTAAGACCGTTGCTGGAGCAGCACGAGCAACGGTCCCACTGACCAGTTCACCGGTGGCGAAAACGCTGAACGAACCTAGGGAGAGGATGGCGGAAATGGTTGCAGCAAGGATTGTGCTTGCGGTGGCGGCTTTGAATCTCCTCTTCCTATTGTCCGAACTCGGCATGAACGCGTTTCGGGCTTATTTCGGCTGAAGAGGAAAGAGCATGCTAGCGCAAACAGCCTTCTCGCTCGACCAGGCGAGCGCAAGCCAAATAGTCGCCTATTTCGGCGGCGGGGCGGTCACCATCGCCTTCTTCGTCTGGGTCGCTTACCTTGTGAGACATAAAGGGTAGCGGTTATGCCGCAACGGGTCAGACAGGCCGATCCGTCATGACCTACTATTTGGTTACGTTCGTAGCGGGCTTTGCCGGGAGTTTTCATTGCATCGGCATGTGCGGCGGCTTTGCTTGCGGGCTCGGCCGTGATCCGCGTGGGTATGCCGCCACCATGCTACGCCACCTTATCTACAATTCCGGACGATTGACGACTTACTGCTTTTTGGGCGCGCTGGCGGGTGCATTCGGACAAATTGTGTGCACGCGGCAGGGAACGACGTTCACCCTGCTAGGCGGGTCGGTGGATATCGCCGATCGTATTCTGGCGATTGTTGCCGGCGTGCTCATGATTATGATGGCGCTGCAATTCTTCGGCTTGCTGCAAGCGTTTCATCGCCTGACGGTCGGCTTCGGCGGCAGCACCCTTGCCATGTCGCTGCGCAGCCTGATGACGGCCCGCAGTCGCGGAGCACCGCTCGCTTTTGGGGTATTCAACGGCTTCCTGCCGTGCCCGTTGGTCTATGCCTTTGCAGCCGAAGCGGCGAGCACGGGCCAAGCACTTCCAGGATTCCTTACCATGGCGTCATTCGGGCTGGGCACGTTCCCTGCGATGCTGATGATGGGCGGCGTCGGACGAATTCTTGCGCCGAGCTGGCGCCGGCATGGCGTATGGCTTGCCGGCGGCTGCATCCTGCTGCTTGGCATCATCACCCTTGGCCGCGGCATCCTACCGTTGGGCGCGCTCATGCCGCACGGTCTGTTAGGACGGCACGCCGCATGACTCCGTCCGGCGGGAGCTTGTGCCACCATTGTTTGCTGCCCGTGGGCGTGCGCTCTCTGCACCAGACTGTCAATGGCGAAAGCTGCGTTTTCTGCTGTTACGGGTGCTCGATCGCCTTCCAAGTGAAGAATGGCAAGACCGAGGAATGGGAGGCAGCTTGGCTACTGATCCGGCTTGGAATTGGCGCCTTTCTCTCCATGAACATCATGCTGTTCAGCCTGCTCATTTACGGCGGGGTCTTTACCGGCGCCGATGCCAGGATGCTTCCCATTATCGACATCCTTCTCCTGATTCTGGCCACGCCGGCGGTGATTATCCTGGGCGGTCCTTTTTTGCGCGAGACTTTGGTTGAAGGCACTCGTGGTCATCTAACATCCTCGGCACTGATCGTCCTCGGCGTTAGCGCGGCATACATCTATTCAGCCGTAGCTGTCATCGAAAGCAATGCGCAGGTCTATTTCGACACCGCCACCATGGTGCTGATGCTGTTTACGCTTGGGCGCTATCTGGAGGCGGCGGGGCGCGCCAGGGCTGCGCGCGATCTCGAGCCGCTCTTGGCGGCGGAACGCGAAAACGTCGTCGTGCTCCAGAATGGGATCGAGGTGGTACGCCCGATGCGCGAGATCGAAGCCGGCATGCTAGTGCGAGTGCGGCCGGGAGAACGCATCGCAGTGGACGGCGTCATCGTCGAGGGCATGTCCCGCGTCGATGAAGCGGTGATCACCGGCGAAAGCCGGCCGATCGAGAAAGATATTGGCTCGCCTGTCATTGCCGGCAGCATGAACATGGAAGGACTGTTGTTGATCCGCAGCAACGGGAGCGGAACCGCTACGCGGTGGGCACAGATCTGCCGGTCCGTGCGTGACGCGCTGATCCGGCGTAGCCCGATCCAGCGTCTAGGCGACCAGGCGGTCACCATTGCGGTGCCTGGCGTGTTAGTGCTCAGCGCCTTGACGGTAACTTACTGGGCGCAATCGCTGCCGTTCGATCGCGCGCTGCTGATGGGCGTAGCGGTTCTGGTTGTTGCCTGTCCGTGCGCCGTCGGTCTGGCTGCGCCGCTGGCAACATCACTTGGCATCGGACGGCTGGCGCGGCACGGCTGCCTCGTCCGTGACGTCGGCGCGCTCGAGGCATTGGCGCGCGTCCGACTATTAGCCTTCGACAAGACCGGCACGCTCACCTTGGGCAAAGCGCGGGTGGTCGCGATCGATACTGCGGACGTCTCCATCGCCGAAGTTCTGGCGCTAGCTGCCGGACTGGAACGTCATTCCGAACATGGCTTGGGCCGCGCCGTGGTTAATGCAGCGGCCGAACGCGGCATCGGGCCGATCCTCGCCCGTAATGTTCGTGCTGTGCCGGGACGCGGCATCGTCGGGCACATCGACGCAGGAACGGTGGCCGCAGGAAATCTTGCTTTGATGCGCGATTTGAGCCTGCCGGTCGCGCCCGGATTGGCGAAGTGTGCGCGTCGCGCGGAAGCGAGCGGTCATTCCGTGATCTATGTCGGTTGGGGCCAGCGGACGCACGCCGTGATCTCGCTCGACGATACGCCGATTCCCGACGGGCGCGCAATGATCGAAGCACTGCGCGCCCGCGGCCTGCGTCTAGCTGTGCTGACGGGAGACCTTGCACCGGCGGCACACCGGGTGTCGGCCGCCTTGGGAATAGAGGACGTGTGCGCCGGACTGACACCGGAAGACAAGCAGGCGGCGCTCGACCGGCGTCGCTGGTCGCGGGAGCCAGTCGCGATGGTCGGCGACGGCCTCAACGACGGACCGGTCCTGGTCGAAGCGGATGTCGGCATCGCGGTCGGCACCGCAACCGATCTCGCGCGTGAGACCGCATCCGTGGTGCTGCCCGTGGGCGGCCTGCGGTTGCTACCATGGATCATCGACGTAGCACGCGCCGTTCGCGGCACCGTGCGTGCCAACCTGCTTTGGGCTTTCGGCTACAATCTCGTGGCTTTGTCGCTGGCGGCGCTTGGCATGCTGCAACCGATCATCGCCGCTGCCGTCATGGCCGGATCGAGCGTTCTTGTGGTGTTAAATTCGCTGCGGCTGGAGCGCCTGCCGGAGCCCGCTCCATCGCAGCTTCCGGAGCGGGTATCGAGCGCGGCGACCGCTCGCAGCCTCGGCGTTCCGATCGCACTCGGTGCGGCGACCGAACGGGGCTGAACGACGTTGGTCAGCCGAAGACGTCGTGGGTGAATGCCGCGTACCAGCCGTCCGCCGCGCGTGCCACATCGCGCCGCAGCTCGTCGCTCTCCCCCACCTGGCTGACGAAGATATCTTTAATTTTGATCGATCCCGCCTCGGGTTTAAAATTGATGGCGTCGCTCACCGCATCGTTGGGCGCAAGAATTGTAAAGCACGTATTGAACAGGTGCAGTGTGGTCTGTTCAACTCCGGTCAATGACGCCAGGATTGCAAAGGCACAAGTCTTCGCCTGACTGTTTGTGGCGAATGCTGATTTCGGCATCTCCCCGCTGCTGATTGCATCGCCGACCACGTGAATGCCGGGCTGCAACTTCGACTCGAACGTTATCGGGTCGATTGGGCACCAGCCAGATTTATCAGACAAGCCGACGCGCTGCGCCAGTTCGCCCGCCATTTGCGGTGGGATAATATTGGCAACGCTGACCTTGAAGGTCTCGCCTGCAGTCTTGATCACGCGGGCTTTCACATCGACCGATTTGACTCCGCCGGTAAACTGGCCGGGAAGCCACTCGATCATTCCTGGATAATGCCGATTCCAGGCGTCCTGGAATAGATCCTGCTCGAAGAAAGTATCCTTCGCGTCGAGAATGATAATTTTCGCCCGCGGCTTGAACTGCTTGAAATAGTAGGCCACCAGGCAAGCGCGCTCGTAGGGACCGGGCGGACAGCGAAACGGGTCGGGCGGAGCAGCGATTGCGAAAACCCCACCGTCCTCCATGTTCTCGAGTTGCTGCCGCAGCAACTTGGTCTGCGGCCCAGCATTCCAGGCGTGCGGCAGGACATGAGTTGCGGCTTCGTCGTAGCCCTCTATGGCATCGAATTCGAAGGCGATGCCGGGCGCGACTACGGCGCGATCGTAATTCAGCTTGCCGCCCCCTTGGAGCGCTACCGTCTTCACCACCGGATCGATCGTTGTCACGGTGTCGTGGATGACCTTGATGCCGTACTGCTGCGCCAACCTCTCATAGCCATGGCTGAGCGATTCGAACGAGCGAAGGCCGGCCAGATAGAAGTTGCTGAAGAAGCAGGTCGTGTATCGCTCCTTCGGTTCGACCAACGTCACGTCCAGTGTCGCGGCGCTCGCGGCCAAATACCTGGCGACGGTTGCGCCGCCGACGCCACCGCCGACCACCACGACGCGGGCGTGGGCTTGGCCTCTTGCCACCCTGCCAAGCGCCGCGAGACAGCCGACTCCGGCAAAGCAGCCGAACTTACGACGCGTCCAGGTCATCGCTGCTTGGTTCCCGTTGGCTGGGCCGCGAGGTATGCCGCGAGCGCGACGATCTCCCCATCACTGAGCGAAAGGGCGATCGCGTGCATGATCTGGCTGGAGCGCTGCCCCGATTTGAAGGCCGCCATGACGTCAACAAATTCCTTCTGGTCCAGTCCGACGATCGAAGGGATGCCTTTGTCGTGGCCGTCGAGGCGGTGGCACGACGCGCATATTGCCGCAAGCTGAGCGCCTCGACTGTCGTCCTCTGCCATGCCCCGGCTCGCGGTAAGAAGGAGCATGCCCGTCGCCACGAAGAGCACAATTATTTGGCGCCTCAATGCTTTTGCGGTTCGGCGGTGCTTCGCGGCCGAGTGCGCCTTGCTCCCGGCGTCAAACAGCGCAACCCTTACCGCGGTCATCAGGACACCGCGAGTTGTTGCACCAGCGAATAAACGCCGCCGCCGTCCTCTTCCCAGATGAAATCGAGGCGGCCGCTCTCGGTAGCGCGCAGATAGAACTCGAAATAAGGATTGGCGGCGACGGCTTCGTGCAAATCGACGGCGAACACGTCGAGGCCGTTATAACGGCAGACGAACTTGTTGATGATCTTGCGGGGAATAACCTTGCCTTCGCTGTCGTGCCGCAGGCCCGTTTCCATCTGATGGCTGATCAGGGCCTTGACTTGAAAAATCTCGCCTTTTGTCACAGTGCTCGGCACTTGTACGCGCGGCATGGGACCGACCCTGTTCTGCCTCACTTCAATAACGGTTCAGGTGCAACCATTCGTCGCGACCTCGACCCAGGTCTTCGCCATTAGCAGCGTGCCATCGCTCATCTCGGCAACGGCCAGGACATGTTGCGGCTCGGCAAGGCGAATGCGCGTCGATACGCGCGGTTGGCTGTATTGTGGCAAGAAGTGAAAGGTGGCAACCTCGATCAGCGGATTGCGCGGTGCTACCACGCGCACAAGCTTGACATGGTCGTCTTCAGTCATAGGGCTGTCGACCTCAATCGTGAGCGGAACGGTATAGCCGTTTGGAAAGGTTCGCGGCATCGCAAGGTGAAGGCGATCCGATTCCATAGGTATCTTTCCGGTCAGCCGCTCAATCAGCTCTGTCGCGTCATCGCTCGCGCTGGCGGGCGACCCGATAATCGTTGTTGCTAATCCCGTGACACCGGTCAACAGCAACTCGCGGCGTGTCGGGCCTGTTATTTTACTCTCTTCCGGCATGCCAGCACTCCATCTACATTCTACAGGCGCCTAGTGTAACTAGTTGATCTGAAATCAAACACCTACCTTCAGACGCGTTGTTGCGGACGCCAATCCCACTGGTCAGAAGTCGATGTCGCCGCCATGCGGCGGATGCGGGTGGCCTTCCGGAATTGTTTCGTCACGCGGCTCGGCAATCATCGCTTCAGTGGTGATCAGCAGTCCCGCGATCGAGGCAGCGCCCTGCAAAGCGGTGCGCACGACCTTGGCGGGATCGATGATGCCTTTGCCAAGGAGGTCGCCGAATTCGCCGGTCTGCGCGTCGAAACCGTAGGCGTAGGTGTCGTTCTCCAGAACCTTGCTGACCACAATAGAGCCGTCTTCGCCCGAATTAATCGCAATTTGGCGCGCCGGCCAGCTGAGCGTCTTCCTGACAATTTCGACTCCGTGCCGTTGGTCCGGGTTTTCGCCGCTGAGTTTTTCCAACGCTTTGGTCGCCCGCAGAAGCGCTACGCCGCCGCCGGGCAGAATGCCTTCCGCAATCGCCGCGCGGGTCGCGTGCACCGCGTCGTCGATGCGGTCCTTGCGCTCCCGGACTTCGACCTCGGTCGCGCCGCCGACGTGGATTATCGCAACACCGGTTGCCAGCTTCGCGATCCGCTCCCGCAATTTTTCGAGATCGAAATCGGAAGTTGTCTCGTTGATTTGAGCCTTGATTCCATCGATGCGGGCTTTGATATCGGCTTTTGCGCCCGCGCCGTCGACGATCGTGGTATGCTCCTTGTTGATCATTACCTTCTTGGCACGGCCGAGCATGTCGAGGGTAACCTGCTCAAGTCTGATGCCGACATCATTGGAGATCAATTTGCCACTAGTGAGGATGGCAATGTCCTCCAGCATTACTTTACGTTGATCGCCGTACGCGGGCCCTTTCACGGCCGCAACCTTCACGCCGCCGCGCAGCCGGTTGACGACCAGCGTAGCCAATGCTTCGCCCTCGACATCCTCGGCAACGATCAGCAGCGGCTTGCCGGTCCGGACCACCGCCTCCAATACCGGCAGGAACTCCTGCAAGGCCGACAATTTCTTCTCATAGACCAGCACATAGGGTTTCTCCAGCTCCACCACCATCTTGCTCGTGTTGGTCACGAAATACGGCGAGATATAGCCGCGATCGAACTGCATGCCTTCGACGACTTCGAGTTCTGTCCGTAACGCCTTTGCCTGTTCAACTACGATCACCCCGTCGTCGCCGACTCTGTACATCGCTTCGGCAATCAATCGCCCAATCGCCGCATCACCGTTAGCCGAGATCGTGCCGACTTGGGCGATCTCTTCGCTTGCGGTGACTTTCTTTGAATTTCTCTCAAGGTCCGCAAGCACCGCCTTGACCGCGATATCGATGCCGCGCTTGAGGTCCATCGGATTCATCCCCGCTGCCACCGCCTTGGTCCCT
>Ga0207693_10002067_pt1 | contig 17543 bp, 17 predicted proteins | sample LARL81metaG_FD_184347 | JGI IMG/M metagenome (GOLD analysis project Ga0207693, IMG submission 184347) | Corn, switchgrass and miscanthus rhizosphere microbial communities from Kellogg Biological Station, Michigan, USA - LAR L8-1 metaG... | ecosystem: Host-associated > Plants > Roots >...
CCGCGTCTCGTCCGGCACACGAGCGAGCTCCGGCCGGGCGACGATCGGGGCGAGCGTTCCGTCGACGTCGAGCATGATCGCCGCCTCGGCCGGGTTCTCGACCAGCTCATCTAGCAGGGCGTCCGAACCCACGGCCATACGATACGAAGTGTGCTGGTTCTGCTCGCGATCGGCCTCGTCGCCGGTGTCTTCAGCGCACTCTTCGGGGTGGGCGGCGGAATCATCATCGTGCCGCTCCTGGTCGCTCTCGTCGGCTTCGACGGCCGTCGCGCGACCGGGACCTCGCTCGCGGCGATCGGCATCACCGCCGGCGCGGGCGCCGTCGCTTACGGGCTCCACGGCGACGTCAAGCTCGGCTCGGCCGCGCTGATCGGGCTGCCGGCTGCGGTAGGCGCTCTTGGGGGCGTAGCGCTGCAACAGCGGCTTCAGACGCGGACGTTGACGATCGGGTTCTCGCTCCTGCTGGCGGCGGTCGGAATCCGCCTGCTCGTCTGATGGAGATCCTGGCCGCCGTTCTGGGTTTCCTCGGCGGCGTCCTCGCAGGCCTGTTCGGAGTCGGCGGTGGGATCCTGTTCGTGCCGACGCTCGTGCTCGTGCTCGGCCTTGGCCAAGTCCATGCAGAGGCGACGTCGCTCCTCGCGATCCTGCCGGCCGTTGTCGCCGGCGCCTGGCGGCAGCATCGCTACGGAAACGTCGATTGGCGCGCAGCCCTGCTCCTCGGCCTCGGCTCGATCGCCGGCGTCGCCGGCGGCGTCGAGCTAGCCAAGGCGCTGCCCGAGGACGTGCTGCGGCGCCTCTTCGCCGTCTTCATGCTTGCGGTCGCCGCCAGCCTGGCCTGGCGTGCCGTGCGGATGAAACCGGCCTATCCTAGGGCTGATGACTCGGCCTGACGAAGTCTGGATCCCGCTCGTCGACGAGCCGATCGGCACGATCGTCGCGCAAATTCAGGCCGAGCAGGCCGAGATCGGTGAGCTCGTCGATTCGCCGCAGAGGTTGCTCGCGTTCAAGACCTTCGCGTACATCCGGGTCGGTCTCGTCCTCGGCGAGCTGCTCGTGGAGAACGACATCGAGCCGTACAACGGCTCCGGGACCTGGATCGAGCAGTTGCTCAGCAATCCCGAGTACAGGGCGCGGGTGGTCGAGGAAGTCAAGACCGTCGCCGAAGAGGTCGCCCGCGACATCCCTCCTGAAGCTCCCGTAGGACCGGATGAGGCCGCGCGAGAACGTTTCCGCGATTTCGCCCGCCGCCGACTCGAACTGAGCTGACAGTTACACCGTTCGCAGGCTGGGCCATAATGGGCACAGCGATGCGGCTTCCGCCTGTTTTGGCGCTTGCGTCTGTCTTGCTGCTCGCCGGCTCGGCGGGGGCGTCGTCACAGGGCTCGCAGGCCGGTGCGACGGCGAGCGCCTACGGGATCAAGGTGGTCGTGCCCAACCAGGCCGGAGCAGTCTCGAGCTCTGTCTCGGCACCGCCGAGCGCGGTCGGTTTCGCGTCCGGTTTCGCCTATCCGAGTGACGGTTCGGTCCTGACGACCGGCCCGGTATCGGTCTCAGCTTCGACCAATGTCGGGACGAACGCGCGCGCGATCGCTTCGAGCTCGGTCAGCTCGCTCTCGCTCTTCGGCGGTGAGGTCACTGCGTCCAATATCACCGGCCACGCCAACGCGTCGACGAGCGGTCAGAGCGCGACCGGGAGCCTCGCGGGCGCTGCCGTTACCGGGCTCACGGTCGGCGGCGTCGCGCAGGGAGCGGGGGCCAATGGACGGGTGGCGCTCGGTGATTGGGGCTACGCGATCACGCTCGAGCAGGCCGAGGTTCAGGCTCCGGCCGGCAAGACACCGAGCTACCGCGGTTACGTCACCGGCCTCGACATCCACCTCACGGCCGATCACGGCGGGCTTCCGGCGGGTAGCGAGATCCTCGTCGGCTACGCCGAGTCGTGGGCTCAGGCCGGGACGCCTCCGCCGGTCCTCCCGCCCGCTCCGGGCAAGGCGACCGTGAAGCCGAAGAAGTCCAAGGCCAAGACGCCGGCGTCGAAGACCGGCAACCCGCAGGGACTCGGACAGGCGTTCAAGATCCCGTTCGGGCTCCAGCCCCCGCTGACTGCGGGCGGCTATGTCTTCCCGGTCTACGGGCCACACAACTTCATCGACACCTTCGGGGCCTTCCGCGGCGACGTGCCCGGAAACTGGCACCACGGCGACGACATCTTCGCGCCCCTTGGCGCGCCGGTGCTCGCCTGCGCGGACGGCACTGTCTTCTCGATCGGCTGGAACAACGTCGGCGGCAACCGCCTCTGGCTGCGGGACAGCCAGGGGAACGAGTTCTACTACGCGCATCTCTCCGCGTACTCGCCCGCGGCCAAGGACGGCAACCGCGTCAAGGCGGGTGAGGTGGTCGGCTTCATCGGCAACACGGGAGACGCGGAGGGAACTGCCTACCACCTGCACTTCGAGATTCACCCGGTCGCGTTTCTCTCGCTCGGCTACGACGGAGCCGTCGACCCGACGCCTTACCTGGAGGCCTGGCAGCACCAGAAGGATCTTTACCTCGCCCAGGTCGCCGGCTACCTGCCGGGCGTCGCCGGCACGGCGCCGAAGCCGGGAGCGATCCTGCTTCAGGCCAGCGACATCTCCCAGGCCAACGGCCTCGACCCGGCCTCGTTGAGGCGCGTCTTCTTCACACCGCTGAGCGAAAGCGAAGGCGGCCGTCTCGCGACCGCCAGCACGCTGTTCGGTTCTCAGCCCTAGTGATCCTTACAAGCGGGCGGCTACGAGCCAGAGTTCCCCTGGTAGCCGAACTCATCCTCTTCTCCGAACACGCTTTCCTTCAGCCACCGGCGCGCGTCGGCGCCGGTCATCGGGTTGAAGAGGAAGATCCCGATCGCGATCCCTGAGACCAGCAGCAGGTTGCGGCCCTTGTGGCTCGGCCCCTTCTGGATCCGGTCGGCTGCGTTGCGGAGGTCGTCGATCGCCGAGCGCAGGTTGTCACGGATGTCCTTGTCCGAAGCGACTCGGACGGCCTTGCCGCTGACGCCGCGCGGTCCCATCAGCTCGTCGTACACGCCGCGGGCCGCGAAGAACGCGTTCTTCAGGTTGTCGCGGAACTCTTCGTCCTTGATCGCGCGTTCGACGTACGGCTTCACGTCCGAGACGCGTTCCCTTGTCTTCGCCATTCCAGCATTCCTTTCGCTCGCTTCGCGGATTCTCTACCCCGCGGAAACTAACGGCTAAACAGGGGACGCTGCTTGGCGGTCGGCTACAACCGCCGCTGGACGAGGCGCGACGGCCACGCCGTCGAAGGCCGCCGAGAGCACGTCGTCGAGGGTATCGGCGAGCACAAACCCGAGCTCCTGGCGGGTTTCCTTGGGGAGCTCTTCGAGGTCCGGCTCGTTCTCATGCGGGATGATCACCCGCTTGATCCCGGCGCGTTGGGCCGCCAGCGTCTTCTCGCGGACGCCGCCGATCGGTAGCACCTGACCCGTCAGTGTGATCTCGCCGGTCATGGCGACCTCGTCGGAAACCGGCACCCCGCGCACGAGCGAGACGATCGCGGTCGCCATCGTGATCCCGGCCGACGGCCCGTCCTTCGGGATCGCCCCGGCCGGGATATGCAGGTGGACGTCGTGGTCGGCGAACCAGGTCGGATCGAGCCCGAGCTGGACGGCGTGCGATCGCACCCACGAGTGCGCGGCCGTCGCGGACTCCTGCATGACGTCGCCGAGCTGGCCCGTGACGGTCAGGTGGCCCTTGCCGGGATAGGCCGTTGCCTCGATGAAGAGGATGTCGCCGCCGACCGCGGTGACGGCGAGGCCTGTGGCGACGCCGGGGTCGGAGGTTCGCTTACGCACCTCGCCGGAGAAGCGGCGCGGCCCGAGCCACTTGCGCACCCGCTTCTCGTCGATCCGGATCTTCGTCTTTCTACCCTCGGCCACCTCGCGGGCGGCCTTGCGGCAGAGGTCGGCGATCCGGCGCTCGAGGTTTCGGACGCCGGCCTCGCGGGTGTATTCGCGCGCGACCAGCCTCAGCGCGTTGTCGGTGATCGAGACCTGCGCCGGGCCGAGCCCATGCGCCTCGACCTGCTTCGGGACCAGGTACTTGCGTGCGATCCCGAACTTCTCGTCGTCCGTGTAGCCAGAGAGCGAGATCACATCCATCCGGTCGAGCAAGGGGCTCGGGATCGTCTCCAGCTGGTTCGCGGTGCAGATGAACAGCACCTTCGAGAGGTCGTAGGGGAGGTCGAGGTAGTGGTCGCGGAACGTCTTGTTCTGTTCGGGGTCGAGCACCTCGAGCATGGCGCTCGCCGGATCGCCGCGGAAGTCGGCGCCCATCTTGTCGATCTCGTCGATCAGCATCACCGGGTTGCTCGACTCGGCGTCGCGGATCGCGCGGATGATCGTCCCGGGCATGGCGCCGATGTACGTGCGCCGGTGGCCGCGGATCTCGGCCTCGTCGCGCACGCCGCCGACCGAGATGCGCGTGAACTTGCGCTCGAGCGTCCGCGCGATCGACTGGCCGAGCGAGGTCTTGCCGACCCCGGGCGGCCCGACGAGACAAAGGATCTGGCCGGAGGCGTCGTTACGGAGCTTCGAGACCGCCAGGTGCTCGATGATCCGCTCCTTCACCTTCTCGAGGTCGAAGTGGTCCTCGTCCAGGATCTCGCGTGCGCGCTCGAGATCGAGGTTGTCCTGCGTGGTCTTGTTCCAGGGCAGCGTCGCGATCCAGTCGAGGTACGTGCGGATGACGCCGTATTCCGCTGCCGCCGACGGCAGCTTCTCGAGGCGGGCGAGCTCCCGGTCGACGGCCTTTCTGACGTCGTCCGGTAGCTCGAGCTCGGCGAGCCGTTCGCGCAGCTCGTTCACCTCGGCCTGCTCGGCGTCGCCTTCGCCCAGCTCGTCCTGGATCGCCTTCAGCTGCTGCCGCAGGAAGTACTCGCGCTGGCCCTTCTCCATCTCGGACTGGACCTGCGACTGGATCTTCGAGCCGAGCTCGACGACCTCGAGCTCGCGGTTCAGGATCACCGAGATCTCGCGCAGCCGGGTGCCGACGTCGGTCAGCTCGAGCAGGTGCTGTTTCTCGTCGGTCTTGATCCGCAGGGTCGAGGCGACGAGATATGAGAGCGCGCTCGGCTCGTCGACGTTCGCCGCCGCGATCTCGAGCTCGTCGGGCAGGTAGGGGACTAAGGCGATCACGCGCCCGAAGAGGGTCTGCACGTTGCGGACGAGGGCCTCGACCTCCGGCGTCTCCTCGCCCTCGTCCGGTACCTCCTCGAACCGGCCCAGCAGGTAGGGATCGTCGCCGACGTGGTCTTCGATCCGGATCCGGCGCACGCCCTGAACGAGGATCCGCAGCGTTCCGTCGGGGACGCGGATCATCTTGTGGATGACGGCTGCGGTCCCGACCTCGTAGAGGTCGTCCCAGCCGGGCTGCTCGGCCTCCGGGTTCTTGACGGTCACGAGCGCCACCAGGCGCTCGCCGTCGACGGCGTCCTCGATCAGCTTGATCGAGCGATCCTGGCCGATCGCGAGCGGCGTCATCGACTGTGGGAAGACGACCGTCTCCTTCAGCGGCAGGACCGGCAGCTCGTCCGGAAGCTCGAGCTCCTCGATCCGCTCCTCGGTCAGCAGCTCGCTCACTTGCTCCGCCCGATCTTGATCGAGACCTTCTCGTGTGCTGGCTCGCGCTCGGCGATCGGCATCGTCACGGTGAGCAGGCCGCGCTTGTACTCGGCGCGGGCGCCTGCGGGATCGACCTGCTCGGCGAACTGGATCCGCCGCTGGAAAGGCCCGTGCTCGATCTCCATGTGGAAGAAGCGGCCGCGCCAGGCGGGTGACCGCGAGCCGGCGACGACGAGCGCCTGGTCGTCGGCGAAGATCCGCAGGGTCTCGGAGTCGACGCCGGCAAGCTCGACCACCACCCTGTACTCGGGTGGGTCGTCAGTTCGGATCACGTCGACCTGTGGCCGGAACCCGCGGCGCAGGCCCGAGAAGCGAGGGACTTGCCAGAGCTCGTCGATCAGCTCCTGGACCTCGCTCTGCAGGCGATCGAGATGGTCTTTCTTTCCGGGCACGATCCTTAAGGGTAGAACGGCTGTCCCACCTGCGGCGATTCCCTTCAGGTCCGGCGTGGGGGTCGGCGATCGCTAGCTTTGTCGCTGAGGGCTTGATGGAGCGCTGGACGCGAGTGGTGCTGCGGTTTCGCTGGCCGATTCTCACCGGCTGGCTCGTCGTGCTTCTCGTCGGCGCCTTCGCGTTTACACACCTGAGCTCACTGCTCTCGAACGAGTTCTCGGTTCCGGGAACCGACTCGGAGCGGGCGAGGACGATTCTCGAGCGCCACTTTGGCGATCGCAGCGACGGCGCGTTCACTGTCGTCTTCCGGCTCCGCGACGGCGTCGACCGCGCCGTTTACGTGCGACTGCAGCGCGATGTCGACCGCGCGGCTCGCGTCGTCCCGGACTCGACGCCGCGGCGGCTCGTCCCGGCGGGGCGCAACATCATCTACGGGGACATCGTCTCGACGCTCAGCCTCGCCAAGGCCAAGGGCTACACCGACGACCTCTACCGCGCGCTGCCGCACGGCGGCGGCGTCCAGTCCTACGTGACCGGACAGGCCGCGATCCAGCACGACCTCGACCCGATCTTTTCCAAGGATCTGCGGAAGGGCGAGATGATCGCCTTGCCGATCGCGGTGCTCGTCCTGCTCGCGGTCTTCGGCCTGTCCGTCGCAGTGACGATGCCGTTCATCTTCGCCGCCTGCACGGTGATGGCGACGCTGGCCGGGGTCTACGTCTACGCGCATTTCCTGACCACCGCGACCTATGTGACCAACCTCGTCTTCCTGATCGGCCTGGGGATCGCGATCGACTACTCGCTGCTCGTGATCTATCGCTTTCGGGAGGAGTTGCTCCGCGGCGGCGACGTCGAGGCGGCGATCGTCCGGACGATGCAGACCGCCGGCCGTGCGGTCGTCTTCTCCGGTGCCACGGTCGCGATCGGGCTCGCGCTGCTCCTGTTCATCCCGCTTCCGTTCGTACGCTCGATCGGCGTCGGCGGCTTCCTGATTCCGCTGACCTCGATTGCGGCGGCGCTGACGCTGCAGCCGGCTCTGCTATCGCTCTATGGCAGGCGCGGCGTAGCGCGGATTCCTCTTCTGCCGAAGCGGTTTCGCGCCGAGGAGGACACCGGCTTCTGGCACCGGCTCGCGACCGCGATCATGCGGCGGCCGCTCGCGTTCCTCGGCGGCGGGGCGGTGTTGCTCGTGGCGGCTGCGATTCCGGTCTTCGGGCTGCAGCTGACGCCGGGTTCGGCCTCCGGGATCCCGCAGTTTCCGCAGTCGGTGCAGGGCTTCGGCGTGCTCAAGCATTCGATCGGCCCGGGAGCGATCTCGCCGACCCAGGTCGTCGTCGATTCCGGGCGGCCGGGAGGCGTGCACGAGCCTCGCGTGCAGGCGGCGATCGGACGTCTCGCCGGCGGGATCAGGGCCGACCACGAGACGGCCTCGCTACGGGTGGCGCCGCGGCAGCCGTTCGTCGACCCGAGCGGCCGCTACGAGGAGCTGATCATCGCGGGCCGTGACGAGTACGGCTCCGAGGCGGCGCAGAGCTTCGTCCATCGCCTCCGCGGGAAGCTCGTTCCCGCGGCTGGGTTTCCGAGCGGCATCCGGGTGCTCGCCGGCGGCGGCCCGCCCCAGGGCGTCGACTTTCTCGACCAGGCTTACCGCTACTTCCCCTGGCTCGTCGCCGCGGTGCTCGTGCTGACCTACTTCCTGCTGATGCGCGCCTTCCGCTCGGCCCTGCTGCCGCTGAAGGCGGTGATCCTGAACCTGCTCTCGGTCGCCGCGGCCTACGGGATGCTCGTCGTCGTCTTCAAGTGGGGCGTCGGCCACGACGTGCTCGGGCTCTACCAGATCGGCCAGATCGAAGGCTGGATCCCGATCTTCCTGTTCGCGATGCTGTTCGGGCTCTCGATGGACTACGAAGTTTTCCTGGTCACGCGCATGCGGGAGGAGTGGGATCGCGGCCGCGACAACCGCGAAGCGGTCGCCTACGGGCTCGAGCGCACCGGCCGGATCGTGACCGCGGCTGCGATCGTCATGGTCGCCGCCTTCTCGGGCTTCGTCGCCGGTCGCATCGTCGGCCTGCAGGAGTTCGGGATTGGGCTCGCGGTTGCGATCTTCCTCGATGCGACGCTGGTGCGTGCGGTGCTCGTCCCGTCGCTGATGGCGTTGTTCGGCCGTTACAACTGGTGGCTGCCCGGGCCGCTCGCGCGGGTCGTGCGGGTGCCGGAGTCGCCGCTGGAGCAGCCTCGGCGGCCGGCTCTCCGGCCCGCGGGCCGCTAGGCAATTACGATCTGCCCGCGATGAAGGGCGTCATCCTGGCCGGCGGCACCGGCTCCCGGCTCCATCCGCTGACGCGGATCACGAACAAGCACCTGCTGCCGATTCACGACCGGCCGATGGTCAACTTCGCGATCGAGGCGCTCGTCAACGCCGGGATCGACGAGCTGATGCTGGTCACCGGCGGGACGCACGCGGGCGAGTTCTTTCGCCTGCTTGGAAACGGCCACGAGCACGGGATCGACCGCCTCTTCTACGCCTACCAGGAGGAGGCCGGCGGGATCGCCGAGGCGCTCGGGCTGGCGGAACGGTTCGGGGCCGGCGCCCGGATCTGCGTCATGCTCGCCGACAACGTGCTCGAGGGCTCGCTCCGACCCGCGGTCGAGAACTTCGCAAAGCAGGAGAGCGGGGCGCGGATCCTCCTTTCGCAGGTCGAGGAGGTCGAGCACCTGCAGCATCTCGGGGTGCCCGAGCTGAACGGTGACGGCCGCGTCGTCCGGATCGTCGAGAAGCCAGCCGACCCGCCGAGCAAGTTCGCCGTCACCGGGATCTACTTCTACGACGAGTCCGTCTGGGACGTGATCCCGACCCTGAAGCCCTCCGGCCGCGGCGAGCTCGAGATCACCGACGTGAACAACTGGTACGTCGACCAGGGAACGATGGAGTACGACGTGCTCGACGGGTTCTGGGGCGACGCGGGCGAGTCGATCGACGCCTACTACGAGGTCAACGACTTCGTGCGCGCTAACGGGGCAAACAAGAAGTGATCGATGGGGTTGAGGTGGTGCCCCTGCGCAAGTTCGAGGATGAGCGCGGCTGGTTCATGGAGCTGCGGCGCGAGAGTGAGTTGCCCGCGCCGACCAGGCAGACGAACGTCTCGTTCTCGCGGAAGGGCGTTATCCGGGGGCTGCACTACCACGCGCGCGGTCAAAACGACCTCTTCGTTTGTCTCCACGGGATCGCCCGTGTCGTGGTGCTCGATCGCGAGAGCGGGGAGACGTTCACGATCGACATCGGCGACGACAACCCGGTGGCGGTGTGGATTCCCGGCCGGCACGCCCACGGCTTCGAGGCTCTGACCGATCTGCTCTTTTGCTACCACGTGACCAAGGAGTACGACCCAACCGATCCGGACGAGCACGAGATCGCCTGGGACGATTCGCGCGTCAAGCACCTCTGGAGTACGCAATCGCCGATCCTGTCGAGCCGGGACGAGGCCGCAGCGTCCTAGTCACCGGCGCGGGCGGCCAGCTCGGGCACGCGCTCGTCGAGGCGTTCGCCGGTGACGATCTCGTCGCGCTGACCCACGCCGACTGGGACGTGAGCATCCCGCCGCCGGCCGGGGTCGGGCCAGCCGACCTCGTTCTGCACGCTGCCGCCTGGACCGACGTCGACGGCGCCGAGGACGACCCCCAAGGCGTGGCCGCGATCAACGTCGGCGGGACGAAGCACGCCGCCGAGCTCGGCCCGATCGTCTACTACTCGAGCGACTACGTCTTTGACGGGCAGAAGCGCTCGCCCTACATCGAGTCTGACGCGCCGAACCCGCTCTCGGCCTACGGGCGCTCGAAGGCCTACGGCGAGGCCGCGGCGGGCGAGCAGGCGTGGATCGTCCGTTCGTCCTGGCTGTTCGGGCCGACGGGACACAACTTCGTGCGGACGCTGCTGCGGCTCGGCGCCGAGCGGGACGAGGTCTCGGTCGTCGACGACCAGGTGGGGTGCCCGACGTACGTCGGGCATCTCGCGGCGGCGACGCGCGAGGTCATCGACCTACCCCAAGGGATCTGGCACGTCGCCGCCGACGGCGAGTGCACGTGGGCCGAGTTTGCGCAGGCGATCTTCGAGGAGGCGAAGCTCGAATGCCAGGTCGTGCCGATCACGACCGCCGAGCTCAGACGTCCCGCGGTGCGGCCCGCCTACTCGGTCCTGCGCAGCGAGAAGCCGGACGCGCCACGCCTGCCGCACTGGCGCGAAGGCTTGCGGGAGTGCCTCACCCGCTTGCACAGCCGGTAGCTGTCGACGCCTTCTCGCGACGGTGCCGTTGCGGTCCGCGCAGTGGACTGTCCACCCGAACTGCCGCAAACGGACATGGAAACTGCACCAAGACTGTGACGTTTCATCCCCAGAACACGTCTGGTCAAGACCAAACAGGCTTCGAACCTTCGTCCACTAGGCTTCCGCCGATGCGAATCCTCGTCACCGGCGGCGCCGGCTTCATCGGCTCGCACTGCGCAAAGCGGCTCGCCGCCGGAGGCGACGAGGTCGTCGTGCTCGACAGGCTCACCTACTCCGGCAACCGGGCCAACCTCGAGGGGGCGGACGTCGAGTTCGTCCTGGGCGACATCTCCGACCGCGATGCTGTCGGCGGCGCGGCCGAGGGCTGCGCCGCGATTCTCAACTTCGCGGCCGAGACGCACGTCGACCGCTCGATCTTCGGCGCCGCCGAGTTCATCGAGACCGACGTTCTCGGCACCTACGTCCTGCTCGACTACGCACGCGAACACGGCATCCGCTTTGTCCAGGTCTCGACCGACGAGGTCTACGGCGATGTGTCCGAAGGTGTCTCGTCGAAAGAGGACGATCCGCTCCGCCCGTCGAGCCCGTATGCCGCCTCCAAGGCGGGCGGCGACCTGCAGGTGCTGGCCGCAGTTCGCACCTACGGCGTCAACGCCTCGATCACCCGCGGCTCGAACACGTATGGGCCGAACCAGTATCCCGAGAAGATCATTCCGCTTTTCATCACGAATGCTCTCGACGGCGAGTCGCTCCCGGTCTACGGCGACGGTCGTCAGAGCCGCGACTGGCTGCATGTAGAGGATCACTGCGCCGGGGTCGAGCTCGTCCTCCGGGAAGGCGAGCCCGGCGGCGTCTACAACGTCGGCGGCGGCGAGGAGGTCGAGAACCGCGACCTCACTACCCGCATTCTCGAGTTGACGGGCACCGACGAGTCGCTGGTCCGCCACGTCGAGGACCGGCCCGGGCACGACCGGCGCTACTCGCTCGATACCTCCAGGCTGCGCTCCCTCGGTTGGGAGCCGACGCATACGCTCGCCGACGGTCTCCCCGAGACGGTCGCCTGGTATCGCGACAACCGCGACTGGTGGGCGCCGATCAAGTCGGGGGAGTACCTCGAGTACTACCGTCGGCAATACGCGGCGCGGCTCAGCTAGCAGCGCTCGGCGCGCTTGATCGCGTCCTTGGGCTCGTGCCGGTGGGGCTCGAGCTGCTGAGCTCGCTCTAGATAAGGAACCGCCTCGCTGCAGCTGCCCAACTGGAGCAGCGTGTAGCCGAGGTTGTAGTTGGCATAGGCCTCATTCGGGAAGCCGACCCCGCTCAGCTTGGCGACCGCTTGCTGCAGCAGAGGCAGGGCGCCTGCGTAGTCGCCGGCCTGCATCTTGGTGAAGCCCGCGTCGTTCAGCGCCGAGCCGCTGAGCGAGCTGGAGGCTGGGGCCGGCGGCGGCGGGGATGTCGTCGTCGGCGCGGTGACCGTCGTTTGGACCGTGCTCCCCTGATTTGTGACCGTGACCGTTCTCGGCTGCGCAGGCGGCGCGGCCTTCGACTTGCCGTTCTCGTTCGTGAGCACGATTGCGGCGATCGCGGCGCCGACCGCGCCGAGCGCGAGCAGCGCGGCGAGGGCGGGCCAGCGACTACGCCGAGCTCGCCGCCGTGTGACAGGAGAGAGCACCGACAGCGGCGGCGCAGCCGGAGGGGTGGCAGCAAACGAGCGGGTGGCTCCGGCGGCCTCCGCGAGCGCGGCCCGCAGCGCCGCCACGAACTCGGAGGCCGTCTCGAAACGCTCCGCCGGGTCCTTCGCCAGCGCCTGGCGGAAGACAGCGTCGAGCTCCTCCGGCAGGCCCTTGGAGATCTCGGCGATCGACGGCACCGGCGCGTTGACGTGCGCCGCGGCCTCGGCGGTGATCGACTCGCTCACGAATGGCCGCCGCCCACTGAGCAGCTCGAAGGCGACGACCGCAAGCGCGTAGCGGTCGCTCGCGGGCGTCGCCCGCTCGCCCTGCGCCTGCTCGGGTGAGAGATAGCCGGCGGTGCCGAGCACCGTGCCGGTCATCGTCAAAGAGTCCGTGCCCGCGGCGCTCGCGATCCCGAAGTCCGCAACGTGGATGGTGCCGTTTCGGTCGAGCATGAGATTCGCCGGCTTGACGTCGCGGTGGACGACTCCGTGGCGATGGGCGGCATCGAGAGCGGCCGCAGCCTGCTCGAGCCACTCGAGCGACTGCCCGACCTCCTGCGCCCCGTCCTTCTGGATCCGTTCCTCGAGCGAGCCGCCGCTGAGGTACTCCATGACGATGAACGGCCGCTCCGCGTGCTCGCCGACGTCGAACACGGTCACGATGTTCGGCTCGCCGGAGAGCCTGGCCGCGGCGAGGGCCTCGCGCGTGAAGCGGCCCCGCACAGCGTCGTCGCGCGAGTAGCGCTCGGCGAGCAGCTTGACGGCGACGGCGCGGCCGAGGACCGAGTCGGTGGCGCGATAGACCTCGCCCATGCCTCCGAGCGCGATGCGCTTGGGCGAGCGGTAGCGAGGCGGCAGGATGTCCGTGTCGACCGGCATGCGAAAAAACAGAATGCCCAGCCGGTTCACTGCCCGCGCCGATGAACCCGAAAACGCGTGCTCAGGGCGAGATTAGGAGGCTGTAAAGGATTGCCAGGGCCGCTTCGCGAATGCGCTACCCTCGACCCGTTCCGGGGTCCCGCGGCATGTCCATTCGCCCCTTCGCCATAGTCCTCGTTGCCGCGCTCGGCCTGGCCGGCGCGGGTCCGGGCGGCTCGACGACGGCGCCGCCGGTGATCCGCTCACAGCCGACGTTCTTCATCACCGGCCACGGTTGGGGTCACGGCCTCGGCATGGGCCAGTACGGGGCCTTTGGCTACGCCCAGCACGGCTGGACGTACGACCGGATCATCAAGCACTACTACACCGGCACCACCATCGGCCAAGCGCCGGTCAGCCGGGTCCGCGTCCTGCTCGTCGACAGCGCGAAGCAGGTCACGATCTCGTCGAAGCTCCCGTTTCAGGTTGTCGACGCCACCGGCTCGAAGCACGCCCTGAACGCTGGAAGCCTCACGGTTGGGCCCGGCTACAAGTACACAGATCCGACGAATTTGCAGGCCAAGCCGACCGTGTTGCCCTACCCGCTCGAGTTCAGGGCGGGTGCGACGGCGCTGGCGCTGAACGGGCGCGGCTACCGCGGTTCCCTGCGCGTCCTCAAGCTTTCGGCGACGAAGGTTCGGATCGTCAACGTCGTCGATCTCGATCTCTACCTCCGCGGCGTCGTTCCCTCCGAGATGCCGAAGAGTTGGGCCTCGGAAGCACTAAAGGCCCAGGCCGTAGCTGCGCGCTCGTATGCGCTGTCTCACCTGCACCCCTCGAACGGCGGCTTCGACCTCTACTCGGACACCCGCGACCAGGTCTACCTCGGGATCCCGCACGAAGCGCCGTCGACCACCGCGGCGGTCAACGCGACCGCCGGCCAGGTCGCTCTCTACAAAGGCAAGGTCGCGAGCACGTACTTCTTCTCCACCTCAGGTGGGCGAACGGCGTCCATCCAGGATCTCTATCCGGACTCGCCCCCGGTTCCCTATCTCGTCTCCGTTCCGGACCCGTACGACACGATCTCGCCGTACCACGACTGGGGCCCGTACCGGTACACGGCGCGGAAGCTCGCCCGCGGCCTCAAGTCGCCCGGCAAGCTGCTCGACGTCCAGACCGTCGCCGCCTCGTCCGGCCGGGTGCAGAGCGTCGTCGCGACCGGCTCGAAGGGCCAGGTGACGGCGACAGGGAGCGAGGTTCGCTCCGCACTTGGGCTCCGGTCGACCTGGTTCCAGGTCGGCGTGCTCGCCCTCGGCGCCCCGTCGACCCCGCTCACGTACGGCACGAAGACCGCGCTGAGCGGTACTGCTCGCGGCTGCACTTCGGTTCAGCTGCAGCAGCTCGATCCTGACGGCTGGAAGACGGTCTCGACGCTCACCCCGCGCGGCGGGGCGGTGGCTCCGAAAGTGAGGCCGAGCCAGTCGAGCCAGTTCCGGCTCGTCGTCGGCACGATTGCGAGCGACCCGGTTCCGGTCGCGGTCGCGCCGTCCGTCCGGCTGCGCGCCCCCGCCGATCTCACCGGCTTCTGGGGCACCGTCAAGCCGCGCACGGCTGGGGCGACGGTGACGATTCAGCGTCAGGCCGGGTCAGCCTGGCGCGCGATCGCACGGGTGAAGACGACTGCTCAGGGTCGGTTCACGCTCTCACGCCCCATGACGCCGGGGACCTACAGGGCGAGGGTCTCGACCAAAGGCTTTGCCCCCGGCTTCTCGAAGCCGGTCAGCCTCTAGGAGGTTTTCGTGTTTGGAGGGACTGTCCCCGAACGGGGACTGTCCCTGAAGCCGCCCCGGCGCCCGAACCGTTTTGGGGACAGACCCCTGGCGGAGTCAGTCCCTCGAGGGCCCGAGCAGCTCTTCGTCCGGGACTTCCCGGATCTGACGCGCGGGCGAGCCGACCACGACCGCCCGCGGAGCCACGTCTCGGGTGACGATCGCGCCGGCGCCGACGAAGGCCTCCTCACCGATCTCGATCCCGGGTAGGAGAACCGCGGCGCCGCCGATGCGGGCGCCGCGCCTGATTGTCGGGCCCTTGATCAGCTCGCGCCGCTTCTCGGTGCGTCCCATGTAGTTGTCGTTCGTCGTCGTCACACACGGGGCAATGAAGACGTCGTCCTCGAGCGTCGAGTAAGCGGTGATGTAGGCGTGAGCCTGGATCTTGGTCAGGGCGCCGACCGTGGTGTCGTTCTCGACGAGCGAGCCACGGCCGATGACGACGTCGGCGCCGATCTCGACCCGCTCGCGAACGCAGGCCTGGTCGCCGACGATCACGCGCTCGCCGAGCTTCGTGCCGGCGAAGACGACCGCGCCGGTCGAGACGATCGTGCCGGCGCCGAGCTCGAGCGGTGGCAGCGGCTCCCGCTTCGCGGTCGAGCGCGGCGACAGTGTTGGCTGCTTGCCGACTACGGCGTAGTCGAGGATCTCGCAGCCGTCCCCGATCACCGTGCCGGGGTAGACGACGGCTGTCTCGGCGACGGAATAGCTCAAGCGGGCGTCTGCTCCAGCGAGGCCTGCAGCTGCTCAAGCGCCCGCACGACCGCCACGCCGTCGCGCGCCGCCGCAAGCGGGTCGCCCTCGCCGGCGACGAGGCGCAGGAAATGCTCGCATTCGAGCCGCAGCGGCTCGTCGTTCGGGAGCTTCGGGCTGTAGATGTCGCCGGTCCTGGTCATCCACTCGCCGTAGGTCTCCGCCCGCTCGACCGGTCCCTTGTCGTAGATCGTCAGCTTGCGGTCGAGCTCCATGTCGTCGAAGACGGCCATCTTGTCGCGGCCGACGACCGTGATCCGCCGCATCTTGTGCGGATCGAGCCAGGAGAGGTGCATGTGCGCGACCTTGCCGGAGGGGAAGCGCAGGTAGCAAAAGACGACGTCCTCGACGCCTTCCGTGAGGAAGGACTCGCCTCGCGCCCAGGCCTCGGTCGGCTCCTCCTCCAGCAGGTGCAAGATCACTGAGAGGTCGTGGACCCCGAGCGACCAGAGCGCGTTCTCGTCCTTGCGGATCTGGCCGAGGTTTTGGCGGTTCCCGTAGACGTAGAGAACGTCGCCGAGCTCGCCGGAGCGGATCAGCTCCTTCAGGCGAATGACGCCAGGGTGGTAGAGCAGGAGGTGGCCCGGCATCAGCACGCGGCCGTGCTCCTCGGCACTCGCGACGAGCTCCTCGACCTCGCCGCCGGTCAGCGCCGGCGGCTTCTCGACGAGCACGTGCTTGCCCGCTTCGAGCGCGCGCTTCGCGAGCTCCGCGTGCGTCACGACCGGCGTCGCCACGATCACCGCCTCCAGCGAGTCGTCGGCGAGCATCTCGTCAAAGTCGGCCGTCAAGCGCGCCTCCGGATAGCGCGAAGCGAAGCGCTCCCGCTGCTCATCCGAGAGGTCGCAGAGCCAGGCCAGCTCGGCGAGCTCGTCGAAGTTCCGCGCGAGATTCGGGCCCCAGTAGCCGAGGCCAGCGAGGCCGACTTTCGTCACGGCGGGAGACTAGCCAGCACCTCGGCGATCCGCTCGGAGGCGTGACCGTCGCCGTAGAGCTGCGGGCGCTTGTCGGGCATATGGGCGCTCGCGACGGCTGCTGCGATCGCGTCCGGATCGTTGTCCACCAGGACGTTCGCCTTCACCGCGACCGTGTCGGTCCACTCGGTGGTGTCGCGCAGCGTTACGCACGGCACCCCGTGCCAGTACGCCTCCTTCTGGAGCCCGCCTGAGTCTGTGGCGATCACGCGGGCCTGTGAAGCGAGCGCCGTGAAGTCGAGGTACCCGAGCGGCCTGAGCAGTCTGGCGTTCTGCGGGGCTTCGAGGCCCGCGTCCTCGAGCACCTTGCGAGTCCGTGGATGAACCGGGAAGACGACCTGTTCATCGAGGCGGCGGAGGCCCTCGAGGATTCGCTCGAGCCGCTCCGGCACGGCATTGGCCTCGCGATGCACCGTCGTGACGACGAACGCACGAGGCTCGAGGTCGAGCGCGTCGAGCACGTGCGACCGTCGCGCGGCGAGGGGCGCGAGCTGGAGCGTCGCGTCGAGCATCACGTCGCCGACGACCTCGCGCCGGCCCGGGACGCCCTCGGTCGCGAGCGTCTCCGCCGCGTGGTCGTCGGGGGCGAAGAGAATCGCCGCCAGCCGGTCGACCTCGATGCGGTTCCGCTCCTCGGGCATCGCCAGGTCGCCGCTGCGGAGCCCTGCCTCGACGTGCGCCTGCCGGACTCCGGTGTCGTTGGCCGCGAGCGCGCCGGACAGTGTCGAGTTCGTGTCGCCGAAGACGAGCACGGCGTCCGGGCCCTCGGTGCCGATCGCGTTGCGGATCCCGGCCCGCATCGGCGCGGTGTCGGCGGTGTGCAGATCGAGCCGGTAGCGGGGCTCCGGGAGCCCCAGCTCGTCGAAGAAGACCTGCGACAACTCGGGATCGTAGTGCTGCCCCGTGTGCAGGACGATCTCGTCGATTCCGTGATCACGAAGCGCAACGGAGAGGGGCGCCGACTTGACAAACTGAGGGCGGTTTCCGACGACCGAGAGAACCTTCAAGGCGTTGGTACCCTAGGCGCCCTTCGGGCCGTTAGCTCAGTTGGTAGAGCAGGGGACTCTTAATCCCAAGGTCGAAGGTTCGAATCCTTCACGGCCCA
>Ga0207693_10002068_pt1 | contig 17538 bp, 22 predicted proteins | sample LARL81metaG_FD_184347 | JGI IMG/M metagenome (GOLD analysis project Ga0207693, IMG submission 184347) | Corn, switchgrass and miscanthus rhizosphere microbial communities from Kellogg Biological Station, Michigan, USA - LAR L8-1 metaG... | ecosystem: Host-associated > Plants > Roots >...
CTGGGTGAGGATCCCGCCGAGCAGCGGTCCGACGGCTGTGGCGCCGCCGATCGTCGCTCCCCAGATGCCCAGCGCAGTGCCGCGCTCGCGGCCGTGGAACTCCTGGGCCAGCAGCGCCAGCGAGGTGGAGAACATGATCGCCCCGCCGACGCCCTGGGCTGCGCGCGCGATGATCAAAAACAGCGCGCTCGGCGCCAACGCGCACAGCAGCGACGTGAACGCGAACAGGGCCAGGCCGATCGAGAACAGCAGGCGGCGGCCGAACAGGTCCGCGAGCGTCCCGGTGGTCAGCAGGAGCGACGCCAGTGTCAGCGCGTATGCGTCGATCACCCACTGGATGTCGGAGAAGTTGGCTTTCAGATCGGTCGCGATCTTCGGCAGCGCGACGTTCACGATCGTGATGTCCAGCAGCAGCATGAACGTCCCGACGCAGACGACGATCAGCGTCCACCACTTACGTTCCATAAGTGGTTGATGCTAACGCGGACTCAGGCGCGGCCGTACACCGGGATCGTGGCGCCGCTGGTGACGGCCGCGTCCGGCGAAAGAAGGTGCGAGATCACGGTCGCGATCTCGGCGGGTTTGACCCAGCGGTCGTGGTCGGCGTTGGGCATCGACGCACGGTTGGCGGGCGTGTCGATCACGCTCGGCAGGATCACGTTGCAGCGGATGCCGTCGTCCTTGTACTCGACGGCGACCGCCTGCGAGAACGCGATTACCGCGGCCTTGGAGGCGATGTAGCCGGCGGCCCCCTTGAACGGTTGCAGCGCCGCACGCGTGCCCACGCACACGATCGCGCCGCCGCCGTTGGCGAGCATCTCCTTCAAGGCGGCCTGAGTCATCAGGTACGTCGGCCGGAGGTTGAGCCGGAACTGCTTTTCGAACTCGTCCACCGACGTCTCGTCGACGCGCGCGCCCATTGCAAACCCACCGACCAGGTTGACCAGGCCGCCCAGCGGCGCGCCGTCGGAGGCGGCGGCAGCGGACACAATCGTCTGCACTTCCACCGGGTCGGTTACGTCAGCGCGGACCAGCTCGAGCCCCGGCCGGCGCTCGACGCGTTCGAGTTCGCGCTCGACGATCCAGGGGACCACGACGCGCCAGCCGTCGTCGAGCAGCCGCGTAACGACAGCGGCTCCCAGGCCGCCGGTTCCGCCAGTGACGATTGCAGTGTGCTCCACCGTGTGCCGTCCGCTCGTCACTTTATCTTCGTCGCGTATGGAAGTCCGGCAATTTGCGGACGGTTGTGATGTTGGACAGGCGCTGCTCGTGCTCGAGGCGGAGGTCTGCACGCATCGCGACGGCAGCGAATATCTCAAGGCGCTGATGGGCGACCGCACCGGAACGGTGCCGGCGCTGATCTGGGATGAGCTCGCGCGGGCGCGCGAGGTGTGCCGCGCCGGCGAAGTGGTCTACGTCAGCGGACGCTACGCAATCCACCCTCGCTTCGGACCACAGCTGGCCGTCAACACGGTGCGCGCCGCGCTCGACGGCGAGTTCGAGCCCGACGAGCTGTTCGACGGTCCACCACGTGCGCCCGAGCACATGGAGTCCGATCTGCGCGAGCTGATCGCCACCGTCCAGGACCGACACCTGCGACGGCTGCTGTCGGTTGTGTTCGGAGAGCGGTCCGCGATCTGGGCCAGCTACCGAGAGGCGCCCGCCGCCAAGCGCTACCACCAGGCGTACCGCCACGGCCTGCTCGAGCATTCGCTGACCGTCGCCCAGGCGGTCGGCGCGATCTCAGCGACGTTCCCCGGGATCGACCGTGATGTCGCTGTCACCGGCGCCCTGTTACACGACATCGGCAAGCTCGACGCATATGAAGTGCATGGCGCGCAGATCTCGATGTCCGACGAAGGCCGCCTGTACGGGGAGATTCCACTGGGCTACTACCGGATCAGGCGCACGATCGAGCACCTCGACGGCTTCCCGACGGCGCTCGCGCAGGCAGTGCTTCACATCATCCTCAGCCACCACGGGTCGCTCGAGCACGGCAGCCCCGTCGTTCCTTGCACGCGCGAGGCGACGCTCGTGCACATGATCGACAACCTCGGAGGCCGGCTGGGGAGCTTCGACCGGCTGGAGAAGCAACTGCCCGCGGGTGAGCTCTGGTCGGCGTATGACAAGGCGCTCGGCGGCGGCGCCTATTTTGCTTCGCGCTCCGCTCAGGCCGAGCGCGAAGCCGCGTAGCCAGTCGGGCGACGCGGGCGCTGCGCGGGCCGCGCCAGCGCGCGGCGGATGCTCACGGCCGCCAGCGGCGTCAGCAAGACGGTGGCCAGGGCCTCGACGGCGATCGCGATGTCGATCACGGTCCTGTAGCCGCCCTCGGAGAAGCCAAACAGGGTCCCGGTCTCGCTGATGAACAACGCGACGAGCGAGCCGACGGCGATCGCCACGCCCGCCAGCGCCAGAGCGCCGACGGCGGCATTGCCTCGACGGCGGCCGAGCAGCCGTTCGAGCGGCAGCAGCAGGCCAAAGCCCACCACCCCCGCACTGATCGCGTTGAGCAGGAACAGGGTTCCGATCGTCGGGACCGTTGAATAGCCGTTTCCTGAGTACTGCTGGAGGTGGACGGCGCCCACACCCAGAATCGAGAGCGCGCCAAGGAGGCGCGCCGCACGCATAGTCATTTCTTGAACTCCTTGCGTCGCTTGCGCGGTATTTCCCCCTACATAAAGCGACGCCTTTGGGCCGCGAACCTTCCCGGACTAGGGGTTCAGAGCGTCGCGATAACGCGGGAGCAGCGTGCCCCAAGCGTCGTAGTTGCGGTCGCGCCAGGCGTCAGCCCCCGCCCCCAATCGCTCCCAGCCTCGGTGCTCGATCTCGACGCGCGTGGTGGTTTCGCGGATCGCGATGAACCTGATCGCGACCTCGGTGGCGTCGGCTCGGTCGCTGCGGATGTGCCACAGGTACGAGAGCCGCCGCGGTGGCTCAAACGCTGTCACTTCGCCCCAGTCATGCTCTTCGCCCGCCGTGGTCCGCTCGTAGATACGCCCTCCGACGCGGCGCTCGAGCACGACGTCGGCGTCGGCCTGTGCCGACACCGTGTGGCTGCGCGGCCACCAGCTCGAGATCCGCGCGGTCCACACTTCGAACGCGTGGGCGACGGTGCAGTCGACGTCGAACGTGATCCGGATCGGCTCAGTCATCGCTGGAGGTGTTCTCAGCCATGATGCGAAACCGGGTCCCTGCTTCTCCCCACACCTGCAGCAGGTAGGCGCGCACCGCGGCCACGCCCTCCCCCTGCAGGCGGTAGATGCGACGCGTGCCCAGCGGCTGCTCCTCGACGAGCCCGGCCTCCTTGAGCAGGCGCAGGTGTCGAGACACTGCGGGTCTGCTGATCGGCAGCTCGTCGGCGAGCTCCTGCACCGAGCGGCTGCTCCGGCCGAGGAGCTCGACGATCCTGCGGCGATTGGGGTCGCCGAGCGCGTCGAACGGATCGCCCGGGACGTCAGCGAGCGGGCGGCGCGCCGATGAGTCGGGCTCAGGCACCGTCCCACACCATCTCCGGAGCAGCCTCGATCGCCGTGCTCGCCTCGTATGACTTCATCTGCCTCCTCGCGCTCTCGTCGACAATCGGTAACTGTTCAGTTACCGTAACAGAACGGCTACGGTCGCATAACCGTGTCCCCTATCCTCGCTCGGATCGTGCGCCTGCCCGACACCGAGATCGCATCGACGATGTTGTCGCTCCGGCAGGCCACCTCCGACGACGTCGCGTATCTGGCCGCGCTAGCCGCCGACCCGCAGGTCGAGCCGTTTCTGTCGTTCGCCGCCGCCGATGAGGACCGGCTGCTGGCGCTGATCGCGGCCCCGGGTCCGGCACCCAGAAGCGGCGGCCTGCTCCTGATCGAATCCCCGGACGGCAGGGCGCTGGGCGGCCTCGCGCTCACCGTCGCCAACGCCCGCAGCCGAATCTGCGACGTCTCGCGCGTGATGGTTGCACCTGATAGCAGGCGCTCGGGCGTGGCGCTGACGGCGATCTGGCTGGCGTGCCGTCACGCGCTCCACGATCACGGCATGCATCGCATCCAGGCCGAGTGCTACGGGGACAATCCCGCCGCGCATCGCTTGTTCGAGCGTGCCGGGTTCACGCGCGAGGGGACGCGGCGCCGCGCCTACTGGCGCCGTGGCAGCTGGCTCGACGGGGTACTCTTCGGACTCCTCGCTGAGGAGCTCTCGCCGGAGGCGCCGTAGGCAGGTTGAAAGCGGCGTGCGTGTCACGTCGTCCACGCCCTGGCTCCAAAACTGCGCAAATAGCGTTCCCTCGAACCGGCTGTGGCTCCGGCGAAGGACCGCCCAACTACATTTGCTGCGATGGCCAAGGACACAGAAAAGCTGATCCGTCAGCTCTCGCTGATCTCCTATCTGATGGCGGAGCGCCGTCCGGTGACGGCACCCGAGATCCGGCGCGATGTCGAGGGCTACAGCGCGATGAACGAGGATGCGTTCGCGCGGCGCTTCTACGCGGACCGCTCCGAGCTCGAGGCGCTCGGGATCGTGCTGTCTGTGGAGAAGCCAGCAGACGGGCAGGTCGAGCAGGAGACCTACTCGCTTCCGCCGGAGAACTTCCACCTGCCGGCCATCGAGTTCACTGACGCCGAGCTCGCCGCGCTGCGGACCGCCCTACAGCTGCTCGACGGCGAGTTCGCCTACGCCGAGCCCCTGCGTCTCGCCCTCCAGCAGATCTCCTGGGGTCGCCCCAGCCCGCTGCGGGCCCCCGAGCAGCACACAGTCGCGCTGGGCATCACCGGGTCGGCCGGCGGTCACGAGATCTCCCAGCGTCTGGCGAAGATCGAGACCGCGATCTTCCGCCGCAAGACCGTGGTGTTCGACTACTACACGATGGAGCGCGACGACTTCGGCACGCGCCGCGTGGACCCGTACCAGCTGCTCTTCCAGGGAGGACAGTTCTACGTGGTCGGGCGCTCGCACGAACGCGACGCGATCCGCGTCTTCCGCCTCTCGCGCATCCAGGGCAAGGTCGGCTACGCGACCAAGGCAGAGCACGACTTCCAGCGGCCCTCTGAGTTCGACCCTCGGGCGTACGCGCATCGGATCGACTGGCAGTTCGGCGATCCGATCGGCACCGCCGAGGTCTGGATCGGAGGCCGGATCGCGTGGCAGATCGCCCGGCACTTCGGTCGCTACGGGGAGATGCACGCCCCCGACGACGGCGGCGACCGGGTGTTCGTTACCTCATATGCCAACGCGCGCCAGCTGATCGCGTGGGTGCTCGGCCTCGGCGAGCATGCGCGGATCCTGAGCCCGCCGGAGCTGGCAGGGGAGCTGCGCGATCGCGTCGAGCTGCTGATCGAGCGCCACACGGGCGAGCCCCGAGTGGCCGCGCCGGCGAGCCCCTCCGCCGGCCCAGGACCTGAGCAAGCCGAACGTCCCGAGCCCGATTCCGGCAACGGACACCACCCGGATGCAGCGATCCGACCGGAGCGGTTCGCCAGGCTTGTGACGCTGGCAAGCATCCTGATCGACGCCGGGCGCGCCAACCGCCGCCTCGACGCCCGGCAGCTGCGCAAGGAGCTCGGGATCTCCGATCAGGAGCTGCGCGAGGACATCTCCGTGCTCAACGTCGTCAATTTCGGCGCCGGCACGTACGTCTTGTACGCCGAGATCGGGCCCGATGGGATGGTCGAGGTCGATCCCGAGCCGTACGGCGACTCGTTTGCGCGGCCAGCCCGCCTGCTGCCGGTCGAGGCCAAGGCGCTGATCGCCGCAATCGACCTGATCGGCGAGCACATCCCACAGGGGTCGTTGTCGTCGGTGCGCGACAAGGTGGTCGCCGCCCTCGGCGAGGATCCCGTCCACGAGGGCCTGCAGATGTCGGCGCCCGGCGGCGACGACGCCGAGATCGCAGCGGTGGTGTCACGCGCGATCGCCCAGCGCCGACTGCTGTCGTTCGAGTACTACAAGGAGAACGAGGACGAGTTCTCCGTGCGGACGGTCGAGCCGTACGCGCTGATCAACGGCCGCGAGGGCTGGTACGTAGCGAGCTTTGACCCCGCCCGGGACAACGTCCGCCACTTCCGGCTTGACCGGATCAAGTCGGCGTCGGTCAGCGACGAGGCCTTCGAGCCGCGTCCCGACGTCGATCCCGCCGCCGACGTTGACGGCTGGCCTCGCACCGGCGAGGTGCCGGCGTCACAGCGCGCCCGCGTGTGGATATCCCCCGAGCGAGCCCGATGGGCGCGCGAGGAGCGGACCGTCACGGCCGAGCTCGAGGATGGTGCGGTGATCGTCGAGCTCGGGTTTGCCGGAGTCGACTGGCTGGTGCGAGAGGTCTTGAAAGAAGCGGGCGACGCCGTCGTTCTGGCGCCCGAGGATGCGCGCGCTGCGGTGCTTGCAGGCGCCCAGGCCGCGCGTGCGGCGGCCGAGCTCGTTTCGGGCTGAGCGCGAAGCGTGAGCCGGCGCTCGCAGATCACGATGAGCGACGAGGAGGTCGCGGGCTTTCTCGAGGAGCAGCGCGTCGTGATCTGCGCGACCAACGGCCCGCACGGCTGGCCACACCTGATGCCGCTGTGGTACGTCGTGCGCGACGGGGACCTTTGGGCGTGGACCTACGCGAAGTCCCAAAAGGTCCGTAACCTGGATCGCGACCCTCGGGGCACCTTGCAGTTGGAGACCGGTGACGAATACCAGGAGTTACGCGGCGTGATGATCGAAGCGGATGCGAAGATTCACCGCGATCACGAGCTGATCGTCGAGTTCGGCGTCGAGCTGATGCGCCGGTACGCCGCCGGCGCCACTGGACCTGAGGTCATGGACGCGGTGCGCACACAGGCTGCCAAGCGCGTGGCGCTGCAGTTCGTGGCGCGCCGGGTCGCTAGCTGGGACCACCGCAAGCTCGGTGGCGTGTACTGATGCGACCGCTCAAGGGCCTGATCCTGTCGGGTGGCCGCGGGACACGGCTTCGGCCGATCACCTACACCAGTGCGAAGCAGCTAGTCCCAGTGGCCAATAAGCCCGTGTTGTTCTACGGGATTGAGGCGATGGCCCGGGCGGGGATCGAGGAGATCGGGATCATCATCGCCCCGGAGACCGGCGGTGAGGTGCAGGCCGCGACCGGCGACGGCTCGCGGTTCGGGATCCAGATCACGTACATCCTCCAGGACGAACCGCTGGGACTGGCCCACGCGGTGCTTACCGCCGAGCGATTCCTCGACGGGTCGCCGTTCGTCATGTACCTCGGCGACAACCTACTCCAGGGCGGTCTCGACGACCTCGTCGCGGCGTTCCGCTCCAACCAACCCGACGCACTGATCCTGCTGACTCCCGTCGCCGATCCCGAGAACTACGGCGTCGCCGAGCTCGACGGCGACTCGGTCGTGCGGCTAATGGAGAAGCCGGCCAGCCCCAAGACCGACCTGGCCCTCGTCGGCGTCTACATGTTCACCTCCGGCGTGCACGACGCCGCCCGGGCGATCAAGCCATCCGAGCGTGGCGAGCTCGAAATCACCGACGCGATCCAGCACCTCGTCGACCGCAAGCTGCGCGTCGAGCCGCACATCGTTCGCGGGTGGTGGAAGGACACCGGCCGCCTCGAGGACATGCTCGCTGCCAACCGGCTCGTGCTCGACACGATCGACCGACGCATCGACGGTGAGCTGATCGACTCCCAGGTGGACGGTCGCGTGGTGATCGAGGCCGGCGCGCGGCTGGAGCGCTCATCGGTCAGGGGCCCGGCGATCATCGGCGCAGGGGCGCAGCTCACCGACTGCTACGTCGGTCCTTACACGGCGGTCGGCGACGAATGCACGATCGACAGGGCCGAAGTTGAGCACTCGATCCTGCTCGCCGGCTCGTCGGTCCGCGACCTCAACGGGCGCATGGAGTCATCGCTGCTCGGGCGCAACGTCAAGATCTCCCGCGACGATCGCCAGCCGCGCGCGTACCGGTTCCTCGTCGGAGACAACTCCGAGATCTCTATTCAATAAGCGGCTTCTCGCCCCAGAAGACGGCGACCGGATTGCCGTTGAAGTCATCGATCGCAACGTACCCCTCGGACTCGTACAGGCCCTGGGCGTTGCCCTGTCTGGGCCCGGTGTCGAGCCGGGCGACCTCATAGCCAAGCTCGCATGCCTTGTCCTCGAGTACGTGCAGCAACAGCCGCGCGAGACCCGTACCGCGGGCCTCCGGGACGACGTACATCTTCTTGATCTCGCAGATGCGGTCGTCGAGACGCTTGACACCCCCGCAGCAGACCGCGTCGCCGTCGACCGAACCGACGAGGAACGCGCCGGTCGGCGGGCTGAGCTCGGCCTGACCGGCCTTGGGCATGGAGTCGCCGTCGAGCTCGAGCCCGTGGTACATGACGGCGATCTCGTCGCGCATCGCCTGCGCGAGGGCGCCGCCCGGGCCGGAGTCAACGCGGCCGTCGGAGAAAACGACGTTTGGTCTCAAGCGACTCCGAGGACCGACACGAGACCGCTGGGGTCCTCACTGCGTCCGACGTGAATGCGAGGCATCGTCAGGGGCGACGCGCTGGACTCAGTCGTCCCGCCCTGGGTCGTGTAGGCCATCGTGAAACCAGCGTCGTGCACCGCCGCAACCACGCGATCGTCGAAGTAACCGAACGGGTACGCGAAGAAGTACACCGGATGCCCGAGCACCGCGTCGAGCGTCTTGCGCGAGCCGGCCGTCTCGGCCTGGAGCTGCGACGGCGTCAGCAACCGCAGGTCGACGTGGTGCGCGGTGTGATCGCCGACGTCCATCCCGGCGCGATCGAGCTCGCGGATCTGGGATGCGTCCAGGAAGCCCGGCTCGGTCATCCGGCCGGTGATCACGAAGAACGTGGCGACCATGTGCCAGCGCTGGAGGTCGGGCAGGATCGTCCGGACGTCGTCGACGTAGCCGTCGTCGACCGAGATCAGTACGGGCTTTGGCGGCAGCGGCTTGCCGTGGTAGAGCGCGTCGAACAGCTGCGCCTGGCTGATCGTGTGGTAGCCGCCGTCGTGCAGCGCCTTTAGCTCGGCGGCGAAGTTGGCGGGGTCGACGATCAGGTCGGGCTGGCCGACTGCGGGCATCGTGTGCACGCGGTGGTAGGTCAGCACCGGTACGTGCGCGGTCCGGATCGGAGCGCCGCGGGGCGGTTCGAGCGTCGCGACCGACCGCCTGACAGGCACGGTTCGCTTCGCCCGGGAACGGCGGGTGGCGCTGCCCTCCCTCCGGGCATGGGCAGTCGAAGAGGTCGAATGGCTGCTGCCGCCGCATCCCACGAGTGCCGGCGCCAGGAGCAGCGCCGCAACGCTGCTGATCAGCGCGAACCTGCTCACCGATGCCAAGGCTAACGGTCGGTGGAGCGACGTTCCGACGAAGCTCGTGAGAGTTTTCCGACGACGCGTCGGTACGCTGCGGTGCGATGGCCGACGCGTCGACCGAGGTCCGCGAACGCCTGCTGAAGGCGTGGGAAGGCGAGATCGTCGCCGGCGGTGTATACGAACTGATTGCGCGGCGGATGCCGGACCGGGAGGCCGACATCCTCCGGCGCATGGCCTCGGCTGAGGGCGAGCATCGCCGTCGCCTCGAGCAGCGGATGCAGGAGCTCGGGATCGAGCGTCCCGATCCTGCGAGCGTGGGCCTGCCGCTGTGGTTGCGCCTGCAAGCGCGGATTGCTCCCGTCGACCGACTGCTGGCCGCGCGCGAGGCGGCCGAGGACGGCGAGGTCGGCGATCTCTACAAGCGCCCGACCGGCGACGCGGCGACCGACAAGCTGCTGCACGAGATACGCAGGGAGGAGCGCTCGCACTCGCGCGCCGTGCAGGAGCTTCGGTCATCGAACGGCGACAAGGGCCGCGACCCCAATCCGGTCGCGCCGGGCGTCCAGGACCAGCTTCAGCGGATCCTCGGGCGCGAGAAATGGCATCAGACCGGAGGCGGCTGGATCTCCGGCGCCATCTACGGCGCCAACGACGGCCTTGCCGCGGTGTTCGGGATCGTCGCCGGCGTATCGGGCGCCACCGGCGGCTCCTCGTTCGTGCTCACTGCGGGCCTGTCGGGAGCCGTGGCCTCCGCCCTGTCGATGGCCACGGGCGCCTTCCTCGCCGAACGCTCCGAGGCCGAGGTGATCGAGGCCAATGTCGAGCGCGAGCGCCAAGAGATCGCCGAGCACCCCGATGAGGAGCGCCAGGAACTGTCGCTCTTCTACCAGCTGAAGGGCGTCGACGAGCGAACCGCCGACGAGCTGGCCGAGCGGGTTTCGCAGAACCCCGAGGCGATGCTGCAGACACTGGCCGTCGAGGAATTCGGCGCCTCACCCCACGGAGCGGACGGCGACAACGCCGTGCAGGCGGCCGCAGCCGCCGGGATCTCCACCGGGCTAGGCGCAATCGTGCCCGTGATCCCGTTCATCTTCACGACCGGCACGGTCGCGATCGTGATCGCGGCGGTGATCTCGCTGGTCGCGCACTTCCTGGTCGGCGCGGCGAAGTCGCTGGTGACGCTGCGCAGCTGGTGGTCGGCGGGATTGGAGATGACGCTCGCCGGGGTGATCGTGGGCGGTGCGACCTACATCGTGGGGCTGGCGCTGCCGACCTGAGCCGTTTGGCGGAGTCGGGCGAGCTCGGCTCGGAGCGCCGCGACGTCTGCCTCCAGCGCGCGGACCCGGGCCTCGAGGTCGCCGTCGGCTCGGGCCGGGGTGGCCGTGTGCGCGGTCGGTACGGGCGCGGTTGGAGGCGCAGGAGCGGGCGTGCTGACGATTTCGCCGGAATCCGCGTGCTCCCCGGAGCCCCCGAGCAGCTGCTCGAAGCGATCCTCCTTCTGGCCGGGGCGGCGACCGAGGCGCCGGACGTAGCCGCGGTCGGCCAGGACCGACAGCACGTGCTCGACATCCGACAGCGAGGCGATCGAAGCCATCCGATCGCTGCGTGCCTTGAGCTCTCCAGGAGTCTGCGGACCGCGTAGCAGCAGGACGGCTAGCACGGCCAGCTCCTCGCGACCGAGGCCGAGCCCCTCCTCGGCCAGGTGGCGGTACTTGGTGGCCCGGCTGCTGTGCCCGCTGGCCAGGCGCGCGAGCCCGTATTTGGTCAGCCGATCGGCGGCCTGGCGGACGGTGGCCTCGTCGTACGCGGTGACGGGATCGCGGTTGGTCGACTGGTTGCATGCCAGGCGGAGTGCGTTGAGCGACAGCGGGTACTGATCGGGTGTCGTCCAGCGCTTCTCGATCAGGCAGCCGAGGACGCGCTGCTCGGGCGGCGTGAGCTCGTCGAAATGCACGCGCCGAGGATAACCCGCGCCGGGTTCACGCGACCCCGGGGGCGCTGGCAGAATGGGCGCGTGGCGAGCGTCGCCTCGAAGCTCCAGATCAAGCCGGGGCAATCGGTGTGCGTGATCGGGCGCCCGCGGGGCGTCGCGCTCGACCTGGGGCAGGAGGTTTCGCTCGCGCGGGACCCCGCCGAGTCCGATGCGGTGATCGTCTATTGCACCGATAGCACGGACGTCGCACGGCTCTCAGAGCCCCTGCTGGCCGCGGCCCGGCGCGACGCGCTGACCTGGGTGAGCTACCCGAAGGCGGGCCAGCTCGGGACCGATCTCAACCGCGACAAGCTGGCGGCTCTGCTTCAGACCAAAGGGGTGCGGCCGGTGCGCCAGATCGCGATCGACGACGTCTGGTCGGCGCTGCGGCTGCGCCCGGCCTGACCATGATCACCACCGAGGAAGCTAGGCAGCTGGCGCTGGGGCTGCCGGACGCGGTCGAGCAGGACCACCATGGGCGGCCGTCGTTTCGGGTGATGAAGCGGATCTTCGCGACCCTCTGGGACGAGCGGCATATGAACGTGATGCTCGACGAGCCCGGGATCATGACCGCAGTCGCCGACCACCCGGGTGAGTGCAGCGAGGTGTATTGGGGCAAGCGGCTGGCGGCGGTCCGGGTCGATCTCGACGCCGCGGCACCGGCGCTGTTGCGCTCGTTGCTCGAGGACGCCTGGGAGGCCAAGCGCGCCGGGCGTACTGGGCGCTGACGCCGGGTGCTTCCCCAAGCGGGGCAAACCGCACACGCATTCGCCTGACGGCCGAGGGTGTGTTATTTGCCCTGCATACCGGTGGAAATCGCACAAACCGCCGGCTCGTCTTCGGTGCATGTGCGATTTCCCCCGCCCCCGATTCAGTTGACCTGTCGAGGGTTTGTCATGCCCCGGCCGGCGCCGGTCGCAATCGCCAGCGCCACGCTCCTGATCGTCGCCGGAATCCCATTCTGGGGTGTGAAGTTCGTCTCGGTCAACGCCAGCGTGCTGCCCACCACGACGACGGCGCGGCAGGTCGACGACGCACGCAGGTCGGGCTGCGCGAGGAGCCCGGGCCAGGACGGGCCGTCTCAATGCCGCGGCCGTCGGGCATGACGAGGCCGCTGCGCGTGTGGCTTAGCGCAGGGAGATACCCGAGATCACACTCGGGACGTCGCCGGTGGCGGTCACGCGCGGGGACGGATTGCCAGCAACGGCGCTGACGCAGTAGGCGCGGTTTGCCTTCGTCTGCTCGCGATACGGGGCCGGGAGCGAGCTAATCCGGAGGAGGCGGTCGCAGGCGTCAAGCGCAGCTCGGTGCCGGCCAGTCCAGTATGCGGCGATCGAGTATTCGAACAAGAGTCCCCATTCGTACATCCAGCGATACACGAACAGCGTGTCGTCCGAAACCGGAATGCTGATCCCGCGCCGGGCGAACACGTGAGCGGAATGATGCAGCCCGCGGGCTCTGAGCATCCAGGCGAGCTCATACAGCGGCTCAGCCCGGCTCGGACGGCTCTCCCACGCCTCCAGTAGGGCCGCCAAAGCACCCTCATGATTGCCGGCGAGCTCGCTGAGCACACCGACTTGGTATCGGGAATAGAAGACCTCCTCCTCCCATCCCCCCAACGAGGCACGGCGGCGGTACAGCTCGATGGCCTCCTTGGGCCGATCAAGGTCACGGTACGTCTGAGCCAGGTAGAACACCGACCGGGCATCCTCCGGGTTGCGCTCGAGCTCTTTGGACAACAGCGCCACGTCTCGCTGGAACTTCGCGGCGCGGGTTCCCCCATCATGGTGATGGTGAATCAGAATCCCATCGAGCTTCTCCGTCCGGTCGCTGCCGTCAGTGGCGATGTACTCATGCGTTGCGCCCACAAACCGCCACCGGCGATCGCCGCGCACCAGACGCTTGATCCAGTACTCGGGATTCTCCGCGTGCTTGAGTAGGTAGGAATCAGCCGTAATTGTGCTTTTGTGTACCTGGCTGTAAGAAACGGTCATATCAGCGTCTATCAGTAAGAGATAGTCAGCCTTTCCGAAGGCCCGCTCCATGAGCTCCGTGCGGTTGTGGCCGAAGTTGACCCAGTCACACTGATGGAGCTCTCCCGGGATGCCGTCGAGCGCGTCGACGATCAGCTCCCTCGTTCGGTCGCTGGAGCCGGTGTCACAGATCACCCACGTCTGAATCAGGCCGCGCACCGACCGAAGGCAGCGCTCAATCACGGCCGCCTCGTCTCGGACAATCATGCAGAGACAGATCGAGGTCATCTAGGCTGCCCGGATTGTGCCGGAGTTTGCGAGCGCCGACTAGCTGTGCGAAGGGTCATCCCGCTCGCCTTGGCGGCCCTGGCCGGTGCCGGGGCCATGGCCTTGATCGCCGTGATCGCGGGGCTCTGGAACGGCAGGAGCAAACCGGTAATCCTCAACACCGAGCGGGTCGAACGCTCGATCGAGGGGTCGATCTTGGCTCAACGGCATCTCGCCTCGATGGTTAGCTGCCCCGTAAACATCGTGCAGAAGGCCGGCGGCGTGTTCGACTGTCAGGCGACCGTGCGCGGCCGCCGGTTCCGGGTCGTCGTGACCGAGACTGACAGCAACGGCCACGTCACTTACGTCGTGACCTAGCGTCGCTCGGCCGATGACGGGATCGCGGCGCGAGCCGGTGCGCAGTCGGATGTAGATCAACGGTTCTCGCGAACCAGGGCCCAGTTGCGGACGCCAGAGTTGAGACAGAGCGCGCTGCTCAGCGCTGCGCGGTGGGAGCGCAAGCGCTCACGACGGGACCTTGGGGTCCTGCTGGACCATCGGCGCCGGTCCCGCTCACGCGTCCGCCCCTGCAGGTGAGCTCGACCGGGCCCTGCAGTCCTGCGGGCGCCGCCGGGACCGTCCGGCCGGCGTTGAGCGGGGATGCGAGCGCCGATCGGTGCTGCCGCTGGGTGCTCGCAGCGTGTGTCGTCGCGATCGCGACCAGCAGCACCGAGGCCACCGCGATGATCGCGGCCAGCCGGACATGCCAGGGTTTGACGAATGTGGTCTGCGAGGGCTGCATGGGCTTCCTTGCCTGCTCGGGCAACTACAGAAGGGATCGGCGGCGCGCGACGCTACTTGAGCAACGCGACGGCTAACGGACGGGCGTGATTGCGCCGGTCTCGACGAGTCTGCGAGCAGCCGACGCCGATGGGTCGTAGGTCTCGACCTGGACGTTCGAGCCGGGAAACGCAAAGTAGACGCTGGTGGGCCGCGCTCTGTTGTAGAAGCCGAGTCCGCCGGGCACGTTCACCGTAACCGCCCCGGGCTGCCCCGCCGCAGCGCGCACCGCCGCTGCCGCATCGGGCACGACGTAGGTTCCAACCGTCAAGAAGTCCGGCAGCGGCGAGCCAACCTTCGCCCCGCCCGTGAGATACCGAACGTAGACCCGGCCGTCCGGACTCCTCGTCAGTTCGTACGTCGCGCCTACTCTTGGTCCGGCCCAGTACACCGGATGTCCGAGCAGACCCGGCAGCGCCCTCAGCGTGGTGACCGACACCGCCTGGACGGTTGTGCCACTAGTCGTCGGAATGCGAGATCTCGAGGAACCTCCGCTGGTCGACGAACCAGAGCTGGCCAGGAGGATCGCCGCGGCCACGCTCGCCGCCGCCACGACCGCCGCGAGCAAGAGCATGACCGGCCTGCTCCGAACCTGTCGTATTGCACCGATTCGTTCAACCACGTGCGACATCGTATTCGCCCGAGCCGACTGCTCAAATCAGCAGCCGCCCGCCGTTACGCGGGGTCGAGTACTTCAGAGCGATCAGGTTCGCGGTCACGTAGGGGATCCGGTGCTGCTCATGCCATTCGGTCGGGAAGTAGGTCACGACCCGAGAGACCTGAAAGGCCGCCTTGATTTGGGGGACGAAGGCGCGGTACTGCCGCTCGGTGTAGTACCAGAACGAGTTCTCGTTGTAGAAGGCCGCGTGCGTTGGATCCTGAAACGCACCCCTGCCATCGCTGCTGGGAGTCTGCGAGAGCAGGAGGCCGCCGGGCGCAAGCGCCCGGTAGAGCTCGTTGATCAGGGCGACCTTGTCCGCAACGTGCTCGAGGAAGTCAACGGCTCGAATAACTCCGACTGAGTCGTCATCCACCGGCATCCGGTCCGGGAGCGTTGCGATGATGTCGACGTCCTCGCTGGGATACTGGTCGACGCCCAGATACCGCGGTGGCCGGTTGTGCGCGGCGCCCAGGTCGAGTGCGAACAGACCCTCGCGGGCCGCCCACGCAAGCGCGTTGGCTTCGATGTACCTGTCGTACAGAGCGACCGTCTCCTGTTGGATGAACGCGTTCGTGTCCGGGTCAGTCTGTGTATTCCTGGGGTGCATACGCTGCAGGTACAGGCACTTGTCGATCAGGTGAAAGTCGCCAACCTGATACAGCTTGCACATCAGGTCCTGGTCATCGAGAACGTGGCGAGTCGGGTCGTAACCGCCGACCCGCTCGTAGGCGTCGCGGTCGTACGCGCGCACATGATTCGGGGCGAACCAGATATACGACACGTTGTGCGGCGTGGGGCCCATCGCCTGGACGTACTGGACGTCGCGTCCGTCGACATTGCTGTCGTGGTACACCCAGCCGTTAGAGACGTCGAAGCGCGAGTCGTCGCGAGACCCGTCCTCGAGAATCTGCGCCGTGTGGCTGTAGACGAGGGAAACACCGGGGTTCTCGTCAAACGCGCGAGCGATCTCGGCTAGAGCGTCTGACGCGAGGATGTCGTCGTGGTCGAGCTCCACGAGCACTGCCCCCTGCGCTTCGGCACAGGCGCGGTGCTTGGCAGCACCGACCCCGCTGATCGAGTCGTCGACGACGATCCGTAGCCGCGGGTCGTCACGCGCCGGACGCCAGCGTGCCCCTGAATTGAGCAGTACGACCCACTCCCAGTCCTCCCAAGTCTGTGCCACGAGGCTGTCGAAACACTCATCCAGGAACCGTGGATGGTGCGTGACGGTAAAGACGCTGACCCGGGGCCCGCTGCTCATCGGCGTCAGCCCGCTCGTCGTCTTACGGTGCCTTGACGGTCGACAGACGCTTGTCGAGCGCAATCGCGCGAGCCCGCGCCTGCGCTGCCTTGCTCTTGTCGCCAAGGCGTCCGTAAACGAAACTTTCGCGCAGGTACGCCGTCGCGGCCTTTGGGTTGATCGAAGTGATCTGCTTGTACAACGCCAACGCCGCGTGAGGATCTTTCCGCTCGAGCAGGATCGCCTTGTTGTACATGGCCGGTGTGTACCTGGGATCGATTGCAAGCGCCTTGGCGTAAGCGCTAAGAGCGGAGGCCGGCTGGTTCTGGATCTGGGCCAGGAGGCCGAGGTTGTACCACGCAAGCTTGTTCCTCGGACTGATCACGAGAACGTTGCGGAACGTGGTCTCGGCCGCTTGGTACTGCTTCGCGTTCGCCTGCGCAATTCCGGCCGTCAGAAGGGCTCCAGCCGACCTGGCTGTCCCGGCGGCATTCGCCGACGATGACCCGCTGGACGACTTGTGATCGCTGCCTCCCGAGCCACACCCGGCTATCGCCAAGCACGCCGCAGTCAGCAATGCGATCACCGCCGGACGAAGGCGCCGACTGAAACGTGCAGCTGTGTCTGACATTCGGGAAGGATGTGTGAATTTACTGTGCACAGATGACCCAGGCAGTAATCGAATTTGCGGGTACCGATGACGAGGACGTGACGTAGTAGGTGACCGTCCAGCCGTTTGCGGCAGGGAATGAGTCATTCAATGCCACTCCATTCGAGAGCGTGTCTGCTCCGCCCCCGCCGACGGCAGTGGTGCTGCCCGGACACGTGACGGACTGTGTAGCAGAAGCTCCCGGTGCAGTTGGCCCAGCGAGCGAGTTGCTCGTCGCGGTGAATGTGCGGGGTGCACCCTGGACGCCCTGCGGCCCCTGAGGGCCGGTCCCACCTTGGGTTCCGGCGGCGCCTTGGAAACCCTGGGGCCCCTGCGTGCCTGTGGCGCCCGTAGCCCCGGTCGTCCCTTGGAATCCCCGCAGGCCCTGCACACCCTGTGTGCCGGTGGCGCCTGTGGTTCCCTGGGCTCCTGTAGCGCCCGTGGCGCCTGCAGCGCCTGTGATTCCTTGGAAGCCTTGCGGCCCGGCGGCGCCCTGCACGCCGGCTGCTCCTTGGGCTCCCGTGGGTCCTTGGGCGCCGGTCGTGCCCTGCGCGCCGGTCGCGCCCGTAGCGCCCGTCGTCCCTTGGAATCCCTGGAATCCCCTCGTGCCCTGCGCACCCTGTGTGCCGGTGGCGCCTGCAGTTCCCTGGGCTCCAGTAGC
>Ga0207693_10002069_pt1 | contig 17536 bp, 13 predicted proteins | sample LARL81metaG_FD_184347 | JGI IMG/M metagenome (GOLD analysis project Ga0207693, IMG submission 184347) | Corn, switchgrass and miscanthus rhizosphere microbial communities from Kellogg Biological Station, Michigan, USA - LAR L8-1 metaG... | ecosystem: Host-associated > Plants > Roots >...
TGTCTGGCAATTGCGAAGCGACGCCTGGTGCAGGCTGGAGGAGGCGTCCGACCGACTCACCAAGCCGACCACGAACGGCGAGCTCAAGGAAGAGTACGTCACGATCTGCCGAGACCTGCTCGCCACGCTGACACCGCTGGAACCGTACTGGGCCTACCCGGGCACGCCGCAGTTCTCCCGCGTGCAGCGGCTGTTCACGGCGGGCAGCTACGACAAGTTCGCCCACGCCGTCGCGCGGATCAATCGCGCGCTCACGACCGAGTGGTACCGCACCGGTGATGTCGAGCACGCCGGGCTGGACGAACACGACATGTTCGGGGCCGACCCACGTCAGCTCGAGCACCAGCCCGTCACGAAGCGCGATCAGCCGTACTTCGAAGTGCTGGTCGTCGAGTCGATGACCGAGGCTCAGGAGCGCGCACTGCGCAAGGAGGTCCGCAGCTGGCGTCGCCCCGACGACGAGTTCGTCTACGAGCTCGTTGTTGTCGCATCCGGCGACGAGGCGCTCATCGCGGCCCGGCTCAACGTCAATCTGCAGGCCGTCGTCATCCGCCGCCGGTTCTCCCACCAGTCGACCCGCGACCTGTCGGCGCTGTCGGAATTCGTCGACACCAAGATCTCCAACGAGCTCGACGACCACAAGTCGCCAGACGAGCGCGCCGAGATCCTGGCCAAGTCGCTGGCGAGGCTGCGTCCCGAGCTCGACCTGTACCTGATGACCGAGATCGAGGTCGAGGACATCGCAGGCCGGCTCGGCCAGCATTTCCGCCGAGTGTTCCACGCCCGCGAAGGCGTCCTGGAGCTGCACCTGTCGATCCTGCAGGGCGTGGCAGAGCGCTATCGCACCCCCGTTCTTCTCCGCGCTCAAGCAATACAGTCACCGCCCGACCGGCGTCTTCCACGCACTGCCCATCTCACAGGGCAAGTCGATCGTCAATTCCCACTGGATCAAAGACATGGTGGGCTTCTACGGGCTCGACGTGTTCATGGCCGAAACCTCTGCCACCTGCGGCGGATTGGACTCGCTGCTCGAGCCCACCGGACCATTGCGCGATGCGCAGAAGCTGGCCGCCGAGGCGTACGGCTCGCGGCACACGTACTTCGTCACCAACGGCACGTCGACCGCAAACAAGATCGTCACCCAGTCACTGGTCGCGCCTGGTGACATCGTGCTGCTCGACCGCAACTGCCACCAGTCGCACCACTACGGGATGATGCTGGCCGGCGCGGAGGTCATGTATCTGGAGGCCTATCCGCTCCCGGCGTACTCGATGTACGGCGCGGTGCCGCTGCGCGAGGTCAAATCGAGACTGTTGGCGCTCAAGCGGGCGGGCAAGCTGGACCGCGTCAAGATGATGTCGCTGACCAACTGCACATTCGACGGCGTCGTCTACGACGTTCAGCGCGTGATGGAGGAGTGCCTGGCCATCAAGCCGGATCTGGTGTTTCTCTGGGACGAGGCATGGTTCGCGTTCGCCCGATTCCACCCCGTGTACCGCAATCGGACCGCGATGACCGCGGCCAAACTTCTGCGAGACAAGTTGGGCGACAACGAATACAAGCGTGAATTCGAAACACGGCTGGCCACCGACAACCAGCCGACCGACGGGGAGCTGCTCGAGCGTCGGCTGGTTCCGGACCCGGCCAAGGCCAGGGTGCGGGTGTATGCCACCCAGTCGACCCACAAGACGCTGACGTCGCTGCGGCAGGGCTCGATGATCCACGTCTACGACCAGGACTTCGACCAGAAGGTGGCCGAGCCGTTCCACGAGGCCTACATGGCCCACACGTCGACGTCGCCGAACTACCAGATCCTCGCGTCGCTGGATCTCGGCCGCAGGCAGGTCGCGCTGGAAGGCGTCGAGCTGGTGCAGCGCCAGATCGAGAACGCCATGCAGCTGCGCGACGCGATCGACAACCATCCCCTGCTGAGCCGCTACATGGCGTGCCTGCGGACGTCGGACCTGATCCCGGACGAGTTCCGCCCGTCGGGCATCGCACAGCCGCTGCGCTCCGGGCTGCGCAACATGATGGCGGCATGGGACTCCGACGAGTTCGTCCTCGACCCCTCGCGCATCACGCTGTCCATAGGCAGAACCGGCTACGACGGGGACACCTTCAAGCGCGAGCAGTTGATGGATCGTCACGGCGTGCAGATCAACAAGACGTCACGCAACACGGTGTTGTTCATGACCAACATCGGCACGACCCGCAGCTCGGTGGCGTTCCTGGTCGAGGTGCTGGTGAAGATCGCCCGTGAGCTCGACGAGCGCATCTCGGAGATGGGGCTTGGCGAGCGCAGTCGGTTCGAGCAGAGGGTGCGACGGCTGACGGCGCGCGCGTCGGTACAGCCCGACTTCAGCGGCTTTCACCCCGTGTTCCGCAACCACAGCAGCATCGAGGCTGTGCCGGAAGGCACAGGAGAGGGTGACGTCCGGCGCGCGTTCTACCTGTCCTACAACGACGCCAACTGTGAGTACCTGAGCGGCGACGAGATCTTCGAGAAGCTGGACGCCGGCATCGACGTGGTTTCGGCGACGTTCGTGACGCCCTACCCGCCTGGCTTCCCGGTGCTGGTGCCAGGGCAGGTGTTCAGTCGCGAGATCCTGACATTCATCCGCGACCTCGACACCCCCGAGGTCCACGGCTACCAGCCCGATTTCGGCTACCGGGTGTACACGGAAAAGGCGATCGAGATGTGCCGGCCCACGGACACCCCGGTCACAAACGGGCATGTGCCGGTTCCGGCCGATCCGCCGGAACCGGCGCCTACGGTGGACACGAGCGAGCCCTCCACGCGAAAGACAGGAACGAAGCGGTCCGGAAAGCCGCCGGAGCCGGCGCAGATGTCCTAACGAGCCGTAGCGTGCAGCTGGTCGAGCTCACTCCTGGCGGAGCGCTCGACCAACAGCGGGACGTAGTCGCGCAACGGTCTGCCGTCGAACCTGGCGTGCACATCGTGCACGACGCGCTCGACTGTGGATTGCGAAATCGCGGGGTAGCGACTGGTCAGACGCCCGACCACCTGGTCGATGACCGTCTGTTCACTCAACTCGATCACACCCAGAGTTTGGCTCCCGTTCACCCGACGGTCAACTTGGGCAGGCGACGACAACTGGCAGACAAGGCCATCATGGGCTCGGCGGGGTGAACTGACTCAGCGTCAGCTCCGCACCCTGCGGGTCGCGAATCAGCGCGGTCTTTGCCCACTCGGTGTCTTCCGACGAAATCAATACGGCACCAAGCTTTTCGGCCGTCGCCGCCGAGTCGTCGCGTGACGCGACGGAGAAGGTGACGTGCCAGTGATCCTGGCCATTCGTCAGTGGCGCCAGCCAGGCGATGGCGTCGGCGAAGCCGGGCGGGGCGGAGATGCTCTCCTGCCGTTCCCTGATTCCGGGGTCGACGGTGGCGGCGAGATGGTCACCATAGCCGGGTCGCCGGATCATCGTCGCGAACCCGAGTTCGTCGAACTCCCAACCGAACAGCCGCGCATAGAACCCGATGGCTGCCGACGCGTCGCCGGTGTGCAGGTCGCTGAAGTTCCAGCTGCCGGGTGCGTTGGTGAGTTGGGCGCCCAGCCGCCGTCGTGGCTGCCACAGGCGGAAGCGTGCGCCCAGCGGATCGACGCAGCCCGCCAGCCGACCGCCCGGACCGGCGTCGACGGGCCCCAGAGTGACGGTGCCACCCGCCGCACGCACGGAGGCCGCCGCAGCGTCGGCGTCGGCCGCCGCGATGTAGGTGTGCCACTCAACTGGCGTATCGCCCTGCGTAGGCCCGATCGCCGCCACGTCGGCGCCGTCGAGAGAAGCGATCAAGTACCTTCCTGGCGCGTCGGCAGGCACGGCGTCGGAGAACGTCCACCCGAACAGTCTCGCGTAGAAGTGACACGCGGCGTCCACGTCGGGTTGTTCGGTGTCAACCCAGCACGGCACCCCTTCGGGGTAGCTGCGTTCATCGGTCATTGGCGTCGACTTTTCTTTATTTCCAAAGTGATGCGAACTATTGTTATGTCGTCATATGTTGATATTTGTCCGTGCTGACAAACTCTGCTCCCACTCTCTCAGGTGGTCAGAGCGACAGAGGAGTTGATCGACGATGCGAGCATCAGAGGCCAAGGCCGGCTCGGGTTGTAATTGTCATTGCAATGCATGCGAAGGTGGCCACCACTGCGGCAACCCGCCGAACTGCAACATCAGAAGGTAGCCACCCGGCGGTCGCGACCGCCTTACTGAACGAAATAGCGCGGAGCGCCCGCTTCGCCGTGTTTGCGCGCCTCTTGCGGGCACACATCGCCGGTTAACCCTGCGTCACCCGGGGTATTTCTCCTGCGTAAATAAGCGTGGGAGGTGTGAGGCGATGACGACGACAACCCCCAAGTACATGGCGGTGCAGGCGGCCGCACTGCTGGTTGCGGGCGGGTTCCTCGTGATCGGTGTCCTGGGCTTCATCCCGGGCGCGACCACCGACTACGACCTCCTCGAATGGTCCGGACACCATTCCGGTGCGAAGCTCTTCGGGATATTCGCCATCTCCGGCCTACACAACATAGTGCACCTGGTATCCGGGGTCGTCGGCTTCGCGCTGGCCCGCACCTATGCCGCGTCGCGCGCCTACTTCCTCGGGGGAGGCTTGGTCTACCTGGCACTGTGGCTGCACGGACTGTTCATGAACCAGGGCAGCCGCGCCAACCTCCTGCCCGTCAACGGAGCAGACAACTGGCTGCATTTCGGCCTCGCCATCGGCATGGTGCTGCTCGGCCTCACCCTCGCCGGTCAGCGCGACCCGACCAAGCGGCGTCCCAGGACCCGCAAGCAGGCTCGCTGAAGCCGGCGAAAAGGCAACGGCGCATGAGGGTTTGGCTCGGCCGGCTTCCGCTGTCCAGTTAGCGCTATATAGCGCGAGGAGACGCAAAAGTTCCCGACACGCCGAAAAACGTGACTTTTGCGTCTCGCCAGTCAGACGATCGACAGCGCGATGCCGTCCAGGATGTCGTGCTCGCTGACCACCAGCTCGTCGATGGCCGCCCTGCTACCCAGTGCATACGCGAGTTCCTCGACGATGATCGCGCCGCCGCCGATGACGTCGACGCGGCCCTCGTGCATCGGTCCCAGCGCGGCGCGTTGCTGACGCGTCATCGCGATCAACTCGTCGCATACCTGCAGCAGATCATCGAACCCCACCCGGGAAAGGTGGATCGCCTCCGCATCGTAGGTTGTCATGTGCTGCGCCAGCGCCGACAGCGTGGTCATGGTGCCGGCCACTCCCACCCAGGTCCGGGCCCGGTCGACGGGCACCACCCGCAGCGCCTCGCCCAGCCCCTCGCGGACCACTTCCCGCGCGGCGGCGGTCTCCACCGCCGTCGGCGGATCGGAATGCAGGCAGCGCTCGGTCAGCCGCACGCACCCGATGTCGGCCGAAAAGCTCGCTTCGACGTCGCGCGAACCCAGCACCAGTTCGGTCGACCCGCCGCCGAGGTCGACGACCACGAAAGGTGCTGAGGCGGGGTCTAATTCGTCCACGGCACCGTGGAAGGACAACGCGGCCTCCTCGGTGCCGGTGATCACCTCCGCGACCGCACCCGGAACCACCGCACCCAGCACCTCGGCGGTCATCTCGAAGAACACGTCGCGGTTGGCGGCGTCGCGGGCGGCCGACGTCGCCACCATCCGCATCTTGGGTACCTCGAAACTGCGCAGCAGCTCGGCGTAATCGACCAACGCCGACTTGGTGCGCGCCAGCGCGTCGGGCGCGAATTGCCCTGTGGCGTCGACGCCCTGACCCAACCGCACGATCCGCATCTCGCGGTGCACATCCTGCAAACGGCCGTCGACGTTGTCGGCGATCAAGAGCCGGATCGAGTTGGTGCCGCAGTCGACCGCCGCCACCCTACTCATGCCTCGACTCCCGCTCGCTCCGGTCCTCGCGCGTTCCGCGCTGCGATCCTCACTCGCGGTCGCCCTCGGGAGCTCATACCTCGACTCCCGCTCGCTCCGGTCCTCGCGCGTTCCGCGCTGCGATCCTCACTCGCGGTCGCCCTCGGGACTTCACGTCCACCTGCCTTTCTCCAGGATGCCTGCCATCGCCGGCTCGTCGGCCAACACCGCCAGCGCTTCGTCGCCAAAAGGATTCACACCGGGCCCCTTGGCCAGCGAGTGCGCGATAACGACATGCAGACACTTGACCCGCTCGGGCATGCCGCCACCAGAAAACGTCGTGCCCAACGGTTCGATCGCGTCGCGCTCGGCCAGGTAGGACTCGTGCGCGCTGCGGTACGCGGCGGCCAGCTGTGGTTCCTGTTGCAGCCGTTCGGTCATCTCGCGCATCAGGCCCGACGATTCAAGCCGGCTGGCCGCGGCGGTCAACACTGGGTGGGTTAGGTAATACAACGTCGGAAATGGCGTTCCGTCAGACAGTCTCGGTGCCGTCTTGACGACGCCGGGCTCGCCGTTCGGGCAGCGGTAGGCGATCTCGAGCACACCGCGGGCCTCCCGGCCCAGTTGCCGTGCGACGGCATCGAGATCCGCTGCGTCAACCACCGGGAGGGGGCGCACTGGGCGGAGCCGGCGAAGGCGGTGGCGGTGGCGGTCCCGGCGAGGGCGGCTCGGGTGCGATGGTCGGCGAAACACCATGCGGCGCATCGGCGATGGTGTGCCACAGTGACGTGTACCAGGGTTCGTCCCGCTTCGCCGTCGTGGGTCCGCTGTCGGGCGTCCCTGGCACGCCGACGTTCGCCGGCAACTGCACCTGGTATGGAATGTCGCCTGGCATCACGAATCCGAGGCGCTCACGTGCCTGCGCCGCGATGAACACCGGGTCGGCGAGTTTGACCTTCTGCTCTTCGAGATCGGCGATCTGCGCACGCAACTGTTCCTCAGTCGCCTTCAACTGCTTCATCTCGGTGCGCTGCGCGAAGTAGGTGCGCACCGGACCGGCGATGGTCAGGGTGAGCACGCAGACCACTGCGGCCAGAATCGCCGCACGCCGGGCGGCGGAACCGAACCGCTGTTCGGACTGCTGCTCTGCCGACGCGATGATCGATTCGCGGATGGTGTCGTCCGGCTTTTCCTTGAGCTCGGTCTCCGGCGCCGGGCGCGTCTCGGTCGCGCGCGGCTGGCGGCGGGCAGGCGCCGTCCCCTTCGGACGGCCCGCAGGGGACCGTCGCTTCGGGTCGGGCCGTTTCGCCTCGGGCACGGGTTATTTGGCCTCGCTGTCTGCTCTTCGCGTAAGCGGCTCATCGCCCACCGAGAAGCGCGGGAAGGCAAGGTCACCGGCATAGCGGGCGGCGTCGCCGAGCGTCTCCTCGATGCGCAGCAGCTGGTTGTACTTGGCGACCCGCTCGCTGCGCGCAGGTGCACCGGTCTTGATCTGACCGCTGCCGACCGCGACGGCGAGGTCGGCGATGGTGGTGTCCTCGGTCTCGCCGCTGCGGTGACTCATCATCGTGCGGTAGCCGCTGGAGTGCGCCAGCGCGACCGCATCCAGCGTCTCGGTGAGCGTGCCGATCTGATTTACCTTCACCAAAAGTGCGTTGGCCGCGCCCTTTTCGATGCCCTCCTCGAGACGCTCCGGGTTGGTGACGAACAGGTCGTCACCGACCAGCTGGACGCGGTCGCCGATGGCCGTCGTCAGCGCCACCCAGCCGTCCCAGTCGTCCTCTGACAGCGGGTCCTCGATCGACACCAGCGGATAGGCGTCGATCAGCCCGGCGTAGAACTCAGACATCTGTTCGGCGGTGCGGGTCTCCTTCTCGAAGCTGTAACCCGTTCCGGCGGTGAAGAATTCGGTGGCGGCAACGTCGAGCGCCAGCGCGATGTCCGAACCCGGCTTGAAGCCGGTCGCCTCGATGGCGCTCAGAATCAGATCCAGCGCGGCCGTGGTGCCGGCCACGTCGGGTGCGAACCCGCCCTCGTCGCCGAGGCCGGTGGCCAGCCCCTGTTTCTTGAGCACCGACTTCAGCGAGTGGTACACCTCGGCGCCCCAGCGCAGTGCCTCCTTGAAGTTGGGCGCACCGATCGGCGCGACCATGAACTCCTGGACGTCGACGCCGGTGTCGGCATGCGCGCCGCCGTTGACGATGTTCATCATCGGCACCGGCAGGATGTGCGCGTTGGGCCCGCCGACGTAGCGGAACAGCGGTAGCGCCGCCGACTCCGCCGCGGCCTTGGCCACCGCCAGTGACACCCCGAGCATGGCGTTGGCGCCCAGCCGCGACTTGTCCGGCGTGCCGTCAAGGTCCACCAGCGCCTGGTCGACCAGCCGCTGGTCGTCGGCGCTCAGGCCGATGACCGCGGGCGCGATCTCGTCGAGCACGGCCGCCACCGCCTTCTCGACGCCCTTGCCGCCGTAGCGGCTACCGCCGTCGCGCAGTTCCACCGCCTCGTGCTCGCCGGTCGACGCGCCCGAGGGCACCGCGGCACGGGCGAACGTGCCGTCCAGCAGGGCCACTTCGACCTCGACCGTCGGGTTGCCACGTGAATCGAGGATCTCGCGGGCTCCGACCTGCTCGATGATGGGCACTTGCGCCTCCTTGGGTCTTGGTCAGAAGTGGTCTGGACGCAATTGAGCCTAGAGCGTGTACACGCCCGCGGCGTGTTTAGAGGGGCTGTCCGTTGGCGTAGGCCGTCGCCCAGTCCCGCACCGTGCGGGCGTACTGGTCGGAGTGGTTGTAAGCGTGCAGCGCGTCCATCCAGCCGCGGGGCTTGGCCAGGTCCTTGCCCCGCCAGCACAGATAGCCGGCCGCCGACAACGCCGCGTCGTCGAAATTGTCCGGGCTGATGATGCCGTCGTTGTTGGCGTCGACGCCGTATAGCTTCCACGTCTCGGGGATGAACTGCATCGGCCCCATCGCTCTTGCGTACTCCGGTTCGCCGTCAGCGTCGCCGTCGTTGTCGATGATCTCCAGGTTGCCGTTGGTGCCGTCCAGGCGGACCCCGCGGATCGGCGGCGTGACGTCGCCGTTCGGCGCGATGACCGCGCCGCGGTAGGTGCCGTGGTGACTTTCCACCTGACCGATGCCCGCGAGCGTCGTCCACGCCAGATGGCAGTCGGGGTTCTCCACCTCCGCGACGCGCGCGGCATAGGCGTAGGCCTCTAGCGCCACGACCGGCATGCCCATTACGGGCGCGCGTTGGGCCGCCCATTCGTGCAGCTGATCGGCGGGCCTGCCCTTGACGTGGGTGTCGATCTTGGGTACCGGATCGCCTGGTGGTGGCGGCACGCCGTCGGGAATCGGCGTGCCCATCTGCCATGAGCAGCTGGAAGCCATCAGCAGCACTGTCGCGCCGATAACCGCGACAGCCCGCAGCCAACGCACTGGCGACACCGGACTCCCTCAAACCCACTCTGGTCGTTGCCCATCGTCCCACGCGCACGGACCAGATCGGCAACCGTCACCGGACGTGTACCCCACCGAGTCCTGCCCTGATAAGGTGAGCCACACCTTGCTTTGGGCAGCCAAAGCAAAGTGCGCGGATACTGCGTAGCGAGGACAAGTCGATGACTGCTGGTACGGACTTGGGTGTCAGTATCCATGCCGCCGCACCCAACATCACATCGCAGCTGTTCGGAAGCGGTTTGATCGGCTTGCGTGAGGGCCTCGAGGCCGCAATCGTCGTCACGATCCTGGCGGCGTTCCTGGTGAAGTCCGACCGCCGCGACGCCCTCAAATGGGTGTGGCTGGGAGTGGCCGCAGCAATCCTGATGACGGTCGCGGTTTTCCTGGTAATCCAATTCGGCGAGAACACGATCTCGGGTTTGGCGGCCGAGGCCATCGCGGGCATTGCGTCGCTGGCTGCGGTCGCCATCGTCACGACGATGATCCTCTGGATGAAGAGGGCCGCCGCGTCGATGTCGGGTGAGCTGCGCAGCGACATGCGGCGCGCGCTGGAAACGGGCTCGATGGCGGTGCTCGCGCTGGCGTTCCTGGCGGTCGGCCGAGAAGGCGTCGAGACCGCCCTGTTCATGGTCGGCTATGCAGAGGCCCAGACCGCGTGGCCGCTGATCGGACTTGTGATCGGAGTGTTGATCGCCGCCGCGATCGCCTACGGCATGTACGCCGGCGCCATCCGGATCAACTTGGCCAAGTTCTTCAAATACACGGGTGTCTTCCTGATCGTCGTGGCCGCCGGGATCCTGTCCTACGGCGTCGGCGCGCTGCAAACGGTCGGCTGGCTGCCGGGCCTGAGCCGCAAGGCATTCGACATCACCTCGTGGTTCAACTGGTCGTCGTGGTACGGCGAGGTGATCCAGGGCATCTTCAACGTCACGCCCACGCCGACGGTGCTGCAGTTCAGCCTGTGGCTGGCGTACCTCGTCATCGTGCTGGCGATCTTCCTGCGCCCAACGAAGGCGCCCGCGAAAACCGATCCCTCACCACAACCTCTACCCGAACCCGAAAGGTCAACCACGTGAAGCTGCAGTCGACCCTTGCCATCGCCACCGCAGCGCTGGCGGGCCTGGCACTGACGAGCTGCCAAAGTAAAGAGCCGGAAAAGACCGACTCGGACAGCAAGAGTGGCCCCGCGGAGGTCACCGTCACCGCGTCCGACACCGCATGCGACCTGTCGGGCACCGAAGGCGCAACCGGTGCCAACACTTTCGTCATCACCAACGACGGCACCAAGGTCACCGAGTTCTACGTCTACGGCGAGGGAGAACGGGTGATGGGTGAGGTGGAGAACATTTCCCCCGGGCTGCAGCGCAAGCTGATCGTGCAGCTCGGCGAACCCGGTACGTACCAGACGGCATGCAAGCCGGGCATGGTCGGCGACGGCATCCGCGGCGACTTCAAGGTCACCGGCGACTCCGTCAAGATCGACGAAGCGGGCAAGTTCAAGGAGGCGTCCCAAAGCTACAAGCGTTACGTGAACAGCCAGACCGACGCGCTGATCGCGGCCACTCAAATTTTCGTCGACGCGGTCAAGAAGGGTGACATCAACGCGGCCAAGGCACAGTTCCCGATCGCGCGCACCTATTACGAACGCATCGAACCGGTCGCCGAGTCGTTCCCCAACGATCTCGATCCCCGCATCGACCTCCGCGAGGCGGATCTGGAACCGGGTCAGAAGTGGACCGGCTTCCACCGGCTGGAAAAGGACTTGTGGGTTACCGGCCTGCAGCCGGACAGCAATGCGATCGCAGACCAGCTGATGGCCGACGTCAAGGAGCTCGACAACGGCGTAAAGGCGTCCACTTGGACCATCGACTCGACCCAGATCGCCGGTGGCGCACAGGGTCTGCTCGACGAGGTGGCGAGCAGCAAGATCACCGGCGAGGAGGACACCTTCAGCCACACCGACCTGTGGGACTTCAAGGCCAACGTCGACGGATCGCAGACGGCGGTGGCGTCGGTGCGGCCCATCCTCGATGAGCGCAACGCTGACCTCGGCAAGAAGGTGGACCAGCGGTTCGCCGAGGTCGACGCGCTGCTCGAGAAGTACCGCCAGGGCGACGGTTTCGTGTTCTACGACAAGGTGACCGAGCCTCAGCGTCAAGAGTTGTCGCGCGCGATCGACGCGTTGTCCAAGGAGGTAAGCCAGGTGCAAGGTGTCATCGCTCCCCAGTGACACGGCGCCGGTGGAACCTGATCCACCGCGGAGCGAGGGTCGAGACCCCGACGATCAAGCTCGCCGGGGTCTCTCCCGACGCAAGCTGTTCGGCGCGGCGGGGGTAACCGCGGCGGTGGTCGGCGCGGCGGGCGCGGGTGCGCTCGCCGGCCGGGCATCCGCGTCCAGCACGGACTTCGGCGGGCTGCACCAGCCGATTCCGTTCCGCGGGGAGCGCCAGGCGGGGATCATCACTCCGCAGCAGGACCGGATGCACTTCTGTGCGTTCGACGTCACGGCGGACAACCGCGACGACGTCATCGCCCTGCTGAAGCAATGGACCGAGATGGCTGAGCGAATGACGCGCGGCGACGATGCCGTGCCGAACGGCGCGATCGGCGGCAATCCCTATGCGCCGCCGGATGATACGGGTGAAGCGCTGGGGCTGCCGGCGTCCGCGCTGACGTTGACGATCGGGTTCGGACCGTCGTTCTTCGAAAAGGATGGCAAGGATCGATTCGGCATCGGCAACCAGCGCCCTGCCGCCTTGGCCGACCTGCCGAAGTTCACCAACGAGATCCTCGACCCCAACAAGTGCGGCGGCGACATCTGTATCCAGGCATGTGCGAACGACCCGCAGGTTGCTGTGCACGCCGTGCGCAATCTGGCCCGCGTCGGGTTCGGCACTGTCGCCGTGAAGTATTCACAGCTTGGCTTCGGCCGGACCTCGTCGACGACCCGCGAACAGTCCACTCCCCGAAACATGCTCGGGTTCAAGGACGGAACCAACAACCTCAAGGCCGAGGACACCCAGGCGCTGGACAAGAACGTCTGGGTGGCCAAGGATGACGGTCCCGACTGGCTCACCGGTGGCAGCTACCTGGTGACGCGGCGGATTCGAAATCGTATCGAGGCATGGGACCGCACAACGCTGCTCGAGCAGGAGCGGGTGATCGGCAGGCAGAAGGGCAGCGGCGCTCCCAACGGGCTGACTCAGGAGTTCGAGCTACTCAACTTCGACCTCAAGGACGACAAGGGCACGCCGCTGATCGACGTCGACGCCCACGTCCGGCTGGTCAACCCCGACCATGTGGGCGGGATCAAGATGCTGCGCCGCGGATACAACTTCACCGACGGCTCGGATGGGTTCGGGCACCTCGATGCTGGGCTCTTCTTCATCGCGTTTGTGCGGAGCCCTGCCACCAACTTCATCCCGGTGCTGGCGCGGATGTCCAGCGACGCGCTCAACGAGTACATCTTCCACACCGGCACAGCCGTTTTCGCATGCCCGCCGGGCGTGCGGGAGGGTGATTCGTCGGCCTACTGGGGTTCGACGCTCTTCAGCTGAGCGCTATTGCGTCAAGAATGTAACCACGCAAGAAAAGTCCGAGAAAGCGTCTGCTGGAATACCCTTCCGCACTCAGGCGGTGAACTTCTCGGCCGGCTCGGCGGCGTCTTCGGGCGACGGCTCGGGAACGTCGACCGGGGACGGTTCAGGCACCTCGACCGGACCCGGCTCCGGGACGTCGACCGGTGCCGGCTCCGGAACGTCGGCCGGCGCCGGTTCGGGGATTCGGTCAGGGACTGGCTCGGTGTCCTCGGCCGCGGGCGGCCAATAGGCCCGCCACTCGTCCTCGGAGATCATCCCGAGCGTCGACACGTCGAGCTCCTCCGGCACATCCTCACCACGGCGGCCCGCCGTGATCGCGTGCTCGACCCGGCGCACCGTGTCCATGAACTCCAGAACCGCTGAGCGCAAAGCATTCTCGGCGTCCGAATCGACCGATACCGTCACCGACGTGATGGTGTCCGGTACCAGATCGGCAGGCAACCCCGCGGCCGAGATCCGCTCAAGAACCTTCTGCGCCAACGCCAATGCGGGTTGCCCCGTCGGCACGTCATCCATGGAGGAGCGGACCCCTTTGCTCGCTCTTTCTACGGCCTTGCGCTCCTCCCACTGGGCGAGCTGCTCGTCCAGTGAGATCGACTCACCGGCGAGCACGGCAGGCACCCGATTGCCGAGCTTGCGCACCAGCGAATCCGCAACGTCGTCGATGGTGAACGGGTGTTGTGGCGCATCCTCGGCGATGCGTGCATGAAACAGCACCTGCAGCAACACGTCTCCGAGCTCCTCGCGCAGCTCGTCGGCGTTGCCGCCGCGCACCGCGTCGAACACTTCGTAGGTCTCCTCGAGCAGGTAGCGACGCAGCGAGTCGTGTGTTTGCTCGCTTTCCCACGGTCCGGAGGTGCGCAGCTTGTCCATCATCGCGACCGCGTCGACGAGCCGCTCCCCGGCTGCGGTGTCGGGCGCTGCGATCAACTTGTCGCCTGCTGCCAGGCGCGCCTTCACCGCGGGATGGTCGGGATCGGACGACAGCAGCACCGGGGCGTCGTCGCCGTCGTAGGCCGGGCGGGCCGCAGGCAGCGACCACGGCACCTTTACCGGCATCTCCTCGGTGTACTGGACGTCACCGCTCAGCAGGTCGATGGCCTCGACGGGTACCAGCGAAGGGCGGCGCGGATCGACCAGGACGACTGTCATGTCCCCTGTCGCTTATCGCTCATTTCCGCACCTCCGAACTTCGTTATATCAACACCTTCCTGGGGTTTTCCATCTAGGGCCAACACCAGACCGGCCACCGTCGCAACCAGCTCAAGATCACGAATCCTCGGTGCCCCAACGCCAGAACCCGCTCGCGGAATCGGAACTTGCACCGTCGACGTCGTTGCCCGGTAATGCGCGCCCGGATACAACCGCTTGAGTCGTAGTTGCTGAGAGTCGACCAACTGCAACGGCGACAGCCGCAGTGTCGACTCGGATATCGCGCTGACTTCGGTGATCCCATATTGGCGGAACAACAATCGCAGCCGCGCCACCGCAATCAAACGTTGCGCCGCCGACGGCAAGGGGCCATACCGGTCGACAAGTTCCTCGATCACGGCGTCCACTGCGACGTCGTCGGCGGCCGCCGCCAACCGTCGATAGGCCTCCAGCCGCAGCCGGTCGCTGGCGATGTAGTCCGGCGGCAGGTGCGCGTCGACCGGAAGATCGATCCGGACGTCCTTCGGCTCCTCAACGGCCGGAATGGTTTTCCCGTCCGCCGCTGCGCGGTAGGCCTCGACGGCCTCGCCGACCAGCCGCACGTATAGGTCGAAGCCGACCCCGGCAACGTGTCCGGACTGTTCGACGCCGAGCACGTTTCCGGCGCCACGGATTTCAAGATCCTTCATCGCGACCGCCATGCCCGCACCCAGCTCGTTGTTCTGCGCGATCGTCGCGAGCCGGTCGTAGGCCGTCTCGGTCAACGGCACTTCGGGTGGATAAAGGAAGTAGGCGTAGCCACGTTCGCGGCTGCGGCCGACCCTGCCCCGCAGCTGATGTAGCTGTGAGAGCCCGAATGTGTCGGCGCGGTCGACGATCAACGTGTTGGCATTCGAGATGTCCAGGCCGGTCTCGACGATCGTCGTGCAGACCAGGACGTCGAACTCGCGATTCCAGAATCCCTCAACCGTGCTCTCCAACAGATCCTCGGGCATCTGCCCATGTGCGACGGCGACGCGCGCTTCCGGTACCAGCGCCCGCACCCGCGCGGCCGCCTGATCGATGGAGCGGACCCGGTTGTGGATGTAGAAGGCCTGCCCGTCGCGCAGCATCTCCCGTCGCAAAGCCGCGGCGATCTGCTTGTCGTCGTGCGGACCGACGTAGGTCAGCACGGGGTAGCGCTCCTCGGGCGGGGTGAGGATCGTCGACATCTCGCGGATGCCGGCCAGGCTCATCTCCAGCGTGCGTGGGATCGGGGTGGCGCTCATGGTCAGCACGTCGACGTGGGTGCGCATCGACTTGATGTGCTCCTTGTGCTCGACGCCGAACCGCTGTTCCTCGTCGACGACGACCAGTCCGAGGTCTTTCCACGTCACGGCGGTCTGCAGCAGCCGGTGCGTGCCGATCACGATGTCGACCGAGCCGTCCTTCATGCCGTCGAGCACCGCCCGCGATTCGGCCGGGTCGGTGAACCGGGACAGCCCCTTCACCGTGACCGGGAAGCCGGCCATCCGCTGGGCGAAGGTCTGCAGATGCTGATCGGCCAGTAGAGTCGTCGGCACCAGCACCGCCACCTGTTTACCGTCCTGCACCGCCTTGAACGCCGCGCGAACCGCGATTTCGGTCTTGCCGTAGCCGACGTCGCCGCAGATCACCCGGTCCATCGGGACCGGCTTCTCCATGTCGCCCTTGACCTCGGTGATGGCAGTCATCTGGTCGACGGTTTCGGTGAAACCGAACGCGTCCTCCATCTCGGCCTGCCACGGGGTGTCCGGGGCGAACGCGTGGCCGGCCGATGCCTGCCTCTTGGCGTACAGCGACACCAGCTCGGCGGCGATCTCCCTGACCGCCCGGCGGGCCTTGGTCTTCGTGTTGGCCCAGTCGCTGCCGCCGAGGCGCGACAGCGTCGGCGACTCACCGCCGACATAACGGGACAGCTGGTCCAACGAGTCCATCGGGACGTAGAGCCGGTCGGATCCGCCCCCGCGTTTGCTCGACCCGTATTCGAGCACCAGGTACTCGCGGCGCGCGCCGCCAACCACCCGCTCCGTCATCTCCATGAACCGGCCGATGCCGTGCTGGTCGTGCACCACCAGATCGCCGGCCGTCAACGCCAGCGGGTCGACGACGTTGCGGCGCTTGGCGGCCAGCCGCTTGCCCTCTGTGGCGGTGGCCCTGTTGCCGGTCAGGTCGGTCTCGGTGATCACGACGAGGTTGGCCCCGGCGATCACGACACCGTCGTGCAGCGGGCCCTTCAGCACGCCGACGACGCCCTCTTTCGGGGCGCTGCCTGGCTCCAACATCGTTGCGGGCGTGTCTGATTCGGCGAGTTGCTCCACTACGCGGTGCGCGGTGCCGGTGCCAGGGGTGACGACGGCTGCGTAGCCTCCCGTCGCGACATGGGCGCGCAGCATCGCGAAGATCTCGGCTTGAAAGTCTGGGTTGGGCTGCGCCGTGCGCGCCGATGGCGCAGGCCGGATGTTGAGCTCCAGCGCGGACTCATCGGAAAGCTGCGAGAGCGTCCACCACGGGTGCCCGCCTTCGCGCGCCCCGGACCGAGCGTCATCCAGCTCGACGAACCCCGACGCACCGAGCGCCTCGATGTCGATCGGCACGCCACCGCCGACCGCGGCCGTCGACCACGAGGCTTCAAGGAACTCGCGGCCGGTCTTTATCAGGTCGGCCGCGCGCGTGCGGACCTTCTCCGGATCGCAGATCAGCAGCGGGGTGCCCGCCGGAAGGTGATCGGACAGTGTCGACAACTCGCCTGTGCGCAGTAGCGGCAGCAGCGCCTCCATGCCGTCAACCGGGATGCCCTCGGCAAGTTTGGCCAGCATGTCCGGCACGCTGCCCGGCACGCTGTTCTGCTGCACCGGGTGCTCGGCGGCCAGCTTGGCGGCCCGATCGCGAACGTCTTCGGTGAGCAGCACCTCACGGCACGGCACCGCGACCACCCAATCGACGGCGATGTCCGGGATGGAGCGCTGGTCGGCGACGGAGAACATACGTATCTCGGAGACTTCGTCGCCCCAGAACTCGACGCGAACGGGGTGCTCGGCCGTCGGCGGGAAGACGTCGAGGATGCCGCCGCGCACCGCGAACTCGCCGCGCTTGCCGACCATGTCGACCCGGTCGTAGGCCAGCTCGACGAGACGGGCGATGACAGCCTCGAATGTCGCCGCCCGGGCGGCTCCGGTGTCGAGTTGGGCCTCCGCTCCGGCGGTGAGCGTCACCGGCTCGATATCGGCCACGTCGGGTGCCATCGGCTGCAGTAGCGACCGCGTCGTGGTGACCACGACGCGCAACGGCGGGCCGAGGCGCTCGTCGTCGGGATGGGCCAACCGGCGCAGCAGCATCATCCGCGCGCCGACCGTGTCGACCCCCGGCGACAACCTCTCGTGCGGCAGCGTCTCCCATGACGGGAACATCGCCACCGCCTCACCAAGGACCC
>Ga0207693_10002070_pt1 | contig 17531 bp, 26 predicted proteins | sample LARL81metaG_FD_184347 | JGI IMG/M metagenome (GOLD analysis project Ga0207693, IMG submission 184347) | Corn, switchgrass and miscanthus rhizosphere microbial communities from Kellogg Biological Station, Michigan, USA - LAR L8-1 metaG... | ecosystem: Host-associated > Plants > Roots >...
ATTTCGTTTGCGACTGACGGTCTGGGACTGAAGCTGGTAAAACACACGACGGAATGAGGATGTCACTTCAAGCACCCCAATAAGGGGGTACGCCGTAGTTGCGTGAGCATCACCACCAACCGTCCGCTTTGAAACGTTCCTCTTCCAGAACGAGGGTTGGAACTCCATCGCTAAGCAATGCAAGGCCCGAATCGTGGGTCCTCGTAACAATCCCAAGTATCCGCAATGGGGGTTACTCCTCGTATGGGGGCTGGCTCTACGCGAGCGCGAGGCCTACTTTTTCCGGCCGCTTCATGAGTAACAGAAGCGGCAAAAGCGCAAAGGTGATCCAGCCGATGAACCAGAATAGGTCATTAAAGGCGATCATCTGCGCCTGCCGGGCAATCTCATGGGCGATAGCGGCCATAGTGCTTGGCGAGTGGAAATCGAGGCCCTGCGAGGAGAGATAAGGCGGCAGGGCAGGGTTGAAGGGGCTGATACGGCTGATGAGATTTTCCCAATTGACGTGGCCTTGGCGCACTAAAAGCCAGCTCACCACCGCGATGCCAATGGAGGCACCGATGTTGCGCATCAGAGCCATGACGCCGGATGCCTCGTCGAGCTTGGCGCTTGGTATGGTCGCGAATGCGACGGCGTTCAGCGGCACAAAGAACAGGCCCATCCCAGCACCGGCGATCATTCCTGGCCAAACCAGGCCCCAGGAGTCAACGGAGAGGGTCAGGCGATCCATCACAATGGTGCCAATGGCCGTCAGTATAAGACCGACCGCCATCAGATAGCGGGAGTCCACGAAGCGCATCAGAATGCCGCCGGTAATTGCAAGCGAGATCGCGCTCATAATTGCTCTGGGTACAAATAACAACCCGGCGCTCATCGCCGGATAGCCCAAAAGACGTTGCGTCAGGAGTGGGAGCAGTGCCACCGTACCGAAAAGTGGGATGCCGTACGCAGCGCTGGCGATAAGACCCGCAGCGAAGTTGCGGTCTCTCAATAACGACAGGTCAAGGATGTTGAGCGGGTTGCCCCAGCCGCGCATCACGAAGGCAACTCCCGAGAAGAAGGCAACTCCGCTGAAGATCTGGATGAAGCGCGAGTCAAACCAATCACGCGTGGGGCCCTGATCAAGCACTAGCTGGAGCGAGCCGACCGTCATAATTAAGAGCACAAGACCTGCCCAATCGGTCTTGAGGTACGTCACGGGCACGCGAGGCAGTTGCCCCATCGATAGCAGGAGCGCCATGAGACCGATGGGTATGTTGATGTAGAAGACCGCTCGCCAGAGGAAGGTATCGGTAAGCCATCCGCCGAGGACAGGGCCCAGTATCGGGGCGACCATGATACCAAGACCAAAGACGGCGAGAGCCTGTCCATGCTTCTCACGAGGAAAGGCGTCGAGCAGAATCGCTTGGCTCAAAGCTATGAGCGGAGCACCACATACACCTTGCGCGACGCGGAAGATCACCATGCTGAGGAGATTCCAAGACACGCCACACAATGCCGAGGAGACAACAAAACCGATGATTGAGATGTTAAGCAGCCGCCTTCGTCCCAGCCTTGCCGAGAGATAGCCGGTGAGGGGCATCACCACGGCGGCCGAAACGAGATAGGAAGTGAGCACCCAAGTGATCTGATCGGAGGTAACGCCGAAGCTGCCGAGCATGTGCGGGATCGCCACACTGACGATGGTGATGTCGAGCACCTCGAGAATGGCCGTGAGCACCACGGCAACAACCAACGCGATCGAGGGCCGCTTATCCACTTCCACCCTCCGAATGTCGTGTTGGTCTAGACGCGACGTGGCCGGTTTCTTTCTCCGGCAAGCGCGCCTTCTCGTTATTCGATTTGCGTCCGGCTATTCGCTGTACACGCACCCGTCCCACAGCCGCGGTCACTCCGATGAGCAGTTGCGCTACTCTTCAATTGCCAGAACTGTAGCGCGTTTGGGTCCGCCATGGGTCATTAACGGACATGTCAGACTGCGTGAAAAAGCGTCTGCTTTACCCCTGAAAGCAGACATTCTCGGCGCCGGTCAGCGATGTCCGTTAAGCGCCAAAAGCGGACATTCCGAAAACAACGGATTCAGCAGTCTAGCGCCCTGCGAACACCGTACAAGTTTCAGCACTGGCGAAAACGCTGATCCCTGCATGTGTCCCAACGGCCAGTCCTTTTACGATTTTGTCCCCCGGAACCAGGACGAGGCCACCAATAGGTAACCTCTTTTATGGTTCTTTCGGTGGATCTGCATAATCTCTTGCCCGAGCGGAAAGCCTTTCTTGCCCTTAATGTCCTGCAGGTGTTCACCCTTTAGGTAGGGATGCGCTGTGAGAATGCCGTCAGAGGCGTTGGCGCAGAACACATAGAGGTCACGGTCCTTTAAGCCGCCTTCGCCCTTGTTGAACATATCTAGTCCTTTCGCCTTGTCCTCTTTCACCGCGGCAACTGCCCTCTCAAGCATAGCTTCGGCTTCTTCTGCAGTACCGAATTGAGCTGCCGGAAGGGGGGCAGCAGTGGAAAGTATCTGGATCGCGGCGCAACCGACGACGAATGCAAGATGTCGTAACATGACTTTCTCCATCCCGCATTGGCCAGCGGCTCGCAACGCTGGTGGTAGTACGGGGCAGCTTAGCCGCTTGGCGAAAAGATCGCCACTTCTGGGGACGATTCAGACTTCGCTCTCATTGTGGGCGTAGCCCCTTGTTATGTCCGCTATGGTTCATTCGGACATCTCCGTTACGCCCGCGCCATGTCCACTTTAAACTGAAAAGCAGACATACTCCGTGTCGCCATCGATGTCGCCTGCCGGATCGAGAGCGCAGTAATAAACGGCTAGAAGATCCTCGACGAACGGTAGATGCTTGCCCAGGGCTTTCAGCTTGGCCCAAAATCCCGCCGTACTTTTTTCTCTCGCTCGTTATATCGGGTCGACTTGTCGATTTCTTTGCCGAGAGCGTCGCGTCTAAGCTCCTCGGCTTCGTTCCAGCTAGTCATGGCACCCATCCAAAAACTGCAATGCTACAGAGAGATGGGTCCAGCATATTTGCCAGTGCCGACAATAACGTGCGTGCCGCAGTTCATATCTGGCCGCGACTTATCGAGATCGCGCGTGCCAAAAGTCGAAAAGATTTGTCGCGTCCGCGTCTGCCAGCACGCACGCGCCGTCGATATATTTCTTATCGCCGGACTGAACGTTCAGTGCCTGACGGCGGACTGACATCTTGTCGAACATCTTTCGCCCTTCATGTTTTCGGTCGTACCGACCGCCTCAAGCAAAGTCCGGTCCCGACGCCCGGAACGTCGATGCTCGTCAGAGGTCGGAAGATGAAGTGCGTTACATATGCGGATACCCTTGGAAGCCATCGGCTCGTTGCGAATGCCACTGAAGTTAGCAACACGAGCACTGCAGGAGGGGGTTGGGCTAGGGGATGATCCGCCCTAACTGGCCTATGCTATTCGAGCCCCACGATTCTGGCAGTCAGAGATAATTTGCGCATTGTCCACTTCATTGCCGCCGATGCGCTCAGGCGCGAAGGTCCCTGCGAATAATGTTCCAATGAACGGTTGTTCTGACAAATTCCCGGTCGGAAGTATCCAACCACAGACATCGATTTGTCCGTCTTCATGCTGGGTGGCTCTGAAACCCCGAAAGGCAGAATTGTCCAGGTCACGTCGAACTGAGCGGACTCCATTCTCAACAGCCGCTATTTCGGAGCCAGCAAGAGTGTATGGAATGGGCGACCTGTCTTGGGTAATAGCGCAGCCCATCAACAGGACGCACAAAACAGCGACACCAAGAGTCCAGGGATTCATAGCCGTTTTGACGAGCGACGGGCCGCGAATGTGAACCTGCGAAGCTCAACAGGAAGTGGATATGGCCACTCACCTTTTACGATTGCGGTTAAAGCACAGTAAACCGATCGACTATTCCGAATAGTAGGCTCAGTCCCTTCGTAAGGAGTGTTCACCAACGCCATGGACGCCAAATGCGCAAAGGCACGGCAAGAATTGTTTGACGATAAATTGTGTGCCCCCTCAAGAAGTTGGTCCAAACGCTCACATCGATAAGCGCAATGCTGAAACCGCCAGAGGACTGCTCTTTTGAGGGGGACCATCTGTCCGGCTGTCAGCAAGGCGCCTCATAGGAAGCTTGAACAGGGAACTTAGCTTGTGAAATCGCGTTTCTTTGATTCGGCGGGGGCCACGGAGGGCTCCCATGAATTACGTGTCGATCCCGGGGCTGTCTCAACGGCATGCGCGGATGCCTCTAAAGGCAGAGCAGCATTGCCATATTGCCGCGGCTTACGATAAAGCAGCCTTCGATATCAGCCTTCCCGCTCACACCAGAGTGGCCTTTGCTAGAAAAGCGGATTGGTTTCGTCTGCTTGCCCGCGTTGCGGAAAAAAGAGAGCGAGCCACACTACCAACCGATGCTGCAAGAAAACCTCAGGAAGCACCACTGGATCCGTTTTGGTTCTGGGCCTGCTCGACCGAGAGGATGGTGCTTCGTGGGTCAGAGCTAAACGATACGCTTCACGGGTGATCAGCAGGCGAGACTGACAATCCAAGGCGGGTTGTTGCGCTTCTGCTATTGACCTCGGACTGCAAAGATGGAGGGCACAGTCATGAATATATCGGACCTACGCACCAGAGTAGGCGTTCAGAACGACCGAAGTCGCTTGGTGACGAGAGGAGCTGAACCAAGCACTGAACCGGACGACACAGTTCTAACTCTTATGGAGGATGCTGAGCGAAAGGAGCCTGAATCCAGCTTAACGACGGATCCGCTGATTCACGCCCTCGTGGATAAGCTTCCGCCATCCAGCAGCATTTGGTCCATTAATGATCGTGCTAACTGGCTAAAGGCCTTAGCGATGATATTTAATGTCGTCTACAGGACCGAGAAGAGCGAAGCTAAGGAGCAGAAGCAGAAGACTGAGAAAGCAGAGTCGACTCTGACTGTATTGAGTGCGGTGAGTTGATCTAAGGCCGACCGTTCCGCGAAGGTGAATTGCTCAGTCGCAATTTTTGCGACTGCCTCATTCTCGTCCCACAAAGCTACTGTGCTTGGCTCTTATGCCTTTCTCTCGCAACCGCGAGGAGGAAGATGGCCTGGTCTTCTATCGAGCAAAACTGGAAGCAGTTCAGCCGTAACGTAAAGCAGAAGTGGGTAAAGCTGTCGACTCGACTTCGTCGAGTTTCTCTGCCTGTCACAAGCCAATCGATTGGAGCTTGGCAAAGAACGCAAAAGCGCTCGATCAGGTGCAGAGGTATTGCCGTCGGCGGCTCTTTGCCTCGTCCACGCTCATAGTTGTTGTAAGTACTTGCGTCCACGCCGCGGAGCGTTGCAACGGCACGTTGAGTATAGTCCGCATCGATCCTGCCTGCCTTACTCGCGCGACAAATGCATCCCGATACTCAAGTGGTGTTGTCGAGGACATCTTGTAGCGCAAGGTCTCCTGGAGCACGGTACGATCACACTAACGGACTTGCCGGACCATATTGGAGGGGCACCGTAGGTTGATAATGCGAAGGCAAGAAGAGCACAAATATCTGCTCCGCCCGCTGAACCGGCAGCTTAAGGATCTGCGCTCGCCGTGGCGTATGTCTGCAATTGCATTGGCTCTTGTGATGCCTATGCTTGCCACGTTTACGGACATCGCTCATGCCACCACCCGAAGCTCAGTGTATGCAGCTAAGCACCACGCGAGTGCTCGCCCCCATGTCGCGAAGCGCCCCATCGTCAAGCAGCGAAAAAGGTTGAGATCCGCGCTCATGCCCCCAGCGCCGACGGACTTCGGTCCTCATTTTGACTTCCCGCCGGCATCCCTGAATAACGGACCTACTCAGGCTCCCTATCCAGGCTGGTGACATTCAACAAACGGCAGAAGGCTCGAGTAGGACTCACGGACTTTGCCTCAGCGGCGTCTAAGAACTTAACTCTCCGCGCATCTCGCACCTTTCCTGGGGACACATAGAGGTCGAAGGGTATCCGCCTCTTAAGGACGCCAAAATTTTTCCCGGTGGCGCACGAGAGTGGGACTGGCGTGAGACGGGCACTCGCCACGTGCCTGGTATTCAACCCGCCGACGTTCGAGAATTGATTGAGCACGAGGCAAAAGCCGTGGTGCTCTCAATAGGAATCTGGCAGCGGCTGAAAGTCTGTCCCGAAACCTTGGAGCTTTTGGCCGAGAACGACATTCAGGTTGAAGTCTTGCAGACTGAAACGCGGTGAAGCGGTTCAGCTTGCTCCGTGAAAAGATGCGGTCGGCGGGCTGTTCCATAAGCCTCGCAAACGTCAGGGGTGAAGATAATGGAGGCAGCTTTCCTGCCGAAACTAAACTGACTTGCCTCGATTTTCATGGAGGGCACGGAGAGTCCGCGAGACTGGCCCTCTCGATAGCAGGTATCCAATTCGAGGATGATCGCGTGTCGCCTCAGAACGCGCCGTTCGGTGCCTTCCGATGCTTGAAGTCGACGGCCAGACACTTGCTCAGTCTAATGCCATCAATTGTCTTCTTTTCTCGTCACGAATGACGTCGGCCGAAGCCCTTAACCAGGCGCTTTGCCCAAAGGGTTGCAGAAAGATACTTTCTCCCGAGGGCTCACAGGAGGCTAGTATGGCGAGTGTGACAAAAGCGGAACCGCTCGAGACAGCATCAATGAAGTTGGCGGAGGTTGTTCAGCTGTTGATGGAGGCGGGTGAGAAGCGGATGACTCGCGAAGCAGAAGAACTGGTGCAGCAGGTGGAGGCCAGCGCGCTGACTTCTCAAATCACCATCTCCACATCGCATTAAGCGGCGCGCTGACGCCAAAGTCTCGTCTGCAATTCCAGATGGCATGTCGACCAAAACGCGCCTAGAGCCGCAACCTCCCGATCTGCAGCCGCCCTGGCGAACCGCCGCGCGCGTCGAACTGCAGCTTGAGGCCCGCGCCTTTGCCCAGGATATCGTGCTCCCAATTGCTGACGAGCTTGATCCCAAGAAGGGGGAGATGCCGCGGAGTCTTATCGATCAGATGGCCGCGAAGGGCTGGTTCGGCATTACCATTCCAGCCCAGCACGGCGGTATGGGGCTTGGTGTATTCGAATACTGCCTTGTCTCGGAGGAACTCGCCCGCGCTTGGCTTTCGGTCGGCAGCATCTTGGCACGGGGACAGGGACTCGGCACGCAAACGATCAATGATGACCGCCGGCTCGGACTGCTCCGCCGCTCAGCCCAGGGCAAATGGATTGGGGCCATCGCGCTATCTGAACCCACCGCAGGCTCGGACCTCGCGGCCGTTCAAACCAGAGCCACCCGCGAAGATGGCTATTGGCTCCTCTCGGGAACAAAGCGATGGGCGGGCTTTGCGCTCGCCGCCGACTTTATTGAGGTGCTCGCTAGAACACGCGAACCTAAGGATGGCGAATCCAGCTCGGCCGGGCTTGAAACATTCCTGGTGGTCAAACAGCCAGGCATTTTCCCTGAAGGCATGACTGCGCGTAATTGACAAGATTGGCTATCACGGCTTCCTCACTTGGCACCTCGAACTCGATCGAGTGCGCGTTCCGGAAAATGACCGCCTCACAGGTCTCTACGGCGACGAAGGGGCTGATGCGGATTCGGGGGGATTTGCCGCCGTCCAGAGAGGCTTGAACATCGCTCGCGTACATACTGCGGCGCGCGCCGTCGGCGTCGCCCGCGCAGCCCTCGAGGACACGTGGGCATATCTCCAGGAGCGCGAGCAGTTCGGTCATCCGATCGGTGAGTTTCAAGCTCTGCGCTTTGCGCTGGCCGACATGGCCGCTGAGGTTGCCCAAGCTCGAGTCTTCTGGCAGCAGGTTGCGCATTTGTTGGACGAGGGCCAGCCGGCGGAAAGCGAGTCCGCGCAGGTAAAGCTGCTCGCGACCGAAATGGCAGTGCGGGTAATTAATCAGGCCATGCAGCTCCATGGCGGCAGTGGCTACACCACCGAGCGTCGGATAGAACGCTACTGGCGCGACGCAAGGCTGACGACGATCTTTGAAGGCACAAGCGAAATACAGCGGCGCATCATCAGCGATCGCATGCTTCCGAGAGCTTAAAGGCTTTCGCCAGTGAATGCCCCTAGCGTTCCGGATGAGCCTTTTAGGCGCGGTCGATTAGATAGAGCAGCCTAGGAAAGAGAGAGCTCCGTCTATTCGGCCCTTAGCTTCCACGACGGCGTCGTCCTGGTCATGGGCATATATCTCACTGCGGCCGAGAATAGGCAGATCGGCTGTTTTCGGGTGAACTCCTACGCGCCAACCCGAGACTGCGCGCGTCACATCGAGATCGTAACCGCGATACACGACTGTGAATTGGGCTTTACCAACCGAGTTCGAATAGAGTGGCAACATGGCAGCACCTCCTTGTTGCCACGAGCGTCGCGCTGCTGCTCTTTAAAATTGGTTTCAAAACAGGTGAAAGGCGAGTCGAGGTTAATACTTGACCAACCCTTCTGCCGCCCGCAGCCAACTGCGGCGACGTGGCAAGCGGTTTCAATGTCGGAGCTTTTTGGCAGTTGCCCCGAGGGTCGCGACGACTAAGAGCACTCCACGATGGGTCTTCGCGAGGAATTAGTCGCAACTCTCTCGACATCAGCTGCTAAGCGCGACTTGATGTGAACGCCTCAATTGCTCCGATGATGGCTTGCGCGTGCAATCGATCTAGGTAGCCCTTGGTGAGGCTCATCGTGGCATAAGACCATGCCTCAGTAATTGCCGGTGCGGCCCCATTGCGGGTCCATCGTGCCATGCCCGATGACCTTGGCCTGCTCTTCCATCGCGCTGGAGGCGATATTTGCTACGACAGCCTCATTCTTCGCCGCCCTGGCTATTTTGATGCAGCTTTCGATACGCCTGGCAATGCCGACTTGGACTTCAATAGGAAGCTGCTGAACTTTCTCCAAATGCGAGAGCACCGATTCCGCGGTCAAGTGCGACTCTTCACGCGTCTCGTGGTACGTGCCAGAACAGCAAACTGAGCAGATTGCGGCAAGGGTGACAGCAACCTGGGTCGAAGAGGTAATGGCCGACAAATTTCGAGCTTTGCTTGCGACCAAAGACAGCGGCCCGCAGAGTGTTGCTATCACTGAACTGACGGAGTCAGACCTCATGGACGGAGAGGTCACCGTGGCGGTCGAGCATTCCACAGTTAACTACAAGGATGGCCTCGCGATAACCGGGAAGGTGCCCATCATTCACAAATTCCCTCTTATCCCCGGCGTCGATTTGGCCGGAAGCGTGTTGCATTCGGATGATCCTCGCTTCCAGGCGGGAGATCGCATCGCGGTGAATGGCTATGGACTTGGAGAGGTCCATCACGGTGGCTATGCCGAGTGGGCTCGCGTTAAAGGCGATTGGCTTATTAGGCTTCCCGCGAGAATTGGCACTAGCCAAGCGATGGCAATCGGTACGGCCGGATATACCGCGATGCTTTGTGTGCTTGTCTTGGAACACGCTGGCGTGACGCCAGATCGAGGACCAGTCCTCGTGACGGGTGCTGCCGGTGGGGGGGCTCAGTCGCGATCGCTCTTCTCGACAAACTCGGTTATCACGTGATCGCATCATCCCGCAGAGCGGAAGAGGAAGCTGATTATCTTCACGGTCTCGGCGCAGATGAGATTATCGATGCTCGCGAGCTTTCCAAGACTGGTAGTCTATTGGAGCAAAGAGCGCTGGTCAGGCGCAGTCGATTCTGTCGGCAGCCGAACACTCGCAAACGTACTGTCGCAGATCAAATACGATGGCGCGGTGGCGGCCTGTGGTTTGGCACAAGGTTCGGACCTACCGGCAACGGTCATGCCGTTCATCCTGCGCGGCGTGACGCTCGCGGGAGTGGATTCAGTTTGGGCTCCGCGCGAAAAGCGCGAAGAGGCTTGGGGTCGTTTGTCAACGGACCTCGATATCGCGAAACTCGACAGCATGACAGCGCGCGCTAGACTGGACGATGTCCCATCCCTTGCGAATGAAATCCTCGCAGGAAACATAAAAGGCCGAATGGTCATCGATCTCTGAGCAGGACCATCACAGCAGCCGGATTGCGAAGCCAAAAAAGCAATTACTGCTTCTGCTTCCGTCGCGTGAAGGACACGATATAGGCCGGTGACCGCTCGGCGCGTTTAGGGCCGTCGGCTGCCCTGTGTAAACCTGCCAATGTGGATTCGGCTTTGCCAACCATCTCAGCAGTCCGAGAATTGGTGCCTCCTGGGGTCCAATTGCCGGCTCACATGGTCCTAATGATGATATGCGGGAAAGAACTCCGGGTCCCTCTCGATCAAGAGATAGCGGCAGATGGCGAACCTTCTTGCACCCTTCCCTGAATGATTCTCGAGACTTATTTGCAGACCGCAGTCTTTCGGGCCTGAAGGTCCATATGCAAATGAGACCGATGCGCGTCGTTGGCCTCTGGGCCAAGCACTGTGGAAAATATTTTGCAGCCGCCGTCGTGCGCGAGACGCAAGAATTTGGCTTCGGCTTCGGCGCCAGAATCATCAGCGGCGGCCGAACTCGGACTCGCGACTGTTGGGCTGTTTGAGGCCGTGGCAGTCGAGACCTTCACCACCTCGGTTGTCGTGTCTTTGGTGTTCTTTTCTGTCTTCTGTTGGGCGAGCAAGCCAGTAATGCCTGGGGCCGCCTTCTTCGCTTTTGCGGCGGCAAGGTCGCGCTGAGTAGGACCCCAGCCGTGCGTGACGTCAATCTTTCTGCCATCGGCAAGCACAAATATCGGCAAATCGATCGCGTTGGCAAAGGCATGTTGGCTGAGATGGCCTTCTGGCTGGTTATAGACGTTGCGACATGCGTACGAGGAACCGATGATCTTCGAAACCGGCGATGAAAACGCCTCTCTAGCCGCGGTCTGCACCCTGTCCCGAAGCCAGCGATCGAGGCCGACCACCATGGCGCAGTCCAAAACCAGAGGCGGATCGAATGAAACCTTTTCCGCGCCACCAATGCTCTTCACAAGCACTGGCGCGGGCGCACCGCAATCGCCACTGCGGATCGGGGCTAATGAATCTACATCAGCCGTTATGGGCGCCAATGCTTGCACACACTGCATGAGCGCAGCCTCGATTTCCTTATCGGTCCAAGTAGCGGTTGGTCCCTGAGGCGCTTTCCCCCCTTGCTCTGGTGGTGCCATAGGCAGCCAATCTTTCAGCGATCCGAGCCAATTTTGGGCTTGCCCGAACCATAGGGGAGCGATCAAAGCGCCGAACAAGACAAGGCCACACACCGCGATGACGGAAACCAAGTCCCTAAACCCTGAGTGATTGTTTTGGTTCATCTCGACGCTTGAACGGTATTTGCCCCTAGAGCCGCCTTCTCATTACAAACGCTGTTAACCTCTTTAAGGTCCTCCGCGGGGATTCCCCCTGCATCCTCTTTGAGCTTCGCGCTCGCCTCACTCGCGATGAATGCGCACGTTGAGCGCAGCTCTCATTTCTGAGTAGCTGTTCATGTACCAGAGCAGTAAAGCCACCAACCCCAGGCACTCGACCCTTTGAAGGCGACGGATGTCGGCTTCATGCGTGATCTCTAAGCGTTTCAGCTCGTCTTGTAGCCGCTCCACCTCGTCCGAAAGAGGCCGATCCCAATTCTTCTCTAGCCAACATTGGAAGTTCTCCTCTTCCGTCGTCATAGCGAGTCGACGCAGCGAGTCATCATGACAATTCCGTGAGGGTTCCCCCAATGATTGTCATTTCGCGTGCCCCTTCCAGGGTGCGAACCCTACCGGAAGCTGTTCAAAGGCACGACGCCATTAAGAGCCAGCAAGCCAAGTTACGATCAAAACAATATCGTATGCGCGCTCTGCCATCGCACCGAGCGCGAGACCTGATGCGAGCGCGACTACTAACAGGGCGACGTTTCTGGTGAGTAGGTTGCCCACGCGAACAGCCTAAAAGCGCACCTCCTAACAAGTTCTTATAGACCGTTCAGGTCAACGCCATCGTCCGGCAAACGCAGGCGAGATTTCGGCCGCGAAACAGTCGGCGGGCGGGTTCGGCTTATCGGCATCTACCGCTTTAACTGCTCTGCAAGAGTTTGAGGCCAGGCTTTCTTGGAAATGACACTCGAAGAGTACATCGAGGCAGAACCTAGCCCGAGTGGGCAACTCCGGCGCCGATACCGAATCTTTTTGGCCAATCTGGCCGTTGCTTTAGGTTGGGCACTAAAACGCTCCTGCAAAGGATGCGCTCACCGGCTGTTCGCCACTGCTAGGTGGCTCGTTCCAGAGGCCGAGCGCTTTCTTGTCCTCCACCTACCCTCACACAATCACCCTCGCCGCATATCCAATTTTATGGGCGATTTGGGCGTCCTCTTGAACCACATACGGCCTCTTAGAATCGCAGCGGGTTTTATAATCGTGCTGGTTCTTCTCGCATCAATTGATCTCGTCACGCGGGCTACTGCGACAAGCACTCAGCCCCCCTTAGGAGACTCAGCGTTTCGTGCGTCAGAAAAAGACGGAAGCGTCACGAACTTTTCGAAACCGAAGCCAAAACCTGTTCGCGTCTCAGCGGGGCAAAGCGAAGCAGTACCATTGCCTACACGTAATCCCCAGGCAACTCACAAAAGAATGGCTCAGCAAAAAAGTGCGCGACCAAAGCCGATGCCTTGAACCGCGATCAGGTCGCACCAGCCGCCAGCTAGCGTTGATCCTCCGCCACAATATCACTGAGTTCCTCCACTAAAATCACGCTGTTGGATGTAGGGCGACATGCGAATCTCATTCTGACTCTCATGATAGCGTCGCTCGCTGGGAGCATGGGCGCAGGGGCTGAGTTTAACTGTTTCCGGACGCCCGGTGAGGGAATCAGATGTGCCTGCATCGGCGCGAGCGACTGCAGCGAAATGAGAAACTCTGGTAGCTGCAAGTCGGAAGCTGAGTGCGACAAGGGCGAGCTTGGCGCGATCGTATGCAGCTGCAAAGCGGCACGCACTCCAAATTCAGTGGTCGGCGGCCAATGTTACTTCGCTGAGCTATGCCCGGACGCCTCAGTCTTGCACTGGGACCGCAAGGACCCTTGTTAAAACGTGACCTAGAGATCCTGCCGGACGCCTTGCGCGAACATGTCAACGCTCTCGCGGCCGACATTGGTCCTCGTACGCTCCTAGACCGAGCGTTCTGTCCAGCGGCAAGGTCTGCTGTGGGTCATAAGCAAACGTTATGATCAGCAGCGTTCAAGTTCGCTTTGCGACTAAAAGCGGTGCGATCCGGCGACATTGTTCATTATCGCGTGGAAAAAATTCGCAATCGCGGGCGTGTATGGCGATATCGAGGGCAGGCGAGCCTTTATCAGCTTACCCCCGAAGGTGCCGTTGCGCTTGCGCGGTGGTCAACAGTGGCACTCACCCAAAAAGCAGCGTCACATTGCGCGAAATGAAAAGCATGTCCGGCTTACATCGAATGGTGATGGCGGTGGCGGCGGTGGCTCCGGCCGAGGCGGCGGCCCCGGTGGTGGTCCTGGCGGCTTCGGTATGCTGTCTATCCATGCGATCCGAGCCAGCTGCTGAGGACCAGAGTTCCTCGGAGTCTTTTAGCTCTTCTTGGATGTCACCACAAAAACACGGCCCGGCACGAAGGTGACCCTTTTTGCTCCCACACTTCGGGCATTGCGGTTCACCTCGGCATGCTCGGAGATGGTCTCGGTGCGCTCGAACCCTTTTTCGCATTTCTCGCAACGATATTGATAAGTCGGCATGGCTCAGCCCATCATGACGCGAGGCTTCCGCAACCGAACGGCAAAGCCTGTCTACGTTGGCGTCTCGCTCCCGGCAACTGTCACACTCACACCTCCCGAGCGAGCCTCTCCGATGCGCTTAGCTAGGTCCTGATCATAGACGCCCGGCACAATGATAATGGTGTCCTCGGGTCCTGCCACATGGATCGCATGAAGGATGCGTCTGAAGGCGGTATCGAGGCTGCGACCGTCCCTGGTGTCGATGCCCTGATTAGAGTTCACGTACCAAAACATGGTGCTGAAACACTGGGGGAAGCTGCAATATCACCCGATTCTACTCTTGGGATCGGCGCCGTGCCAAGGGTGGGCCCAATCGCAGGCTTACCGGTAATGACCTACTGCGGGGGTTCGATTCAACTGGATTTTGCCTGTCAATGATGAGGTGATGAGCGTGCCGGCCCCTCGGCCCTTCACATGTCAGCTAGCGGCCCATAGCTGACTCTTTCGTCGCCCGCAGACTATCTGCTTTCAGCGGTGAAGCAGATGCTTTTTATGCAACCCGACATGTCCGCTAATGACCAAAAGCGGACTTATTCTTGTTTTTGAGTGAAGCCAACAGCGGCGGGCGCGATACCCTTCGGCCCCCGGCTCAGTTCATCGCCGTGTTTGGGTACTCTTTACTTGTAACAATGAGTTTCTCCCCGAGTAAAAATGCTCTCGTGTTTTTCGCCGTTCATATGGCGGCTGCGTGTCTGGTGAGCGGCGGAGCCTTGGCGGAGGATGTTGGTCGCGCCACAACACAGATCACGGCGAATTACGGTGTCTACTGGGCTGGGCTGAATTTCGGCGATGTTCGTCTCGTGATCACCATCCAGAACTCCGAATACGAAATGAAAGGGGACGGCCGATTTTCGGTAATGGGCGGACTGATCTATGAGTGGAGCGGCGATACGACGAGCTCTGGGCAAATCGGCAAGTCAGGTCCGCGCCCCTCGCTGTACACCCTGAGCTATTCGGGTGGTGATAAACGCGGAGATGTGCGCATTTCATTCTTTGGAGGCGCTGTTTCAGGCGTCTCGACCTCGCCAAACAAGCGACCTAACCCCAAGAACATTCCCGTCACAAGAGAGCAGCTTCGCGGCGTGCTCGATCCTATGACTGGAGCCTTCCTTAGACTGCGTCCCAATCTTTCTGAAGGGGACTTGACGGTGTGCAACGAAACCATACCAGTGTTCGACGGCAAGCTTCGGTTTGACCTTGTGCTCAAGCCTAGGCAGCAGACTCGAATTGAACCAAAAACGTCTAACAGCTACTCGGGTCTCGCGTCGGTGTGCGGGGTGAAATTTATCGCCATCTCGGGTTTTCGTCCGGACAATCGCGCCATCAAATACATGTCTTCGCACAGCGACGCGATCGAGGTCTGGCTCGTACCTCTGCCGAGCACCAAACTTTATCTACCCTATCGCATTTCCGTACCCACGGCTTATGGCTCTGGTTCGGCGGAGATGCTTTCGTTCCAAGTGGCACACTGACGAGGCAGATGCGGCGCTGACCAACAGCTTTCCTAACCTAGGATGGTTGCTATTGGTACTTAGCGGACATTGTGCTCACCCAGTTTGGGGTCTGCTTTTGACCTTCACAAGCTGGCGAGGGGGACATCGCGGGCCAGCCACTTCTACCGCCTCTCTTCCTGGCGTCTTCCTAGGATTCCTCCGCGATCGCCCTCTTTCGGTCCCCAATTCCGAAATAGCCAGTTTTCTCAACTGCTCATCGCTATACAGCTTAAGATCGGGCACGACTGTCCCTGAAATGGGTCGCCACTAGCTTTTCGTAATCAGATGCACGCTTCCCGTGTTGTTTGTGCCTGTTGTGGTGGTGAGGGCATAGGCTCTGGGTATTCTCATATTTGAAAAACAGTAACCACTGACCGCGATGCGGATCGACGTGATCCACGTGGCTTGCAACCACAGTTCGACCTTCAATCGCACACTGCCGACACAGCGGTTCCTCGGCGAGCCTGTGCCTTCTGATCGACTTCCAAATTGGTGATTTGCACCACGAGCGCCAGAGCGGGTCCGCTCTGGGCGTGTTGTGTTGCCACGAACCAAAATCAATTGTGAAGGTGGCGTTGCGATGCGGCATGACTATGCCCCCCGGTCTGCCAGGGTTCCGCCGGCAGTCGCGACGCTGCTCCCGTTGGCGAAGTCCCCCATGTAAAACTGATTCTAGTGATCTAACTTGGCAATTTTGGGTCACGCCTCTCTAGCCAAGCAATAAAGTCTGCGAGTGATCAAAACGCCACAGTTCGGTTGGCCTTGCATGCCCGAGCATCGGGTTGTCCGAAGACTCATAGTATGGCGAATACCCTAACCCCCTTTGTTGCACCTAAGTCACGTGCGTAGAATTTCGTTGCTCACCGCTGCTTGCCAACTTTCGCGGTTCGAAACTAGCCAGTAACTTCGCTCAAAGGGGTTAGAGTAGCGGGGGATAGGGGGATGTCGCGTTCAGAGTACTATCATCGTCAGGCTGATTTGTGTGTTCGAATGGCTCTCACTGCAGGACGCTATGATGAGCGCATTCGGTTGTTGGACACAGCTAACGAATACCGGGATATGGCCTCGCGAGCAGAGGCTCTCGACAGTCACAACGCCACTCAACGATCGACTTCGCGTCATGACGGATGACTCAATCTTGGATTGGGTTGGCATCTGACATAGCTGCTCGGCTTCGAAGCGCGTCGCGTCATATCGCTAAGGATTGCGGCCATCGCTTTGGCGGCACGCACGCCCAAGCGGAAGCTCAAAGACTAATTGCCGAGAAGATTTTTGCCGCAGTCAGAGCTTGGCAGACTGCTAATGTTCGGCCAATCGCCGCAAACCGTCCTACGTCACCTTAGATCAAGAGTAAGATCAAATCAGCGGCGATTGTCTCGTCTATAGCGAGGTTCCCTTCGCCTTGATACTCCGCGCAGGGCAATCTCTTTCAGTTGGTCGACGTCTCGTTTTCCGTTGCACGCGGAAGCCAGAATGATTTGCGCGAGATTCTTTTTGAGGACCAAAGTTTGCTCAGCGCCGAGGGTAAGTCTCTCAGTCCACAAGTCCTGCCAGGCTGCGTCATAGGCAGCGGCTAAAACGCCGAGCTCCTCGGCCCGAAAGTAAGCTGAATAAGCTTCGAAGGGCATAGCCTAGCACCTCCGGAGAACCGCCGAGAAGTCCCCAGTGCTCTCGGCTCCCACGCCCCACCGACTATTGTCCGCTTAGTTGAAGGGGATTTTAGCAATTCTCGCCCGGCGCGTCTTCATGCGGCGCACTAGTGTGCCAAGTGCAGTGCAATAGCCGCGCCGGTCGGAACTCACAGAAAACTTGAGCTCAAGCCGCCTCATTCTTGGCTTCGCGAGCACTTTGGCACAGGCGTTCAAACTCATCTTGAGCGGCTGCCCCGTGAAGCCACTCGCGCGCTTCCTCGTAGCCCGTTTCGAATCGCAGCTCGAAGGCAATTGGACGCCATCCATGGAACTTGCCGGAGCGCCAATTCGCGAACTTTGGCTTGGATTCTCGCAAGATTGGTCTTTAGGTGCCTCAGCCCCCGGTATTGCCGCGAACAGCCATATAGGAGCCTTATCAGCGAAGGTTAAGGTGGGCACAGAACACCACTCGCGTGCGTCCTCAGCTCAATCTCCAGGATAACGTTGCGGCGCGCCTGATGCTTGCATGCTAGCTAACAAGATATCTTTCAACGTCTCTGGATCACTCACACCATTTATGCGAGCGATCTCGACCAGCTCGCGGCGGACCTCAGCCTCCTCGTCGCTGTCAGCGTCGAAGTGTAGATGACTTTGCTTGATTGATTCCCAG
>Ga0207693_10002071_pt1 | contig 17531 bp, 18 predicted proteins | sample LARL81metaG_FD_184347 | JGI IMG/M metagenome (GOLD analysis project Ga0207693, IMG submission 184347) | Corn, switchgrass and miscanthus rhizosphere microbial communities from Kellogg Biological Station, Michigan, USA - LAR L8-1 metaG... | ecosystem: Host-associated > Plants > Roots >...
CCGACTTGCCGAGCAGGTACTCGTTGTCGGCGACGGTCAGAAGGGCCTGCGTGTCCTTCGGGTTCTTGGCGAGCTTCGCGTTCGCCTTGTCTATGTGGTCCTGGTAGACGGCGTTCGCGGAGCCGCTGCTGTTGCTGCTGTTGCTGATGCCGAGCGCGTCGAAGATCCCACCCGGGCCGCCGCCGACACCGATCCCGAAGCCGAGGAAGCCGACCAGGAACAGCAGAGCGAGCATCGCGAACGACACCTGCACGACGTGCCTGCGCTTTCCGCGAAGGTCAAAGAGCATGGGCGATGAGCCTAGCTTGCGGGGGTTCCCGGAGGCTCCGGCTCAGCGGGACTGCTCGTATCGCCAGCGCTGCGAGGCGTCCCCATCATTCGGGCCAGAATGAGCGAGAGCTCGAAGAGGATGAGGAGCGGGGCTGCCTCGATCAGCATCGTCACCGGGTCGGTCCCCGGGAGGAGCATCGCGATGACGATCAGGATCAGGTACGCGTAGCGGCGGTTCTGGGAGAGCTGCTTGGGCGTCACGATCCCGAGCCGCGTCACGGCGACGACGCCCATCGGGATCTGGAAGACGAGCCCGAGCGCGAGCAGGGTCGTCAGCAGGAACCCGTAGTAGTCGCTCGCCCGAACCTGCACGTTGAACTCGGTCTGGTTGAAGTTCAAGAGGAACTTGGCCGCGGCGGGAACGACCACGAAGTACGAGAACACGACCCCGGCGATGAAGAGGACCGGGACCAGGATCAGAAACGGCAGGATGAGGCGCTTCTCGGTCGGCTTCAGCGCCGGCAGGAGGAACGCGTACAGCTCGTAGAGGATCAGCGGCAACGCGATCAGGATGCCCGCGTAGATCGAGACCTTCAGGGTGCTCATGAAGGGCTCGGCGACCCCGAAGGTGATCGGCTTCAGGTCCTGGCCGTTGACGGTCTTGGGCAGCGGGTGGTTGGCGATCTCCAGCAGGAGGTGGTTCTGCCAGAAGCACAGCCCGCACGCGACGACGAGCACTGCCGCCGAGATGATGATGCGGTTGCGCAGCTCATCGAGATGCTCGACAAGCGTGAGCTGATCCTCGAACTTCGCCGCCCTTACTCGGGCCACGGCTCAGGATCTCTGGTTGGTAACGACCTCGCCCTCGACGGGCTCATCGGCATCCTGCGCGCCCTCGATCGCGGCGGGCTTCGACGACTTCTCATCGTCGTCGTCGTCCTCGTCGTCGTCCTTGCCCGAGATCGATCCCCTGAACTCGCGGATTCCCTTGCCCATCGACCGCCCCAGCTCCGGCAGGCGCTTCGGCCCGAAGATCACCAAGGCGATGATGAGGACGACGATCAGCTCAAGCGGTCCAACGTTTGGCATCTCTCCGGATGGTACTGACGTACGGGCCTCGGCACCTAAAGCCGGCCGAGCGGCACGCTCCCTGTCAGACAGGTCTGCCTCGGCCGGATATACGCTGCCGCGCATGATCCTGTCCGACAGGACGATCCGCGAGGAGCTCAAGGGCGGGGGGATCGTGATCGAGCCGCTGACGGACGACGCGATCCAGCCGTCGTCGGTCGATCTTCACGTCGACCGCTACTTCCGGGTCTTCCGCAACGACACGACGCCGTACATCGACCCGAAGGAGCCGCAGGACGACCTGACGGAGTTCGTCGAGGTCGACGACGGGAAAGCCTTCATCCTCCACCCCGGGGAGTTCGTCCTCGGATCGACGCGAGAGCGGGTGGCGCTGGGCGACGACCTGGTTGCTCGATTGGAGGGGAAGTCGAGCCTCGGCCGCCTCGGGCTGCTGATCCACAGCACGGCGGGATTTGTTGATGCGGGCTTCAGCGGCCATCTCACGCTCGAGCTCTCGAACGTCGCGAACCTGCCGATCGCGATCTATCCGGGGATGAAGATCGGCCAGATCTCGTTTCTGCGGATGAGCACCGCCGCCGAGCACCCCTATGGAAGCGATGCCACACGGTCGAAATACCAGGGCCAGCGCGGCCCGACGCCATCGCGCTACTACCTGAACTTCCGCGAGAACGAGTAGCTCCAGCGCCCCTGTGAACCGCCCGCGCCCGGCCCGCGTAGTGCAGGTCGGGAGCTTCATCCCTGATCCATACCGCAACTAGTGCGTATCCCGCATGTTGATGGGGTGTAATACCTAAAGCATCTGAGTGGTCCAGTCGATAGACCTTTCGAATGGGAGACCGGGAAACAGCCAAGGGAAGCCACCTCGACCGAGGGCTCGAGCCGAGCGTCTTTGAGACTCCTGGGTCCCGCGGCCAGCGGCGACGCCGCGGCGATCTCCACATCTGCCCCGAGTGCGGGTCGGACCTCGTCTATCCCACCGACTGGGCGCCGGCAAGCGAGCGCCACTGGCAGGTTGCCCTCCGGTGCCCCGAGTGTGAGTGGAACGGCGGCGGCCGCTACAGCCAGGACGTCGTCGACCGGCTCGACGAGGAGCTCGACCACGGCACCGAAAGGGTCCTCGACGATCTCAACATCCTGGTCCGGGCCAACATGGAGGACCAGATCGATCGCTTTGTCGCCGCCCTCAACGGCGACAACATCCTTCCTGAAGACTTCTAGGCGCTAGGAGTAGCGCTCCACCACGCCGTCCGCGACGAGGTCGAGGAGTTGGCGCTGCTCGGGGCGCAGCCCGGAGGTGACCAGGGCGTGCTTGGCCGTCTCGACCCTTCCCCGGGCGTCCACCCGGACGCGCTCGAGCGCGCCGGTCGCCGCAACCCGGTCGCAGACGTCCACGGCGCCATCCGCGTCCAGCTCCCGCAGGTCGATCTTCGCCAGTGAGGAATCCTCCTCGCGGGCCAGGATCAGCGGGAGCGTGACGGTGCCGTCGAGCAGATCGGTGCCGCGGGCCTTGCCGGTGCGCTCCGGGGGGCCGGTGACGTCCAGCACGTCGTCGAGCAGCTGGAAGGCGAGCCCGATCTCGCGGCCGAAGGTCTGCAGCGCCCGTTCCAGCGACAGGTCCGGCTCGGCGGAGTTCGCTGCCAGCTCACCGCCCTTGCCGGCGCGGCCGATCTGGCAGGCGCACTCGAAGAGCCGGGCGGTCTTCAGCCCGCACCGGTCCAGGTAGCGCTCGGCCGAGATCGAGATGTCGAAGGCGTCCCGACGCTGGGCGAGCTCGCCGAGGGCGAGCGCCACGGAGGCGCCGGACAGGAGCTCGACCTGGCGCTCGCTGCCGTCGTGGCCAAGCTCGGCGAAGGCCCGGGAAAAGAGCAGGTCGCCGACCGCGAGCGCCCGGTCACGGCCGGACTGGGCGACGACCGTGGGCCGGCCGCGCCGCAGCGGAGCAGCATCGAGGACGTCGTCGTGCACCAGGGTCGCCATGTGGACGAGCTCGATCGCGGCGGCCGCGCGGACCGCCGGCTCGCCCGCTCCCGGGCCGGCGCAGAGCAGCACGAGCATCGGGCGCAGGCGCTTGCCGCCGGCCGCCAGGGTCGCGCCGGCGTCCGCCGCGAGGTCGTCGCCGTGCCCCTCCACCAGGAGGCGCAGGCGCTCCTCGACCGCCTCCATCCGCATCGGCAGCCAGGCGTCGGCGGCGTCGAGCACCATCGTGACCGGCGGCGGGACCGCCGTGCGGTTCAACTCGAGCCTCCCTTGTCATCCATCGCTTCGGTCCCTCCCAGGCGGTGGGGTATCAGGCGCTCGCGGCGCCCGCGTGGATAGTGATGATGCCGCCCGCGAGCACGAAGTAGCGGATTCGGCCGAAGCCCGCCGCGTCCATCCGCTCCGCGAGCCCGTGCGGCGGCGGGAAGCGCTTCACGGACTCCGGCAGGTAGCTATACGCGCTTCGGTCCCCGGCGAGCGTCCCGAGCAGCGGGACGAGGCGATCGAACCACAGCGAGAAGAAGGCCGACAGCGGCGGCCGTTGCGGCTGGGTGATCTCCAGGATCACGAGGCGCCCACCCGGGCGCAGGACGCGGGCGAGCTCGCGGAGCCCACGGTCGAGGTCCTCCAGGTTGCGGGCCCCAAAGCCGATCGTGGCGGCGTCGAACGAGCCGTCCTCGTACGGAAGCTCGAGCGCGTCCGCCCACTCGAAGCGCACGTTCGCGGCGCCGCACTCGGCCGCCTTGCTCGTGGCCGCCTCGAGCATGCGCTCGGAGAAGTCGCAGCCGACGACGGTCCCCTCCGGACCGACCCGATGGCTCAGCTCGAGCGCCAGGTCCCCGGTGCCGCAGCAGACATCGAGCGCCGCGCTGCCCGGCTCGAGCTCGGCGAGCTCGGCGGCTCGCTGGCGCCAGCGATGGTGCATGCCCGCGGTCATCGCGGTGTTCATCAGGTCGTAGACGCCCGCGATGCGGTCGAACATCGTCCGCACCTCGCCCGCGAACTCGCCGGACTCGCGATTGGGAAGTGGCGTGGAGGTGGTGGCCATGACCGCGCTGGATCGGCACTCAGTGCAGCAGCCTGGCTACTTCAGATAGGCGAGGAAGTCGGCGACCTCGTTGAGCTTCTTCTCCCCCAGGCTCTTGAAGGAGGGCATGATGCTCGGGCCCGCCACCAGCGAGCGGAGGATCGCCGCGCGCGGGATGCGCGACCCGATGTGCGTCAGATCGGGCGCCAGGGTGCCGTTGCCGCTGTCGCCGATCTTGTGGCACGCCAGGCAGGCCGATTGCGCGACCACGAGCTTCCCCGCTTCGTATTGAGGTGGCACTTTCAAATCCACCGTTGTCGGCGGCCCAGCGTTGGCGCCCTTGTAGGTCAGGTAGGCCATGACGACGATGGTGAGGCTCAGCGCGGTCATGGCGACCGGCCTGCGTTCCGGCCTGCGTTCCGGCCCGCGGTCGTAGAACGGCAGGAGGAACAGCAGGATCATGGCGATCGTCGGGATGCCGATTGTCGCCAGCGGCACCAGGTACGGGGGCTTCAGGACCCGCAGCACCTCGAAGAGGAAGAAGAAGTACCAGTCCGGTCGCGGCGTGTAGGTGGTGGTCGTCGGGTCGGCCTTCGGGCCCTGCTCGGCGCCCAGCACGAGCGAGAGCACCACGATCACCAGCACCACGATCAGCGCCATCGTGGAGTCCTTCATCACCGCGTAAGGGAAGAAGGGCTTGCCCTGCTTCTTCAGCTGCTCGTACTCGACGAGGTATTGCTCCTTCTCAGCGCGGTTCACACCCGCTCCTCCTTCGCGATCGCGCGGTTGCGCTTGGGATGCATCCACGGCGGCGCGGTCGTCCCGAGCTTGACGACGAGGTACAGGTGCGCGCCGATCAGGGCGATGAGCAGCCCCGGAATGAGCAGCATGTGGATCGCGTAGAACCGCGACAGGGTCACGGCGTTGAAGTCGGCGCCGGCGCGTAAGAAGTCACTGAGGTACGGGCCGATGAACGGCCCGGTGCCGTTGATGTTCACGCCCACGACGGTGGCCCAGAAGGACCGCTGGTCGAACGGCAGGAGGTAACCGGTGAAGCCCATGACCATCGTGAGGATCAGGAGCGTCACGCCGATGATCCAGTTCAACTCGCGCGGGTACTTGTATGCACCGAAGACGAAGGTCCGCGCCATGTGGAGGTAGATCAGGATGATCATCACGCTGGCGCCCCACTTGTGCATCCCGCGGACGAACTCGCCGAGGAAGACGTCGTTGGTGAGGTGGGTCACCGAGCCGTAGGCCTGGGTGGGCGACGGGTCGTAGTACATGGCGAGGAACACGCCCGTGACCGCCTGGACGACGAAAGCGAAGAGGGTGGCCGAGCCGAGCGTGTAGAACCAGTTGGTCCCCTTCGGGACCTTCCGGTAGAGCATCCCGGTGAGGAAGCTGGTGGCGCCCGTGCGCTCGTCGAGCCAGCCGACGAGATCGGCCGGCGCCTCCTTGGCGCGGTCGGTGGGGGTGCCGCCGTTCGCGCCGTTGCCGCCGTTCGTGCCCGGCTTCTGCGGCTTCTTGAGCGGGGGCGGGATGAGGACGTCGGGGAACTTCACCGCGAACCGCCTATGGCGCCGGCGCCGTGTCCGGGCGCGGCGGATAGATGTAGTTCCAGACCCCGCCGGTGAACTCGCCTGGGTCCCTGGCCCGCACGGGCTGGAGCTGCGAGGTGACGCTGTAACGGGGGCCGATCTGGACCTGGCCCCTCTCCACCCGCGTCTGGAAGCGGTCGAGCGGCCGCACCGGGGGCCCGCCGATGACCTTGCCCTGGAAGTCGTAGACGCCGCCGTGGCATGGGCAGACGAAGCTCTCCGCCGCGGAGACGTAGTTGACCGGGCAGCCCAGGTGGGCGCACCGGGTCGAGATCGCGACGAAGCTGTTGGGGTTCTCGTCGTACTTCTCGGACCCTCGTCGCACGAAGGCCGTCGTCTTACCGGCCTCGCCGATGCCCTCCACGATCGTGAAGACCACAGGCTTGTATGTCGTGTCCGTAAAGCGGCTGGTGAGCCCGACGCTCTCCCACAGCTCCTTCGGCTTCTCGAAGATCGGGGCGAGCGCGAACCCCACGGCCGGAAGCACGATGATCGCCCCGGCGATCCCGCCCACCGCCTGCCCGGCGACGGTAAACGCACGCCGGCGGTTCATGGACTCGCCCTCGAAGTAGCCGGCGGGGTGCGGCTTCGGCTGAGAACCGTCGCCCGCTGGCCCGTTGGTCTTGTCGGCGGCGTCGGCCAAATTCAGGCTTAGATGAGTGCTCGCGCGCCTTGCGCGCACCGTCCCGTTTATTGGGGCCGGAAGCCTATCGACTCGGCGGCCCCGCCCAGTCGCTCGGCGAGGCCGGCCTTCTCGGCCACCGAGGCGGCGCCCTCCCAAAGGGCCCACGACGCGGCGGGATCCCCATCACGGAGGGCCCGCTTGGCATCGTCGTGCCCGGGCGGAGGACCGGCCGCGACCGTGATCGCCGAGGCCAGCCACAGGGCCCCGGAACCGTCGTCGGGGTCGGGAGATCCGTGGTTGGCTGCGTGTAGCTGCGCAGCGAGCGAGATCAGGTCGGAGAGCTCCCTGACAGCCTCGAGGTCGCCAAGGCCGGCGAGCCGCTCCAGGCCGCGCGCGTACAGGTAGTCGCCCGCGAGCAGGGCCAGGTCGTCGTCGGCGCCGTTGACAACCCGAGCGTCGGAGTAGTGCAGGAGGTAGCCCTCGCGGATCGACTCGAAGAGGATCGCGTACTCCGCCGGCGCATTCGCAGCCCGCGGCCCGCCGGCGACCAGCATCCCCAGCCCCGGAACCTCGCCATCCGGGTCGCGGACGTGAGGCGAGATCACGGACCCTTCGCCGCGGAGCTGGATCGCGAGCTCGTTGAGCGCTTCACCGGCGTCTGCCACGGCGCGAGATTACTGGCCGGCGGCCGATCCCAGACCCACGACGAGCGGGCTTTTGGCCGCTCGCCTCTGATAGGACTCCGGGTGGAGGAGGCTTATGAGACGTTCGCGGGGCAGGCGAATCGGCATTGGGGCCTCGATGGCAGGGCTCGTGGCTGTCACCGCGGTCGTCGTCGCACCCGGCGCTCCGGCGCGGGGCGCCCCCCGGAAGGTGATCGAGGGCACCGTCCCGCAGTACGCGAGCGCCGGCGCCGAAGTCGCCGACGCCCGCGGAAGCGTCGACTTCTCCGTGGCCCTGCGGTGGCGCGACCAGGCGGGGCTCTCGAGCTTCGACGGCGCGGTGTCCAACCCGTCGAGCCCGGACTACGGGCACTACCTCAGCCCCGCGCAGTTCCGCGCGCGCTACTCGCCGCGGCGCTCTCAGGTCGGCAACGTCAAGCGCTGGCTCACGAGCCACGGCTTCGACGTCACCGACGTCTCGAAGAGCAGGATGCTGGTCAGCGCCACCGGCACCGCGGGCAAGGTCGACCGCGCCTTCAGCACCTCCCTCAAAGTCTTCAAGTCCGATGGCCAGCGGCTCCGCGCGCCTGCCGAGCCGGTGTCGATCCCGGCCAAGCTGTCCGGCGACATCGTCGGGGTCGCGGGGCTCGCCCAGGAGCCCGCCCAGCCCCTCGGCATCTCGGCCGACACCGCGCCCGGGGCTCCGCCGCCTGCGGCCTTCAGGAACGCGGGACCGTGCAGCCATTACTGGGCGCGCAGGTACGGCAAGAAGATGCCGGCGGCCTACGGCAAGACGCAGCCCTGGGCCACCTGCGGCTACCGCCCGCATCAGCTCGAGGGCGCCTACGGCGTGCGCGGCGCGATCAAGCACGGCAACGACGGCTCGGGCCAAACGGTCGCGATCATCGATGCGTTCGCCGCGCCCACGATCCGCAAGGACGTGAACACTTACAGCCGGCGCCACGGCCTGCCGCCCGTGAAGCTCAAGCAGAAGGTCTTCCACGGCTGCCACCATGCCTGCGACGAGGAGAACCGCCAGGGCTGGTACGGCGAGGAGACGCTCGACCTCGAGGCGGTGCATCTGATGGCGCCCGGCGCCAAGATCCACTACGTCGGTGCCGCCGACTCGACCTTCCAGCTCGTCCGTGCGCTGGGCTGGGCTGTCGACCACCGGGTCGGCCACGTCATCACCAACTCCTACGGGCACGTCGGCGAGGCTGTCTCCAAGGTCCACATCCGCGTCGAGGAGCGGATCCACCAGGAGGCAATCGCCGAAGGGATCGGCATCTACTTCTCCTCCGGCGACGACGGTGACGAGTCCCACGTGATCGGCCACCCGGCGACGGACTACCCTGCGTCGAGCCCGAAGGTGACCGCGGTCGGCGGCACCACCCTCGGGGTCGGTCCGCGCAACAACTACCGCTTCGAGACCGGCTGGGGAACCCACGTGACCGGCAAGTCGGGCACGACGTGGGATCCGACCCCGCCCGGTGGCTTCCTCTACGGCAGCGGCGGTGGCACGACGCGGCTGTTCAGCGAGCCCGGCTACCAGAAGGGGGTCGTCCCCAAGAAGCTCGCCCAGCGCTTCGGCGGCCACGGCCGCGTCGTCCCGGACATATCGATGGACGGCGACCCGAACTCGGGGATGCTCGAGGGCGAGACCCAGACCTTCCCCAACGGCAAGAAGAAGTACGGCGAGTACCGCATCGGCGGCACGAGCCTCTCCTCGCCGCTGTTCGCGGGCTACATGGCCCTGGCCGACCAGAAGGCGCGCTTCCACCACGGCTTCCTCAATCCCGCCATCTACCACCTGGCCGGGGGCCATTCGATCCGCGACATCAGGCCCGCTCGCTCGACCGTCTCCGTGCTGCGCCGCGACTACAACAACGGTGTCAACAAGAAGGACGGCACCTCGGTCACGCTGCGCACGGCCGACATGGACACGTCGCTGCACACGAAGAAGGGCTACGACGACGTGACCGGGCTCGGAGCGCCCCGCGGCGCCCACCTGCTGAAGGCGCTCCGCCACCGCTAGCGGGCCGAGTCCCCGGGCTCAGGCGCGCAGCCCTGCGACCGACGCGTGCACCGCCCCGTCGGTCCCGGTGACCCACATCATCGGCCCGGCCCGGAGGATCTGCGCGTCGCCGGGCTGTGCGGGTTCGCGGAACTCGATCTCGAGGTCCACCGACTCCGGCTCGCCGGTCTGCGCGAACAGCTCCTCCATCGGCTCCCAGTACGCGGCGTTGTTGACGTGGCCGGCCATGTCCGTGTCGCTCGCTCGGAACCGCCAGGGTGCAGCCGTTGGGTCGGCGGGCGGGTCCGGGTGGCCGAGCCGGAAGTTCGCCTTGCGCGAGCCGGCACTCTCGCCGTAGACGGCCTGGAACTCTTCGCCCAGCCTCAGCGGCCGCAGCGTCTCGGGGTCCACATGGATCCACATGGCGACCGCCTCCACCGCGCCGCCGCCGCCCGAGACGCTGGTGCGCCGCTCCGCCGCCAGGCGCCCGGTCGCGCTGCAGAACGTCCGCACCGAAATCGGCTCGCCGAAGTGCGGGAAGGCCTCCACCTTCATCCGCGCCCGGCGCACGAGCCAGGCGCCACGGTCGGCGAGCCCGGCGTCCACGACGTCGGCGAAGGCGACATCCTGGAGCCAGCGCGCAATCGCGTCCAGGCGCACGCGGCCCGACCTCGTGACGTCCGCCAGCCCCGGAGGGACCTCGCGCTCGAACACGCGGCCCCGGGGCGGCGGCGGGACGAGCTCGGTGAGTGGAGTCGCCCCGGCCTCGTTCATGCGAACGCGACGTCGAAGGCTTCGGCGGCCGCGGCCGCGGTGCGATCAATGGCGGCTTCGTCATGGGCGAGCGACACGAACCACGCCTCGAACTGCGACGCCGGCGGATAGACACCGCGCTCGAGCAGGGCGCGGCAGAAGCGACCGTAAGCGTCCAGGTCGCAGGCAGAAGCGCCCTCGAAGTCACGCACCGGCGAGGTGCTGAAGAACGGGGTCACGAGCCCGCACACCGAGACGACCTGGATCGGGCGGTCCCCGGCGGCCTCCCGTAGCGCGCTCGCCAGGCGATCGGTGAGGACAGCGAGCCGCTCGTAGGCGTCCGTGTCGAGCTCGCGCAACGTGGCGAGGCCGGCGGCGACGGCGAGTGGGTTTCCCGAGAGCGTGCCCGCCTGATAGACGTCGCCTGCGGGTGCCACCCGCTCCATCAGGTCGCGGCGGCCCCCATAGGCCGCCGCCGGCAGGCCACCCCCGAGCACCTTGCCCATGATCGTGAGGTCGGCCTCGACCCCGAGCGCCTCCTGGGCGCCGCCCCGCGCGACCCGGAAGCCGCTGATCACCTCGTCCAGGATCAGAAGGGCCCCCGCCCCGTGGGCGGACTCGCGCAGCGACTCCAGGAACCCGTCCTCCGCGGGAACGACCCCCATGTTCGCGGGCACCGGCTCGGCGATGACGGCGGCGGGGGCGCGCTCGGCGACTGCGGCGGCCACCGCCTCCGGATCGTTCCACGGCACGACGACCGTGTCGGCGGCCTGCGCTCGGGTCACCCCCGGGCTGGCCGGGATCCCCTGGGTGGCGAGGCCCGACCCGGCCTCGGCCAGCAAGCCGTCGACGTGGCCGTGGTAGGCACCGGCGAACTTGACGATGGTGTCGCGGCCGGTCACCGCCCTGGCGAGGCGGATCGCGCTCATCGACGCCTCGGTGCCGGAGCTGACCATCCGCAGCATCTCCACCGAGCCGAAGCGGTCCACCACCTCGCCGGCGAGCTCCACTTCGCCCTCGGTCGGAGCGCCGTAGCTCGTGCCCCGCCGCGCCGCCTCGGTGACAGCCGCGACGACGCTCGGGTGAGCGTGCCCGAGGATCAGCGGCCCCCATGAGCAAACCCAGTCGACGTACCGGTTGCCGTCCACGTCGACGAGCTCCGCGCGCTCGCCCCGGTCGACGAAGATCGGGTGGTCCCGGCCGATCGAGCGCATCGCGCGCACCGGCGAGTTGACGCCGCCGGGCATGAGCTCGAGGGCCCGGCGATGGAGCTCGGCTGACCGGTCGCCGTCGCCCGTCAACTGCTCAGCGGTCTAGCGAGTTAGGCACCGGCGTGTTCACGTTCCCACGCGGCGTACTCATCGGTGAAGTAGTGCAGGCGGATCTTCTTGAACTCGGTCGAGGAGTAGAGGACCGCGCGGTCCTCGCCGTGGAGCTCGTGCTCGTCGGCGATGTGGTCGAGGACCGCGTCGCACTCCTCCTTGGAGCGACCGTGCGCCATCGTGAACACGGAATACGGCCAGTCCGCGTAGGTGGGGCGCTGGTAGCAGTGGGAGATCCCGCGAACGGCCGCCATCTGGCCGCCGACCTCGAGGATCTTTGCCTCCGGCACCCGCCACACCCCCATCCCGTTGGCGGAGAAGCCCGCTCGCCTGTGGAACAGGATCGCGGCGACCCGGCGGAGCAGCTTCCGGTCGACCATTCCCTCGAGGTGGCCCAGGAAGTCCTCGACGCGCATCCCGACCCCGCGGGCGGCGGCGTCGTAGGGCCTGTCCACCACCGACATCGGCCCCTGGAGGGCGCGGATGACGGCGATGTCGGTGTCGTCGTAGGGCTGGCGCTCCAGCTCACGCGGCGGGGCGGCGTCGATCGAGGCGGCGAGCGCTTCGGTGCCCTGCTCCATCTCGAGGTTCATGTTGATCTTGAAGAGGGTGAGCGTCGGCAGCTGGCGGATCGACTCGGCGCCGGTCTCCCGCTGGAGGACCTCGAGCGTCCCCTCCAGGCCGAGCGCGGAGTCGGGCGGCGTGGCGATCGTGAACCAAAGGTTGAACTCGTGGGTGCGGAGGTAGTTGTGCGAGACCCCGGGATGCGAGTTGATGATCTTGGCCGCGCGGTGGGGGTTCTCCGAGTCCACCTTCGCGGCCACCAGCATCGACTCGTACCCCAGCGCCCGGGTGTCGAAGATCGGGGTGATTTCGCGGATGATCCGCTCGTCGAGGAGCCGCTGCGTGCGCTCCTTGACCTCGTTCACGGGCATGCCCGCCCCGCGCGAGAGCACCGCGAACGGCTCGGGATCGAGCGCGAAACTCGACTGCAGCAGGTTCATCAGCTGCTTGTCGGCGTCGTCGAGCGGAACGGCGGCGCCGCCCTTGCGGGAGCGAACCTTCGGGCGCGGTTCCTTGCGGGTTGCGCCCCCCGGCGTCACAGCCAAGCCGCGGCGTCCTTCGCGTAGTAGGTGAGGACGAGGTCCGCTCCGGCCCGGCGGATCGAGGTCAGCGTCTCGAGCACGGCGCGCTCCTCGTCGATCCAGCCGTTCTGTGCGGCGGCCTTGAGGGCCGAGTACTCGCCGGAGACGTGGAACGCCGCGACCGGGGCGCCGGTGGCGTCCTTCACACGCCGGATCACGTCGAGGTACGGAGTCGCGGGCTTGACCATTACCACGTCCGCGCCCTCGGCCAGATCGAGCTCAGCCTCCCGGACCCCCTCGAGGGCGTTGGCCGGGTCCATCTGGTATCCGCGCCTGTCGCCGAACTCGGGCGTGGACTCCGCGGCCTCGCGGAAGGGCCCGTAGTAGGCGGAGGCGTACTTGGCGCTGTAGGCCATGATCGCCACGTCGGAGTGGCCCTCCTCGTCGAGCTGTGAGCGGATGACGCCCACCCGGCCGTCCATCATGTCGCTCGGCGCGACCACGTCGGCGCCCGCCTCGGCGTGCGAGATCGCCGTCTGCGCAAGGAGCTCGAGCGTGATGTCGTTGTCCACCTCGCCATCGCGGACGATGCCACAGTGCCCGTGCGACGTGTACTCGCACATGCATACGTCGGTGATCACGAGGAGATCGGGGTGGGACTCCTTCAAGGCGCGGACGGCGAGCTGGACGACCCCCTCGGGGTCGTAGGCGCCCGAGCCGGCCTCGTCCTTCTCACTCGGGATGCCGAAGAGGATCACGGCGCCGACGCCGGCCGCCTGGATCTCCGTCGCCTCGGCGACGAGCTCGGTGATCGAGAGCCGCTCCACGCCGGGCATCGACGGCACCTCCTCGCGCACGCTCTCGCCGGCGACGACGAACAGCGGCTGCACGAGGTGCTGTGCGGAGAGATCCGTCTCGCGCACCAGGTCGCGCAGTGCCTTCGTGCGCCGCATGCGCCGCATGCGGGTAGCGGGAAAGCTCACCCGCCTGATTCTAGGAGCCGGTCGATGCGAGCGCGGTCGGGCGCGACCTTCGTGGATCGCCAACTAATGCAATCTGCATCCGACAGGTGGACGCGGATTGCGGTGAAAGAGCTTCCACACCTCGCCTCCGCGTCTGCCTTCACGCGAAAGGAGAAGCCCTCAGGACAGGTAGTACTCAGGCGTCAGCGAGGTGCGCAAGCTCGCTGTCGAACCGTTGGGGCGCCTCCCAGAACGGCATGTGCGCGACCCTGACGAGCGGCGGGCCTGTTCCATGGATGGCGTACGCGAGGCTGATGCCATCTCCGGGCTGTGCAGAAGCGCACCTCTTGCTTCACGGCTCGACCGTACCGCGTCGCGCAACGCGACCTACCCCGCCCGTCCAAGCACTTCCAGGTCGAGCTGCTGCGAAGGCGCAGGGCCGCCGCCTACGGTGAAAGGCGGCGGTCGGGCTAGCCGGCCTGTGCCTTCGCCAGCGCCTCGAAGTTCTCGTACAGAGCGTCAGCGCCGAGGCGCTCTCGTGCTCGCTGTGCCGCGGGGCCGACCCGGTCCCACATGCCGCCTACCCAGAGCCAGTCGAGAACCAGATCCCGATCGAGGGTCTCGTGCTTCACCAGCGTCCCCACGGTCTCGCCATACGCGAGGATCGTCTGGACGGGCGGATCGTGGGATTCGGCGGTCTCCGCGTCGAATTCGTCGTCGAACACCGCTCCCATAGCCTCGCCCAGGTTGATCATCGCGCCCCACTGGGCGAGCTGGACGAGCAAGGTCGCATCCTCGTGAGTTGCCATCGCAGTACCTCCTCCGCTGAGACTGGAACCGTTCGGCGCGGGATCGTATGCCTAGGCGAAGCGGCGCAGCGCGATCCTCGCCAGCACCGCGTAGGCGGCGCCCAGGATCGCCAGGTGAAGGATCGGCATTCCGAGACTCGGACCGGAGGCGTCGAGCGCTCCCGACATCGCGTCGAGAGCCGCGTCGAACGGGAACAGGGCCCGCACGACCTTGATCACGTCGAAGAGCGCCGGGCTCACGGTGCCGGACTCGACAAGCGAGATGAAGGCGATCGGCAGCGAGATCATGAACGCAAGCAGGGAGCTCGCCCGGACCTCGCGCGCGGCCGCGCCGATGGCGGCGCCGAAAGCCGCGAAGCCGAGACCGCCCGCCGCGATCGCCAGGAGGATCAGGCCGAAGCGGCTCCAGTCGATGTGCACGAACAGAGACAGGCCGCCGAGCATGACGAGGGTCACCAGGATCGAGAGAACCACTCCCAGCGTGACCTTCTCGCCGAGCAGAGCCCACTTGCTCACCAGTCCCCGGGTCAGGCGCGCGAAGGCGTTCTCCTCGCGCTCGAGGGCCAGCGAGCCCGCCACCAGGAGGACCGTCACGAACATCAGCGTCACCGTCGCGGCCACCGAGATCGCGAAGGCGTCGAGGCTCGGGGGTGACCCCGAGACGACCTCCTTCTCCACGTTGATCGGGTGCGCGATCGAGGAGAGGAGCGGCGTCGCGAGGTTGAGGTTCTGGCGGGCGAGGCGCGCGAAGTTGATCACTCGCGCAAGCTCCGCGGCTGACGGGCTGTTCTTCGGCAGCTCCGGCTGGATCGACTCGAGGATCTTCTGCGTGTTCTGCAACCCGAGGATGTCGAGTGTCTGGCCGAGGAGGCTGAGGTGCCCGCCGCGCAGCAGGAGGGTGAGATAGGTCGCGGAGAGGCGGGTGACCTTCTTCGACAGCTTCAGGTTCGCCTGGTTGATGAGCGTGTCGATGCGGTCGTTGACCAGGCTCGCCTTGACCGGGTCCTCCTCGTTGACCAGCACCTTCACGGTGGGCTGAGAGGGGTTCAGCGACGCCAGCGACTCGAGGTCGCTGATGAAGTCCTTGGGCAGGATGAGAGCCGCGAGGACGTCGCCCGACTGCACCATCTGCCGCGCCTGGTCCTCGCTCGAGACGTCGATGCAGTCGATCCGCGAGCAGAGCTCCCCGCGGGCGCTGGTGACGTCCAGTTGCTGCCCGTTGATCACGAGGGGCGTCCCCGCGGGAATCTCGTTCAGGAACGCCACCCGGGGCGTCTCCGGGCCGCGAGAGAGCGCGAACCCGATCAGCACGGCGATCGCGATCGGATAGACGATCAGCAGGACCGTCAGCAGGGGCGAGCGCCGCAGGATCTGGAGGTCCTTGATGAAGAGCCAGCGCATCGCTCAGCCGCCCGCCCGCCGCATCAGTGCCCTCGCTCGCGCAGGAAGGCGACGAAGGCCCCCTCGAAGTCCCGCGCGCCGGACTCCGGCACCGCGGCGTGGAGCTCGGGCGCCGTCCCGTCGAAGAGATTCTCGCCGTCGGCGAGAACCAGCAGGCGCCGACCGTAGCGCTCGGCCTCGGCGAGATCGTGGGTGGAGAAGATGACCGTCGTCCCGCCGCCGGCCAGGCCGAGGACGAACTCCCACAGCCGCTCCCGCTGGCGTGGGTCCAACCCGGCGCTGGGCTCGTCCAGAAGGAGCACCGCCGGGCGGGCCAGGAGCCCGATAGCGATGTTGATCCGCTGCTGGTTGCCCCCGGAGAGGGTCCCCGCCTGGTCGTCCCGGCGGTCCTCGAGGGCCGTCTGCGCGAGCATCTCCTCGACGGACGCGTCCGGATCGGCCACCTTCTCGAGCCGCGCGAAGAGGCGGAGGTTCTCGGCGACGGTGAGCCGCCGGTAGAGCGCGGCCTGCTGGGGAACCCAGCCGATCTCGCCCGGCGGCCGGCTCACGGATCCGGCGTCCGGACGACGGATCCCGGCGAGGATCGACAAGAGCGTCGTCTTCCCGGCGCCGTTCGGGCCGATGACGGCGAGGAGCTCTCCACGGTGGGCGGCGAAGCTCACGCCCCGCAGGGCTTCGCGGTCGCCAAAGGCCTTGGCGAGCCCGCGCGTCTCGATGACGGCGTCGCCGCCTGCCTCCTGCCCGGTCACGCCGGGAAAGCTAGTGGACGTGATCTGTCGCCCCCGCGGACCCGTGCCCCGGCGCCTGTGACGGTGCACCACTTCGGACAGCGGTCGGCGGGAATTTCCCCGATTCGATCCACACAACTACCCGCGATCTGGCGACACCTCGCCGCTTCCCCGCCGCCGGAACGTAGGGGTCCACCTCGATCCGAATGACGGCTGGCTGTTGAGCGCCTGGCTGCCGTCGCGACTCTTCCGCGGCTCCAGCGACGCCCTCGGTGCCGACTGCGGCTCCGAGGACCCGAACCGGTTGCATATGGCTGTGGCGCGAGCTGGCCCGACAGCGCCTGCTCCACCGCCCACGACCTCGCCGGTCCCACACGGCGCGAGCTCGAGGTCGCCTCCGGCCACAGGTCGCGCGCGGTCTGACGCCCGAACATCGGTCGCGCGGCCGGTCGGCGCCACAGCGCTTAGGCTGCGGCGGTGCGCGTCCTCTTCATCGGCGACATCGTCGGCAGCCCCGGGCGGGCCGGGCTCGCCCAGGTGATGCCGGAGATCCGCGAGCGCCACGCTCCCGATCTCGTCATCGCCAACGGCGAGAACTCCGCGGGCGGGCTGGGCATCACGGAGAAGACGGCGAACGACCTGTTCGCGGCCGGGGTCGACGTGATCACGACCGGCAACCACGTCTACCGCCACCGGGGCGCGTACGAGTTCCTCGACCGCAGCGACCGGGTGATCCGGCCCGCGAACTACATGACCGGCAACCCCGGCCGCGGCTCCACCGTCGTGAGCGTCGGGGATCGCCGGGTTGGCGTCGTGAACCTGAGCGGGTCGGTCCAGCTCAAGGTCGCTCGATCCCCGTTCCCGGAGGCCGACACGATCGTCGAGCGCCTCGCGGGCGAGGCGGATGCCCTCATCGTGGACTTCCACGCCGAGGTGACCAGCGAGAAGATCGCGATGGGCTGGCACCTGGACGGGCGAGTCGCCGCCGTCCTCGGCACCCACACCCACGTCCCGACCGCGGATGCCCGGGTGCTGCCCGGCGGCACGGCGTTCATCACCGACGCCGGAATGACCGGGTCCCGTGCCGGGGTGATCGGGGTCCGCCGCGAGCAGGCGCTCGAGTCCTTCCGGACCCAGATGCCGGTGAAGTTCGACACCGCCGACGAGGACGTCTGGGTCAACGGCGTGGTCGTGGACGTCCGAGAG
>Ga0207693_10002072_pt1 | contig 17530 bp, 19 predicted proteins | sample LARL81metaG_FD_184347 | JGI IMG/M metagenome (GOLD analysis project Ga0207693, IMG submission 184347) | Corn, switchgrass and miscanthus rhizosphere microbial communities from Kellogg Biological Station, Michigan, USA - LAR L8-1 metaG... | ecosystem: Host-associated > Plants > Roots >...
ACCCCCCGGGCCAGCTCGCTCAGGAAGGGGTGCGCATGCAGACCAGCCCAGATCCCGTCGCCCTGCTCGCGGAGTTCGGCCGATAGCGATGGCTCCCCTGCGGCAGCCGGGGTGCTGGAGACGTCCCTGTTCATGGTTGCTGAGCTCCCCTTCCAACGCCCCAGCTGGGGAGGCTTACGCCGAAGGCCCACTGATCAGCCCGTTGTCCCCCGGCAGTGTGTGGTTCGCATGCACAAACGCGGTCGCCCGGGGTACCTCCTCGTGCTGATAGCTCAAGAGGACCTGGCTGGACCAGATATACGGTATTTCGTATATCCTCCTCCGGTCAATATCGGCCGCCCGCAGGCTAAGTGCCTCCCGGCGACCACACGGACGGAGACCGAGCCGCGGGCTGTCAGATGATGGACAGCTCCATGATGTGGCGAGGCGCAGGCAGTGCCTTGCCTTCGCCGGGAAGGCTTGACCGCCGGTCCGGGGCCCAAGCGGCCATGTAACGACTGGACGTGGGCCGGCGGTTCCTCAGACATGCGTTGGGTTCTCCGCCGCCCGCCTGCGCGTTGCCTGCGTTCTCGCGGCATCGGGACTCACCACCGGACGGTCTCCGGGCTTCCACATGCCTGCACGGCTGTGCGCTCGCCCGAGTGCCTGTATGTCCGATCGGCAGCCCTGGACCTGGGCAGCGCGCCATGAGCGAGACACCGGCGGCCTGGCTTGCCCGGCTCAAGGTGGCATTCCCGCGCTGGTCGATCGACCGTGTGCCGCCCGGCAAGGGCGCCGGGTTCATTGCCCGCCGGAGGCTGCCGGGTGCCCGCTCGCAGTCCCTCTATGCCCCCACGCTGGCAGAACGGGAATATGAGCTCCGGATCGCGGCGCGGGTGGGCCCAACTGGCTCCGGGGTGGACGCCGGCCGTCAGCACCATACTGATCGGCTGGCTCGGTACCTCTCACGGGGGGTGTGAAATGACAACGCTGGCGGATCGGGTGGCCCTGGTAACCGGGGCCTCGTCGGGGATCGGGGCTGGCCTGGCTGCGATGCTGGCGGCCGAGGGCGCGCGGGTGGTGCTCGCGGCCCGGCGCGGCAAGGAACTCGAGCGGGTGGCGGCGGGGATCTGCCGGGCGGGTGGGGTGGCCTTGCCGGTCGTCACCGACCTGGCTGACGATGACTCGATGGCGCGCCTGCTGATGCGCACTTCTGCCGAACTCGGCCCGGTCGATGTGCTGGTCAACAACGCCGGCTTCGGGCGGTGGAAGCCGCTGGAGGAGACCAGCATCGCTGAATGGGACCACACGTTTGCGGTCAATGTCCGGGCCGCCGCCTACCTGTGCGCGGCTGTCTTGCCTGGGATGCAGGCACGCCGGTTCGGCCGGGTGATCAACATCGGCAGCGAGGCCGGGGCCGCCATCGTGCCGGGCCTGGCCGCCTACTGCGTCAGCAAGCACGCCCTGCGCGCCCTGACCGAGGTCATCCAGGACGCCAACCACGACAACGGGATCAAGGCCTGGGTCATCTGCCCCGGCTTCGTCGACACCGAGATGGGCGAGGTCGTCCCCGGCGCTAACCCCCTCAACTTCCTCAGGGTCAGCGACGTCGTCGACATGGCCCGGTACCTGATCCGCCTGGACTACAACGTCAAACTCGGCCCAGAGATCCTCATCCGCACCATGCGCAACCCCATGACCGCCTGATCCAGCGGCTGCGTTTCCCCCCTAACGTGGACACCTCGCCTCACAGGGAGGGGCGATAACAGAGGATCACACATCGTGTCCGGCGACGGTGTTGGCAATCAGCCGTTGGTGCGGGCCTCTCAGTGGGGCATGACCCGGTCGACCGGTAGCTGGGGAGTGAGCCACGGAAAGACGATGAACCACAGCAGCGCTGCTGCGGCCAGGACCAAGATGATTGTGCATGCGAACTTGCTCGTGACGCCACCGGGGAGGTGCCGCCAGAGCCATGGGTACATGTGCTGCCTCCTGCTGGGCCCACCGTTACGGCCGGAGTGCCGTATTCCGGGCTTCGAGTGTTCCGAACACGATGATGCGGTGGGTGCCGGTCCACGGGGGATCGCAGGTGATGAGGGTGATCATCGCCTCGCTGGGGTGTTGCCGGGGGTGGCCGGGCACTGGATCCAGGACTGCGGTGTCATCGGGGAGCACCAGCTCAGTCGTGGTGACCTGGTAGGTGTAGGTGGCGGCCGCAGTCTCGATCATGACCTTGTCACCCGGCCTGAGGTCGTTCAGGCGGTAGAAGGGGTTCCCGGCGGTTACCCGGTGCGCCGCCACGGCGAAGTTGCCGGTCTGGCCTGGCAGCGCCGTACCCGGCACGTGGCCGGGCCCCTGGGCAAGCTGGGGCAGGCCGGTCCCCTGCACAATGGCGAACCGCCACGTCGCGCCGAACTGTGGGATGCGGATGAACGCGAAGGGCTTCCCGGTGACCAGGTGAAGCCCGGCGGCGACCGGCCTGGCGCTGCGGTGGGCCCCCCATTCCCGCTGCAGCTGACTCGCGAAGGCGTGCTGGTGCTGGCTTGCCTGCTGCGCGGTACCCCAGAGCAGATACGCCAGGAACAGCACCACCACGGCCCCAGCGGTGACACAGGATTCACCGAGGCCACGAAGCACAGTCCGCATTGCGCGTTCACTCATTCCACGGGGTGGCCAGGGCCGACACGGGTAAAAGCGTGACCGGCCGCGCGCGCCCGGCTGGTGGGCGTGAACCCGGCGCGCGCGGCCAGGCTGGGGCTGACCGTGGGCGTCGCCGGGGTGGTGGGCGGCACAGATGGCGATGGCCTGGCGGATCCCGACGGTGAGGGCTTGGGGCCGTGAGACGGTCTGGGCTTCGGATGGTGGGTTGGCGGCTGGGTCGGCGCGCCGCACGCCACCCAGAACACCACGAGATATTGGGGAGAACCGACGGAGTCCAACAACCCGTTACATCGAGCCAGCGACAGGCGGATAAGCCAGACCGGCAGCGAGCTGTCTGCCTCGGCAAGGGGCTGGCGAAGGGCCGCCGATTAGCGGGGGTCGGCCGCCGCTGGGTCGCCGGCGCCGACCGTAACGATGTGATCCGACCGGACGTTGTGACTCCTAGGAGAGCGTGGGGTCCGGCCGCAACGCGCCAAGCGGCCGGCCTCAGCCCAGCCCCGGTGTGCCCGTGGCCGCCGGGGAAGCCGGACCGCGGCTTAGCTGCGGCCTTGCCGAAGGGGATGGCCCCGGTGGCAGATCCGCAACACTTGCCCGCGGTGGTCATAGCACTCCCTGCCGAGATCGACATGGCCAACGCTGGCCGGACCGGCCAGCAGCTACGAGCGGCCTTGGCTCCCGGCGTCGCAGCGGTCATAGCCGACATGACAGCCACCCGGTTCTGTGACTCATCAGGTATCAGCATGCTGGTGCAGGCCCACGGGCAGGCTGCCGCGAACGGAACCGAGTTGCGGCTGGTGGTCGCCTCCGCGGCTGTCCTGCGCACCTTGACGCTGACCGGGCTGGACCAACTGCTGCCGATCTACCCGAGCCTGAGCCAGGCCCTGGCCGCAGGGCCAGCGCCACGACCTGAAACTCACCACGAGTGATCACGAGCACAACTGCCAGGAACGCTATCCGGGGTAGGGCTGGGTATCGGGCATGGTTGTGGGGTGCCCGCCGGCCGGGGCGCGCCCGGGTGTGCTGGTGCGAAGATGGCCAAATTGCTGCGGCCGTTGGCCGGGCTGCCGATACTCAGCCCTGTGATCGGCGATGAGTTCGAGGCGGTGCTGAGGGCCGCGCAGGGCGGGAGCGGAGAGGCGTTTTCGCGGCTGTGGCGCGATGGCAATCCGGCGCTGCTGCGGTATCTGCGGGTGATGGTGCCGGGGGCGGCTGAGGATGTCGCGGCCGATACCTGGGTGCAGGTGGTGCGCGGCCTGACCGCCTTCCGCGGGGACGAGCAGGACTGGCGGGCCTGGTTGTTCACCACCGCCCGTCGGCGGACGATCGATGAGCGCAGGCGCCGCTCGCGGCGGCCGGTAACGCCGCTGGTGGAGGTGGCATCGGAGCAGCTGCCGGTCTCGGAGGACGCCGCTGACGTGGCGATCGAGCACCTTGCTACCCGGTCGGTGATGGCGCTGGTGGCGGGGCTGCCCCCCTTGCAGGCCGAGGTGATCTTGCTGCGAGTAGTGGCCGGGCTCGATAACGAGGCGGTGGCGCGGCTGACCGGGCGCAGCCCCGGCGCGGTCAGGGTGGCTGCCCACAGGGGGCTGCGGCGGCTGGCCCAGATCCTGGCCGAGACAGGTGTAACTCTGTGACCGGCCACGGCGGTTCTGAGGGTGACATGCCGAACTTGTGGTGGCTGAGCAGGCAGGACGCGCCCGACATGGGGGATGCGTCCCTGGCCGCGCTGCTCGCGGGCTCCGAGCCTGCCGAGGGCTTGTCGCCGGGGCTGCAGCCCCTCGCGGACGCCTTGGCGTCGCTGACGGTCAGAGCCGCCAGCGATGAGCTAGCCGGTGAAGCCGCGGCTCTGGCCGAGTTCCACCACCGGGTCGGTGTGCCAGTCCCTGTCAGCCGATCACGCCATCGGAGGCGTCCGTTGCTCACCTCGCTGCTGTCCGCCAGAGCCGCGGCCGCCGCGGCCGTCGCGGCGCTGGGCCTTGGTGGCTTCGCCACCGCCGCGTTCGCCGGCGCACTGCCCGCCCCGGCCCAGCAATTCGCGCACCACACCTTCGGCGCACCGGCCTCCGACGGCGGTCAGCCCACCGGCACCCATCCCGGCGCGACCACCACGCCAGCTGGTCCGGATGCCACCGGTGCGGCGGCGTTCGGGCTATGCACCGCCTGGGCGCACGCCAAAGCGCACGGCACTAGCAGCCAGCAGGCGGTGGCCTTCCGCAACCTGGCGGCCGCCGCCGGTGGCGCCAGCAACGTAACCGCCTACTGCGCTGCCGTGCCACATCCCCGGGCATCGTCCTCCCGCGGCTCCCACCCGGCCGGGCCGCCGGCCTCCCACCGGACTGGCCCCCCGACCTCGCACCCGACTGGCCCCCCGACCTCGCACCCGACTGGCCCCCCTGCCTCGCATCCCACCGGACCACCCACCTCGTAGCCGTAGCTACTGCCCCGGCACACCTGCCAGCCTCGTCCAGACAACGAGCAAGCGCCGAGTGGGCCAGTTCTGCGTCCCTGGGTCAAAGGGCCGCCGGTTCATGGCTGGGCGCCTAGCTGGCTCTATCCGACTCGAAATCACTGATTCAGCCAGGTACAGGTCGAGGAGGGTTCGGGTTTCGTCGAGGTGACGACGAGCAGGCCGACGACCAGCGCTACCGCCGCTAGGTTCTCGCATCCACCCCAGCAGGATCGCGACGAGGGAGCCTAGCGGAACCCCGGCTTGGCTGCCAGGCAAAGTCTGTCTGGCTGGCCCGTAGACGAGGCTGCGGCGCTTTACGAGGCCGACCGGCCACGGCGGCCGACTTGCTTGGGGCGGAAATCGATCCGGCCTGATCCCATCCGCGCGGGCGGTGGCGCCGTATGGAGGGCGTCAGCGGTGCCCAGGGGGGCACCGAACGCACTCGCAGAAGGATGCAGCGATGTCCCGATTCGCCGCGACCCGTACCAGGGCCGCCGTGCTGCTCGCCGCGAGCGGTGCCCTCATCGCTGGGGGACTTGCGAGCCTGGCCCCCGGTCAGGCCGGAGCCTCCAGCCACCGGGAGGCGCCGCTCATCTCCGGGCAGCCGCAGTACGACAACACAGACGTGTACGCGTTCGTCAGCCCTGACAAGCCGGGCACCACCACGCTGGTGGCGAACTGGCTGCCGTTCGAGGACCCGGCAGGCGGCCCCAACTTCTACAAGTTCGCCACCGACGCCCACTATGACATCCACATCGACAACGACGGTGACTCGCAGATCGACCTCACCTACCGCTGGACCTTCAAGGACCACTACAAGAGCAAGAACACGTTCCTCTACAACACCGGCCCGGTGAGGAGCCTGGACGACCCCAATCTCAACTTCTCCCAGACCTACAACCTGTCCCTGATCAGGCGGGTACACGGGACCGCGATCTCCACGGAGAGGCTCGCTTCGGACGTGCCGGTGGCACCCTCTAACGTCGGCAAGGCGTCGATGCCCGACTATTCGGCGCTGCGCTCGCAGGCGGCACGGCCGTTGGCCAGCGGCGGGCAGGTGTTCGCCGGCCAGGCCGACGACCCGTTCTTCCTCGACCTGCGGGTCTTCGACCTGCTCTACGGCGGGAACCTGTCCGAGGTCGGTAACGACACGCTGCACGGCTACAACGTGCAGACCATTGCGCTGCAGGTGCCCTCGAAGCAGTTGGCGCCCACCCAGCCGATCATCGGCATCTGGTCCGGCACCCAGCGGCAGACCGCTGCTGGCGGGTTCGCCCAGGTGTCGCGGCTCGGGATGCCGCTGGTCAACGAGGTCGTTATCCCGCTCAAGGACAAGGACAAGTTCAACGCGTCCATCCCGTGGAACGACGCCCAGTTCGGGCAGTACGTCACCGACCCGGAGCTGCCCAAACTGATCCAGGGCGTCTACAAGATCCCGGCCCCGGCGGCGCCGCGGAAAGACCTGGTCCAGGTCTTCCTTACCGGTGTTCCCGGGCTCAACCAGCCGGCGAACGCACGTCCGGCCGAGATGATGCGGCTCAACACCTCGATCCCGCCCAGCAAGGATCCCAACCGGCTCGGCGTCCTCGCCGGCGACAAGGCGGGCTTTCCGAATGGCCGCCGGCTCACCGACGACGTAGTGGATGCCTCGCTCCAGGTCGTCGAGGGCAAGCTGCTTGGCGCGAAGATCCCGCCGCTGGGCGACGCCGTCAACGCCAACGACAAGGCGTTCGGCGGCACGTTCCCGTACGTCGCGCTGCCCTGGTCGGGTTCCGAGGTCAAAGCCTCCGGCTCGGGCATCAAGCCCGCCGCCAGCGTGGCCAGCAACCCGCGGGTCAACCAGCTGAACGCCAGCACCGTGGCAGACAGCAGGTCCACCACGTCCTCCCCGGTGCTGCCGCTGGTTGCCGTCGGAGTGGGTGCGCTGTTCTTGGGCGGCGGTATCGGTCTGCTGTGGATGCGCCGCCGCAGGCTCCCGCCCGCCTGATCCCTGTCCCTCGCCGCCCAGGCCCGGCCGCGCCACGCGACAGCGCCACCTCGACTGCGCTGCCCTGCCAAAGCGCGGCCGGGCCGCACCCCGCGCTCCTCACACCGGAGGTGAACCCATGCCGACGCCGACCACCCCTCCCGCTCCGGGCCTGGCGGACCGGCCGCAGGCAGCCCGGCCACGGGCCGGACGACTGGCGCGCCCGCTGCTCACGGCCGGCCTCGTCGCAGCTCTCGCCGTAGGGCTCACGTTCGGCGCCACCCTGGCGATGAGCGGCCAGCCCAACCCCCCACCCGGCCCCGGCCCGGCTCCGGCCGCGGCCTTCGGGCAACTCTCCTCCGCCAGCCTCACCGCGGGCATCGGCCAGCTCCAGGAGCACCTGCGGGCGCAGCCGCAGGACGCCACCGGATGGGCGACGCTCGGGCTCTCCTACGTCGAGCAGGCCCGGCTCACCGCCGATCCGGCGTACTACCCGAAGGCCGCCGCGGCGCTGGCCGAGGCGCTGCGGGTCCGGCCGGGCGACAACGACGCGGCGCACGCCGGACTGGCCGCGCTGGCGGCCGCCCGGCACGACTTCGCCGCAGCGCTCATCGAGGCCAACCGGTCGCTGGCCATCAACCCCTTCGGGGCGCGGGCGCTTGCCGTACGGATCGACGCCCTGGTCGAACTGGGCCGCTACCCCGCGGCCATGGCGGCAGCCACACACGCCGACAAGATCGCCCCCGGCATCCCGGTGTTCACGCGGCTGGCGTACGTCAATGAGCTGTATGGCCGGACCGCTGAGGCCCACCGAGTGCTGGAACTGGCGCTGACCTCGGCCGACGACCCGGGCGACCTGGCGTACGTGCACGCACAGCTCGGCGAGCTGGCCTGGAGCCATGGCCACGTGGCCGGGGCGGGCCGCGAGTTCGCCGCCGCGCTGCGCGCCGACCCCGGCTACCTGGCCGCGGTGGAGGGCCAGGCCCGGGTCCTCGCCGCGACCGGCGATGTCGCGGGCGCGCTCCGGGACCTGCAGACGGTGGTGACCCGGCTGCCGCTGCCCGGTTACCTAACCGAATACGGCGAGATGCTGACGTCGGTGGGCCGGTCCGCCCAGGCCGACCGGCAGTACGCGGTGGCCCGTACGTGGGTGACGCTGGCCAAGGCGAGCGGGGTGGCCACCGACCTGGAGACCGCGCTGTTCGCCGCCGACCACGGCGACAAGCCGGCGGCACTGCGAGCGGCGCGGGCCGAATGGGCCCGGCGGCACAGCGTCCACGTTGCCGACGCGCTGGCCTGGGCGCTGCATGCCAATGGCCGGGACGCCGAGGCGCTGACCTACGCCCGGCGGGCCAACGGGCTCGGCTACCGCAACGCCATGTTCCTCTACCACCAGGCCATGATCGAGAAGTCGCTGGGCCAGGCCGCCGACGCCCGCCGTGACCTGGCCGCCGCCTTGCGCCTGAACCCGCACTTCTCGGCCCTGCACGCGCCGCTGGCGAAGGCCGCGCTGGCATCGCTGGGCGGTACCTCGTGATCCGTTCCCTGCTGGCAGGCGGGCTGGTGGCCGGGTCCGCGCTGGTCATGCACCCGCTGGGCAACTTCACCGTGAACCAGTACGACGGCCTGGTGGCCGCCCCGCACCAGCTACGCATCGACCACGTGCAGGACCTGGCGGAGATACCGGCCGCCCAGGTGCTGGAAGGCGGGGCCGACCTGACCGGCTGGGCCACCCGCACGTGCGCCACAGCGAGCCGGATCTTCCAGATCACGGAGTCCGGGCGGCAGGTCCGCGCGACGGTCCGCGCCGCGGTTGCCCGGACCCGCCCCGGCCAGGCCGGGCTGCCGACGCTGCGGCTGGAGTGCGCGATGACGGCCCCGCTGGCCAACCTGCCCGGCGGGGTGGCGGTGTCGTTTCGCGATCCCGGCGCCGCCGACCACGTCGGCTGGCACGAGATTACGGCGGCCGGGGACGGGATGACCGTGTCACGGTCCGATGTTCCCGCGGCCTCGCGCAGCGCCCGGCTGACCGCCTACCCCAAGGACATGCTGAGCTCCCCCCTGGACCAGCGGTCGGCGTCGTTCACGGTGACCCCCGGCGGCCCGGCCCTTGTCGCCGGACCGGCCGCGTCCAATGGCGCGGCGCGGGTGCTGCCGCGGGGGGTTGACCGGCTGACGCAGTCGTTCACCGACCTGGTGGCCCGGCGCCACCTGACTCCAGTCTTCTCGCTGCTCGCCCTGCTCATCGCGGTCATGCTCGGCGCGATCCACGCGCTTGCCCCCGGCCATGGCAAGACCATCATGGCCGCCCAGGCGATCAGCCGCGGCCGCCGCGGGCTGCGCGACATCCTCACCCTGGGCCTCACGGTCACGGTGACCCATACGCTGGGCGTCCTCGTCCTCGGGCTGCTGGTGGCGGGCGGCTCCTCGATTGTCACCCCGGGCCTGTTCCCATGGCTCGGCGCCGCCAGCGGAGCCCTGGTAGCCCTCACCGGCTGCACACTGCTCCGCCGCGCCCTCCGCCCCCGACCGGCCGACAGCCACGGGCACAGCCACGGGCACGGGCACAGCCACGGGCACGGGCACAGCCACAGCCACGGCGACGGCCACGGGCACCCCCGCGTGGACATGCCGCGGCGAGGAACCGTGCTGATCATGGGGTTCGCGGGTGGGCTGATGCCCAGCCCGTCGGCGATCGTGGTGCTGCTGGGGGCGGTGGCGTTGGGCCACGCGTGGTTCGGGGTGCTGCTCGTGCTGGCGTACGGGCTGGGGCTGGCGTTGACGCTGACCGGGATCGGGGTGTTCATCACCGGATCAGGTCGGTGGCTGGCCGCCCGTATGCCCTGGCTGCGGGACCAGGCCCATCGGATCCCGGCACGGCTGGTGCCCGCCGGGTCGGCGGCACTCGTTGTGCTGCTCGGGGTCGGGCTGGCGGTGCGGAGTCTCGCAACCGCTCTGGGCTGACCATCCATCCCGGAAGGGGATACGTACCAATGGCAGCGCGTGCGTACTATCCACGAAAGGCGACCGCAGGGGGATCTGTGATGCCGCTGTTTCGCACACCCGGACCGGCGCAACGGGACGCTGGGCTAGACAAGCTGCTCGGCCAGGTGGCCCAGGGCGACACGGCCGCCTTCGAGCGGCTCTATGACGAGGTAGCCGGCCCGGTGTACGGCCTGGCAGTACGGATACTGCGGGACAGCGCGCAGGCCGAGGAGATCGCCCAGGAGGTGCTGATCCAGGTCTGGCGCAAGGCGGCGAGCTTCGACCCGTCGCGCGGCGGGGCGATGACCTGGATCATGACGCTGGCGCACCACCGGACGGTGGACCGGGTGCGGACCGAGCAGGCAAGCGCCGCCCGGGAGGACCAGGCCGGCCGCCGGGAGATCCCGGCCGCGGCTGACGGGGTGGCCGAACTGGTCCTCGACCGGCTCGACCGGCAGCGAGTCCGGGACTGTCTCGGCAGCCTCACCGGCGCGCAGCGTGAGTCGATAACCCTGGCCTATTACGACGGGTACACCTACCGTGAGGTCGCGGCGCGGATCGGGCTGCCGCTCGGCACCGTGAAGAGCCGGATACGCGACGGCCTGATCCGGCTTCGTGACTGCCTGGGGGTGACGTGATGAGCGGCGAGGACGTCCACGCCCTGGCAGGCGTCTATGCGGTCGGCGCGCTCGACGACGCGGCGGAGTTGCGTGAGTTCGAGGCGCACCTGGCGCACTGTGAGGCCTGCGCCGAGGAGGTCAGGCAGCTGCAGACCACGGCCGCCGTGCTCGGCCGGGCGACCGCGCTGCCCGCACCCCCGACCCTGCGTGCCCGGGTTCTGCCCGGGATCGGCGAGGTGCCGCAGGACCCGGCCACACCACCGACCGCCACACCGCTGACTGTCACACCGCCGACCCCCGTGCCGCCGTCCGGCGAGCCGCACCCGCCAGCGCGCCGCCGGAGGGGGTCGGCCCGTCGCCCTGAGCTGAGGTGGCCCCGCGTGGGCACCCTGGTTGCGGCCGCCTGTCTCGCCGTGGCAGTGGCGGTCGGAGTTGTCGCGGTCCAGGACCAGCAGCGGCTCGACCAGTTGACCGCCGCCAACCAGGCCATCTCGACCGTGCTGTCCGCGCCCGATGCCCGCGCCACCACCGCTCGTGCGACCGGCGGCGGTACCGTAACCTTGGTCTCCGCTCCCTCCAGGGATCGGGTCGTGGTCGCCTCGTCCGGCCTGCCCGCGCTGCCCGGCTCGAAGACGTACGAGCTGTGGATGATGGGCCCGGCCGGCATCCGCCCCGCCGGGCTCCTGCGGCCGAACGCCACCGGCCACATCCCCCTCCGCGTCGCCACGGTGCCCGGCGGCGCGAACCGGGTCGGCCTGACCGTGGAACCGGCGGGCGGCTCGGCGCAGCCGACCACCACCCCGATCGTGGTCCTCCCCCTCTGACCAGTCGACCGAGATCGCGTCTGTAGGGTTCCAATTCTCTGTCACGGCCTTTGACCTGCGACGTCTTGGCCGGGTTGGCTAGAGCGGCGATCCGCCAACGGGCCAGACCGGATTCCTATGGCTCCCGGCATTCCTGGCCCGCTGCGATGTGCTCCCGGTTGGGCTCCCCCCACCCCATTCGCAGCCGAAGGTTCGCGCTAGGGCCCGGCGCCACTTACCGTCTGAGCTGCAAGAACGCGAAGAACCCCAGCCAGGCCACGCCGGGAGCGATTGCACGGCACGCAAGCATTCAGCGCAAGCGACCGCCGCCGAGCCGTCGGTAGCCAGAGCCTGGCAGGCCATGGCTGAACGCCCGTAGCCGAGAAGCGGGTGGCCTGCACCGGCGAGCCTCACGCACCCACCGATTTCACGTCACGGTGACGATGGCCTTGCCGCGCGCGTGCCCCTGCTCGACGTGACGCAGGCCCTCGGCCGTATTGGCCAGGGGGTAGGTCCGGTCGACGACCGGCGTGAGCTTCCCGTCCTCGATGAGCCCGGTCACGGCGAGCAGTTCCTCCCGGTTCTGCCGGGACGGGAGCGGGCGCAGCCGCTGCGAGACGAACGCGTTGGCCACCACCGCCCGCAGGATGCCAGCGACGGGCCCGAACACGTGGCCGGGCGAACCGCCACCGTTGAGCACCAGGGTCCCCTTCGGGGTGAGCGCCTGGCGCAGCCGGGACAGCGGGAGGCTGCTCACGTTGTCGAAGATCAGGTCGTAGTGCGTCCGCCCATCGGTGAAGTCGTCGGTCGTGTAGTCGATGACGTGCGCGGCACCGATCGAGCGCACCAGCTCGACGTTGCGCGTGCTGCACACCCCGGTCACCTCGGCGCCCAGCGCCGCCGCGATCTGGACGGCGTACGTGCCCACCCCACCGCCGGCCCCTGTGACGAGCACCCGCTGACCGGCCGTTACCCCGCCTACGTCGCGGATCCCGCGCAGGGCCGTCGTCGCCGCCACCGGGACCGCGGCCGCCTGCTCGAAGGTAAGGCCCGCCGGTTTCGGCACCACCATGTCCGCCGCGGCGCACGCGTACTCCGCGAACGCGCCCCGGCAGAAACCCAGCACCTCATCGCCGGTCCGCAGCCCGCGCACGTCCGAGCCGGCCGCCTCCACCACACCCGCCGCGTCAATCCCGGCCACCCGGGCCTTCGGCTTGGTCAGCCCGACGCCCATCAGCCGCGCGACGAGCGGGTCCCCCCGCAGGATGTGCCAGTCGGCCGGGTTCAGCGCGGCGGCGTGCACCCGGACCAGCACGTCACCGGCCCCGGCCTCGGGCAGGTCGGTGTCGGCCAGCTGAAGGACATCCGGCGAGCCGAACCTGTCCTGGACGATCGCCTTCACCGGGTCCTGCCCTCCTGCCGTCACGCCGCGCCGTGGTGACCGATACTAGACCGCACGCTGTGCCGCGATGAGCGTCCAGTCAGCACGGACTCAGGCCGGGCACGGGTCACGGCCCGCCCGACGGGGTAGTAGCTCAGCCCTCAAAGTGGTCAAGTCCACCCGAGTCATAGTTCCGGGTCGCGCATGGCCGGTGCCGGTCGCGTCAGCTCGGGGCGTGAAGCCACGGATCCCTGAGGTCGAAGAAAACGGGTTCGCCGATGGTGAGCGCGTCCATCTCCTTCATCATCTCCTGCATCTGCGGCGGTGGTTCCTTCTGTTCGCCTGCGCGGGCCGACTCCTCGGAGGTGAAGTAGATCGCCATCGTCCAGGCATCGCCGTCGTGACCCACCGAGACGGTGCCGAGGATGTCGGGCCGGAACTCCCGCCAGTCGGTTGGATCATTAGCCATCAGCTCACGCGCGCGATCCGGGTCGCTCGAACGACCCTGCATGACCTGCACGAAGCCGGCCAGCGAGGGGTCACCGAGAGTGTCGACCTCGACCGAGGTGCTGTTATGGAACACCGGCTCGCCGGTGAACAGCGCCGCCGTCTGCTCCCACCACGCCGTCTGCTCCGGCCGGTCACTGTTCTGCCGCGCCGCCTCAGCCGACTCGAAACGTGCCAGGGCAATCAGCCTTCCGTCGTCAGTAACCCCCGATGTGCTGCCAAGCCAGCCCACGGCTCCAGGGGCCACCTCCTCGACCCATCTGTCAAGCTGCGCGCGCACCTGCCCGGCGTCGGACACATGGCCCTGGATCACCTGCACAAACATGTTGACCTCCCTTTTGCCCATCCCCCGGGCGGGTGCCGATCGGTCGCTTCGACGCTACTCCCGTCCCCTCGCACCGGAAACCTCCACCAGCCCAGGCTCTCCGCTCACGCGAAACGCTGATTCCCCGCTACCCAGCACGCGCAAGGCATCTCCACGCGAACGCCCGGAGTAGCCGCTGGCAGTACGCATTGTCTAGCAGGGGACAATGACAGCTTGTCTAGCAGGGGACAATGACAGCGTGGTTGCGGGCTGCGGTCGCCAGCCGGGTCAGGTCTTCGGGGTCGCTGGTGAGGATCCTGTCGCCAGGCGCGGCAAGTAGCACCACAGTTGCGTCGATCGGATCGGTGGTGCCCGCTTCGGCTAGCAGGGCGCCCGCCTCGCGGCCCTCGCTGTGACTGACCGAACGCACGTCGACCGCTCGCAGCACCCGGGCCAGGTTCACCTGGCGGCCGCGCCGGTCACGCCACACCTGGGCGACTACCATCGCGTTGCTGCGCAACTCCAGCCCCCTCTGCTGCGCGACGCGCAGCCTGGCCATCATCGCGCGCTCGCCGCGGTCGACCGCCGACAGCGCACCCGCGTCAAGGATCAGCGCGCTCACGCCGCGCTGTCACCGGACGCCGCGCCCAGTTCACGCTCCGCCCGGGCGATCTCCTCGGCGGTAAGCACGCCATGCTCAGCTTCCCAACTGGCCAGGAACTCAGCGAGCGCCTCCGCCCGGAGCTTGCTGGCCGCCGCCTCGGCGAGCCAGGCTGACACCGGCTTGCCGACCTGGGCCGCCGCCGATCTAACCGCGTCACCGAGTTCGGGATCGAACGAGATGCTCAGCTTGTCCACCTTCACAGCTACAACATACCGTAGTAGTTCATACCATGGTAGTAACACCCGCTATGCCGTGGAGCGGCTGTGTCGCCAGAGCACCGCGGTCTATGGCTGCTGACCCTGGACCGCGTCTAGCGGGCTGGCTTCGGTGGCGGCCAGTCGCCGGGCAGCCCGTTCAGCCGCCGAGCGTAGGTGGCCGGGTCGGGCTTTCGGTTGTCCTTGAGGACCCCGTAGACGTCCTCGGTGACCAGCGAGGCAATCATGTGCATGATGTTGTGCCAGTCATAACCGCGCCCGGCGAGCCGCTGAACCGTCTGCCAGGTCTCGGGCGGGTTGTTGGCCAGCAACTGGTTCGCCACCACCTGATGCATCGCCACGTGCAGCCTCGGGTTGACGGGCTCGCCATCGATGATCACGTCGTCTTCACCCTGCAAGGCGTCTGCGAACTCCGGGTGGAGCGCCTCAATGAGCAGCGCGCGCTCGTCCTCATCGCCTGGGTCCAGCAGCTGGAGATCGAGTTCCTGGTAAATCCCGTGCGCCGGGGGAACCGCCCAAGACCGCCGGTCGCCCGGCTCAGGATCATCGAACCAGCAACCTGTCGTCTCCTCCGCGTACCCGGGGGTCTCCTCAGACCCCGGCACCGCAAACAGGTGTGGTCCGCTCCGGCGCGCCCGGGCCCGCCCGGCCTGCTGACGGCGGCGACCGCCGGGCCGACGGCCATGGCTTCGCGGACTCATGCAGCAATTGTCCCAGCGCTCACGGGACGCGTCACGCGGTAGCCCACAGTTTTAAACTCACTCCGCACTGCTCGGGCAGTCACCTACCGTGAGCGCACGCCTGGTCCGTTAACCGCCTGTATCTGTAGTTCGGTCGGCGGCGATCGGCATTACCGTGCGTGCCACACCGAATGGGGGTTCTGTCTCGGGCCACTGGAATCAGAGACAGGGGTGTCCCGTAGCCGGATCGCTAGCTGAACCGTGAGGACCGGCCGTCCTTGCCAAAACTGCGGTATGCCCCAAGCGCCACTCTTGGGCCAGAGTGGCGGTCAGGAGGTGTGGCGCAACAGTGCCTCCACGACGTCCGGCCACGTCACGCGCGGCACGCCCTGGCCGATGCCGGGCAGTGTGAGCAGAGTGGCGCCCGGGATCTCCGCGGCCAGCGCCACCCCGTTGCCGTGCGGGAAGAACGGATCCTCGTCCCCGTGCACCACCAGGGTCGGTACGGTGATCTCGCCGAGCCGTTCGCGCCACCGCGGCTGGCAGTCGATGGCCGCGAACATGCTGCCGAGATGGCTCGCACGCTGCGCCTTCGCCGTCCGGTCTGCTCGGTCGAAGACCGATCCGGCAGCCGCCCGTACGTCCTGCTCGTCGAATCCCCGCGACCCGGACATCACCCGCGCGGAACCGGTCATGTAGTCGACCACGCTGTCGCGATCGGTCCAGTCCGGGGCCGGACGCCCGAACAGCTTCCTCATCTCCGCCGCGTGGTCGGGCAGATCGGGATCGACCGGACCGGGCGCGACCGGACGGGTGCGAGACCAGCGTCAGCGACGCGACCTGGTCGGGATGGTCGAGCGCGAGCAGCTGCGCAATGAAACCGCCGACGCCCACCCCGACCACGTGCGTACGCCCCAGATCCAGCGCCACCAGCAGCTCGGACGCATCGGTGACCAGGTCGCGCAGGTCGTAGGTGGGCGCGTCCGGGTCGACGAACGTCGACTGGCCGGCGTCGCGCAGGTCATAGCGCACCACATAACGCCCGGCCAGCGCCGCGCACAGCTCGTCCGGCCAGCTCAGCATGGTGAGGCCGACCAGCAGCACCGGTGGGTCCGCCGGGTCCCCGAAGGTCTCCACGCACAACTCGACGCCGTTGACGTTGATCCGCTTCACGAGGGTCCTTCCGGGGCTGGCGATGGCTGGTTCTCAGAGACGGACGATCTGGCCGGGCAGAACTCATCGGACCCTGTCCGCAACCGGACCGTATCCGGACGGGCAGCCCGATTGTGTGCCGCCAGGCGGTGACAGCAGGCTGAGCGCCCGCGAAAGCCGGTTGGTGACTCGGCCGGCCGATGAGGCTCCGGTGGTGCGCAGGTCTACCGAGCCGACTGTGTTTGTCGGATCTGCCCGGGCCCGTTCGATGTGATGTAGGACCCCGGCACAGGGCTCGGGCGACAGCGAAAGGACAGCGACGATGACCGACAATCAGGCGACCGGCGGAACGAGACCGTTTCGATTCGGGGTCGTCGCCCCCCTCAGAACTGATCTACCGGCGTGGCGAGACCAGGTGCGCCGTATCGCCGACAGCGGTTTTTCGACACTTCTGATGCCCGACGTTCAGCAGTGGCAGCCGGCGCCTGGACCCACGTTGGCTGTCGCGGCGACTCTCGCCGACCTGCGGGTGGGTACGTGGGTGTATGCCGCTCCGCTGCGCATGCCCTGGAGTATGGCGTGGGAGGCGCACTCACTGTCGGTGCTTACCGAGGGTCGCTTCGAGATGGGCATCGGCACCGGAAGACCCGGGATCGAGGACGAGCTGCGTGAGTTGGGCCTTCCGGTGGTGACACCGGGCGAGCGGTTGTCGCAGGTGCGTGACACTGTCACGTCGCTCAGAGAACTCGATGGCCCGGACCTCTATACGCCGGTGGTGATGGCTGTACGTGGTCCTAAGGCCCAGGCGCTGGCGGCCGACCTGGCGGATACGGTCACGTTCGCCGTGTGGTCGGGTGACTCTCGGGCCGAGATGATGCGGCTGGCGGCCAGCTTCCGCGCAATCCGAGATGTCGAACTGGCGCTCCACGTGCCGGTAGTCGGCGACGCCGTCGCCCCGTTCATGACACCCCCCGACACGGACCCGGCCGCGCTACGCGCGGCGGACTCGCTCGCGATACTCCCGAGCGACCCGACGGCGGCCACCGAGGAGATCTTGAGGCGGCGGGAGGACAGCGGCTTCTCCTACTTCGTTGTCGGCGCCAACGCCGCTGATGCGCTCGCTCCTGTCGTCGCCGAGCTGACCGGACATTGACCCGTCGTTGA
>Ga0207693_10002073_pt1 | contig 17528 bp, 16 predicted proteins | sample LARL81metaG_FD_184347 | JGI IMG/M metagenome (GOLD analysis project Ga0207693, IMG submission 184347) | Corn, switchgrass and miscanthus rhizosphere microbial communities from Kellogg Biological Station, Michigan, USA - LAR L8-1 metaG... | ecosystem: Host-associated > Plants > Roots >...
GGGTGCCAGCGCGAGGACGCTGGCTCGCGGATTCCTGACCGGCACCGGGATACCGTTCGGCCGGTGGCGTACGCTGCTGCGGCTCCAGGCGGCGCTGCCCGCGCTCGCGGCCGGCGAGCCGGTGTCCACGGTCGCCCGCCGGGCCGGCTACGACACGGCGAGCGCCTTTGTCGCGGCATTCCGGCGGGAGACCGGATCGACACCCGCCGCATACTTCGCGCCCGCCACGGTCAGCTGGTCAGCCGCTGCCAGAGGAACTCGAGCACCAGCGCCCACTTGAGCGCCCGCTGCTCGTTGTCGGCGGCCGCCCCGTGACCGCCCTCGATGTTCTCGTAGTAGCTGACGTCATGGCCCTCGGCCGCCAGCAGCGCCACCATCTTCCTGGCGTGCCCGGGGTGCACCCGGTCGTCCCTGGTGGAGGTGATGAACAGCACGGGCGGATACCGGTCGGTGGCCGAGGTGTTGTGGTACGGGGAGAACGGCCGGATATAGTCCCACTCCGCGGGCTCGCGCGGATCACCGTACTCGGCCATCCAGGACGCACCGGCCAGCAGTTCGTTGTAGCGGCGCAGGTCAAGCAGGGGCACCTGGCTGACGATCGCGCCGAACAGCTGCGGGTACCTGGTCAGCATCACGCCCATCAGCAGGCCGCCGTTGCTGGCGCCTTCGATGCCGAGCAGGTCGCGGGTGGCGATGCCCCGGGTGACCAGGTCCGTCGCCACCGCGGCGAAGTCCTCGTACACCAGGTGCCGGTGTTTCTTGATCGCCGACAGGTGCCACTGCGGCCCGTACTCGCCGCCGCCACGGAGGTTGGCGACCACATAGGTGCCGCCACGGGCGAGCCAGCCACGGCCGATGATGCCGCTGTAGGACGGGGTGAGCGAGATCTCGAACCCGCCGTACCCGGTGAGCAGGGTGGGTCCTGGGCCCGGATGGTCCGGCCCGACCACGAAATACGGCACCGCGGTCCCGTCGGCGGAGGTGGCGAAGAACTGCCGCACCGACATGCCGGCGGCGTCGAAGAACGCCGGTGCCCGCTTGAGCGCCTCTGTCTCCCCGCCGACCTGCCCGTACAGCAGCGTGTCCGGCTCGGTGAACCCCGTGGCCACCAGCATGTACTCGTCGCTGTCGTAGGGGTCGGTGTCCGCGATGTCGGTGTGCGCGAAGTCGGGCACACCGGCCAGGCCTGCTCCCCGCCCGCCTCCCCATCCCCCTTCACTGCCGCCGGCCGGGGTGAGCACCGCCAGCTGGCTGCGCACGTCGTGCAGCATGTTAAGGATCAGGTGGTTGCGGGTCCAGGCGTGGTAGCTCAGCGAGGTGTGCGCGTCCGGCACGAACAAGACGGTCAGGTCATGCTCGCCCGCGAGGAAGGCGTCGAACCTGGCAGCCAGCAGCGCCCCGGCCGGGTAGCTGGCGCCGCCCACGGCCCACGGTGACCTGGTCTGGATCAGCAGCCACTCGCGGTGCACGTCGGCGATGGCATCCTCGGGCACCGGCACCTGCACCAGGTCGCCGGAGCCGGTACGCAGCCACAGTTCGGTCCGGTAGAACTCGATATTGCGCACTACGAAGTCCCGCTCGAACCCCTCCGTCGGATCATGGAATGCGTGGACCCCCACATCATCAGGTTTGCCCTCGTAAACCAGGGCCGCCTCGGACAGCCGGGTGCCGCGGTGCCACTCCTTCACCAGCCGCGGGTACCCGGACGAGGTCAGGGACCCGGGGCCGAAGTCGGTGCCCACGTAGATCCGGTCGGCGTCGATCCACCCGACGTCGGTCTTGGCCTCGGGGACGTAGAAACCGCCCTCGACGAAGCCGCGCGTGGCGATGTCGAACTCGCGGACCACGCTCGCGTCGGCACCGCCGCGGGACAGGTGCACCAGCGCCTGGCGGTAGCCCCCTTGCCGCAGCACGCTCGCGCCCTGCCAGACCCAGTTCTCTTCCTCCTCGGCGGCCAGCGCGTCGACGTCCAGCAGAATCTCCCAGGCGGGCCGGTCCGTGCGGTACTCCTCCAGCGTCGTGCGCCGCCACAGGCCCTTCGGGTGCTCCGCGTCCTGCCAGAAGTTGTACAGGTACTCGCCGCGCCGCCGGGCGAACGGGATGCGGTCGTCGGCGTCGAGCACCTCGCGTGCTTCGGCGCGCAGGCTGGCGAACCGGGCGCCGCCGGACAGCGAGGCGAGGGTCACCTCGTTGTGGGCCCGGACCCAGTCCAGCGCCGCGGAGCCGGTGACGTCTTCCAGCCACCGGTACGGATCCTGCTCGGTTACCTCATGCGCCTGGCTCATGCTGCCTAGTGTGCCGGGCGGCGGGGCGCGACGTCATCCCGCGCTCTGCTACCCCCGACCCCACCACCCCGCCCAAGGCCGGCCTCGACCCCGCCGCCCCGCGCTCTGCCGGCCCGCGCTCTGCCGGCCTCGACCCCGCCCCACGTCAGGCCCGTTCGAGCTGGTCGCGCAGTTCGGCGAGAAAGCGCTCGGCCTGGTCCAGGTGCGGGCCATGGCCGGAGTCCTCAATGGCCACCTCACGGTAGTGTCCGCCCGCGGCGGCGTACCCGTCGAGCACCGCGCGGGTCTGCGCCAGCATGGGCTGCGGCGGCCAGGCCTGCTCGCCCGGCCAGCCGGGGATCGCGCCGATCGAGCCCAGGTAGGCCAGGTCGTACAGCGAGTGGTCGGAGACGATGACATCGTCGGTGCCGCGCAGCCACAGCACCGGCGGCTTGGGCTGCACCGCGGACAGGTCGGCGATACGGAAATGGGTGGGTGCCATGGTGTTGAGCACGCCCCGGTCCCCCGGCGCCAGGCCCGGCCAGGAATCCACGGTCCGCGACGTGCCCGGGTAGTAATCGTTGCCCACCCGGGTGGACAGCATCGATTCCACGAAGATGTCCAGATGCTCGGGCACGTAGGGCGGCTTCACGTAGTGGGCCAGCAGCACCTGCCGCGGCGACAGCGGGCTCTCGTCCGTCCGGTCGCCCGCGGCCAGCCGCGCGACGAAGTCCGGGTTGGCGGTGCCGCCGCCGCAGCCTGCCCCGGAAGGGTCGCAGAGCGTGCCCTGGGCATCCCGGGTGCCGCCGAAGCCGAACGGCGATACCGGGGCCACCAGCGTCAGTGACGCCACCCGGTGTGCCTCCGGCCGGTCCACCAGATACTGCACGGCCACCCCGCCACCCATGCTCCACCCGACCAGGTGCACCTGCTGGAGGCCGAGCGCGTCGATGACCGCAGCCAGATCGTCGGCGTAGTCCCGCAGGCCCCGGGTAGCATCCACCGGTTCCGGGTCGGTCTCGCCGAACCCGCGCAGGTCGATGGCCAGGGGCCGGTAGCCTTCCGGCAGCGCGAGCATCGTGGGCTGCCAGAACAGCGAGGATGAGACGTTGCCGTGCACGAACAGCACGGCCGGTCCGTCGCGGCCCTCCACGGAAAGCACGCCGGCCGTCAGCCGGCTGGTTGCCAGCCGCTCGGCCCTGATCCCCGCGAGCAACGTCTCCATGTTTCCTCCGGCGACGGTATCGGGCTCCATACTCCCGCAAGCGGGCCAGGCGGCGAGCGGCCGCCCCGCGCTGCGGGTCAGGCCTTCCGCTGCATGCTGGCGCGAGCGGGGTTGCCCTGCTGGGCGGCCTTGGGATCACTCTCGCCCTGCTTGGCCCGGACGCCGGCCTCGATCATGTCGCCGAGGTTCTTGTCCACGTTGCGCCAGTAGCTGAAGGCACGGCCAAGCACCGGTTCGGTCACGCCGTTGAGCAGATGACCGACGACGTTGCTGACCAGCCGCTTCCGTGCCGCATCGTCAAGTACCTCGCGCACCATCGTTCCGGGCTGGCCCCAGTCGTCGTCCTGCTCGCGCAGGGTGTAGGCGGTGCGCACCATCTCACCGTCGCTGTACCAGCTTGGCGGCTGGTGGTGGCCACTATCGGCCACCGGGCCGCCCTTGGAGTTCGGCGCGTACACCGGATCGGTCGCGTTGCGGATCCGCATCGCGCCGTCCTTACTGTAGGCGTGCACCGGCACCTTCGGCGTGTTCACCGGGATCTGTTTGTAGTTGACGCCCATCCGGGCACGGTGCGCATCGGCGTAGGAGAACCCGCGCGCCAGCAGCATCCTGTCCGGGCTCAGCGCAATGCCGGGAACCAGGTTGTTCGGTTCGAAGGCCGCCTGCTCGATCTCGGTGTGGTAGTCCGTCGGGTTGCGGTCCAGGGTCATCCGGCCGACCTGGAGCAGCGGGTAGTCCCCGTGCGGCCACACCTTGGTCAGGTCGAACGGGTTGAACCGGTAGGTCTTGGCATCCTCGAACGGCATGATCTGCATATACAGCGTCCAGCTCGGGTAGTCGCCGCGCTCGATCGCCTCGTACAGGTCGCGGGTGTGGTAGTCGGTGTCCGCGGAGGCCATCTGGTCGCCCTCGTCCTGGGTGAAGAACTCGATGCCCTGGTCGGTCTTGAAGTGGTACTTCACCCAGAACCGCGCGCTGGATGCGTTAATCCACATGTAGGCGTGCGAGCTGTAGCCGTTCATGTGCCGCCAGGTCCGCGGGATGCCACGGTCACCCATCAGCCAGGTCACCTGGTGCGCCGATTCCGGCGACAGGGTCCAGAAGTCCCACTGCATGTCGTGATCACGCAGGTTGTTGTCCGCACGACGCTTCTGCGAGCGGATGAAGTGCTGGAACTTCATCGGGTCCCGGACGAAGAAAACCGGCGTGTTGTTGCCGACCATGTCGTAGTTGCCTTCGGTCGTGTAGAACTTCAGCGCGAATCCGCGCGGGTCCCGCCAGGTGTCGGGGCTCCCCCGCTCACCTGCCACCGTGGAGAACCTGGCCACCATGTCGGTGCGTGTGCCCGGCTGGAACACCGCAGCCGTGGTGTAGCCGCTGACGTCGTTGGTCACCTGGAAGTGGCCGAAGGCGCCGCCGCCCTTGGCGTGTGGCTGGCGTTCGGGGATGCGCTCCCTGTTGAAGTTGGCCATCTGCTCTATGAGGTAGTGATCATGGAGCAGGACTGGCCCATTCGGGCCCACGGTCAGCGAAAACTCATCGCTCTCCACCGGGATGCCGGCATCGGTCGTCGTAGCCTGGGGCTTGTCGCGTGTCACTGTCATACCTCCTCGTGTTGCCGGCATGCTGCTGCATGCCTGTCCCTGGCCCTACCTGAATCCGGCCTGGGCTAACACGCGGCGCCCCGGGAGTTCCGGGGTCGCTCCCCCCGGGCTAACACCGAGGTTGCGCGATACCGCTGAGGTGGCCCCCGCTATCCCGCCGCCGGGCTGCCTAGAAGCCGCCGGACAGCGACGTGGTCAGGGTGAACGCGTTGCAGTAGAACGTGCTCGTCGAGGTGTACGGGCTGTCGATCACCATCTGGCCGTCCCAGGCGCTGGCGACCCAGGCGTGACCGTTGGGCTGTGCTCCGCGGAGCCTGACCCGGATCGTCAGGGTGGACCTGATGGGAACCGCGTCGGCCGGTTTCCCGCAGGGGAAGATGTTGGCCTCCGTCTTCCCGGTGTAGACGGCGCCCGTGCGCGCCAGGGTGGCCTTGATGGGGTGCCTGTTGAGTTTCCCGGTCAGTTGCACGGTGCACGGCCCGGCGGCGCACCGGGGGCTGGCCTGCCACGACTCGACCCAGCCCTTGGCGCCCTTGCCGCGCAGCGCGTCAGCACCCTTGACGATCTTGATGTTGACGCTCCAGTGGCCCTGCCAGCGGGCCGCCGAGACCGGCGGGGCGGTGGTGTTCACCGTGAGCACGGCGGACAGCGGGGACCGCTTGCCGCCACGCAGCGCCGCCACCCGGTACTGGTAGGAGGTGTCTGGCGCAAGGCCGCCCGCCCGGTAGGAGGTGACGTGGCCGGCCACCGTGCCGACCACCTTGCCGCTGGACAGGATCTGATACTTGTCGGGCGGCGGGCCCGACGCCGGATCCGACCAGTGGAACATCACCGAACTGGTGGTGGCGGTGCCCGCTTTGAGCCCGGTCGGCTGCAGCAGCGGCGTCGGCCGCCACGGGGCCCAGATCAGCACCCCGGCGGCTATGACCAGGACCACCACGGCCACGGCCGCGTAGGCGCCCCACCCACGCCGCCCCTGCTTGCGGCGGCGGCGCGAGCCAGGACTGACGGGTGGAGCAGCGGCCACTAGAGCCAGCCCGCACGGACGAGGGACGGTCCGTCGGCCGCGGCGCCGTCCGGCTGGGCGCCGACGGCGGGCGCCGCGCCGTTGGGCGGGTTGCCCAGCTCGCCGGACCGCACCTTGTCAAGCAGCCTGCGGGTCACGTCCACGATCTCCGGTACCGCGCGGCGCAGGTCCTCCGCGTCGGACGGGCCGGCCGCCTCCGCCGGGACCCCGGCCGAGGCCAGTACCGCGTCCAGGTCGGCCAGCTGGGTGCGCAGCCAGCCGAGCGGGTCGGCGGACAGTTCCTCGACATAGACCCGCCTGCCCGGGTTCCAGCCGGTGAAGGCGGGGTGATGGTGGGTGCGGTCGAAGCTGCCGGGGCGGCCCGCCACCGACTCCAGCAGGTCGGCCCGCCAGATCGGCCGGCCCACCTCGATGGGCTGCGCGGAGTAGATCGTCCCCTTCAGCTCACCGCGTCCGAGAACCCGCAGTTCGAGCCGGACGCCGTGCTCGGCTCCCTCTTGGCCCTCGCGCGGATTGGGGTCTACGAAGTAGAGGTCACCCACGACCACGCCGACCCGCTCGAATCCGAAGGCATAGAGCACCCGGAGCCCCTTCCTGGCCGAGGCCATTCCCCGGCCCGTCCGTCATTGTCACACGGGCCGCCGTCACCGGCCCGCGCGGCGGGCGGGCATTCGCCCCTGTGCAGCCGGTTTAGGTCTGGTGGGATCACCCTAGACGTGGTGCGATGGTGACCATGACCGCGCGTATTGATGAAAAATTGCAGGCTGCGGTGGCAGCCGGGGCAGTGCCGGGCGTCGTCGCCATGGCAGCGGGCCCCGACGGTGTGCTCTACGAGGGCGCGGCGGGCAAGCGTTCCGCGGCCGCCGACGACCTGATCACGCCGGACACGATGACGCGCATCGCGTCGATGACCAAGATGATCACCACCACGGCCGCCCTTCAGCTCATCGAGCGCGGCATCCTGAGCCTGGACGCGCCCGTCAGGGAATACCGGCCCGAGTTCGCCGACCTGCCGGTGCTCACCGGGTTCGACGGCGACACCCCGCAGCTTCGCGCGCCCAGCGTGCAGGCCACGGTGCGGCATCTGGTCACACACACGGCGGGCTTCGGCTATTGGATCTGGGACGCCGACATCGACCACTACGAGCAGGTCAGCGGCATCCCCAACGTGATGCCGGGCACGATCGACGTGTTCAAGGCGCCGATGACGTCCGACCCGGGTACCCGGTTCGAGTACGGCATCAACATCGACTGGCTGGGCCAGGTGATCGAGGCGGTGAGCGGGCAGCCGCTTGACGCCTATTTCCTTGAGCACATCACCGGGCCGCTCGGCATGACGAACACCACGGCGCGGATGACCGCGGAGCAGCGGGCGAACTCCACGCCGATCCACGTCCGCGGCGAGGACGGCGCCTGGGTGGCCACCGACGTCGACTGGGCGCAGGAGCCGGACTACTGGGGTGGCGGGCACTTCCTCTACAGCACGCCCCGCGACTACCTGAAGTTCCAGCAGATGCTGCTGGGCGGCGGGACGCTCGGCGGCGTCCAGATCCTGGAGCGGGCCACGGTGGCCGCGGCGTTCGCAAACCAGATCGGCGCACTGGAGGTCCCGCCGACCATCACCACGGCGCACCCGGAACTCAGCGCCGACGTGAACCTCGGCTCCAGCCTCAAGTGGGGCCTTGGCCTGCTGCTCAACCCTCAACCGCTCCCTGGCATGCGGGCGCCGGGCAGCGGCTCCTGGTCTGGCCTTTTCAACACCCATTTCTGGGTGGACCCGGCCAGCGGGGTCACCGGCGCGATCTACTCCCAGACGCTGCCGTTCGTGGACCCACCGGCCGTCCAGCTCTACGCCGACTTCGAGCAAGCCCTCTACGCCTCGCTCTGAGTTCTGGCGGCTGGGCCAGCGACGTGGGGCGCGTGGGGCGGCTGGGACTCGAACCCAGGACCGGCGGATTATGAGTCCAGACCTCTAGCATCCCGCGTCACGTGTCCTGACCTGGGCAGACACGAACTGACGCGATCATGGTTGCGCCCATTTGGGCACGTATTTGGCATGATCAAGCTTGACGCGGACCCGCGAGATCCCCCGTGACGGGTGACGTGCGGCGGTTCCGTTGACATGATGCTTTGCGGCGTGCTTGCTGGTCATTTTCTTAATAACGATGCGCGTGCGGCTGGGATGCGCCACCGCAGGACCGTGCGGGTGGTCCTCATCGGGGCAGCGCTGGCCGCCGGTTTGCTGGTCACGGGGTGCAATGGAACCCTCAGCGGCGGGAGCCTGCCGAGCCGGAGCCCCAGGGCAACCCCAGCCGCAGCAGCGACGACCCCGGCAGCGGCGGCGACCCCGGCAGCGACCAGCAGCTCTGGGTCGTCGCTCATCTGGCTCTGGGTGGCGCTCGGTGTGCTTGCCCTTATTATCATCGCCGTCCTGATCGCCCGGTCCGGCCGTCGTAAGCCCAAGGCCGCCGACGTTTGGCGGTCCCGGGCCCTCGACGCCTACGCGCAGGGGGCGGCGCTATACGACGCGATGCGGATGGCGGAGGCACCCGGGGCACTCATTGCACCGGACGCCGCCGCCCGCTGGGCCGACATCCAGCGCCGCGCCGATGACCTGGGGCAAGCGCTCTACGCGATGCGTGAGGCCGCGCCCGACGAGGACAAGCGGATGCGCACTGCTGATGTGCTCGCCGCCCTGCAGGCGGTCCGCACCGCGATGGCCGCTGAGCGCGGCACCGATGTCTCCCGAGTGCCTCCGCCGGACCAGGTCCGCAGTCGGCTCCAGTCCTTCAGGGCGGCGCTCCAGGCCCTCCGGGAACCGGATGACCGCATGCCCTACTGAGGGGTTCCCTACTCGCGGACGGGCACGGCTGCGGCCCTGTGTTCCAGCTCTGGGTGTAGCGGCCTGCGGCGCCGAGCGGCGGCTCACGGGCTGGGCCCGGCAGATACCTGCCGATCGGTCCATCCGTGGCCCGTGGCCGCTACTAAGGACGGGGGGTGATTGGCGCTGGATCCTGCCCTAGAGCCAACTGTCGGCAGGCCCGCATGAGCGTTTCCGCCATTTCGGTCTTTTCAGCAAACTTGACCCTATTGCCGCGCGTTTGGCATTCGGCTTGATAGAGGTCGCCGAGGGTGCTGATCGCGTCGACGGGGTCGCTCTCGCACGCCGCCACGGACAGTTTCTTCGCATTCTCCTGCCAGTACCTTCGCCGCCGGGTGCGGCCCCAGATCACCGCTGACTCGGATGCGGACCGCTTCAGTTCGTCGACGTATCTCATTACCTGGATTGCCCTGATGAAGGCTTCGCAATCCTGCTCGTGATCCTCTTGCCGAGGCTGACCTTTGGCTTTCGTGTAGTGGAGCAGCCCTCCGCACCGGGCGCAGCGTATCAATCGGAACGTCCCCTGACGTCTCCCCGGCGGCACTGGTCCTGGCCACGAGTACTGCATGATCAAGCCACCGCCTCCGCAAGGGAACCTTGACCACGAGGATAGAGCCTGGATCTGTGGCGGCCCTGGACGGCGGGCGTCCAGAGCCATCCACCGGGCGTCAGGGATCGGTTAGCGCCCCGCCCAAGGCGCCGCGCGCGCCGGGCCGCACCGTGGCCTGCCCCTCCGAGATCCGGTCGACCCGCCTGTCGGCATGGGACGAGCCGCAGGCAAAGACCGACGCGAGCGCGTCAGGCGCGCTTCGTGCTATCTAACACGCTGACCATCGCTCGCAGGCGCTGCGCCTGCCCACCGGCAGCCGGATCACCGAAGCGGAGATCACCGAGACCTATGAGGTGGCGCGCTCGACCGCGCGCCGCACACTGGCCGTGCTCAGGGAGGAGGGCCTGATCTACACGGTTCCCCAGCGCGGGAGCTATGTCCGCTGACACTACGCAGGCAGCCTGAGACATCTCGACGCTTACCTTGTCGCACCATCGGCTTGGGAAACCAACAGGTCGGGGCCTCTGACCGCCCTGACCTGGACAACCGATGGACCGCTAGCGACCGTGATAGACCCTGTGACACCAGGGTTAATGGCCCGCTTTGCGGCCTGGACAGGTCAAGGCAATGGACTCGGTCGCCCGGGTCCAACCGCCGACTTACCCTGGCTCACCAACCTGCGCAGGGGTGCTGGTGCTGCCCGGCCACCTTCGTGTGGCTGTAGGGCATTACCCTTCGGGCTTGCTGTCGCGGAGCTGGTTGGAGGGCGGCACCACATCCGTGTCGGGGCGGGTGACCGCGCGGCGACCGCTCGCTGTTTGCCAGTACGTCTCCTTGCCGAGCAGCGACTCACCGAACCGGTCGAACTCGGCGATCACCTTCTGCGTTGCCGTGCTCACCGCCTCCTGGGTCCGCTCACCCAGCTCCTCCAACTGGCGGGACACCTCACGGTGGATATGGGCGGCGACCTCGTCTTTGGCCAGGTCCTGCAACTCCCGCTTCGCCTCGCGGACCGCAGCCCGCAGATCCTTGGTAGCGGCGTGCGCTTCGCGGATCATCTCACGGCATTCACTGACTGCTTCCTCCAGCCGATCGAGCTCACTCACAAGCAGCCTCCCTCACCCCCGCGACTGGCCGCGGGTCGTTCCCAGTCTTGGCCGGTCATCGACGTGAGCGCAACGTGGCGGCCTCGCCGAACCGGGCTCAGGGCATGGAGCCGCCGATCGGGGCCACGGTCGAGTCCACCTGTGTAGTGGCTCCAAGCCGCGGATTAAAAGTCATCGCGCCCTGGGTGACGCCGCTGCGGCGTGAAAATTGCCAAGGTGTCCGTCCGCGCCGGGATGGCCCGGCTTCGCCGGGTGCTGCCGCGCTCATCGGCTCGGGCGGCCGGGGGCAATGCTGGGCTCGGGCAAAGCCGAGATGGGAAGCTGTGGCTGCGGCCGTTCGCTGACGTCGTCCTCGCTTGGCGGGCCTGACCCCGTATAAAAGTCTGACGCTGGGAGCCAATTTCCAGGGCCGCTGAATGGTGCTTCGAGCCCGCGGACCAGATTTTCCGCCTGCCCCTGGCTCCCACGAACGGCCGCAGCCGTAACCGCCTTCTCGTCGTAGGAGTCAGTGATGGACGAAGTCGAAGACGAGCCGCTGTTCGCCGATCGGGTGGCCGGGCTGGACATCGGCAAGGCTGGGGTGGAGGTCACCGTCCGGGTGCCCGGCGATACCGCCGGGGGCCGACGGCGGCAGGAGACCCGGACGTTCGGGACAACCCGCCGGGAGCTGCTGGACCTGGCCGCGTGGCTGGCGCGCTGGGAGGTAGTCAAGGCCGGGATGGAGGCCACCGGCGACTACTGGAAACCGGTGTTCTTCCTGCTCGAATCCCGGGGACTGGAGTGCGAGCTGTATAACGCCGGGCAGGTCAAAGCGCTGCCGGGCAGGCCCAAAACCGACCGGGCCGACTCGATCTGGCTGGCTAAGATCACCGAGCGGGGAATGATCTCCTCTAGCTTCGTTCCGCCCGAGCCGATCCGCCGGCTCCGCACCCATACCCGTTACCGGCGTCATCTCACCCAGGCCCGCACCGCCGAAAAGCAGCGGGTGGAAAAGCTGCTCGAAGACGGACACCTGAAGCTGTCCTCGGTGATCTCCGACATCCACGGCGTCTCCGGCCGGGACATGCTCGACGCCCTCGCCACCGGGCAGCGCGACCCTAAGGCCCTGGCCCAGCTGGCCCGCGGCAGCATGCGTGGCAAGATGGGCCGCCTGGAAGAGGCCCTGGACTGCTCGTTCTTCACCGATCAGCACGCCGCCGTGCTGGCCATGATGCTGGCGGCCATCGACTACCACAGCACCCAGATCGCCGCGCTCACCGCCACCATCGAGACACTGATCGCCCCATATCTGCACCAGGTGGAGCAGATCGACGCCGTCCACGGCATCGGCCGCATCAGCGCCCAGGACATCATCGCCGAGATCGGCACCGACATGACCGTCTTCCCCACCACCGCCCACCTCGTCTCCTGGGCCCGGTGGTCACCCCAGGTCAAACAATCCGCCGGGAAACGCAAAGGCAGCAACTCCACCGGCCGCGGCAACCCTACCTCGGCGCGGCCCTCGGCGAAGCAGCCATGGGCGCCGCGCTCATCACCGAGCCCAGCGGCACGCCGCCGGGCGCTGCCGAGCGCCAGCGCGGGAGTCGGTGAAGGCCTTGGCCGTCATTGCAACGATCTACTACACCTTGTAGATTTCGGCCGTGTCCCTTCGCGTGCAAGCAGTCCGCGCGGTAGCTGGCGCAACCGTGGCCCTGCTGGCGGCAGGCTGCTTGCACGTGCATTCTTCCTCAGCCAGCTCGTCCAGCATGCCGGGGACCACGATCTTCCCTGCCGGGCAGCGGCCGCCGCTGCCCGCTGTCTCTGGCCGGACACTCACTGGGGGGAAGCTCAGTCTGGCTGCGGACCGCGGGCACATGATAGTGCTGAACTTCTGGGGATCATGGTGCTCGGTCTGCCAACAGGAAGCACCTGCGCTGGCGGTCGCCGCCCGGCGGTTCACCCCATCGGGCGTCCGCTTCGTCGGCGTCGACGTCGCTGACAACTCCGCCAGCGCCAGGGCCTACATGCAGCACCACGGGCTTCGCTATCCAAGCCTGAGCGATCCGGGCGACCGCATCGCGCTTGAGTTCAACCGGCTGATCCCCATCACCGCCTTCCCCAGCACGCTCGTGATCTCTCCGGAGGGCAGGATCGCCGGGCGCGTGATCGGCGCCGCATCCGACCATGACCTCCGCCGCCTGATCAAAGCAGCCCTGTAGACGGGTCCTGGTTCTCCCCTCTTCCTAACAAGTGGCGCAGGCGGGCGTGGAGTGCGCAGAAGCCCAACCGCATTAGTTGCTCGGATCGCGGCCGTCCCGATCGGTTCAAGCTGGACCAACATCCGTGATCGGTCCTCGCTCGACGGCCCTGCACGGTGCTGAACTGCAACCCAAACCGCAACCCTGGGCCGTGGTCTGAGCTACGCATTCCGAGCGTGTTCCAGTGCGTTGCTCGTGGGCTCAAAGCCCCCGCTAGCTTCATGTTCACAGGTTGCTGCTGGTGGCCGTCGTTGGTTATTGAGGGCGGTTCGGGGACATCTCGGGGACACGCGTCAGTAATGCCGTAGGCCAGGTGGTCGCTGTCGGACCGGGGTGCGGGTGGTGTGCCCGTGCAGCTCTACCCCGCTGGGTGATCAAATTTCTACGGGGCGGCGGGTCTTTCACCTGGTGTCTGGTGAAGCTGAGATGGATGATCGGGGTCTCGACCTTCGTCACGGCATCGAATCGGGCACGCCGCGGGCACGCTGTCGGCGAGCATGTCGTCTTCGGTGGCAAACCGCTGGGCATGTCAACCCGGGGCGCGGCCGCCGCGTCGTACTACTGAACCCCGGGGATGGCGGCGAGGATCAAGGCTCATCCCGGCCGCCTGGCACGTGAGGACGGCGGCTATGAATCAGATCCGCATCAGCCGAAAGCCGGTCACCACTGCTGCCTGTGCCCTCAGGATCGCCCGGCCGGCTGGTCCGGGTTCTCGCGCTGGGGCGCGGCGAGGCCGGGGTCGCCGCAGGGTGTGCTTGTTCGGCGTCGTTGCCGTTTTGCTGGCCGCCGTTGGTGGTCCTGGCCTCTGGCAGTCGGTTGCCCTGGCGAGTTCCTCCTCGGTGCCGAACTGGACCAAGCAGGCACCCGCGACCAGCCCGTCCGCCCGGGTTGGCGCGTCGATGGCCTACGACGCGGCCACCGGCACCATGATCCTGTTCGGCGGGAAGCTGCCGGGCAATGGGCAGGTGTACAACGGCACCTGGATCTGGGACGGCACGACCTGGACTCGGCAGTTCCCTACGACCAGCCCGCCCGCCCGGTTCGGCGCGTCGATGGCCTACGACGCGGCCACCAGCACCGTGGTCCTGTTCGGCGGCCTGAGCAGCAGCGGCCGCGCATTCGGCGACACCTGGACCTGGAACGGCACAACCTGGGCCAAGCAGGCCCCCGCGACCAGCCCGCCCGCCCGGGATGCCGCGTCGATGGCCTACGACGCGGCCACCGGCACCGTGGTCCTGTTCGGCGGCCTGAGCAGCAGCGACCGCGCACTCGGCGACACCTGGACCTGGAACGGCACAACCTGGGCCAAGCAGGCCCCCGCGACCAGCCCGCCCGCCCGGGGAGCTGCGTCGATGGCCTACGACGCGGCCACCAGCACTGTGGTCCTGTTCGGCGGGTTCGGCCGTGCCCAGTACCTCGGCGATACCTGGACCTGGGATGGCACAACCTGGACCAAGCGGGCTCCGGCGACCAGCCCGCCCGCCCGGGAAGGCGCGTCGATCGCCTACGACGCGGCCACCAGCACCGTGGTCCTGTTCGGCGGCGATAACGGCTTCATCCCCGTCGTGTACAACGGCACCTGGATCTGGGACGGCACGACCTGGACCCGGCAGTTCCCCACGACCAGCCCGGCCGCCCGGCTCGGCGCGTCGATGGCCTACGACGCGGCCACCAGCAACGTGGTCCTGTTCGGCGGCGAACCAGCGACTGGCCCTGCATTCGGCGACACCTGGACCTGGGGCTCTGGCTAGTCAGCGAAGCACTCTGATCCATCACCCGTGTCCAGTTCCTCCTCCGTCCTGCTCGCAGGCGCCGAATCGATGTGAGCGGCCGCCGGGCTTATATGGATACTTATGGCCAGAGCCGGCAGTGCCATTGGTTGCGGGTGCGGGTGTCACCCCGTGTCGTTCAACAGAGTCGCGCGGCACCGCAGGGCACTGGCGCGCTACCGTCAGACGCACAGACCGCGATAGCGGGAGTCCACGCAGCGTCTCGGGAACCTGGATATGAGCCGATCAGGCCAGGACGAGCTTGCTAAGCGCCGGATCTTCGAGGCGCTTCGCGAGGACTGACATGGGTAGCCCAACACGACGAGCGCCCAGGAAGCGTCCTGACTCCCACACAATAATGATCTTGGACTTGGGCACGTATTGGGCACAGCAGCCTGCATATCGCCGCCCACGGCTGCACTCAGCCGCATACCGGGTTGACAGGCAAGATCACGAAGGCCGGAAGTTTCCGCAGGTCACAGGGCCTTATCTGCGGATTCTGAGCGTGGGGCGGCTGGGACTCGAACCCAGGACCGGCGGATTATGAGTCCAGCACGCCAGAAGCTGGCGTCATGTTGTCTGACCTGCGCAGACACGAACTTACGCGATCATGGTTGCACCCATTTGGGCACGTATTTGGCATGATCAAGGTCGCTTCCACTCGGATACCGAAGGGTCACGGTTGCGACCGGTGATAGATCTCCGAGCGGTGGTCAATGTCGAGCACGTGAACAACGCGGCTGTTCTCGTCGATCCGGTAGACGATGCGATAGGTGCCGCGCCGGGCACCGTGACAGCCAGCGAGCGGCCCGAACAGCGGCTTGCCAACCCGGTGGGGATTAACCGCTAGCGCGGCATCACAGAACTCCAGCACGGCGGCGGCAACGGCTTCGGGGAGCCTCTGGGCGATCGCTCGCCGTGCAGCAGGCTGGAACCGGATCTCGTACCGCGGCCCAGGTTCGGCTGTCACTTCCCGGTGGCGCGGCGCCGGGCCAGATCCTGGCGAACAGTGGCCATGTCGGCGCCAGGCTCACCACGCCCCAGAGCCGCGAGGCTCTCCGAGATGCGCGCGACAGCATCGGTGTCGCCGAGGATTTCCAGGGTCATCTCCAGGCCCTCAAGGTCATCCACCGACAGCAGGACAGCCTCGGGCTCGCCATTGCGGGTCAGCGTGATCCGCTCATGCTGCTGCCGTACTCGCCTAGCCAGCTCCGATAGACGCGCCTTGGCCTCGGACAAGGGCACAGGCGTCGCGGCAATAGTCATGGTTAGAAATATAGACCGAGTTAGTCTGCTTTTCGACCATCGGGGAGCCCAGGAGCGGCGCAGAGCGGCTGACGATGAGTATGCCTGCTGCCTGAACGTGGCGGGACAGGTCTCACGTCCCGGCGACGTAGTAGCCCTTGCCGATCACGGGGGCGATCAGCCCTTCGTCCTTCAGCGTGGTGAGCGCCCGTTCGGCAGTGATGTGGGAGACGCCGTGCTCCTGGCTGAGTGTCTTGACGCTCGGGAGCCGCTTGGTGATCGTCCCGTCCTCGATCTGAGTACGCAGCAACGCTGCGAGCTGCATATACAGCGGCATCGAGGACTCATGATCAATTCCCACATGATCACATTAGGTCTCCCTTGTATCCTTCCTCATCCCAGGGAGTCCAGCAGGAACCATATGGTTCCTGTATCCTTATCGCTTGGGCCCAGACCAGACGGCTCGTACTGCCGGAGGACGTATGCAGGATGAGCAACCGCCTACCAGTTCGGCGATCCCAAGCGAGGACATCTCGGACTGGTGGCCATATGCCGCTGAGTTCCCCCAGTGGCATGTCTGGCGCGGCGTATGCGGCTTGGTGTACGCGCGGCGGCCACGCACCAGCCCCCCTCTCGTGGTACGCGCGGACAGCCCCGGGGATCTGCTCGCTCAGATCAGGCGAGCGGAGGGCAAGACGGCCTGACGGCATCTCCTCACTCGCGCTGACCGCTCTGAACCCGGATTAGTCAAGAGGAGACATGGGTCGTGTCCCCGTCGCTGGGTTATGAGAAGAGCGATACAGGTTCCCGTTGTCTCGGCTGGTCTCTGGAAGTGGCGCCAGCCTCACTGAATGCCTGTGCATCTGGATCTGGCGTCTCTCTGCGTGCTGCGCCGCCTGCCGCTTTCGAGCGGCCCGTGCACAAGTCCGTGCACGAGGCCTGGTTGGTAACACCCGGCTGGGCCTTGCCGGGCAGTGCGTAGAGTCTGGTTCATGCTGGACTCGCTGGCGCTACCGCCGCTGCCAACGTTGCACGGCGTGCGGGTCATCTTGCGTGGCCCGCGGGACTCCGATGTTGATGACCGGCTGCGTCTTCCCATCGACCCCGAGGAAGAAGACCTCTACGGCTCGGCGTGGCGGAGGGAGTGGGATGGCCGCCGCTACCACACCCGGGAGTATCTGACCGCGGGCAGCTCCCCGCCAGATCCCCGCGCCTACGCCTGGAAGGTTGAATACGACGGCCACTGCATCGGCAGCGCCGCCTTGATGTGAACCCCGAGCAGCACTCCGCGGAATACTCGGTGGGCTTGTTCATCGCCGCTCTGCGCGGCCAGGGATTGGGCCGTGAAATTACCAGGCTGGTGCTGGCTTGGGCGTTTGATGTGCTGGGTGTACACCGCGTCGAGTTGCAGGTCCTGGCGAGCAATAGCCGTGCCATCAACTGCTACCTGGCCTGCGGCTTCCGCCGGGAAGGAGTCCGCCGGGAAGCCGAACTCTACCCCGACGGCTGGAAAGACTTCATCATGATGGGCGTCTTGCGCTCCGAGCACGCTGCCCAAGCCTGGATTCCCGGCCGGGCGGATTCTGCCGACTCTCCTACCGCATAGCCGACGGTTTTACA
>Ga0207693_10002074_pt1 | contig 17524 bp, 13 predicted proteins | sample LARL81metaG_FD_184347 | JGI IMG/M metagenome (GOLD analysis project Ga0207693, IMG submission 184347) | Corn, switchgrass and miscanthus rhizosphere microbial communities from Kellogg Biological Station, Michigan, USA - LAR L8-1 metaG... | ecosystem: Host-associated > Plants > Roots >...
TCGGCCAGCAGTCCAAACTCTTCATAATTCTTCGCCGTTTTCGCCTGCGCCAGCGCCGCATCCGCTTTTTTCTTCGCATCGGCCTGCTGCTGCGGCGTCGCTTTTAGGGAAGGAATGATCGAAATGCTCTGGAACCCGAATGACTCGGGCTGCTGATAGCGCGCGCCATTCTTCACGTAATAGGCCTGAACCTCGGCCGCCGTGACCGTCGCCTTCATCTCGACGTCAGTCTTGAGCACTTGCTCAATCAGCAGCGAGCGCTTGATCTGCTGCTTCGCTTTCTGTTCCGAGCCCTGCATCTCCGACTTCAAATACTGGTTGTACTCATCGGGACTCGAGAACTGCTTGCGGAAATCGTCTGCGGCGGCATTCAGTTTCGCCGTGGGCACGAACAGCTTGCGCCGTTCCGCCTCCTGGTACACCAGCTCCTCGAAAATGATCATCTCCAGCGCGCCCTGCCGGATGGCCGCTTCCTGCGACTTGGGAAATCCGTTGTGCTGCCGCGCATACGGGAAGATCGTGTACATCTCGCGCAGCAGATCGCGATCAGTCAGCACCGCGCCATTCACCTTGGCCACCGGCTTGTCGCTCACCATAAGTGGTGAAGTCTGCGCCGAAGGCAGTGATGCCGCAGGCGCCCCATTCGATACGTTTGTCGGCGCATGCGACGAAGCCATCTGAGCCGTCGCAATCGCCGCACTTAGGAAGATTGAGATGAAGAGTTGGGATTTCATATTGCCTCGTTAACTGATTTCAACTGTGCTACTGCACTTTACCTGCCGTTTGTCATGTTGAGCGGAGCAGTGAGGAGAGCGTAGCGAGCCTCACTGCGCAGTCGAAACATCCCTACCCGTGCTGCACTGCCGAAGGTAGCGATCCCTCGACTTCGCTCGGGATGACAACCAATATTGCCAAAGACCCAAAAAGAAAGGGGAGAGTTCCCTCTCCCCTCTGTCTAGCAAATCAGCCCAGGTTTACTGGAATACCGTGGGGATGTTGTTCGTGTTGTTGGCTTCGTTCGCCTCGCTGAAGTGGCATTGACGGCAGAATTGCGTCGTCGATGCAGCCTGTCCGGCGCCCAACTTGCCTTGCAGGTTCGGGTTGTACGGGCCATTGATGAAGAAGTAGGTGGCATAGAATTTGCCGCCGCCGTCGTTCACGATCGGGCTCGCCGCGCTGGATGCATACACCGTCATCACGTGTTGATTATGGCAGGTAGTGCAAACGATATACGCTTTGCCATTGTTGACGCCGTATGGATTCGACCACTTTCCAGGCGCCAGTGAGGGCCATCCGTAGTTGGCTACGAACTGAGCGTACGGTGTTCCGGGAGTAACTGAGAACACGTTGTTGGCGAACACAAGGCCGTTGCCCGCGCGAACGGTGGCGTTCAGGCCCACCGGGTGATCGTTGGTATAGTTGCCAGCCCCGGTACCGTCGTTTCCGAGCAGGGTCGGGATCTTTCCGTTGCCGTAGGTGGTATTGGTGAGCAGTCCGATCTGTTGTTCATACGACCAGTTCTGCATCATGTTTGAAGGAGTCAAGTTGCCGTCATGGCAGCTCAGGCAGAGCAGGATTCCGCCCACTTCTTCGGATCCGCTGGCAATGCCGGAAGGCAGAACTTCAACGTATTGGCCGTTGTCGCCAAATGCAACCGACTTCCCATAGAGTGGGCTGGCGTCCTGGCCCCACAGTGCATAGCTGCCGGCATCTGCCGCGCCATTGTGGCCGCCGCCGATTGAGCCGCTGTGCGGAGCATGGCAACCCGCGCAGCCACGTCCCTGATTCTGGTGCGCGCCGAGGACGTCAACCGTCGACGACCAATTCTGCGCCAGTGCCAGGCCCGCGACCGCGAGAACAAACATCACTACTATCATTGCTCTCTTCATAAATTCTTACGACCTCCTGTTTTTTCGCGAACGCTTTAACTGATAAAATCTCAGAGGCTTAGGCCGAGGGCTGCATCTTGCGCCTTGGCGCCCGTTGCAGCCGCCCCTCGATCCTAGTAATGCAACTAGCCACCCGAACCGAAGCCAGCTTGACCGAACCTGTAGTTTTCCTTGTAAGTTGCTGAATCTAAATGCTAAGAACAAGATCGCATAGGGTAACGCTCGTTGGCGAAGTATTGGCTCAGTTGGGGGAAAACAACCAGTTGGAAGAGGCGCGTGGTCAAATTCCTCAGTTACAAGCAGTTGCGTGAGGGGATGTTGCGAAATGCAACAGGGCGGGGCAATGCCATCATTTAAGCATTTAGTCATTTAATCAATGAAAGCAAAAACCAACCGGAGCGTGGCCCTCGATTGGTTTTCATTGTTTAAATACTTAAATGACTAAATGATTAAATTCACTTGCTCTCCGGCTTCTTGATCTCAACGGGAGCGTCGGCGGCTGCCTTCTTCGTCCGCCCGGCCTCTTTCTCTTTCTGTAGCTTGTCGGCCTCGGCGTCGGTCACATAGCGGAACTGCTGCACGCGCCCCGGATAGATCTCCGATGTGAAGATGCGGTTGTTCTTGTTGTCGGCGAGCACGTTGACGATTCCCTGGAACTGCCCGGGCAACAATCCATGCCCGCCAAGCACGATCAGCAACTGCCACTGCTGATTGAACACTTGCACGCGGTCCTGCATGCCGTCCGCAACCCAGATGTGCCCGTCGCTATCGACAGTAACGCCCTTCGGCCGCGCAAAGTATCCTGGCCCATCGCCATTCTTGCCATAGGTAGAGATGAACTTTCCGTCCGCATCGAACACTTCCACCCGGTCGTTCAGCGTGTCGCAAACATAGAGATTGCCTTCGGAATCAACGGCAAGTCCGGAGGGCTTGGCGAAGTCGCCCGGCGAAGTGAGTTCGTGATTGTGACCGGTGGTGCCGATCTTGCGCACTAGCTTGAACGAATCGGCGTCATACACAAGAACCTGGTCCAATTGAATGTCGGAGACGTAGAGCAGCCGGTTCTCGCGATCGATCGCCAGCGATCCAGGGGACGACATACCGTCGGTGATCACGTCAGTAGCCTTGTGGCTCGCATCGAACACCAGCACATGCCGCAGTCCAGGATCGGAAACAAACAGCCGGTCGCCATCATCCATGGCGAGGCCGATGATGCGCACAAAATGCGCCTCCACCTTATTCTTGATGAGCTCCGCCGTCCGTGTTTCCGTGTTGAAGATGAAGATCGCCCCGACCTTCTGATCGGCAACATACAAATTGTTCTTCGAGTCCACGGCCATCCCGTAAGGCTCACCGAGCTGGAAAAGAACCTTGCCGCTCTCCCCTGTTGGCTGCGTGCCTGCTAAGCGGTCCATCCACTTTGCTTTTTTCGTCGGAGCAGTTTCCACCTGCGACAGCTTCTGCGCTGAATAAAACGCCTGATAACGAATGCGCGCGACAGCCGGCGGGTTCGGCCACACGATGTTTGAGTAGTCGATGACCGGAATTTTCTTCGGCTCGTCTTCGCCCTTTTTCTTCTTCTTGTCTCCAAACAGTGCCAGCGGCGCCCCGAGCATCATGCTCAGTAGAACCAGCCAAGCCACTACGCTCACCCGCTTCCGTCGAGAATTTGTTCTGGCATCGAACGTCATAGTCGTTCTCCTCACACACTATCTCTGCGTCAGATTCTTATGGCAGCTCGAGCAGAACTGCATGTTGTTCGTCTGATCTTTCACTAGCAAATCCGGTTGCGCCGAACTATGGGGCTGATGGCAACTCAGGCAATCAATCTTTGCCCGCACTTTCGTGACATCGGTGGGATCCGGCAAATCCGCGACTGGATGCGCTTCCACCGGATGCCCGCGCCCGAACTTTATCGGCAGCACCACAACCTTGTTCTTGCTGAAGTAATCCTCGGGCAACCTCACTTTGCCGTCGAAGATCGCCAGCAGATGGTCGGACTCAAGTTTCTTCGGCGTCGAATCCGGCCCGTGGCACTCCAGGCAGAGGCCGTTCGCGGTCTTTGCGCGCAAGAGGTGCTCATTCTCGCCGCCATGCGGCTCATGGCAGGTGGCGCATCCCTGCTTGAAAGCGGGCTGATGCAGCGTGTGCTTCTTCGCCTGTTCCGCTTGATCGCTGTGGCAAGTCAGGCAGATATCCACCGCATTCGTCTTGGGCAATCCCGGCTGCCGGCTGGCGTGCGGATTGTGACAGTCCGTGCAATCTCCCGCTGCTCCCGGATGCGGCACCTTCGACTTCTCAATCGCGTCGGTCTTCTCGGAATGGCAAGTAACGCAAAGGTCTTTCGCATTGGCCTGCGTGAGGACAACTTTTCCGTCCTTCGCGGGAGCATGGCAGGTATCGCACGATTTATCGGCAAACGGTGGATGCAGGAACTGCCGCATCAGCTTCGGCGCGGCCGACTGGTGCGGATCGTGGCACTGTGTGCAGTTCGCTTTCTCAAATGGCTGATTGTTGTGCGTCTTCTGCAACGCCGCGTCTTTCACGTCGTGACAATCGATGCACAGCGCGGGCGCGGCCTTGGTCAAATGGAAATCAAACTCAGGCTTGCCGACTTCGCCGACCTTATGTGTCGTATGGCAGGTATCGCAACCCATATCAAGCGCCGCGTGGCGGCTACCCTTCGGAGCCACATTCAGCCCCTGCGTGTGGCACTGGAGACAAAGATTCGCGCCCTTATCTCCCGATGTCGCCTTCAGCAATTGATTTTTGTTGTCGCCCTCGTGAGGATCGTGGCACTTGATGCAATCACGCACCGCCGGAGGATGCACCGTACCCTTCAGCGTCGACGCATCTTTTTCGGAATGGCATGTCAGGCACATGGCCTGCGGCGTGGTAGTGATCAGCTTGACCCGCGTGATCTCTTTGTTGACGCGAACTTCATGGCAGCTCAAGCATCCCGTCGCGATCGCCGAGTGCACAGCCTTGCCCTTGGTCTTGTCCTCGTGACACTCGAGGCACTTCGCCGAATCGACGTTTTTCTCGAGTGGGACCGGATGTTCTTTCGCCCATGCCGGTCGAGCCGCGATCAACAGCGTGACCACCAGCATCTGCAGCAAGCGGGGGAGCCTGCTTCGGAAAGATTTTGCTTCGACAGGGAATGCGCAGTATGAAGACATTGGGACCACTTCCATTCCTTGCATTTGCAAGCGTCTCGCCTTATCCCAATTCAGGAACTCTCACCCGGATAAACCATTGCGTAACATCAGGTTCAGCCACATCGATCGATGACTGCGCCGGCCCGGGCCCGCCCCAAGATCCGCAAAACAATGGGCCTTCTGCCACACCCGCTTCGTCAAATCACGCACGTACTAATGTCTTCAGCGGGATGCAGCCCATCCGACTGAATTTGTAGCCCTGTGATTGTAATCACTGAGGTCCGGCCTTGGGTGAAATCTCGGGAAAAGCTTGTCACGATGAGTGTTATGGCCCATCGACGTGTTCGCGACCGCGCGCCGGAAAACGCCTAACCATATTTTGCTTCAGATACTTGCCAGACCATCCACCTGTTGGCTCCGAACGTGCATTCCCCGGATGTGAAGGAAGACGAACCTTATGGCCCTGTCACTTCACTCCGTGTTCCGCAAAACCTGGCAAACTCTGAGTTCCATCAAGACCGGCGTCATTCTGATTATTTTGGTCGTGATCTTTTCCGCGGCCGGCACTGTCATACTGCAGCGTCCAATTACTGACCCCGACGACATCCAGCGTGCCTATTCTCCCGAAATGTTGCGCTTCCTCGACGCGGTCGGCCTTACGGACGTGTTTCACGCGCGCTGGTTCGTCGCGCTGATGGTTCTCGTCAGTCTCAGCATCATTGCAGCATCCGTCGAGCGTTTCCCCAATGCATGGCGCTACTTCTCGCGGCCGTACAAGAGTCCCGATGATAACTTCCGCCGGGTCCTGCCAAACCAGGCACAAATTCCGGTTGCCAGCGAAGGTGAGGGACTCGCGGCCGCCGAGAAGGCATTCAAACATTTCGGATGGAAATCCGAGCACATCGTCCGCACCAACAGCTTCTCGCTCTTCACAGAGCGTCATCGCATCTCAGAGATGGCCGTCTACATCGTGCACGCCAGCTTGCTGCTGATCTTCGCCGGCGGCATCGTCGACGCGCTCTATGGATGGAAGGGCTTCCTGATGCTGACGCCTGGCAAGCAGAGCAGCCAGATCGAGCTGCGGAATGGCGGGATCAAGACCGTTCCCTTCGCGATCCGCTGCGACGACGCGGGAGAAGAAACCTATCCCGACGGCAGCCCCAAGAAATATTGGTCAAAGCTGGCGGTCATCGACGATGAAAAAGAAGTCAGCCGGAAGGAAATTGTCGTCAACGATCCTCTGGTCTATCAAGGCGTCCGCTTCTATCAGGCCAGCTACGGCCGCACGGGTAAACTCGACAAGCTGATCCTGAGCGTCAGCCCGAAAGATGGCAAGGGCGAGACTCGCGAGATCACGTTAACGAATGATCAAGCGATCCCGCTCGACGCTGACAACAAGATCCAGCTCGCGGAGTTCATCCCCGACTACGTTGTCGAAGACGGACACGTTTATAAGCGCAGCAATGACATCGTGAATCCCGCGGCACACTTGATCCTCACTTCAGCGAAGAACGAAAAAGTCGTAAACATTTGGTTCCCCGAGATTCCCGGTATCGCCGAGAACGCGTCCGCTCCCTACAACTTCGAACCGAAAGACCTGAAGACAGGCGTATTCACCGGCCTCGAAGTTTCACACGAGCCCGGCCAGTGGGCCGTTTGGGGCGGTGTGATTCTGATGGCGATTGGCCTGACCTTCGTCTTCTACGTGGTCCACACGCGCTTCTGGGTCGTGCCGGTCGTGAACGAAGAAGGACAAACTTTGCTGTGGGTCGGCGGCACCGCCAATCGCAATCGCGACGCCTTTGAAGTCACATTCAAGCGCGTGGTCGATCAGATTCGCAAAGAGTTGAAACCGGAATTCGTGGCCGCAGACAAAAAGTCCGCGGAGCTTTCGAGAACATCCATCGCCGGAAGATAACTCCGGCCAGAGAAACGAAGAAAGGAACGCAACAATGTCGCGAGCAAAAGTCGAGCAGCATCCGGCGACCGGCATGACCCTGGTCGTGATGGTCGGCCTGGGCATCGCCTTCCTGCTGTTCATCGCTTTTCTGAATGTGGTGAAGAGCGGAAATCTTCTGAGCGAAGCCAATCTGCTTTACGCAGCGCTGGTGTTCTATGCAGGCGCGGGAGCGTTGTATCTCGGTTTCGGCGTGACTGGCACCGAGTCTTACATCAAGTTCGCGTCGCTGGCCACCTGGGCCGGCCTCGTTGCCAATACCGGGGCGGTGGCGCACCGCTGGTATGAGGCGGGCCATCCCCCATTCGCCAGCCTGTATGAAATGGTGCTGAGCTTCGTGTGGACCCTCGCCGCACTCACGCTGATCGCCGAAAAACGCTACGGAGTGAAAGTCATCGGCACCGTGACTATGCCGGTCGCAATCGTCGGCGTCGTGTTGATGCAACTTCTTCGCAGTGACGTTCGCCCGCTCGTCCCAGCATTGCAGTCGACATGGCTGCACGTCCACGTCACGCTCGCGATGCTCGCTTACGCAGCCTGCGCCCTCAGTTTTGCACTCGCTATGATGTTCCTGATCCAAGACAATCTGGAAACGGAAACGTTTCTCGCCGCAACCAGCATCTTCACCTTCGCAATCTATGCAGCCATACTCTCGCGTTTCGAGCGCTGGGGCGGATTTAACGTCATTGCCTGGGACGCAGAAAACAAAGCCGAGGTCTTCCTCTCGAAAGGCGTGCGCCTCTTCGTCACGATTCCTGATCTCGGTTGGCTGATGTTGCTGGTCTTCGCCGCAGTCACTGCGCCTCTTGTTCTCTATGCCCTCTCCGTGTTCAGGAAGACTGAAACCTTCCTCTCGATCGCGAATCGCGCCGTCTTCATCAGCATCCTTTTGCAAGCCCTGGCTCTGGTGTTCTTCATCCTTCGCGCGCGCGATGGACGCTATGCGTCGCTCGACGCCGAAGGACTTTATCCAACAAGCTTGGCGGCGAGCCCATTCATCCTCGCAGCACTGGTCGGCGGAATTTTCGCAAACCTTCTCTATCTCCTGCTCCTGTGGCGGCGTGACGATCTCGAGCGGCACTTGCCCGACGCCGACGCCCTTGACCGCATCACTTACAAAACCATCTGCATTGCCTTCCCCCTGCTCACCCTGATGATCGCCGCCGGCGCCTTTTGGGCGAATCGCGCCTGGGGCTCCTACTGGAACTGGGACCCCAAAGAGACGTGGGCGGCGATTACATGGCTGGTCTATGCCGGATATCTCCACATGCGCATCACGCGCGGCTGGCGCGGACGTCGCGCCGCTTACTTCGCAATCCTTGGATTCGGAGTCGTGATGTTTACCTTCTTCGGCGTGACGTACCTGCTGCCCGGACTGCACGCTTATGCCTGAAACTTTGGAACAAATGACGAACCCTGGGGTAGGACCAGAATTCGACCAATCGGATGCATCGGCCCCGTCACGCACAAGAGTGTTCAGCACGGGGTATCCGAAGGGAGGCATCACTAACGCCCCCGTCTCGTCTGAACTAGCAGATGTTGGCCCTTCCCAGGCCGCGGATAACGAACTATCGTGGTTTGGTATCAACTGGGAAATCAAAGCGCTCGTTCCGATTGCCTGCGTTCTGCTCGGCGGGATGCTGCTGTTCCTGCTCGCGACTATCTCATGGCGCGATCCCGAGCGCCACCTCGTCCTGCTCGTTGCTGGCGCAGGGGCAGTTGCGATCTGCGGCGCGTTGCTCGTCGTCCTCACCTACACCGTCCAGCGTCCGATGGTTGAACTTCAGCAAAAGATCGCCCAAGTCGGCCGCGGGGACCTGAGTGCATCTGTTAGCTTCGCACACCGCAACGACGAAATTGGCGACTTGGGACGCAACTTCAACCAGATGGTCATCCAGCTCCGTGAAAGCCGGGAAGAAATCGAACGCCTGCACCGCACCCAGATGTCGCGCGCCGAACACTTCGCCACTCTCGGTGAGATGGCCACCGGGCTCGCCCATGAGATTCGCAATCCGCTCGCCGGAATTGCCGGTGTCATCGAAATCATCGGCCGCGATCTGCCATCTACCAGCCCGGCTCGCGAAGTGGTCAAAGACGTTCGCCAGGAAATCGCCCGCATCAATCACATCGTGACGGATCTTCTTCAAACTGCACGCCCGCATCCGCCGAAAGTTGGCAAGAGCGATTTGAACGTTACGATCGAGCACGCAGTCATGCTTGCTCGCCAGCAAGCGTTGGCTCACGGCGTCGAGATCAGCTTGCAGAAAGAACCCTCATTGCCAGAAGTGGAGCACGACAGCGATCAGATTCACCAAGTCATGCTGAATCTTCTGCTGAACGCGCTGCAAGCGATCGATCGCAAGGGAAAAGTGGAAGTAAAGATTGCGCAGAAGAACCTGTCAGCCGTGGTGGAAGTTACTGACACCGGACGCGGCATCCCGCCCGAAAACCTGCCGAACATCTTCCGCCCGTTCTACACGACAAAGGGCGACGGCACTGGTTTAGGCCTGTCGCTAGCTCGCCGCATCATCGAAGACCATCAAGGCCGCATCGACGTGAGCAGCACGGTGGGCAAAGGAACAACATTCGCCGTTGTGCTGCCGCTGAAGAGGACGACACCGTCGATCTCCGCATCGTAGCCGCCAGCCATTTTGAAACGCCCTCACTTTCACGATACTCGCGATTCCTTGTCATCCTGAGGAGGGCGCAAGTTGCCCGACGAAGGACCTATGGACTTGTTTGCAGCATCGGTGCTGCCGGCGAGTGCACAGGTCCTTCGGCCCGCAAAAGAGCACGGGCCTCAGGATGACAAGGCCCAATGAACAATGCGTCAGGGTGCGATCCCGGACAAAATCGATCACAACAGAAAGAGCACGAAGTCACACCGGGAAGATTTCCCTTCGTGTACCTTCGTGCCCTTCGTGGTTAAAAGAGCCGATGTTTGGCTAGTTCTTGACTTTCTCCTTCTCCGCAGCATTCTCTACCGGGCTCGCTTCCAGCGGCTTGCCGCGATCGACCAGCGCTGCGTAGTCCGACGAATTGAATGGATACGTTTTCGCCGACTCTTGGCTCGTCCCCTTCAACCCGATATCCACGCGGCGATTGTTCGCGAGAACAATGGTCTGAATTCTCGCCTCCGCCTTCTGCTTGTCCGCGTCGGCCAGGTTCGAATTCTGCTCGAGAAGCTGCTTCACCTCGTCGGTGGATAGGTTCTTTGTATTGCCGTAAGCTTCCGTCGACAGGCTTGCCTCCGGAACGCCTTGTTCGATCAGGAACTGCTTGGCCATTTCCGCGCGCCGCTCAGAAAGCTTCTGGTTGTAGTCGGCAGGACCACGCTTATCCGCATGTCCCGAGAGTACAAGTTGAGCCTCGGGCACATCCGAGAGGTAGGATTTGAACGCTGCCGCTAGAGCAGTTAACGATTCGCGCTCGCTCGGTAGCAACGCCTTCTCCGATTTCAGCGTTCGCGGACCATTCGTCGGGAAATAAACGCTCCGCGACAGCTGCAATTCCGGATTCGTGATCTCTCCGGTGATATGCAGCGCCGCGGTCTTCGTCTCACTCCCTCCGCAGCCGTTGGTCGCCGTGAGAGTGTAATTCACGGTCTCGTCGATCTTGCCGGGTGTCGTCTGTTTCGGAGTGATCTGCAACGGACGATTGCCGCTCGCATCGACGGTCCCCAGCGGATCGATCGAAACATTCGAGGCATTCGTCGCCGACCAATTCAGCGCGCTGCCGTCATTCTGCACCACTTTGTTGCCCACGCGCCGGTAGTGAACCTCGCCCGGTGCCAGATCCAGATTGGCTTGAACTGCTGTATTGACGTTTACCGTCGCATTCGACGTAACCGTGCCGCCCGGGCCAATGGCGGTCATCTCATAAGTGGTGTTCTGCTTCGGCTGGACACTCTGATCGCCATTTGACGCAACTGCGCCGATTGGGTTGATCTGCACGCTGGGAGCGTCCGTTGACGTCCACTTGAGCTGCGAAGAGTCGCCGCAGTTGATCTGCGCGCCGTTTGCCGTAAGTTCTGCCGTCGGTTTTGCCACAGCCACCAACGCGCTCGCCGTACCAGCAGTGAAACGCGGGATGGTAGACAGCTTCGCACCGCGCGGCCAGTCGACGGTCTTCCTTACGCCTTGTGGTATCCCGACGACTGTGCGTTTGTTCGCTTCCACCTGCACTGGACCGGACCACAATTCCTTGTCCCCGTTCATCGCGGTGACCTGGTACGTTCCTGGAGGAACGACGAGTTCCTGGTGCCAATCCCACTCGTGATTGAACTCATCGCCGTGTCCGACAAAGAATTCGGGAGTCTTGCCGTTGAGCAGGATGGCGGCGTGACTCGCGTTTTCGATCGTCATTGCACCGAATGGACCAGACACCGTTGCCGTAATCGGCTGCAGACTCACATCGAGTGCGGTCGTTTGGCCCGACGTGACCGTGATATTGCGCGTGTCAGGGGTGTATCCATAATTCGCCACCACGATCTTGTGATCGCCGGCGCTCACCGAATAGCGCTTGTTGGCTTCGCCCATCGCACGTCCGTCCACAAACAGATAAGCCTGCCGTGGCGTAGCGTGGATCGACACTTTTCCGTCGCCACCTTGTGCTAAAGACTGCGGGACCAAACTTATCGCGAGAACTGAGACTGTTAGAAGGAGGAACCGGGGGTGCAATTTCATGGGAGGACTCCTTGTGGAAAGCCGCAGACAGATGAGGACCGCATGGCTTTCGGGGCGCACAAATTGTACATCGAAACGTCACGGAATACATGCCGGACGCGGTTTTTCCGGCTTGCGTAAAAGTTTGTAACCCTTGTGGCTTAAGCCTTCCTCTTGCTACTCAGCCCAATCGGCGGCGTTTCTGCCAGTAGTTGGACGACCTTGTCACCACAATTGGCTCAATCACGGAATGCTAACTTTCGCGTTCAACGGCAAGTCCCGCGACGATCCTCCCACCAGCACTTCCCGTTCGCCCGAGGGCTTGATCCACTTACTCTCTGACTTAGACCAGCACTCCAGCCGCCTCGGTGCAAGGTGGAGAGCGACGTTTCGCGACTGCCCTTCCTCCAGGTGAACGCGATCGAAAGCCGCCAGTGCATGCACGGGGAAAGCCACTCCCGTCGGTCGCTTCGTCGGCGCACCGAGATAAACCTGGGGGATTTCATCGCCTGCGGCCCCGCCCCTGTCAGTGATCTGGAAGCTTACATCCAAACCGCCATCGGAGGCGGGCGTTACCTTCAACCCGGAGTAGTCAAACTTCGTATACGACAACCCGAATCCAAACGGGAACAACGGCGCAGTTTTCTGTTTGTCAAACCAGCGATAGCCCACGTTCACGCCTTCGCTGAACGTCGTCGCGCCATTCACCCCTTTCGCCGACCGCTCCGGATGCGCCGGATCTGTCGCAGGATAATCCTCCAGCCGCTTGCCCCAGGTAAACGGCAGACGCCCCGCCGGACTTACCTTTCCGAGCAGGATATTAGCCGTCGCCCATCCTCCCTCGTCCCCCGGCCACCACATCTGCAGAACAGCTTTAACACGATCAAGCCAAGGCATGGCGATAGGCTGACTCACGTTCAGAACCACAATCGTATTCGCATTCACCGCTGCCACTTCTTCAATCAGCTTGTCCTGCTCTCCGGGCAGCCCGAAGTCGGGGCGGCCGCGCGTCCAGACGAACACGACCGCCGTGTTCGCGGATTTCGCCGCCGCAATTGCAGTCTCGTGATCGGCTTTGCGCTGCACAGGCGTCATCCACGCCAGCCGAATCTGCTCCGGCTCGTTCGAAGTATCGCCTTCCACCGAAACGGAAAGGCTGTGCGCTCCCGCCGTGAGATCGATCGCTGCGCGAAGATTGTCGAGCCGGTCGGTCGTCGGCATCAAACCATCTTTGCCGGCGAGCACCGTGTCGCCATGCACACCGCCACGCATCCCGTTCGCCCCCGCCATCTTCTTGCCATCGATGCTGACACTTCCGGCCGCGCCCAGCAGTTGCAGATAGATCCAGTACGATCCTGCCGATTGCACCGTAAGCGTTCCTGTCCAGGTGGCTTCTGCATTGGCGGCCAGCGGATTCGCGCTTTTCTTCGTGAAATCGAGAATCGGATCCACATGTGTCCCGCCGGACTTGTCAGTTCGCAACAGCCCGGGCTGCCCGTCATGCGACAGCACCGAAGGCGGAATCGGTGCACCCGTCATATCGTCGTCGACAGCAAGCGTAATCTTCGCCTCCGGTGCAAACTTCTTCATTGCCGCATACGGACCAACCTGCCGCCACGGAAATCCAATCGACCGCTCTCCTGCGGTACCAATCGCCACCACCTGTCCCGCTCCGGGCCCAATCATCGCCAGCGACGCGAGACTCGCGTTGTTCAGCGGCAGGATGCCTCCTTCATTCTTCAGCAGCACCGCCGCCTCTTCCGCCGTCCTTTGAATGATCTTTGCGTTCGCCTCAGTTGCATGCTCGCGAATCTGATGGTCAGGCGGATGATCGAGATAACCAAACTTGTTCATCTCGTACAGTACGCGCCCGGCCGCTTTTGTGATGGTCTCTTCTTTCACTTCCCCAGACTGCATCAGATTCCATAAATTCATCCGTGGATCTTTACCGAACATCGCTCCAAAATCCGGCGGATGTGGCTTCGGCTCCTCAGGTATCGCATTGAAGAATCCTTCAAACAAAGAATCGTCGCGCTTGCCACTCGGAGGAGGCTGTGGCTTCTCCGTTGTGAAGAATGAAAAGAAAAACCCACTCATCGGGTCGTCTTTCCGCCCCGGTCCTGGCATCTCCATATCGAGCCCGTTCTTAATAAATGACGGCGCATGCGTAGCGCCCCAGTCGCTGGTTACAAATCCCTTGAAGCCGAGCTCCTTCCTCAAAATGTCGACCAGCGTCTCGCGGTTGCCGCACGCATACGTCCCGTTGAGTTTGTTATACGAGCACATGATCGACGACACATCGGCATTCACCGCATCCACAAACGGCGCAACGTAAATCTCGCGAAGCGCCTGCGGATCAACAAAGATGTTGCTGGCATCGCTGTCGTAACCAACGTAGTGCTTGGCCTGCGCCATCACGCCCTGCGCCTGAATGCCACGAATCAGCGCCGCGCCCATGGCTCCGGTAAGGACGGGGTCTTCCCCATAAGTGTTGTATCCGCGCTCAAACGTGATATCGCGATCGATATTGATGAACGGTTGCAGCACCACATCGATCCCAAGCGACTTCGCCTCGCGCCCGATCACAACACCGTTGTCCTCGGCGGCCTTCACGTCGAAAGTCGCCGCCAGTCCCATCGTCGCCGTTTCGGCTTGGGACGGATGCCGCGTCAGCACTCCCGGAGGCCCATCCGACATGCGAATCGGAGGAATCCCCAGACGCGGCACGCCAGTTAAATATCCCGCCTGTCCCTGATCAGTCGCGTGATCCTCACGGGCCCCGCGGATCAGCGCCATCTTCTCCTCCAGCGTCATCTGGCTCAAAAACTTGTCAACGCGGGCGTCACCGGTCACAGCGGGGGCTGAATTTTGCGCCCAGCTGGTAGCGCACGCAGCAATCGCAAGAATTCCGATTTGTAAGAGACACGAAAGAAAACCAGGCCGACTGCCTGCACGGTCAGACATTAGGGCTCCCTATGCTTCGTGGTGAGCAAATCGCAGCAGGACATCTTAGTCCTCACAAGCAACTCGCACCACTGCAGCAAAGAAATTTGAGCGCAATGCTATCTTCAGCTGTTTACCAATGGCGAACTGCTCAACGACAACCCCTCGCTCGCGGTGAGTGTTAAGGTAATCGAATGCGAATCAACCGGTCCGTTCCACCTTGTGTCGTGATTCCTGTGCTGATTTACCCCAACCCCGCCACAGCGGCCGATTGGCTGTCAAAGGCTTTTGGCTTTACCATCCGTCTTCGTATTGCCAATCATCGCATTCAGATGAAAGCCGGGGACGGCTGCTTCACAATCGCGGAAGGCAACGTGCCACCGAACAATTCGCACATCGTTCAGGTTCGCATCGAAGATGCGAAGGCCCACTGTGAGCGAGCGCGACAGAATGGTGCCATCATCCTTACGGAACCCACCGACCACCCCTACGGCGAGCGCCAATACAACGCTCAGGACTTTTACGGCCATCGCTGGGACTTCACCCAGACTATTGCCGATGTCGCTCCCGAAGAATGGAGCAACGGTGCATTCCATCTTGAGTGAGTCGAGAGCTCACATCACCAGCCGATCACGGCAATTCTATACACCAGCAATACGGGTACGACTGCTAACGTGATCGAAGTCGAAAGCGTATAGCGTCGAAAGAAATAAAAGGTCACGCCCGCCCAGCAGGTACAAGCAGCAATCAAAGCGCCGCCAACGTAGAGCCCGGCGATCGACATCGTGAAGTTCGTACCATCGACGTGCCTGAGACGGAAGAACTCACCTAGAGTCCTGGCGACAATGAGGAAATCGGTCGTGATTCCTATTTGGGCCCAACGTTCCTTGGTCACGCGGAAAATTGTAACTTGGGGTCGCTATGCGATCAGTGGCGCACAAAAATTGCGACTTTCCTAAGGCTACGGCAGTTTCTCTCCCAGCCAGCGATCATCACTTGCCTTCGACACCAGGATGGTCGAATGCCGAACTGAAATGCGGCTATCCCCGGCAGGAGGTCCGAGTAGCACGACGGCGAACTCGTATGTGCCCGGGCGTAACCTCTTCCCATGTTTGATTTCGAAGGCGCGTGGAGATGGGCTCGCGAAAAAACTCTCGATGTCATCACTCGAACCGCTGTATGTTCCACTCAGCAATGATTCGCCAATTTCGAATTCCCCCGTAATCCACGCGTCGAGAAGGCGATCGGCCGTCGCTAGAGCAGAAAGGTACGCGGCATCTTGCAGAAGCGCCTCGTAAGCCTTCTTCCTTTCTGCCTCAGTCGCATTGGGATTTGGAGCTGCTTTACCAGTTAGCGGAAGGAATCCAGACAGCGCTACAAGAAGGAGCAGGTGTTTCATCTAAACCACCCCATGAGAGGCGGCAATTATAATCTGCCGTCGGGGCGTCGGGGTAAACCTGTTCTCGAGCTCTCACGCACCTGCCGCGTGCGCCAGAACATTGCACAGTTCGTGAATGATTTCTTGCCTGATCTCGTATTCCAGCAACTCCGAATCGCTGGCCGTCCCCAACATCCTCGACTCTAGGACTTCGTGCTGCTTATGCAGCAGTTCATTGAGTTCGACTCGTAGTTCTTCTTGATGCCGACCTTCCATCACCAACCTCCATGGCCGTCTCCGAAAACCAGCAACTCAAGCGGCCTTTCGCTCGACGAGCCCGCGGGCGGCACGAATCAGTACGGAAACTCGCTGGGATTTCGAAATGATTTCGGAGATTCCCACCGACCTTGCGTTTCTTTGCGCGACCTCATCTGTGGCGCTGTACATGATCAGCGGCACTTCCGGCATGATCTGCTTCAGCCAACGCGCGGCTTCCAAGCCGTTCATCACGGGCATTGCCATATCGAGCACAATCAGATCAGGATGCAGACGACGAGCCTCTTCAATTGCTTCGCGCCCGTTTTCTGCCACTCCACAAACAATGAAGTCCGGCTCACGCTGGAAAAATTCATAAAGGGCGGTACGAACAAAGGCGTTATCATCTGCGATCAAGACTGCCTTCCGCATCGTAGTTCTCCCCGCATTAGCCCTAAATACTCCGCTGCTCTGGCGAAAAGTTCGATAGGCTACACACCTGAAAGATAAGAAAATTTCGCGCCGAGGTGACCACGATCGCGAAGAACAGCGTCTGGCACGTAAACACAAATGGGCGAACACAAGAACGCCAAGTTGCGCCATTTGCCTTTAGCCTTAGTTCCGTTCCTAAGGTACAGGGAACACCGTAACGCAAGGACCAATCCCAAAACCCTGTACCAGTTCACTGGATTTACCGTGAATTTGACAGCATCAATTTCCAGTTGACCCAGGAATCCAAGTCAACGCCCAGTCATGATGTTCCAGTTGCGCGAAGGATCTCCATTAGTCTTCTCCTTATACTCATGCGCTATGATTCTCCGCATTGCGATAGCTTTCGCACTTCTTCTTCCTATAGTTTTCGCTCAATCACAACCCGCAGCTGTAGATGCTGATGTACGGCAGGCGCTCGCCAGGTTCATTCGAGCCTTTGATGACCTGGATTGGGAAAATTTCAGGCTTTCGTTCGATGACAACGCGACAGTGTTCTATCCACGTGCGATGCCGGAGCGTGCCAACGGACGTGCTGAGTTCGAGAAGGCTTTCAAGACGGTATTCCAGCAGATACGCGGGGCCAAAACAGCCGCCCCATACATGGACATTCAACCAAGGGATCTGAGCTTACAGTTGTTCGGAGACGTCGCGATCGCGACCTTTCATCTCGACGATAAGCCAGGTTTCCTCAATCGACGAACTATCGTTCTGAGCAAAACGGAGAAAGGTTGGAAGATCGTGCATCTCCACGCATCGGAGGTATCACTCATGGCCGTTGGGCCGTAGTT
>Ga0207693_10002075_pt1 | contig 17513 bp, 16 predicted proteins | sample LARL81metaG_FD_184347 | JGI IMG/M metagenome (GOLD analysis project Ga0207693, IMG submission 184347) | Corn, switchgrass and miscanthus rhizosphere microbial communities from Kellogg Biological Station, Michigan, USA - LAR L8-1 metaG... | ecosystem: Host-associated > Plants > Roots >...
ATGCTGCAGCGCGTGCAGGGCGTTCAATCGAGCAGTGCCTGACGGCCGCCGGAAAAGAGCTAAGGGCGTACCGGGTTGGTAGCCTCCCGCAAAACGTCGAGCCGGAGCGGCAGCAGGCCGCCCAACCAGACGGCGTGATCGGTGTGATCGGCGTAGGCATCGCCGGTGCCCGGATGGAGCAAGATGGTCAGACCGTCACGGTTGAGCATCAACCACGGCAGGAACGTCGCCAGCAGCGTGGTCGGGAAGGCGATTTGATACATTGATTGCGGATGCGGCCCGACCGGCGCGTCGTGCCAGCGTCCAAGCGTTGCGTCCGGGAATGCTGCCGCCACGCGCTCGCGCAGGCGGGCAGCGCGGTCACGGCTCGATGCCGGATCGTAATAGATGTGGGCATGGTAATGCCGGATGATCTCGGGATCGGCCGGAGTTGCGGTTGCGGTTGCGAGCTTCTTGCGCATCAGACGCGCTCTAGAGTTTCGTCACGGTCACCTCGGTTTTGACCGAGTTGGCAATAAAGCAATTATCGTGTGCGGCGTGGTGCATTTGGTCGAGCTGCTCTGCAGTGGGTTTTCGATCTCCACCCCACGTAATCTTCGGGCGAAGCTCGACGCGGGTGATGGCCATCTTGCCTTCGGCATTTTTTTCCATGTGGCCAACCGCCTCGTCCTCGTAGGAATCGAGCACGAATTTCTGCTTACACGCAATCGCCAAAAACGTGAGCATGTGACAGCTCGAGAGTGAAGCGACGAACGCCTCCTCGGGATCGACATTCGCCGGATTACCGAGATAAGCCGGGGCCGCCGTTGCCGTCATGGTGTGGCCGCCGTCGAACGTCCAGGTATGATCGCGCGGATACTTCTGATACGAAAATTCGGCGCCGCCGCGCTCCCACTTCAAAGCCACTCTGTGCTCGGACATGTCGCTGTATAGAATGCGCACGAGCGTGCTGCAACCGCGATCAGTCGCGAATGGCGATTACCGGGTCTTTCGGCATCAAAGAACCCGAATTGCGTCTCGCTCGATGGCGTCCTTCATGAGCGGATGAAGCGCGTTGCGGGTCGTGATGGTGACAGGAACCCCGATGCCACGTGAAATCTCCTCTTAGAGGATGCTCAAAATTATCCTGCTTTGTGTAGAATTGCGCCTTTTGGATCGCTCAGGCGCAACCAACGGCTGCTTAACTGGTTGAGGGACTGCTCTGCTGGCCGAGTTGGCAGAGCATCCCCGGGGTCTTTGCGCAGGCCAGCGCGTTTGGCGCGCGAAGACATGCGAAGAGCGGGATGATGTTACGACATTGAGCGAAATTTCCGATGAACATTGATCTTTCGCCCAAAACCGCCATTGTTACCGGCTCCACCGCCGGCATCGGTTTTGCGATCGCCCGCGCCCTTGCGGAGTCCGGCGCGACCATCGTTTTCAATGGGCGCACGAAGGCCGCCGTCGAAAAGGCGGTTGTCCGCATCAAGAGCGCTGTGTCCTCGGCCGACGTCCGCGGAGTCGCGGCTGACCTGGGGAGCGCCGCCGGATGCGATGCCCTCGTCCGCGCCGAGCCCGATTGCGACATCCTGGTCAACAACGTCGGGATCTTTGGACCGCACGATTTCTTCGACATCCCCGACAGCGAGTGGACCCGATTTTTCGAGGCCAATGTCATGTCCGGGGTGCGGCTGGCACGCGCCTATATGCCGGCCATGCTCAGTCGCAACTGGGGGCGCGTCGTATTCTTGTCGTCGGAGTCGGCGCTGAATATCCCGGTTGAGATGATTCACTACGGCTTCACCAAGACCGCAATCCTCGCAATCTCCCGCGGTCTGGCCAAGCGCGCGGCCGGAACCGGCGTGACCGTCAACGCGGTCCTGCCCGGCCCAACCCTGTCGGAAGGGGTGGAGCGTATGTTGGCGCAGACCCCGCAGAAGGCAGGCAGGTCGGCCGAAGAGGCCGCCGTGGAATTTGTAAAGACCATGCGGCCATCCTCCATCATCCGGCGGGCAGCGACCCCCGAGGAAGTGGCCAACATGGTGGTCTACGCGGTCTCGCCCCAAGCATCCGCGACGACGGGCGCGGCGCTGCGGGTGGATGGCGGAGTGGTCGAGATGATCGTCTGAACAGAGTCTCCAAAGGCGCGCGCACTCAGGGAAACAGCCAATGAAAATCGGAATTATCGGAATTGGCAACGTGGGCTGCGCCTGTGCCATGGCGGCCGTCATTCGCGGGAGCGCCCGTGAGATCACCCTGGTCAACCGCACGCGCAAGACTGCGCAGGCGGTCGCCACCGACATCCGCTACGGCATACCGCTGGGTCGCAAAGTCGAGATCGCGGACGGCGACTATGACAACCTCGCCGGCGCCGGTGTTGTGCTCATCACGTCCGGCGTCAACGAGAAGACAGGCGGAGCGACGGACCGCAATGATCCGCAGGGTCGCCTCAAGCTCCTGGACAAGAACGCGGAAATCTATCGACAGATCGTCCCGCACGTGGTGAAGGTCGCGCCGCGTGCGGTGCTGGTCGTCGTGACCGATCCGCCCGACCCGCTCGCCGACGTGGCCCGCGAAATCGCCCCTAACTCGGCCGTGTTGAGCATGGGGACATATCTCGACAGCCAGCGTTTTCGCGTCCATCTCGGCAAGCACTTCGGCGTCGACCCGGCGCATGTGGAGGCGCAGGTGATCGGAGACCACGGCACCTCCCAGGTCTTCCTCTGGTCCTCGGCCCGCGTGGGCGGGGTTGCGCTTTCGGCTCTGCTTCGCGAACGCAGTGAACGGCTGCCGGAGCTGCGGAAAAGCCTGGAGCGGGACGTACGCTACGCCAACATCACGATCATCGAAGGGCATGAGGCGAGCCAATTCGGCATTGGCATCGTATCGGCGCGCGTAGCCGAGATGGTGCTCAAGGACGAGCGCGCGGTGATCCCGATCGGCAGCTTTCAAAAGAACTTTGGTGTGACGCTCTCGCTTCCGAGCGTGGTGGGTCGCACCGGCGTCGCCGAAGTGCTGGTCCCGGAGATGTCGGATGAGGAGCGCAGCAGCCTCGAGAAAAGCGCGGCAATGCTGAAATCTGCGCTCGATCGCGTCCGCTGATGATGCCGGCGGTTGGGCTGTGAGGCGCGCGTGCAGTGACGAGGGAGCGTTGCCTATTCATCATGGTGGGGACGGGAACCCCGCTGCGCTTGCAGCGGGGTGCCGTCCCTATGGCGCTTCGGCTATTTCGCAGCCACGACCTCGTTTACCTGAGGCTTTTCGGTCTGCGTATCGTCGGCCTGTTTATTGGCCTCGCTCAGGAGCTGGTCGAGGACGCCTGCACGCTGCTGTTGCTTGATTCGAGCCTCGTGCGCTGTCTTCTGTTCGGCGAAGAACTTGTAGTCTATTTCCCAGCACATTGAATCCTCCATCGCTGATGGAACCAACGGCATGACAACGCAGCAATAGAAACCACAGTTCCCGACTGTTTGCCAGCCCCTCGAGCCCAAATGGAGAAGATGCAATGATCGTGGGCAACTGCGCCCCGTAAACCCGCTCATTGCGGATCGGGAGCCTCTCCTACCGGACGCAGCTCGATCCTACCGATCAGCTCGGCCCTGCGCGCTTCCGCAGCTTTGATACCAAGCGCAGCCTGCTTCGACGTGCTCGTGTTGGACCCGAAAAGGACGATACCCCCGATCACGGCCGCAATCGCGCCGATGAGCGCGACCGGATCCAGGCTGATTGCCCCGACCGTGGAGGCCAGTAACCACAGTGCTCCGGCAAGGACGGCCATCTTCGCAAACAGACCCACCTTCCAAGAGCGTTCTACGACTCCGGTAAGCTCGTCGATCTCAGCTTCGAGCCGCACTATCTCCTCGCGCAGGTCGCTGTGGCCCCTTCGGTCAGTCCGCGCGTGTTCCTGCCCGCTCAGCATGTTTCAGTGCTGCCCTCGAGTTGCCTTCAGCGGCATGCTCCATGCGCATTGCCGAGATCACTCCGGCCTGATCCCGGCGAACTTGACCACCTTGGCCCACTTCTCGGTCTCGTTCGCAACGAGCGCGCCGAAGGCCGCAGGCGCCATCGGCATCGGCGCGCCGCCAAGCTCCGCAAAGCGCGCCTTTACGCGCGGGTCGGCCAGCACCACGCTCACCGCCTGATGCAGCTTGCCGACGATCTCGGACGGCGTCCCCTTGGGCGCGGCGATTCCGTAAAACACATTCGCCTCATAGCCGGGCACTGCCTCGCCGATGGACGGCACGTCCGGGAGCGCATCCGCGCGGCTTACGGTGGTTACGCCGAGGGCGCGAATCTTGCCGCCCTTGATGTGCCCGACCGAGCTCGGCAGGTTGTCGAACATCACCTCGACCTGGCCGGCGAGCAGATCGGTCAACGCGGGCGCTGCGCCGCGATAGGGTACGTGCACCATGTTGATGCCGGTCATCATCTTGAAGAGCTCGCCCGAGACATGCGGTGAGGTGCCGACCCCGGCTGTGGCCATGTTGACCCGTCCAGGATTGGCCTTGGCATGGGCTATCAGCTCTGCGACCGTTCGAGCGGGAACGGAGGGATGCACTTCGAGCACGTTGGGCAGCGACATCAGTCCGGTAACAGGGACGCTGTCGCGGATGAAGTCATACGGCAGGTTGCTGTAGACGGAAGCGTTGATCGCATTGTTCGGCGTCACGAAGCCGATCGTGTAGCCATCCGGCGGTGAGCTCAGTACCGCCTGCATGCCGAGACTGCCGCCAGCACCCGAGCGGTTCTCGACGATAACCTGCTGCCCCAGGAGGTCTGACAGATACTGTCCGACAATGCGTGCGACGATGTCATTCGATCCACCGGCTGGGAACGAGACGATCCAGTGGATCGGTCGTGCCGGATAGCTTTGCGCCCCAGCGATGCGCGACAGGGGCAGCAGCGCGACAGCACTCAATGCGAGACGCAGAAACCAGCGGCGCGGCAGCTCCATGGCGTTTCTCCGCATGTTCGCTCCGCAGAGTATCACGCCGATTTGTGCGCCACGAGCCTTCTTTGGTCGGGCGGCATGCCCGCGCCGTGCAGCCACCGGGGCGGCCACGGGGCTCTCGCTCTTGCAGCAAACCGGCAATGACATGCGTGCTTCAAATTTGAGACGTACTCTGTATGATCAAACCTAGACGGTCCGTAACCGGGATACGCAGGAGTTAGGAGTGAAAGCCGCCCGCCAAAGAATTAAGAAGTACCGCTCGGAACGAGGCACGGCTGATCTCGCCCGCGTGGAGGTGCTGGTCCCGCCATCGGCTCGCAACGAAATCCTTGCGGTTGCCTCCCGGCTTCGTGCCGACCATCGGCCCAGGAAGGAGCTCAGGACACTCTACGACAAGGCACTCGCATTGTACTTTACGCGAATTCTCGACAGCGTCGATCTCGATCGGCTTCCCGACCTGCGGTGGCGCGCGGCCGTAATCGCTCGCGCCATGATCGATCGGGGGGACGCGCGTGCCTTTGCCATGGGGCGGCAGATCCTCGATCGCCTCGGTGCAAGCTGAGATGGCGTTGACGCAGCTCCAGAGCGACATGCTCCGCTGCCGTCGCTTCACTGGGAGGTTCGAGACCCAATCCGTTCTTAACGGTTTCCTGGATTTCTCCGGGGAGATCGATATATACGCTCATATGCCACAGCGACCGATTCAAGATCCCAGACTCGCAGAGGCGATAAGGCGTCTCGTCGAAGAGCTGCATCCTCGCGCTATCATCCTGTTTGGGAGCCGCGCGCGTGGCACCAATCGGGCGGAGAGCGATTACGATCTTCTTGTCGTGAGCGAGCGACTACTGGATTACGACGAGGTCTACCGGCCCGTGGCGGGACGCGGACTTAGATGCGACATCGTTCCATGCACGGTTGGTGCATGGCAAGAAGCCCATCTGGATGCCGGCGGCGTGCTCCGAGACGCGCTTGACGACGGCATTGTTTTGTATGGTCAACCGTAGACGGGTCGACGCGCTCCTGGAAATGGCTGACGAGGATCTTACCGGAGCACGTGCGCTGCTCGGAATATCGACACGCCTCGCCCGCTATCATGTCCAACAAAGTGCGGAGAAAGCCGTGAAAGCTTTGCTTGAATTACGTGGCCTCAATCCGGGTCGGGAACATCGCTTCGAATCCCTCGCGGAGATGTTGCCCCATGAAGATCAATGGCGTGCACGAATTCAAAGCCTCGATTCGCTTTCACCAGCCGCCACATCGCTTCGTTACCCAACTACCGGCGGATCATGGCGGCGCCTGCACGCGAACTCGTCGAACAAGAGATTGGCGCAGTGGTCGCGCTCATTCATGATGTAAGAGGAGCCGTGATCGAACTCTCTGGCTGAACTCTTGGCGATGGAAGCCGATCTGTCATGCTGCGAGCGTGACAGTCACCTCCTGGATGCGCGGCGCAGGCGTCGGCGGAATCGATTCGCCGCGCGCGGTCATGTCCTCGAGAACGAGGCGGATGGCGTCCTCTGCCATCGCAAGAGCTTCTTCCTCGTTCTTCCCATACGTGACGATCTCGGGCAGAGCAGGAACTCGGACGGTAAACCCGCCTTCCTGTTCCGGCTCAACGACGACCGCGAACTTGCGTGTTTGGTCAACCACAATTTGCCTCTTATGCAGACATCGCTGGTGAAGGTAGGGACACTGGGGCCATAAGCCAATACAGGATGAGCCTTATTTCCAAGCAATGGGCGAGGGCATCGGACAGCTGGACTGTGAAGCCGCGGGCACGTAGACGAGTAGCGCAACGATCAGGGGACAGGCGTCGAGCGTAATGCGCGCGCATGACAATTCGCTGCTGTCGCACGGGCCGGAGGGCCGCGCCCCGGCTCGCCCCGTGCGCTCGCCGTCGAACTCCGATCGCGCGTCTGCATCGCTTGGCGTGAGCGTCGAGCACCTCAGCAAGGCGTTCCGCGGCAAGCCCGCCGTGTCCGACATTTCATTCAGTGCGCGGCAGAACCAGTTCGTTTCGATCGTGGGGCCAAGCGGCTGCGGCAAATCCACGGTGCTGAAGATGATCGCAGGCCTCATCGAGCCGACGAGCGGGTCGGTGCTGGTCAATGGCGGGAAGGTCGCGGCGCCCCTGCGCAACGCCAGCATGGTCTTCCAGGCGCCGGTCCTGATGCCGTGGCGCACGGTCCTGGGCAATGTGCTGTTCTGTATCGAGATGCGCGGTGATTCCGCCGCGAAATATCGCGGGCCCGCTCTTGACCTGATCAAGCTTGCTGGGCTGAGGGGATTCGAAAATCATTACCCGCACCAACTTTCCGGTGGCATGCAGCAACGCGTGTCGATCTGCCGCGCGCTGCTTGTGCGTCCGGCGCTCCTGCTGATGGATGAGCCTTTTGGTGCGCTCGACGTGCTCACGCGCGAGCACATGGCCTTCGAGCTGCAGAAGCTGTGGAGCATCGAGCGATACACGGCATTGTTCGTCACCCACAGCATCACCGAAGCGGTCCTCCTCTCCGATTCGATCGTCGTGATGCCGGGGATGGTAGGCCGGGTGCCGGCGGTCACCATGGAGATTGATCTTCCCCGGCCGCGCGACCCGGCCATCATGAAGGATGCACGCTTCATCGAGCTTGCGGCAACGGTGCGCGAGGAGATCGAGGCGGGCTGGGTGGGGCCGCCGGCATGAGCTCGATGTTTGCGGCCCTGAAAATAGTGTTGAGCCTGGCGGCGGCGGTGCTCGTTTGGGAATACGGTGCACCGCTTGCCGGCATCCCAAGCTATGTCCTTCCTGTCCCCAGCGTCATCGCGGCCAAGTTCTGGGCGACGCGCGCGGCGCAGGCATCGCACATCCTCGATACGACGATCACGACCCTGCTGGGATTGGCGCTGGCGCTGCTCGTGGGGGTATTTCTTGCCCTGGCCGTGGTCTATTTCAGGACACTGCGCGCGATCATGATGCCGATGCTCGCGGCGTTCAACGGCATTCCGAAGATCGCCATCGCGCCGCTCCTGGTGATCTGGTTCGGGCTCGAGATGGAATCCAAGGTGGTCATGGCCTTCCTGCTGGCGATGTTCCCGATTTTCGTCAATTCGGTGACGGGCCTCGGCGAGGTCGAGCCGGACATCGTCGATCTGGCGCGCCTCTCAGGCGGGACACCGTGGCGCATCTTCACCCATGTTCGGCTCTATCATGCCGCGCCCTACATCGTGGACGCCCTGAAGATCGCCTTTCCGCTGGCGCTCGTCGGATCGATCGTCGGAGAGTTCATTGGCGGCAACACGGGCGTCGGCTACCTCGTTCTTTCGGGTCAGCTCCAGATCGACACGCCGCTCGTGTTTGCGGCGCTCCTTTCAATCACTATTCTGGCGACCGTTGGAACTGGCGCCATCGGCCTGTTCGAGCGCCTGTTCCTGCCGTGGCGCCCTTCGCTGCGTCAGCAATGAGCAAAACAAACATGAGGCGATGAGTATGGCCCCAAGTTCTCTGATCCGAGTGATGATCCTGTGCGCGATGGCGCTGTTCGCGGGCACGCTCTCGCCGCATGCGCAGAAGTCGGACAAGCTGAAGAAGATCACGGTGCTCACGAACTATGCCTTTTTTGGCAGGCATGCGCCGTTATTCACCGGGGTCGAGAAGGGATATTTCAGGCAAGCGGGCTTCGACGTGCAGCTGCTGCCCACGACCGGGAGCGGTTTTGTCAATACCGCGATCGACAGCAACAAAGCCGACTTCGCGCTCACCGATGCATCCGTCCTCGTTCAAAGCATTGCAAAAGGCGCAAAGATTCAGGCATTCGGCGTCTATCTCGACATCAGTGCCAATGGGCTCGCATCGCTGCAACCGATCCCCACACCCGAATCTCTCGTCGGGCGCAAAATCGCCGCGGCCCTGACCGACTCCTCCCGGATCGTCGTTCCGATCGTCTACAGCTTGAAGAACCTCGACGCGAGCAGGCTTGAATGGCAAGCCGCTGACCCCGGCACGTATTTTTCCCTGTTGCTCAGCGGCCGTGTCGACGTGATCGCCGCGGCAATGGATGCGGACCGCCCGGCGCTGTCCAAAGCAGGGGCAGCCCAGAATAAGCAGGTGCATTTCGCCGCCTTCGCGGACTGGGGATATGACGTGTTTGGGATTTTTCTGGTGACTCAGGCGGCGCGAGTGGCTGAGCGGCCCGACGAGGTCAAGGCGTTTGCGAACGCCGTGGTCAAATCAGTGCAATATGCCATCGCCAACCCGGACGAAGCCGCGCGCATCATGGCCGAGAAGAATCCCACTTTCGACCCGGACATCGTGAACGCGCAATGGAAGGCATCGATCGCGGCGATGCAGACGGACTATGTGCGCAAGCACGGCTACGGGGTTGCAACTCTCGACCGCCTGCAACGCACCATCATGCTCGCTCGCACGGCATTGAAGATCGAAACCGAGGTGACCCCCGACCAACTCTTTGCTCAGGGCTTCATCGAACCTTAGTAGCAATCATGATCCGCTTCCCGACCACGCCGAATGTGGCAGCCGATCTCGTCTCGCTCTTCCGCGAAGGCCTTCGCCGCTCGAAGGTGCGGGAAGGCGAAGGCGTGGTCGTCTATGCCGATACGCTCTCCAATCCGCAGTATCCTGCGGCGTTTCTCGCGGCCGCGAAGGATCTCGGCGCCAACGCCTGCCAGATCATCCAGCCCGCCATCCCGCACGACCTTGAACGCGGGAGCGGACGGGCGGTGCCGAGCCCTGTCATCATCGAGGCGATGAAGAAGGCGGATTTTGTCGTCGACGTCAGTACCGGCGGGATGCTCTACTCGAACGAACAGAATGAGATCCTGGCGACAGGCACGCGCATTCTGCGGGTGCGCGAACCCGATGACAGTTTGCTGCGGCTTCTTCCGCAGCAGGAGGTGCGTGCGCGCACCATCAAGGGCGGCGAACGTCTGGCTGCGTGCGGCCGATTGCGCATCACATCCGAGGACGGAACCGATATTACGATGGAGAGAGGCAAAAGGCCGGTCTCCATCCAATATGGCATGGCAGAGGAGCCTGGTCGGTGGGACCACTGGCCGACCGGATTGATCACGACCACCGTCATCGAGGAATCGGTCGAGGGCGCACTCGTGATCGGGTCGGCAAGCATCATCTTTCCCTTCGAGCGCTACACCACCGAGCCGATCAGAATCCAGTTCGACCATGGGGTCGCCACCGCGATCGAAGGCGGCCGTGAAGCGATCATGCTGCGCGACCTGCTCGCAACCCAGAATTCGCAGAATTGCCGGCGCGTTGCCCATGTCGGCTGGGGTACCGACCACCGCGCCCGCTGGGACATCCTGGCCTCGCGCGGCGCCGATGGCGCAGGCGGCGCCGAGGCGCGCTCGATCTACGGCGGCGTGCTGCTGGCGCTGGGCGAGAACCGCGATCTGCGCGGCGCAAATGCGGCCCCGCTGCATCTCGACATCGCATTGCGCCGCGCGCGCCTCGAGCTCGATGGCGCTCCCGTCGTCGAGAACGGCCGGATCCTCGATCCAGATCTCGTCTGATCGGCGAACCGGCATCTCGCTGTGCTCATGCGGGCGGTCATAGAACGGCGTGTAGCCCGGATGAGTGAAGCGATATCCCGGGCACGGTCATGATCGGTGCGCGCGTCGCACGCGTGGAGGATGAACGCTTTCTCCGCGGTGAAGCACGTTACGTCGCCGACCTGCACATCCCATTCATGGCCGAAGCCCTTGTCGTGCGCAGCCCGCACGCGCATGCGCGGATACGCAAGATCGACGGGCGCGCCGTGCTTGCCGCTGGCGGTGTTTACGCCGTCGTCACCGCCGATGACCTGCCGCGGGAGCTTCCGCCCGTCCCGTGCCGCATCCCGACCCACGGCGATATGACCCCCTTCCTGCAGCCCGTCCTCGCGCGCGAGATCGTACGCTACGTCGGCGAACCCGTCGCCGTGATCGTCGCTTCGAGCCGTGCGGCGGCCGAAGACGCCGCGGCCGGTATGGCTATCGAATGGGAGCAGCTGCCTGTCGTGGCGGACGCGGCAGCGGCACTACGGCCCGAGGGTCCCCGTATTCACGCCGCCGGCAATGTCGCGTCCCGCTGGAGATTCGATATCGGCGACGCGTCGGGCGCGTTGGCGAAATCGGCCGTGTGGGTGCGGGAGACTTTCGCGATCCAGCGGCATTCGGCAATGCCCCTGGAGACGCGAGGGCTGCTCGCGAGCTACGACCGTTCGCGCCGCCTGCTCGAAGTGTTCGGGCCGACCAAGGTGCCCCACACCAACCGCGCGCTCCTTGCGGCCATGCTGCGCATGAGTGAAGGCGATATCCGTTTCGTCGAGCCCGATGTCGGGGGCAGCTTCGGTTCGCGCGGCGAGTTCTATCCCGAGGATTTTCTGATCCCCTGGCTGTCGCGGCGCCTGCAAAAGCCCATTCGCTGGATCGAGGATCGGGTTGAGCATTTTTCCGCGATCAACCATTCCCGTGAAGCGACATTCGACGTGAGCGCGGGCGCCGATGCCGACGGTATATTGACCGCCTTCGATGTTCGCCTCATTGCCGATCTCGGCGCCTATATCCGCACCCATGGCGACGTCGTTCCCTCGCATTCCTCGGCCTGCTTCCCCGGGCCGTACCGCGTGCGGAATTATCGCGTCGAGGCGGTTGCCGCTCTGAGCAACAAGACCCCGAGCGGCACGATGCGCGCCCCTGGAATGTTCGAGGCAAATTTTGCCCGCGAGCGCATCGTAGATCTCCTGGCGGAGAAGCTTGGGATCGACCCCGTCGAGTTTCGCCGGCGCAATCTGATCGGTCCACAGGAATTGCCCTGGCGGGTCGGGACGCAGAGCGTGCGCCGCCCGACCATCTTCGATACGGGAGATTTTCCCGCGGTGTTCGATCGCGCCGTCGCCGAGCTCGGATGGGATATGCCGTTGCCGGCGCAGGTGCCCATCCGGCGCGGCCGCGGGCTCGCCGTTCTGGTGGAGCCCTCGGGCTTTGGGCCGTTCGAGGGGGCGCGGCTCGAAGTCGATCCCAACGGGTTTGTGCAGGTGATCAGCGGTTGCAGCTCCCAGGGGCAAGGACATGAGACGGTGCTTGCACAGGTCGCTGCCGAGGTGCTGACGGTCCCGCTCGAGCGCATCTGCGTGCGTCATGGCGATACTGGTCTCATTCCCTTCGGCGGAGGTTCCTACGCGAGCCGCACCGCCGTGATGTCGGGCAACGCGGTTCATGCCGCTGCGCTTGCGGTGAAGGACAAGGCCATCCGCATCGCCGCAAGGAAACTGGAGGTCGCGGAAGAAGATCTTCGGCTCGCCAACGGCCGCGTCGAGCTTGTGGGCGCACCCGGCCTCAATCTCACGCTCGGCGCGATCGCGCGCCTTGCCTCTCCCGGCAATCCGGAAATGCTTGCCCCGCCCGCGCACGAGAACATTCCCGACAATGATGGTCTCTCGGCGACTGCCTACATCCGTGCGGTGCCGAGCGGAACAAGCGTTTTTTCAGTCCATGCGGCCGAGGTCGCGGTGGATGTCGAGACCGGTGCAGTTTCGGTCGAGCGCTATTACGTCGCTGCGGACGTTGGCCGTGCGCTCAACCCGCTTATCGTCGAGGGCCAGTTGGTCGGCGGGGTGGTCCAGGGCCTCGGCGGCGCTCTCTTTGAAAAGCTCAACTATGACGGACAATGCCAGCTGCAGACAGCCAGCTTCGCAGACTATCTGTTGCCGTCGGCGGTCGAGGCCCCTGCGATCCGCGCCACGGTCATTGAGCATGCACGTGCCACCAATCCGCTGGGGGTGAAAGGAGTGGGAGAGGTCGGGCCTTCTGGTGTGGCCGCCGCCATCACCAATGCGGTGGCCGACGCTTTGAGTGCCGGCAACGCCATCAATACGCTCCCATTGACGCCCGACCGCATTCTCGCTGCCATTCGCTCGGACGGTGCGAAATGAGCTAGGTGCCCTCACGCTCGCAGCGATGTTGGCCGCGAAATCTTGCTTGCAAATTTTTCGGCGCGGGGCTAGAACAAAAAGAGAACATAGCAAGGAGATCACTTGGCCAGTAACTCTATCTTTGGTTACTCCAGAAATGCTTGTACAAACCGTTTTCGACGTTTTGCCAAAACGCCAAAACGAAGCCAACGAAGAAACGCTAATCAAAACAATGATTCAAGATGAAGACAACCAATAGAAGTATCAAACAAGTTATTCTCTCATTGATTGTAATTAGGTCTGCCAGCATAAATCCGGAGCCCGCATGTCGGCAGTTCGCTCGCGCTCGGCTTTCGTTCCCCACGATTTGAATGCGCCCGTGATCGGAGCGAATGACGGGCCGCTCGCCGGCCTCAGCGCCGCCGTCAAGGACATGTACGACATTGCCGGCTACCGCACCGGAGGAGGGAGCCCGGACTGGCTCGCCGCGCACGCGCCGGCCGCCGCGAATGCCGCTGCGGTCGCCCGCATCCTCCGCGCCAGCGCGCGCATCATCGGCAAGACGGTCTGCGACGAGTTCTTCTACAGCGTCAGCGGGGCCAATGCCCATTACGGCACGCCGCTCAATCCGCGCGCGCCCGCTCGGTTGCCGGGCGGCTCGTCCAGCGGATCGGCATCGGCGACCGCTGCGGGCGCCTGCGATTTCGCCTTGGGCAGCGACACCGGCGGCTCGGTGCGCATGCCCGCGGCGTTTTGCGGGACCTACGGCATCAGGCCGACCCATGGGCGCATTGATCTCGCCGGCGCCATGGCCATGGCGCCGTCGTTCGATGTCGGCGGATGGTTTGCGAATGGGCCGGGGGTCTTTCAGCGCGTCGGCGACGTCCTGCTCGATCGCGCGCGCTTCCCGGCCACGATTGAACGTCTGATCATTCTGGAGGACGCGTTCGAGCAGGCGGACACGCAGCTCGCAACGCTGTTGCAATCGGCTCTCGGCGACATGGTGCAGGATCTGCCCAAACCTGAGAGGAGCCGCATGGCTCCCGGCGGCCTCGACCCGTGGCGGGAAATCTTCCGGATCATCCAGGCCGGCGAGGTCTGGAAGAGCTTCGGCGAATTCGTGGAGCGGCACCGGCCGCGGCTTGGCCCCGGCATTCGCGAACGCATGGAGTTCGCGGCCAAGGTGCCGCAGCGCGAAGTCGCGCAGGCGCGGCAAGAGCACGCGCGGGCGCGCGATCACATCCGTGCGGTGGCCAAGCCCGGCACCATCCTTGCGCTGCCGACCTCGCCGTGCATTGCCCCGCTCTTGTCCACCCCCGCGGAGGAATTGGAATCGTTCCGCGCGCGCGTCATGCGGCTCACCTGCATCGCGGGTCTCGGCGGGCTTCCCCAGGTCAACCTGCCGATCGGCGCCATTGCCGGCGCGCCGATTGGTCTTTCGTTCATCGGATGGGCGGGTGGGGACGAGGATCTGCTCGCGCTCTGCGTCAAACTCTCGCGCTACTGCGGCTACGCGGCGTGAACCAACAGATAGTTCCTGTGATATGCTATCGGCAGCGCAGCAAACTCCGTCTGCTCCCTCTCCCCGTTCTTACGTCGTTCTTACGGGGAGAGGGCTGGGGTGAGGGGCGGAGTTCAACACGACACGTTGTACCCCTCACCCCAACCCTCTCCCCGCGCCAAGTGCGGGGAGAGGGAGCGGACCGGTGTTTGTTGCACAATTTGTTCATCAACTTGACCGCGACGCTCCTAATGCGGCCGGTGCAGCTCGACGGGTGCGCGGGTGAAAGTCTTGCGTCCCCGCTTGAAGGCGTAGAGCACGGGCGCAAGCTCGGCGACCGCCATCTCCGGCTCGGTGGCGTCGAGCACCACCAGATCGGCGTAGTTGCCCACCGCCAATCCATAATCCTTGAGCCGCATCAGCTGCGCCGGCCGCTTCGTGATCATGTCGAAGCATGCCGCCATGTCGGCGCGTTTCCCGACCTGCGCGATGTTGGCATAGAGATTGGCCATGCGCATGAGCGAGCAGTCGCCGAACGGCGTGAAAGGATTGAGCACGTTGTTTGATGACAGCGCGCAATTGACCCCATGCGGCAAGAGCTTGTGCACGGGCACCACGCCGCGCGTGCTGTTGTGATCGTGCTTGTGGTGGCGGCCCATCAGAAAGAGATCGGTGGAGGGCAGGACGGTCAGCGCCACGCCCGCGCCGGAGAGCCGTTTGGCCATGGCCTCGAACTTGTCCACCGGCAGGCTCGTTGCCTTGGTGACGTGGCCGATCGCGACGCGGCCGCCGTACTTGTGCTCATCCGCGCGGCGGCAGACGTGATCCACGTCCATGCCCTCGGCGGTCGGTCCGAAGTCGAGATGCATGTCGATATCGGCGTCGAACTCGCGCGCCATCTCGAACACACGATCGATCTGGCCGGGCGGATTGGTGTCGGTGTAGGGCGCGGCTCCCACCACGCGGCAGCCGCCCTCGAGACCCGCAACCATCAGCTCGTCGGTGCCGGGATTGTTGAGCAGCCCCTCTTGCGGAAAGACGCAGACCTCGAGATCGATCGCCCAGGCATATTCCTTGATGAGCGGCAGGACACCTTCGAGGCTGCGCAACCCGATCACCGGGTCCACTTCCAAGTGGGTGCGCATGTGCGTGGTGCCCTGCAGGATCGCCTTCTCCAGGGTGCGGCTGGCGCGCTTGTAGACATCCTTCGGCGTGAAAGCGACCTTCGCCTTGGCCACCTCGCCGATAGCCTCTTCAAGATCGCCGCGATCGGAGGTGCAGCGGTCGAGAATGCCGGATTTGTCGAGGTGGATATGCGTCTCGACGAAGCCCGACGAAACGAGCCGGCCGCCGAGCTCGATTGTTTCGCGCGCCAACGGCAGGTCCGGCTGGATGGCAACGATCCTGCCGTTCTCGATTCCGATGTCGGTCATATCGCCGCTGCCGTCGGCCAGCCGCGCGTTCCTGAGAATGAGATCCATGGCGCGTTCCTCTCTTCTACCGCGCCCGCTAACTTACGCGTGTCTCGGGCGCAGCTACAGAAGTGATTTCGCAGGGGCGACGCATGCGTCGCCCTATCGTCAAGGCCGCATGCGGAAAGCGGGGGAGGCATGCCTCGCCCCTACGGAAGGATCGCGCGCTCGTGCTCGCCCAGATAGGCGCGCAGGAGCCCTGGATCCGCACTCATTGCTGCGGCCGAGTCCACCTGCTTCACCCTCCCCGAGACAATGAGATAGCTGCGATCCGCGACGGAGAGGGCAAGCCCAGCTGCCTGATCGACGAGCAGAATGGTCGTGCCTTCATCCCGCAACTCGGCCAGGAGATCGTAAAGCCGGTCGAGCAGCGTGGGGGCAAGACCGAGCGAAGGCTCGTCGAGCAGGAGCAGACGAGGCCGCGCGATCAGCCCACGTGCGATCGCGAGCATCTGCTGCTCGCCGCCTGACAGCAAGCCCGCCCGCTGGTCGCTCCGAGAGCGAAGCTGCGGGAACCGGTCCAGCAATTGCTCGGTCCTCTGCCTGAGATCGGCCGAGGGGCGCGCATACGCGCCAAGTCTCAGGTTGTCGATCACGCTCAGCTCCGGAAATACCTGACGCCCTTCCGGGACCAGCACCAGTCCGCGGCGCGCAACCCGGCTCGCCTCATAACTTTCGATCCGCTCGCCCAGGAGCAGCACTGCTCCCGCGATCGGTCTGTTGAGACCGCTGAGCGCGCGCATCAGCGTGGTTTTTCCCGCGCCGTTCGCACCGAGCACGGCGACCAGCTCGCCGCTTTCGACCGCGACAGTGACGTCGCGAATGACGCTGGCCGCGCCGTAGCCGGAGCAAAGGCGCTCCGTCGTCATGACTGGATCGCGTCCAGATGCGAGGGGTTGCCTGCGCGCACGGTTCGCTGCCCTGGCCTCTCCAAGATATGCCTTGAGCACGCGCGCGTCGGCGGAAATCTGTGCCGGCGTTCCTTCGCTGATCTTGCTGCCCGCGTCGAGCACGATCACCCGATCGGAGATGCCCATGACGAGATTCATCTCATGCTCGACCAGGATCACGGCGATCCCTGCGCGCGCAACCTTGCGCAGGAGATCGCCGATCCGCGCCGTGTCCCCGGTGTCGAGCCCGGCGGCGGGCTCGTCGAGCGCCAAGACCGCAGGCCTCATCGCAAGCGCGCGTGCAATCTCGACGAGTCGTTTGTCTACGTGCGCGAGCGCACCCGCCGCCTGGTCGAGGGCACCGCCATATCCCACAAAGGCGAGAATACTCTCCGTGAGCTCTTGGTCGCCACGCCTGCGTTCTGCGGCGGGGCGGGTGAGGGGCATGCGCGAAAGCCGGAATTGTGGACCGAGGCGACCGCGCAGCAGGGCAATCAGAATGTTGTCCAGCACCGTCATGTCAGTGAACAGCTGAGTCGCTTGGTAGGTCCGCGCGATACCAGCCCGCGCAATCGCGTGGACGGACATGTGCGTAATGTCGCGATCTCCCAGCCGGACATGACCCTGATCCGGGCGATCGAACCCGCATATCAGATTGAGCAGCGTGCTCTTGCCCGCCCCGTTAGGTCCGATGATGCTGGTGATCTCGCCGCTCTTCGCCTCGAAGCTCACATCATGCACGGCGCGCACGCCGCCAAAATGCACCGACAGCTCGGCGGCTGAGAGGCCAGTTCCCGCATGAGCATGCGACAA